>ERZ1674082.9-NODE-9-length-94203-cov-76.629052_pt1 | contig 94203 bp, 73 predicted proteins | sample MGYA00581118_ERZ1674082 | MGnify/ENA primary metagenome ERZ1674082 (study PRJEB41354, sample SAMEA4873329) | human saliva metagenome | biome: human-associated habitat [ENVO:00009003]; feature: mouth environment [ENVO:08000002]; material: saliva material... | reverse complement strand
AGAATTTTGGAAATCTAGGAATGTTAAGATTATTGAGAATAATAAGAATATTAAGAATATTCTTATGGATGAATTTGATATTTGCGTATCATATGTAAATGGAGATGAAGGTAGGCATTCTATTGTTTCGTATAGGTGTGAATCACAGTATATGTGGAATATTCCGCGCCTGAAGGAATGGAATATTTTTCTTAAAAGCGTATACGATCCAGATTGTGGTGGTATTTGTAAGGATAATATAAAATCTGGAGCACCTATTATAATGGATGCCCCTAAGGGCGAGTTGGAAAACAGGAAAGATGATAGTGATGTGATATATTTCCATTTTGAGGGGTAAATTGTGGGTTTATGATTTAATTTTAATAAATTTATTCTAGTTAGAGCTTAAACTTAATTTTTATTGCAAATAATCGCATGATGATTGTATCTTGTGAAAAATAGAAGATTGGTTATAGAAAGATTCGAAGGGGTTACTGAAATTAGCTCCTTCGAATCCTTCTATCTGTAAGAATCGATAATCAGGGTTGATTCCCTATTGGGAAAATCTTACGGTATTTTTAAGTTGAGGGTTGTTGAAAATCAATAAGACATTGAATGCAGTAGCCTTTATCGTAGAAGGCGCATTTGAAAGGATTGAAGAATGGCAAGCATTGAAGTGATGAAAGAACGCGCTCGCATCGCGGGACGCTTCAACCTGTCTGCCCGCCGCAATCCAGAACACCGCGCACTCGTAGCCCTAGCGGCTCAACGCGCCGGAGGAGAATGCCACGTCATCCCCGCTGCACCCGGCGAGAAAGTTGTGTCGCGGGCTAGTTTTTAGCCCCAGAGTGCTAGCGTGGTAGTAAGGCAACCGTCCATAGTTATTTAGAAAATGGGTAGCTGGATGGCTGCGAAAATGATGTGTCACTGTTGGTTATTGAGGGAGCACGAGCGTATGAAATCGAATAAGTATATTCCTGTTGGGATGCTGTTCTTGATCCTGGCAATTATCTTGAACGCAGTGTCAAATGTCAGCGACCTAGTGCTTGGAATTCTCTACGGCATCTCGATAACAGTATTGATTATTGGACTATTGAAAAGTCGAAAATAAGTGCTGTAGCAGACGAAAACGGACCCGGCAGACTATCCATCAGATAGCCCGCCGGGTTCTTCGGGAAGCAAAGTTCGTTCACGAAGAAGTAGTAGGCTTTGCTGTTGAAGCGCATTTGAAAGGGGTGAAGGTATGGCAAGTGTTGAAGTGATGAAGGAGCGAGCTCGTATTGCGGGTCGTTTCAACCTGTCTGCTCGCCGAAACCCAGAGCATAAGACACTTGTTGCGCTCGCTGCGCAGAAGGCGGGAGGGGAGTGCCATGTTATCCCCGTTGCTCCCGGCGAAGATGAGGCTGACGTACTCGACCGTGCACGCAAGGTTGCGGACGGTAAGTCGGTCATTATCGTGACCGAGACTAACGGAGAGCTTCATGCTCGCCTTTTCAATGCAGATATATAAATATCTGCGCTATCGTTCAAGAATTTCTATTATTCTGTATATTGAGGAGAATTTGGTGGCTATTAATATGGAAACCACAGCAAAATATATAGCAGACAAAAACCTTTTCTCGAAAGCTTTCTGTGTTTTCGTATCTGCTTACTCTATGTCGGTAATTTACTCTCTCTGGAACCATACAGGACTGAGCGGTCTCATGGGTATTTCAAAATTTCTTGAATGGGTTCATTTTGACGCTCTAGCTAAGCCAGTTGCCGATGTTGCTACTTTCATTCAGCAAGAACCCTTGTCTGAGTTGAAGAATATAATTTGTATTGTGGGATGGATATGTATGTCTGTTAGTGCTATTTCCATGAAACAGATTAGGAACGGAGGGCTGCAGATTGTAGCCTTTACGCTATGGGTGTTTGTACTGTGGGATTTTCATGCTTTTAATTTTCTAGGGATTTTTTCTTTAATTTTTCTGGCGGCTTTATCTTTTTCAGAGCAGAATCCGATATGTTTACGGGATAAGAAGTCGCGTTCTGAAGTATTGGAGAGCATGATTGTGCTGATGTTGTATATAGGGATTTATGTAGTGTATATACCACTTGCATTTATTGCGATATTTAGCGGAATGTGGTCGTTCAAAAATAAATGATTAGCACGGGACCCGGCCGGCCATCCATTTGGATAGCCCGCCGGGTCCCTTCTTTATACGGTTGCTACACGCTCAACCTTTTAGCGGGTGGTGCGTTCCAGCAGCTGTAGCACGTTCTGGTAGCTGTGGCCGGTTGCCTCGGTCATACCCTGCTCACAGGTGAGGTTCGCCGAAATATATGCGGCGAACTTGCACCGAGCCTATATATAGAAACCATCCCCTTTGCGGCGACAAGCTGCGGAGGGGGTGGTTTTTGCGTGCATCGAGGAGGCGGAGGGCTGGGGAGTGCGGTTGGGGCATAGAAAAGTGTGTTGCGGGGGGGGGGGGGGGGGGGGGAAGAGAGAAAGTTCCTAGTCCGGACGGGTGTCTTCGTGCTAATGTAAGTGATGGCGCTAACGTTCGTTGCCGTTCGTAAGCACCGATAATTGCACGATTTAGATAAGGATGTCTGGGCGCGATCTAAGCACGTCGTGTGTTTAATCGCTAGGTATTCTATCTGAAATTTCAAGGAGGAGATGCATATTTACGTATGTAAAAATTTAGCGAATTTCATTCAAAAAATTTGTACGCCTAAGAATAATTTAAGGAGTGAGACAATGAAGACATATATTTTGGCTTCAATTTTTACCAATGAAGAAGGTTTAGAAATATTCAAAAAGAATAATGAATATCAGGGCGTAAACTGGGTTTCAGGTGCGCCCGACGTTAAGTATCGAAAATATGATAATGATGAAGAATTTACTTCCAATGCAGATACTCGGCGGGAAAATTTTTCAAAGACTGTTTGGGAGCTCATATATGAGGGTGGTCGTAGGTATTATGGTGATTCCCCAAAAGGATTTAATCCGATAACTAATGCCGAAAAACAATACCAGTGTGATGTTAAAGGAATTCAGTTTCTATTTGCAGAAGAGAGTATTTGTGTGGATGGAATAGTTCCGGGTTTGGTGGTTCTTGAATTATTCAAAGAAGAAGGAGGAAATATCCATGTTGAAGAGGATGATATATATAAATATCTATCAGAAGAAAAGATGATTCCGGTGGGCTATATTATAGGAAATAGCAAGAATGATGATTTAAAGGGGCAAATGTGGCAACATAATGTAAAGCCATTTGTTTACAGGTTAAGTATAGTTGACGCGTTTGAATCCGTGCCGAAGAAAAATCCCAGAGAGTATACTGAGACTGAAAAGAAAGATTTTTGGAGAGAGCTACACTATTACGCCACAGGCAAGAAACCCTCTGCGCGTATTCGGGAGAAATGGAGCCAAGAAGAACCAGCTGCACTAAAAACACTAGGTGAGGGAGACTGGTGCATCTATACACGCTCACAAGGTATTTGTTATTATGCTCCGGATATTAATGGAGATAACTATAAGAACCAGCCAATTTGTTTCCAAGGTTATGCGGAATCATTCCACTTGGATGCAATTATGCTATCGATTTTGAAGAATTCCCTTGTAAGTTATTATCTGAATCAGATTCAAAAATATGTCCTAGAGGATAATAGAGAATCTATCAGGGATGTGAATAACAAAATCAATAGAATGTATATCATGTATGATATGGGGCGGACAAATCCTCGAGGAGGACAGCATTTTATTGTTATGGAAGAGGTAGAGGAAGTTCTCCATTTCGAGCAGAATCTAAAGGAATTAATGGATTCTGCTGGAAAGATTGAAGAAATTAGTTCAAATCAGCGTCAGGAAGATATCGCAAAGTATGCACTGTGGGTAGCAATCATAATGATTGTTCCAGCAGTTGTGGCATTGCTAAATGACGGAACTGCGAACCTGGAGAAACACTCCCTAGCTAGCTTTATCTACTATGGTTTATTTCTTTTATTTATATATATTGTGGTCTATCGCATCCATAATGGAAGGTTTCCAAATATATTTAAATGTATATTAAGTAAATTGTGTGAGATAGTAAATAAATCACGTGAGAAAGTGGGTAAATTATGTGAGAAAAATAGTTCCCAGAATTAAGGTGGGCATAAAGAGAAAACCTTAAATATTTGCATATTCAGCATGAATAATTCTATTCTACCTCTTTGAAAGGAGAGATATTGTGAACGAGAAGGATCACTTGATCCCTGCTTGTGTTATTGGCCAATTCACGAATGAAAAAGAAGGGAATAAATGGAGAGAGCAGAAAGTTTATAAACGTGATATCCGCAATAATAATGGTGGATTTGTGCGGGCAAAAGATATTGGTTGGGCAAGAGGTGAGTATAACTCAGATTTCAGCATAGATGTTTATGGCAATGAATCAGGACTTGATCAAAATGATAATTCACGTGATGCTATTGCATTAGATAAAGATTTTCAAAAAGTAGAGAGTAAACTTCCTGAATTTATTGAAAAGCTTGAAAATGGAGAGGGAGTATTGGATTCAGATTATAAAAATATACTTATTCCATATATTGCTCAACTTTTTGTTCGGTCTAAAATGGTCGGTGATTATATTGCAAAAAGTGCCAACAAAAAGATTAAGGTATCAGGGAATAAACGTCGTACTATACCAGTTGAAAATATGCCGCAAAATATTCCTGTGATAGATTCCAGTTTTAAGAGTGGAATTTCTGACGTGCAGAATGTGATATATGACCCTAAAAACACTGTTCAGTATAATAGGAAGAAGTGGTTAAAGGAATATGAAGAATATGATTTATGTTTTTATGCTATCGATATCTTACTCGATAATAAAAGACGCTTTGTGTTATCGAATTTAGGGTTAGCTCCTTTACCTAGTAACATAGATCCGTATAGACGTGATGAGAGCATGGGGGAAGAATCGGGATATTATCTTGACTTCGATTATAATGACGGTGGATCTGCCACAACTGCGCCCGCTTACTTGGTTCCATTGTCTCCTAAGATTGTAATCAAGATTACTCCTCGGTATGTGGTTCCAAGTGTATATAAGCGAAAATTCCCTGTACGATATGTTGATATAACAGATAGTCGTGTAGATAAAAAACCCTTGGCATCATTTTTCAACGATTATACAGTTAAATATGCGACAGAGTTTTATGTAGGGAGAAATAAAAATGTGGTAGATAAACACAGGCGTGTAAAACAATATGCGGATGAAAAAATTAAAAATGACCTAAATTTCCTGTCTCGTGTTCGAGATGAGAATTATATTGAAGACGAGGGGCGGAAAAAAGATTATTTTGATAAACTGAAAAAGAAAATAGATTCAATTAAAAATGACGATAACAGTGCTGAGCTAATCGATGTTAAATGGTATCTAAAGCCAGCTAGGAAAAATGTAAAAAAGGTTTATTGTTGTGAGCCACTTCTGATTCCAGAAAATTCCACGATTAAATATGTTCCCAATGTTTATGAAAATATAAATAAAAAATCCTGATTGGTATATATAGATAATTGAGGGACCCGGCAGGCTATCCATCAGATAGCCCGCCGGGTCCCTTCTTTATACCGCTATGCGCTCAGCCGTTTAGCGGGTGGTGCGTTCCAGCAGCTGCAGCACGTTCTGGTAGCTGTGGCCGGTCGCCTCCGTCATGCCCTGCTCACAGGTACGGTTAGCCGAAATGTATGCGGCGAACTGCTTCTGCTCGCTCAGCTCGGCGGCCTCCGCCTCGGTAGCGCTCGCAGTCAGCTCCGGGTGCAACATACCGCGGTCACCCGCATAACCACAGCAACCCCAGTGCTTCGGAACGTACACGTCGTCACTCATCGCGTTCGCAATCTTCTCAAACGCAGGCTGAGTACCCAAGTGAGTCATGGAGCAGGTCGGGTGCAGAGCAACCGACGGCAGGGGAGCGGACACGTTCAGCTTATCCAGCATGTTGTCGGCGGCGAACTGAACCGCGTCATACATGCGCAGACGCGAGTAGTCCGGCTCACCCGGCTTCAGGCCGTTCACGATCTTGTGCTCAAGCGCCTTAATAACCTTCTCGCGCATCACCTCAAGGCCCTCAGTACAGGACGAAGCGTCACACACGACCGGCAGACGGCCACCGTCAGTAGCCTCCCACAGGGACTTCAACACACGGTCGCTCATAATCGAGTAGCCGTCGGTGAAGCCCTTCGACTTCCACGGGGTGGAGCAGCACATCTCACCAATGTTGTCCGGGATGCGGTACTTCACGCCCGCACGCTCACACAGGCGGATGAACGCTTGGGTTGCGTTGACCGGGTCGTGCTTACCGTCGCCGTCCACGCCGCCGAACATGGAGTTCACGCAGGCGGGGAAGAACACAATCTCAGCGGTTGCGTCCTTGTGCGGCTTACGTGCCGGGCCACCAACCGGCAGGTCCTTCTTGTAGGAAGGAACCATGTCGTCACCCATGACCTTGCGGGCAATATTGGTGGTACCGTGCACCACCGGGAACGGCAGCTTCTTAGCCACAGTCAGGGACTTACCGGCAACCTTATCCATGATGCCCCACTGCTGTGCGGCAATCTTCCAGCCGGTAGCGGCCAGCTTGTCCTGGTTCTCAGAACGCAGGCGGCGAATCAGGTCACCGGTGTTGATGTTCACGGGGCAGCGGGTCTGGCACATGCCGTCCACAGCACAGGTCTCAATGCCGTAGTACTCGTACTCCTTACGCAGACGCTCAGCGAGCTCGTGGTCGCCGTTCGCCTCAGCGGCAGCAATCTCACGACGCAGCACAATACGCTTACGGGGGGTCAGAGTCAGGTTACGGGAGGGGCAGACCGGCTCGCAGTAGCCGCACTCCACACAGCGGTCGACTTCTTCCTCAACGGTCTCAGCGACCTTCAGATCGGTCACGTAGTCGGTGCCCGGCTCAACCAGCAGAACGCCGGGGTTCATGAAGCCCTTCGGGTCAATGAGGCGCTTGATCTGGCGCATCACGTCGAAGAGTTCCTCACCGAACTGGCGGCTCACGAACGGAGCCATGATACGGCCGGTACCGTGCTCAGCCTTCAGCGAGCCCTCGTTACCGAGAATCAGCTGCACCATTTCCTCGGTGAAGTCGCGGTAGCGGTCCAGCTGCTTCGGGTCGCGGAACTGCTCGTTCAGCATGAAGTGGATGTTACCGTCCTTCGCGTGACCGAAGATCACGGAATCCTTGTAGCCGTGCGAATCGAACAGCTTGGTCAGGTCGCTACAGGTGTTACCCAGAACCTCAACAGGAACAACCACGTCTTCCAGCAGTGCGTTGGTGCCGGAACGGCGGTTACCCGCAACGGTGGTGTACAGGCCACGGCGTGCCGCCCACAGTGCGTTACGTTCAGACAGCTTGCTGGTCATCGACACGGGCGACGCCACGGGCAGGCTCTTAAACATGGGTGCCGCAGCGGCAGCCAGGTCGTTCAGCTCCTGCTCGGAGTTGCCCTGGAACTCAACCAGCAGGGCGGCGTGGTCCTTCACGTCAATGGCGGCGAGCGCCTCCGCAGCCTGACCGGTACGCTGGCCCACACGAATACTGGTGGCGTCCATGAGCTCGACGGTAGCGAGCTTGTTAGCAACCAGCTCGGGCACGGAGCGTGCTGCATCAATCAGGTTGTTGAACACCAGCAGGCCGGTGGAAATGTTCTTCAGAATCGGGCGGGTGCGGTAGGTTGCCGAAGCAACAAAACCGAGGGTACCTTCCGAACCAATCAGCAGGTGCTGCAGAATGTCCACGGGGGTTTCAAAGTCGACCAGGGAGTTCAGGCCGTAACCCATGGTGTTCTTCATGGAGTACTGCTGGCGAATCTTCGCCATGGATTCGGGGTTCTCGAGCACGCGCTTGCGCAGGCGCAGCAGGCCCTCGTGAAGTTCAGGTTCGAGGGAGCGCAGCTTCTGGTCAGCGTCCGGTTCGGCGGTGTCAATGATGGTGCCGCTGGGGAGCACGAATACCATGGAGTCGAGGGTGTTGTACGTGTTGTACTTGGTGCCCGACGACATACCGGAGGAGTTGTTCGCGACCACGCCACCGATGGTGCAGGCGGACCAGGATGCCGGGTCGGGGCCGAGCTTGTAGCCGTAGGGTGCCAGGTAGTTGTTGACCATCATGATGGTCGCGCCGGGCTGCACGCGCACCTTCTTGCCGTCTTCAAGAACCTCAATTTTCTTGAAGTGGCGGCGGGTGTCGACCATGAGGCCGTCGCCGCTGGACTGGCCGGACAGGGAGGTGCCGCCGGAACGGAAGGTCAGCGGCAGGCCGAGGTCGCCGGCTGCGCGGAAGATGTTTGCGACGTCTTCGGCGGAGTCGGGGCGGATTAGGCCGGCGGGCACGAGCAGGTAGTGGGATGCGTCGTGTGCAATAGCGAGGCGTTCGAGTTCGGAGACGCTGGATTCGACGGCTTCTGCGCGTGCATCGGAGAGTAGGCGCTTGAGGGTGTCCTCGTAGGGGGACTTGAGTGCTTCGGACGTGTTTGACACAACGGTGGTCATGATCTGAGCTTCCTTACTGGTGAAGGGTGTGAATGCTGTCCTTATCCCAGTATCTGCTCTTGAACACCGTCTTTTCCTGTTAGCTATGGCTAAGCTTGGCGACTACTTGTCACCATAAAGGGGGTGGGTTATATACCGTGCTGATGGACAGGTTCGCCGCGTATTTGCTGGTTTTCCGCGGGAATACGCCCGGGCCTGCGGAGGCGCACCCACCACACTCTGAACGCCTCGGCTGCCCTTAGGCACGGCCGCCGAGGGCCGTAACATTCCAGCTGGCAGTACTATCAGAAGTCACCACACCACAGAACAGGGGAGAACCCGCCGAAGCACGCACCCCCAAATCCTCCACAAACACGCGCCCACCCGCAGGCACACTACGCTCCTTACGATCCACACCCGCACAATACACCGTCATCTTCGCGCCCGAACGGTTCTCCACCGCAACCGAACCGCCGCCCGATTTCGACACAGTATCGTGCACAAAACCGCGGCTGCCCTGCATCTGAATCTCACCAACCTCCGCGCCCTGACTCGTCAGCGGCACGCCATCAGGCGCCTCAAATCCGCCCGAAGAATCAACACCCGCCGCACGAACCGACACCATCCACTCAGCATCATCAGCCAGCTGCGACGTCGAAGCCGTCACACGCGCCGAACTATACGGCACACTCACCGCACCGGCAGACTTAGCAGTACTAGAGGGACTTGGCGCAGACGCGCTCGCCGTATTACGAACCCACACGCCCGCACCCTCACCCGAACCGCCAGCAACCACCTCAACCGTGGTACCCGAACCGTCCGAAACCGAAACCTTCATCGTGCCCTCCGGCTCACCGCGACGCTCAAACTCCACATACGAATAGGAGGCGGGCGCCGCCGGGCCCTCAAAAACCGCCTCCTCAACGGGACCGCGACCGGTAAACAGGCGGAAGCCCTCAGAATCCTGAAGCACCGGTGCCGTCGCGTGACTTGCCGCAGTCGGCGTAGACGAAGCCTCAGCAGACGCAGAAGGGGAGGAGTTCAGGGTGGCGCATCCGCCCAGGGCGGTGGCGAGCGCACCGGAGAAGCAGAGGCTCGCGCCCAGCTGACGGAAGCTCAGCTGACGGGAACCCGACTGGCGGAAGAAGAAAGCGGTGGTGTGTGAAGGCATGAGGCACTCCGATGTGCGGGTCGGCAACGCTGCGAGGTAGCAACACTATGGGGCAGTAACACTGCGGGATAGCGCAACCGAGGTGATGGGTACACCACATATTGTGTCAGGTTAAATGCTCACCGTGCAAAGACCGCGGCATAGCGTAAAAACCGCTGCACAGTGCCAAAACCACGGCGTAAAGATCGCTGCCCAAAGGTCACAGCACAAGGTCACAGTGCAATGAAATAGAAACGCAAACGCAACGGCGCGGAGTATCATTCACACTATGGATAAGGCGGAACAGAACCAGGCAGAAAACACGGTAAAGAACGGCACAGCACCCAATGCGTCGGCGGGGAATACCGCGGGCAATACCTCAGACAATACCTCGCGCAATACCCCGAGTAATACCGCAGCGAACAGCCCGGTGAATAGCCCGGCTGAATCTGCCTCGGCGGAGGCTACCACTCCCGGCATGGAGGCAGTACAGGTTGATGCCGTGCAGATTGATAGCGCCCGCCTGGACAGCACCCACTCCGTCTACTCCACCGACCTGGACCCCGACGACGACTACGAAGAGGTCGTCGAAGAGTACGCCACCACCGACGCGCCGGACGGTACGCACCGCGAGGAACGCCGCATCACCCGCACCACGCATCACCCGCACGGCAAGCAGGGCGACCAGAGGGGCACCCAGGGTAGCCCTGATGGTGCCCGCGAAATCATCGACGCGGGCGAACCTGAAACGCACACCACGACCATCCGAACGGTCACCCGCACCGTCACGGACCCGCCGCGTCGTGCCCCGCGCACCCGCTTATTCCGCACGCTCAGCAAGTACCGCGGCGAGAAGAACCTGGCGGCGTGGGAGGAACGCTCCTCTCGACCCATGTTCGTGGCGTCGGTACTGTACCTGCTCGCGTTTGCCGCGCCCATCATGAGCACGCGCATCCAGGAGCCGTACGACGGGTACCTCAACATCCTTCAGCTGATTCTGTGGGGCCTATTCGCCGCCGACTACTGCATTCGCCTGTACCTGGCGCCACGGCGACTCTACTTCATCACGCATAACCTGATGAACCTGGCGATTGTGCTGCTGCCCGCGTGGCGTATCGTTAGCTTCCTCGCCATGATTTACATGACCGCCAACCGCCAATATAAGAGGCTCTCAGAGCTGGCGGTGAAGCTTTTCGGGTACACCGCGATCTTCATCATCATGTTCGCTCTGGCAATCTATTCGGTGGAGTCCTCCGAGCCGGGCGCGATGATCCGTGACCTGCCCACCGCCTACTGGTGGACGTTCACGACCCTCGCCACGGTCGGTTACGGCGACGTCTACCCGATTACCGGTATCGGCAGGGTTATCGCCGTGGTCGTCATGCTGTACGGCGTGGGTATGGTCGCGGTTGCGACCGGTGCGCTCGCCAGCTGGATTATCGAAAAGATTGGTGGCAGGGAGGAGCAGGAGTACCCCGCAACCAAGGCTGACGTGGACGATCTTCGCCAGGAGATTTCTGAGTTGCGTGCCCTGCTGGCTCGTGAGTATGCGCGCCGTGAAGCCCACGATTACACGTTGCGTGAGGTCGTGGATGAGGACGGCGTGCACCCGGTTCCTTCGGAGGCGGAGGCGGCACGCCGTACTGGTTTCGGTACCGCTGGGTTTAGCGCTACTGGTTTTGCCGCACCGAGCGCTTCTGCAGATGCTCCGAACGCCGCACCTACGGAGGAATCCGCCGATTCCTCGGCATCTCATGAGGTCGCGGTGCGTGAACAGGAGCCGGTCGCCCTACTGGAGGAGACCCGCCAGACATTCACGATTATTCGTGAGAAGTTCTCGTTGCGTTCCCGCAAGCAGTAGTCCGCTCGCAAATACCCTGCGGACAGTAACCTGGCTGTAGCGGCTCGGTTGCGGTAGCGCAGATAGCAGCGCAGATATGACAATTTGGTTGAGGCTCGGCACTCAAACCCACACCGCATACCCGTTGAAGCGGTGGGTTTGGGTGCCGAGCCCACGTTAAGGCAAGACGAAGGCAAGAAAACTGCCACCCACGCCACCATGCGGGATATTTCGCCTTGTCGAGGCAAAATTAGCCCGTGGAGAGTGCAAATTGGGGCTCGTGTGCGTGAAAAACCCCTCAACTTAAGGTCTAATGTGACCAAACTATCTTTTTAAAACTGACCGCTACTGGTGAAACTCCTAGCCAGAGCCTATAAACTATCTACTGTGCCGGTTATCGAACGCCCTGTAGCCTCAATGCGCTACGGGGTGTTGTCGTATCCCCACCTCACTCACGGGGAGGCACCACTCAACTCACAAACTCACTCAAACACATACTCTGTTAGGACACATTCGTGGTACCTAAGTCCACTCTGGGCGCGCTTGCTCTACTCGTCGGCGGGCTCTCCCTCACCGCGTGCGCATCCGCGCCGAATAACGTCTCCGCAAGTGCGGTTGTTGACCCCGCAGCTTTTGAAACCGCCGAGCCCAGCGCTGTTTCCGCCCCCGGCGACGACAGCACCGGAATTAAGGCGGCGGTTATTACCTCGCATGACCCGTCGATTCACCCGACCGCGACCCAGCCCACTGAGACCCCCGCGCCGGACAACACGAGTAACCAGGAGCCTGCCGCATCCGCCGCGACGGCTGTGCCCTCTTCGGTGCTCGCGACTCGTTCGACTGCGAGTGCTGACGGCACCTGGGTTCAGCAGGATTCCACCAACCTTGAGAACTACATGGACGCCGTCATTCACGACGGCATTATCGAGGTCACCTACCACCTGAACCACGAAGAGCTGGCAACCCCCTTCTGGGTCGGCACTTTTGAGGCGAAGACCGGCAACTTCAGCTACATTTCGCACGTGGACCGCGCGAAGCTGGCGCGTGCGCCGTACGCTTCCGACAAGGAAACCAAGGAATTCGTCATGGAGGACGGCGTGCTGAGCTTCCCCATGACCTATGAGGGAGCCACCCGCATCATTCACCTGGAAAAGCAGCACAGCTAAGCACGCTGCCGGGGGAGTTATCTCATATCTGGCACGCATGACGGGCGGGGCGTTCCCGTTGCCGCGTGCGGGCTATAGAATGGGACTATGAGCGAGAACACGACCCCCGAGCATGGCACCGCAGCCTCGGTGCAGGATTCCTTCGAGCTGCCCAGCGCACCGGATCAGTTCCAGCGCCTGTGGACCCCTCACCGCACCGCCTACGTGAGCGGCGGCCAGAAGGACTACACCGAGAAGACCTGCCCCTTCTGCACCGCGCCCAGCCGCAGTGACGAGGAGTCGCTGATTGTGCACCGCGGCGAGCATGCCTTCGTGATTCTCAACCTCTACCCGTACAACCCCGGGCACCTGCTGGTCTGCCCGTATCGCCACATCCCGTTTTACGATGATGCGACCGAGGCAGAAACCATGGAGATTGCGCGGCTGACGCAGCTCGCCATGAAGGTTCTGCGCGAGGTGTCGCATAATGACGGCTTCAACATTGGCATTAATCAGGGCAAGGTGGGTGGCGCGGGCATTGCTGATCACCTGCATCAGCACATTCTGCCGCGCTGGAGTGGGGATACGAATTTCCTGCCGATTATCGCTCACACCAAGACCATGTCCCGCACGTTGGACGATATGCGTGTGGCTATTGCGGAGGGGTTTGCTCGCCTCAGCTAGACAGTCCGGTCTAGACTGTCCGGCGACCGGTTGAGAGGCTTGGTGAGTTTGCGAATCTGCACTAATTGCTTCAATTTGCAAACCAGTGCAGAAAAAATTTGCTTCATAAATGCGTAGATTAGGCAGTCGATGCGTATTTGAATGATGTTATGTCCATTGGATATGGCAAAGTTTTAAATGCAGCGACGCTGCGGGGAAGCTTCCGGCTTCCATGAACACCGCATAGCTCACCGAAAAATAGCGGTCACCGATCGCTTTCGGGCTTGGCAGGGTAAGCGCCCTGCCTCAACCACGGAGGTCAGCGCCTCAGCTGAGAACCCACCCCGTCGTGCGTGAACGCACGGCAACACTGCGAGGGGTGCGGATCAGCGTGAAGGACGCTGGCCTCTTTTTGTTTTCCGAGGATGCGCGCCTGTACCGAACGCATAAGGATGCGCCAGGGAAGTTGTATAGAGAACGCCAGAACTTGCCAGACCCGCTAGAGTGGAATGCTATGGACTACCCCAACCTGCTTGAGAGTGCTTTCGACGAGTTTAGTGCTGTGCCCGCCGCCGGTCATGATGCCGCCGGTGATTCTGCAGGTGCGCCGCAGTTGCTCATCTGGAGGCAGATCCGCTGGTCCAACCGCCGCCCGCTCATTGAGGTGGAACCGGTCGTGCCCGGCGGGGTCGCGGAAGGAGCTCATAACCGGGCATCTCAAGCGGCGGGGGAGAGCACCCCCACCCAGGGAAGCAGCCCCGCGCAGCGTGGCGTTCCGAGCGGGGTTCGCATCCAGATTCCACTGACCCCCGGCGCCTACCTGGGGTTACGTATTCCGCGCGATAGCGAGGGAGAACTCTACCGCTACTGCGCCGGCTACACCACCGGCACGAGCAATGACGCCGCCCCCGAATCCGCGGGAATCCGCCGCGTACCCTGCCCCGAAGGCACCCGCATTCAGCGTGGTCAGCAGTGCCCGCGCTGCACTGCCCGCGACGAATTTACCGCCCTGCACAGCGCGCACCTGTACCCCGGAACACTCACCGAATCCATGCGCGCCTACGCCATGCTGGAGCACCGCCTCTACATCGCGACCTTCCCCGACGGCACGCACAAGGTCGGCACGAGCTCCCTGCATTCGACCCCGCGCCGCCTGGATGAGCAGGCGGTCGCCACCGCCACCTACATTGCGCTCGCGCCCGACGGGCTTGCCATTCGCCGCGCCGAGGACGCCGTGACCGCCCTCGCGAAGATTCCGCAGGTCAAGCAGGTGGCGAGCAAGTACCGCGCCTGGACGAACCCGCTGCCCGGCGCGCAGCTTCGTGTTGCTCATCAGGAGGCGGTTGCCCGCGCCCGCGAAGCGCTCGCAGAACTGGCACGTACCGACCCGGAGGTGCCGCTTACCGCCCTGGATGAGCCGTGGATTCCGTCGCTCGCCATGAACCGCCCGTACGCGGCTCTGCGGGCGCAATCGCCCGAACCGCTGGCACCCTGCGATCCCGGTACCGAGAGCGGGGCAACTGGCTTCTTCTGTACGGGTGCGGCGGGTCAGTTTTTGAGCGCCCACACCGGCGATGCTGACGCGGCGTTCCTGGTGAATACTGCCGCGTGGCGGAATGTGCTGGTGGAGCCGGCACAGGAGTTCACGCGGGTGAGGGTGCAGGGTTCTCTGTTCTAGATGGGTTCACTGTACTAGGCGGGCTCGCTGTTCTAATACCCCCGGCGCTCCGCTCTAGCCGGAGCCCAACACCAAACCCCTGCACCAAACGCCCGCACCAAGCCCCGGGCGCACTAAAACCCCGCCCCGTCCGGCATGAGCGAACGAGCCCGGCGGACCATTCAGCCGCTCGCGTGCGTGTACTAAAATGGTAAGCATGTCCAAACCCCTCATTCGTCTTCTCGGCCAGGGCGTACGCGCCGCGACTAAGCTTCGCGGCGGCGGCTCCGCCTTCCCCGGCCTTGTCATGGAAAAATTGCACCCCGACTTCGTCGCTGAAGAGCTCGCGAAGCTGCCCTACGGCGTGGTTGTTGTCTCCGGCACGAACGGTAAGACCACCACCACGAAGATGGCTGTGCAGCTGCTTGAAGCTCAGGGTCTGAAGGTTTTCACTAACCGCACCGGTTCGAACTTTGTGCGTGGTGTCGCTGCGGCACTGCTGGGCGAGATGACCCTCGGCGGCAAGCTTGACGCTGATATTGCTGTGCTTGAGCTGGACGAGGCGCACGCCGTGCACTTCGTCAAGGCAGTCAAGCCCGATTACGCTCTGCTGCTGAACGTTCTGCGTGACCAGCTGGACCGTTTCGGTGAGATTGACACGACCCGCCGCATGCTGGCGACCGTCGCCTCCGCAACGACCGGCACCGTGGTGCTCAACCGTGAGGACCCGCGCATCCGCTCCCTCGCTGAGAACGTGCAGCCTGGCGTGACCGTCAAGTATTACGGTCTGGATGAGTCCCTGCGCTCGTACTTCCCCTCGGATGATGAGATGCGCGGCGGCACCGTCGCGAAGGCAACCCTGCCCGACGCTGACGTTACCCTGACCGCGTTCTCCGGCACCTCCGCTACGTTCGACCTGGCGGGTGTGGAGCGAGTCGGCGAGATCAACCTCTACGGCATCTACAACATCTTCAACGCGGCTGGCGCTATGGCGCTGACCCGCGCCGTCATGGGTGAGAAGCTCAACGAAGATAAGCTCATCGCGGAGCTGGCGAAGATTACCCCCGCCTTCGGTCGCGGTGAGACTCTGAACGTGAACGGCCGCCCGCTGCAGTTGCTGCTGGTGAAGAACCCGAGCGGTTTCCGCCTGTCCCTGGCGAGCGCGAACGCTGACGACTATGCCACCATGATCACGATTAACGATCAGTACGCTGACGGTCGTGACGTGTCCTGGCTGTGGGATGTTGACTTCGACAGCTTGAAGAAGACCGGCGTGCAGATGGTTTCGGGTGTGCGCGCCTGGGATATGGCGCTGCGCCTGGAGCATGACGGCGTGAAGGTTGACGAGGTCAACGAGAACCTCGCCGATGCGCTCAAGGGCTTCATTGCCTCCAGCGGTAACGCGCCCATGCGTATTTTCTGCACCTACACCGCAATGCTGGCTCTGCGTGAAGAGCTCGCAAAGATTACTGACGTTGAGAGGGTTTCCTAATGACGGCAACTCACACTTTTGAGGGCACCCCCGCCTCCGGCCCCAATAACGGTAAGACTCTGCGTATTCTGCAGCTGTACCCGCTCGACATGAACATTTACGGCGACTGGGGCAACACCCTGGCGTTGGCTCGTCGCGCGCAGGCGCACGGCTTTGACGTGCAGATTCTGGACCACAACCCCGGTCAGCCTTTCCCGGAAGATGTTGACATCATTCTGGGTGGCGGCGGTCAGGACTCGGGTCAGTCCGTGATTCAGGATGACCTGCACGCGAACGGTGACACGCTGCGCTCGCTGGCTGAGGCTGGCGTGCCGATGCTCGTCATTTGTGGCCTGTACCAGCTGTTCGGCAAGGAATTCCGCACCCGTGAGGGTGAGGTGCTGAAGGGTATCGGCATTTTTGATGCGCACACGGTCGGCGGCGATGACCGCCTGATCGGCAATATTGTTGAGGAGTCTGAGGAGTTCGGCACCGTGATTGGTTTTGAGAACCACTCGGGTCTGACCTACCTGGGTTCCGGCTGCACCCCGCTGGCTACCGTCACCAAGGGTGAGGGTAACAACGTGACCGATGCGTATGAGGGTGCGCGCGTGCACAACGTGATTGGCACCTACCTGCACGGTTCGTTGCTACCGAAGAACCCGAAGATTTCGGACTACCTGATTGAGCAGGCGGCTCAGCGTAAGTTTGGCGAGTTCACGCCGAACACGATTGACGACTCGCTGGTGGAGAAGGCGCGCGCTTCGGCTGCGTCCCGCCCCCGCTAGCCTATTCCTGGTGGTGGCGTGCACTTTCTGAGGTGGTGTGCGCCTCCGCTACGGTATAGTTATGTGAGTACAGTACGGTGCGTGGGACGTTTCGCCGTGCCCGCACGGAGGTTTTGACTAAGGGAGATACGAATGTCCGGTCACTCTAAATGGGCGACTACTAAGCACAAGAAGGCTGCTATCGACGCTAAGCGCGCGAAGGCTTTCGCGAAGTTCATTAAGGCAATTGAAGTTGCAGCACGTATGGGCGGCGCTGATATTGCTGGTAACCCCGCTCTTGACCTTGCTGTGTCAAAGGCGAAGAAGAACTCCGTTCCTAACGACAACATTGACCGCGCAATCAAGCGTGGCGCTGGCCTAACCGGTGAGACCATTGACTACACCGAAATCATGTACGAAGCACGCGGCCCGCAGGGTACCGCTCTGTACATTGAGTGTCTGACCGATAACCGTAACCGTGCAGCGTCTGAGGTTCGCCTGGCTGTGACCCGTAACGGCGGCACCATGGCTGACCAGGGTTCGGTTGCGTTCCTGTTCGAGCGTAAGGGCGTTGCTGAGGTCACCAAGACTGACGGCCTGACCGAGGACGACGTTCTGATGGCTGTTCTGGATGCAGGTGCCGAAGAGGTTCTGGACGAGGGCGATATCTTCACCGTTGTTTCTGCAGCGACCGACCTGCCCGAGATCCGTAAGGCACTGGACGAGGCTGGCCTGGAGTACAACAACGACGACCCGGTCTTCCGCCCGACCATGCAGGTTGACCTGGACGCTGAGGGTGCTAAGAAGTTCATGAAGCTGGCAGACGCTATTGAAGAGCTCGACGACGTTCAGAACGTCTACTCGAATGCTAACGTCTCTGACGAGGTTATGGCAGAGCTGGAAGCTGAGTAATCACAGCTGAGTAATCACTCAGGTTCTGATATCTGATGCTTGAAGAAGCCGCTCCTTTAACCGAGCCGCCGTAGGGTGGCTGGTTGGGGGAGTGGCTTCTTAGCGTCTTGGGCTATTTTGGGGATGCGCTGGGTACTTTTCGCGGGACGCGCGGTGACCGTGCGTGCGGTGACTGTGCTCGTTATGACCGTTCTCGTGGCACGCCCCGGTACCGGGTGCTAGGATTCTGAAGGGCTAGAATCTAGAGATTCTATAGGGAGTTTGTCGAAAGGGGAGATGATGGCCGCCGCTCAACCTGCCGCACGCGATAGCATGCGCGAGAACCGTACCGCCGCCGCTGTGGAACGTGTGCCGGGTGCGACCCGCATCATGGGTGTTGACCCGGGTCTGACCCGCTGCGGCTTCTCCATGCTCGATATGACCGCCGACCGTAAGGCGCACTTCGTGAACGTGGGTGTTGCCGGCACAATCCCGGCGGAGTCCCTGGACCAGCGTATTCTCTGGATTTTCAACGCCGCCTCCCACTGGCTCGACACCTACAAGCCGGATGCCCTGGCGATTGAGCGTATCTTCGCTCAGGAGCAGGTGAACACGGTGATTGGTACGGCGCACGCTTCGGGCGCGGTGATTTCTGCTGCGGCGATGCGTGGCGTGCCGGTGTTCTTCCACACCCCCTCGGAGGTGAAGGCGGCGGTGACCGGTAGCGGCCGCGCCGATAAGGCGTCGGTGGGTCGTATGGTGACCCGCATTTTGGGGCTGGATTCCATGCCGAAGCCCGCCGATGCTGCTGATGCCCTGGCGATTGCGATCTGTCACGGCTGGCGTGGCGGCGGTATCGGTTCGGGTATCAACATGGCGGCCCAGACGCAGACTCACCAGGGTTCACGCCCGGCGCAGGCTCGCCGCGGCGGGTCGTTGACTCCGGCGCAGCGTGCCTGGATGGAGGCGGAGGCGCGCGCTCGCCGCTAGAGGTGCCTTCGTGGGCCTGTGTGCCGCCTCCTGCTGGCTCGCATGTATTCGCTAAGAAGTTCGAATATATGCTTGATTTCAGAAGAAATATTCTAATATACTTGTAGTGTCTCCCCGTCGAACTGGGGGAGTGCGTTCTGTGGGTGCCGGAGTTCCCGGTGCCCTCACACTACCGCGAGCCTCATTCCTGGGCGCGGTATTGAAAGGTGGAGAGAAATGATTGCATCCCTGACCGGTCGTGTGGCTCAGGTGGGCCTTGATCATGCGGTGATTAACGTGAACGGTTTCGGCATGCTCGTGTACGCTACCGCGCGTACTCTCTCCAAGCTGCGCACCGGTGAGGAAGCTACCGTGCTGACCACCATGATTGTGCGTGAAGAGTCGATGACTCTCTACGGTTTTTCGGAGCCTGCCGAGCGTGAAGTGTTCGATATGATGCTTTCGGTTTCCGGTATTGGTCCGCGTATTGCTCTGGCGGTGTTGAGTGTTCACACTGCCGCTGAGGTGGAGCGCGCTGTGGCGACCGGTGACGATAAGGCGTTCACGAAGGTTCCCGGTATTGGCCCGAAGGGTGCCCGCCGTATTGTGCTGGAGCTTGCCGGCAAGCTGATTCTCAGCGATGGCCAGACTGATGAGTTGCCGCTGAGCCAGGGCATTGTCTGGAAGCCGCAGGTGCTTGACGCTCTCACCTCCTTGGGCTGGAGTGAGAAGGACGCTTCCGCCGCTATTGACGCTTACGTGCAGCACAACCCTGCCGCAGAGACTGAGCCGGTGGGTGTGGCTCTGCGCGGTGTGCTCGCCTCCTTGGGTACTCAGAACACGGTGGGCCGCCACTAAACGGTGCGCCCTGTTCGATGTATCCCACTCAAACTTTTGTGAAAGAAGAATTCTATGAGCCAGAATCCCTATGAGCCGCAGCCCGCGGCGTCCCTGGTTTCCGGCGGGTATTTTCCCGGTCAGGTGCCCGGCACTCAGGCGTCTTCAGCTCCCGCCCAGCGCCTGGTGGCGATGGAAGAAGAGCCTGAAGAGAAGATGATTGAGGCGGCACTGCGCCCTAAGTCCCTGGATGACTTTGTGGGTCAGCGCCGTGTGCGTCAGCAGCTGTCCCTGGTGCTGGAGGCTTCGAAGATGCGTGGCCGTAGCGCCGACCATGTGCTGCTGTCGGGCCCTCCCGGTCTGGGTAAGACCACTCTCGCAATGATTATTGCGGCAGAGATGGAGGCGCCGCTGCGCATCACCTCCGGTCCGGCGATTCAGCATTCGGGTGATTTGGCGGCGATTCTGTCTTCGCTGACCCCCGGTGAGGTTTTGTTCCTGGATGAGATTCACCGTATGAGCCGCCCGGCTGAAGAAATGCTCTACATGGCGATGGAAGATTTCCGTGTGGACATTGTGGTCGGTAAGGGTGCGGGTGCGACCTCCATTCCGTTGGAGCTGCCGCAGTTCACCCTGGTGGGTGCGACGACCCGTGCGGGTCTGCTACCCGGTCCTCTGCGTGACCGTTTTGGTTTTACCGGTCACCTGGAGTTCTACTCGGTGGAGGAGCTTGAGCTGGTGCTGCGCCGCAGCGCGGGTCTGATGGATATGCAGATTACCTCCGAGGGTTTCACCGAGATTGCCGGTCGTTCCCGCGGTACGCCGCGTATTGCGAACCGCCTGCTGCGTCGTGTGCGTGACTGGGCGCTGGTCAACGGCGTGGACCGCATTAACGCGACCCATGCCGCAACCGCGCTGGACATGTACGAGGTGGATTCGCGCGGCCTGGACCGCCTGGACCGCGCCGTGCTGGAGGCGCTGATTCACAAGTTTGGCGGCGGCCCGGTGGGTCTGTCCACCCTCGCCATTGCGGTGGGTGAAGAGACGGAGACCGTGGAGACGGTTGCCGAGCCCTACCTGGTGCGTGAGGGCCTGATCGGTCGTACCCCGCGCGGTCGTGTGGCTCTGCCCGCGGCGTGGGAGCACCTCGGCTTGGAAGCGCCGGAGATTCAGCTCTAGACCCGTATCAGCTTTAGGGCCGCATCAGTTGATAACACAGTAGTAGCCCGTGGGAGGTATCAGCCTCCCGCGGGCTTCTCTGCGCCCCGGTAGCTTTTCTGCAGGCGCGGCAGCTCTTCTGCGCAGGCGCGGCAGCTCTTCTGCGCGGGCGCGGTAGCTCTTCTGCGCGGGCGCGGTAGCTCTTCTACCGGTTCTGCAGGCGCTGTCGGGTTCCAATGGGCTCTGCCGGGCTCTGCTGGTCTTTACCGGCGACATAAAATTACGCCGAGAGAGTCCAAAACTCAGGTTAACCTCACAAAAACGCTGGTTCGGGGCGCTAAAGCTCATGCTCTCGCGTAGGATGGATACGTACTGTATCTACGATTCCACACCTTCTGGTACGCTCAACCCTCGCGGTGAGCGGCACGGGTGCGGATGTGAAAGTGAGACCATGGATCTTAACTTCCTCATCAACGTCATCATGACGATTGTCTTCTTTGCTGCAATTTTTTGGATTTTTACTTCCGCTAAGAAGAACCAGCAGAAGCAGCTTGAGGCGCTGCAGGCAATGCGACGTGCGCTCGTCCCCGGTGATCAGGTGATGACTGCTTCCGGCGTCTACGGCACCGTTGTCAGCACTGACTTTGAGAACAACAAGCTGCAGCTTCAGATTGCAGAGGGCGTTGTGATTACTGCGTCCATGAACGCGATCCTGAACCTTGTTGAGGATGAAGCCCCCGCAGCGCCCCTGACCGAGGACGCGTACGAGGCTACCGCATCCGAAGCTCACGCTTCCGATACCTCTTCTGATACTGCTAAGTAATTCAGCGCGTATGAGCCCGGCGCCCAGTAAGCGGCGTCGGGTTTTCGCGTTACGGAATCTGTAGAACACTCAATACTATTCACACGAAGAAGGAACATTATGGCTAAGCGTTCACCGCTTGCAGCCGCGCGAGGGGCGCTCCTCTCGATGGTCCTGCTCATGGTTGTTATGGCTGCCGGTATTTTCGGCACCACCTACGCGGGAGGTTCTTGGGCACCGAAGCTCGCCCTGGACCTTTCGGGTGGTACTCAGATGATTCTTTCTCCGAAGGTCAATGGCTCTTCGGATGAGAACGTCTCCCAGGAGCAGTTGAACCAGGCGGTTGAGATTATTCGTCAGCGCGTTGATGGTGCCGGCGTTTCGGAGGCGGAGGTTACCACCTCCTTCGGCTCGGGTAATAACGTGGTTGTTTCGGTTCCCGGAACGATTAGCGCTGAGACTCGTCAGCTGATTCAGGCGTCTGCAAATATGACGTTCCGCCCGGTGCTGCTGTCTGGTGCCGGTACTGCGGTGGCTGAGGATGCCCGCACTGCGGACGATAAGCTGCCCAAGCCCTCCGCGGAACCGACTGATGGTTCGGACCGTAACTGGATTACTGCAGACCTGTACAAGCAGTATGAGGCGAAGGACTGCACCGCGGCACGTAATGAGGACGCCGATAGTGCTGACCCGACTAAGCCGATGGTGGCGTGTTCCACTGACGGTCAGGAGAAGTACATTCTGGGTCCTGTGGAGCTGAGCGGTAGCGATATTTCTACTGCAAGCCACTCGCAGGAGACGAGCGGTCAGGGCGTGACTACGGGCCGTTGGGCTGTGAACATTCAGTTCAACGATGCTGCTCGTGAGAAGTTCCAGAACATTACTTCTCGCCTGAACGCGATTCGTGCACAGAACGCACATGATCCGCGTGCCCGCTTCGCAATTCTGCTGGACGGCAAGGTGCTGTCCTCCCCGGTGTCGCAGGCAGTAATTTCTGATGGTAAGCCGCAGATTACCGGTAACTTCACTGAGCAGGAGGCGAAGGCTCTCGCTGATCAGCTCAAGTACGGTGCCCTGCCGATTAGCTTCACGATCCAGTCGGAGCAGCAGATTTCTGCGACCCTGGGTTCAGAGCAACTGCGTGTGGGTCTGCTGACCGGCCTGATTGGTCTGCTGCTGGTGTTCGTGTACTCGCTGTTCCAGTACCGTCTGCTGGGCTTTGTCACGATGATGTCGCTGGTTGTGGCTGGCATCATTTCGTATGAGGCGATTGCGCTGCTGGGTTGGGCGTTGAACTACCGCCTGTCCCTGGCTGGTGTGGCGGGTCTGATTGTGGCGATTGGTGCTACGGCTGACTCGTTCATCGTCTACTTTGAGCGTATCCGTGATGAGATCCGTGCTGGCCGCACGATCCCGTCGGCGGTGAATCACGGTTGGCAGCGTGCATCCCGCACTATTTTGGCGTCGAAGGCTGTGAACCTGCTGGCTGCTGTGGTGCTGTACGTTGTGTCGGTCGGTTCGGTGAAGGGCTTCGCGTTCACCCTTGGTTTGACTGCGATTGCTGACCTTGTGGTCGTGTACCTGTTCACCCACCCGATGCTGACTCTGCTATCGAATACCCGCTACTTTGGTGAGGGCCACCGCCACTCGGGCTTGTCGCCTGAGTCGCTGGGCGCTACGCCGCTGTACCGTGGTGCCGGTCGCCTCCGCAGCCCGGAGGAGAAGCAGCTGAGCATTGCTGAGCGTCGCCGTGCAGAGCGTGCCGCCGCTGAGGCTGACGAGTCTGCTTCTGATGAGAAGAAGGAGAGCTAAGCATGGCTACCGATGTGAAACCTAATGCTTTTGCCCGCTTCGGTAATGACCTGCATTCGGGTGCCCGCTCGTACCCCTTCGTGGGTAAGCGCCGCCTGTGGCTGCTGCTTGCGGCTGTGCTGATGGCGGTTTCGGTTCTGATTCCGGCTGTTGGTGGCGGCTTCAACCTGGGTATTGATTTCCGTGGCGGTTCGGAGTTCGTGGTCTCGAAGACCGCGCACGTTGATACTGCTACGGGTGAGCGCATTATTCACGAGAAGGCGAAGGACGCTTCGGATGTTCGCGTAACCAATATTGCGCCGGGTACGATTCGTGCCCAGATGAGCAAGCTCAGCGATGATGAGACTCTGCAGGTGAAGGCGGCTCTGCAGGAGGGTTACGGCGTCTCTGAGAATGACGTGACCTCTTCGTTTGTGGGCCCGACCTGGGGTGCGGATGTGACCCGTCAGGCGTTCTGGGGTCTGGTCGCGTTTGTGGTGCTTGCGCTGATTGGTATGGCGTTCTACTTCCGTACCTGGAAGATGTCGCTGGCGTCTATTGCGGGTCTGTTCTTCACCGTGGTGGTGACGGTTGGCCTGTACGCAGCGTTCGGCTTCGAGATTACTCCGAGTGCGATTATTGGTTTCTTGACGATTCTGAGCTACTCGCTGTACGACTCGGTGGTGGTGTTCGATAAGATCCGCGAGAACACCGAGGATGTGCTGGAACGTCGTGACACGACCTTTGCCGAGCAGATTAACCTGGCGGTGAACCAGACTCTGGTCCGTTCGATTAACACCGCTATTGTGGGTGTTCTGCCGGTGGGCGCGATCTTGTTCATTGGTGCGTTCATCCTGGGTGCGGGTACTCTGCAGGACCTGTCCCTGTCGCTGTTTGTGGGTATTCTGGTGGGCATGTTCGGTACGCTGTTCGTGTCTGCGCCGCTGTATGCTTCGCTGCGTTTGGGTGAGGCTCAGATTCGTGAGCACACCGCGAAGGTGGAGAGCGGCAACTTCAAGGATGCTGAGGATGCTGACGATGCTGAGGGTGATTCTTCGGAGGAGCCCGCCGAGGCTGAGAAGCCCGCGAAGTCTGAGGAGTCCGCTGACAAGGCGACCGAGGACGAGAAGGCAACCGAGAAGCCCGCTAAGAAGCCGGCACGTGCAACCATTGAGATTCACCGCGTGAACCTGAACGGTTAGCCAACGTTCCGCCAGCGCTACTGGCGTTACTAACGATAGGGGAGTCGATACCGAAAGGTGTCGGCTCCCCTTTAGCGTGCCCGTGCATCCACCCGGATATTTGCTCAGAAAACGCGCTCGGGCGTGTTAAAACGTCGCATAGTTTGGCGCGTTCCAGACCGCTGGGTAGGATAAGAAGTGAAGATACTGTGCGCTCGCGTTTGAGCCTGCTGATGGCTGGTTTGGCCGGTATAGCCCTCAACGATGAGGAACCTGAGTGTGCGGCTGATTATCTTGAGTCCGAAGGAGCCTGGAATGAGTGCAGAACCTGCCGTGAACACCAACGCTGAGAACCCTGCAGGGACCGCCGAGAAGCCCGCGGTTCGGCCCGCTGGCCCGATTCCTCTGCCTGAAACTGATTCGTCTGACGCAAAGAAGAAACGCGGCTCGCACCGCGTCATGGCTGCTGGCGGACGTGTGCCGAACCGCCTCGTCTTCGGTAGCCGCAGCAGCAAGATGGAAGCCTCCGACTCGCACGGCGGCACCATCCGTTTCTCCCCGATGATTGCGCCGGTCGTACGTGCCGTGCGCCGCTACCACCCGGACGAAGACATCCAGGTGCTGCAGCGCGCCTACGAGGTGGCGAACCGCTGCCACGAGGGTCAGAAGCGTAAGAGTGGCGACCCGTACATCACCCATCCGGTCGCGGTGACCGCGATTCTTGCGGAGATGGGCGCGACCGGCCCCGTGCTCGCCGCCGGCCTGCTACACGACACCGTGGAAGACACCGACTACACGATGGAGCAGCTCACCGAAGAGTTCGGTGAAGAGGTCGCCTACCTGGTCGACGGCGTGACCAAGCTGGACAAGATGACCTACGGCGAAAACGCCTCCATTGAGACGATCCGTAAGCTCGTGCTGTCCATGAGCAAGGACATCCGCGTGCTGCTCATCAAGCTTGCCGACCGCCTGCACAACGCCCGCACCTGGCGCTTTGTGCCGCAGGCTTCTGCCGCGAAGAAGGCAGAAGAGACCCTGAAGATTTACGCGCCGCTCGCGCACCGCCTGGGCCTGAACACGATCAAGTGGGAGCTGGAGGACCTGTCCTTCGCCGCCATGAGCCCGGAGATTTACGCCGAAATGGTGCGCATGGTCGGCGAACGCACCCCCGCGCTCGAAAAGTTCCTGAACGAGGCGCGCACCAAGATTACGGACCGCCTGAAAGAGGTGGGCATCGACGCGACCGTGACGGGCCGCCCGAAGCACTACTATTCGATTCATCAGAAGATGAAGACGAAGGGCCGCAGCTTCGATGAGATTAATGACATCCTCGCCGTGCGCATCATGGTCGAAGAAGAGGCGGAATGCTACACCGTGCTCGGCCACGTGCTGTCCCTGTGGCCGTCGATGACCGGCCGTTTCAAGGACTACATTAAGAACCCGAAGAACAACAACTACCAGTCGCTGCACCTGACCGTGTACGGCCCGGGCAACCTGCCGCTTGAGATTCAGATCCGCACCTACAAGATGCACGAAGAAGCCGAGTACGGTGTGGCGGCGCACTGGCGCTACAAGGCGGCGTCGCGCGGCGAGAAGGTTTCGGCTCGTGGCGGCGCGCCCGCGAAGGACCCGAAGGAGCCGGGCACCCAGACCTCGGCGATGATGAACGTCGGCATCCTGCAGTCCATTGCGGAGATTTCGAACTCCAACCCGGAATCGGAGAAGTTCTACGAGTCGCTGGCAGACACCCTCGACACCGACGAAATCGTCGTACTCACCCCCAACGGCGAGGCAATCGCCCTGCCCAACGGCTCCACCCCCGTGGACTTCGCCTACGCCATCCACAGTGAGGTCGGCGACCGCACCGTCGGCGCGAAGGTCAACGGCCGCCTCGTGCCGCTGCACACGGTCCTGCCCACCGGCGCCACCGTGGAGATTATGACCACGAAGAACGAAGACGCCGGACCCAGCGAGGACTGGCTGAAGTTCGTTCGCTCCTCACGCGCTCGCACGAAGATCCGCCAGTACTTCGCGAAGGAACGCCGCCTGGAGGCGCTGCTCGCCGGCCGCGAGATGCTCACCAAGAGCATGCGTAACAGTGAGCTGCCGCTGCAGAAGATGATGAGCCCGGAGATTATGACTCAGGTGGCTCAGCTGCTGCACAAGAACGATGTGGCGTCGCTGTACCGTGCGATTGGTGAGCACGAGATCGCGCCGAAGCAGGTCATTGACACCCTCGTTGAGGTGCACCGCGGCGACGAGCCGGCACCCGAGGTTGAGGTCAGCGACTTTGACGAGACGCTGCTGAAGTCCACCCGCAAGGCGATTGGCGATAACGGCGTGATTGTGCCGGGTGCTGAGGGTGTGCTGACGAAGATTGCGCGCTGCTGCACCCCGGTCCCGCCGGATGACATTATCGGCATTGTGACCCGTTACAACGGCATTTCGGTGCACCGCCGCGACTGCCCGAACATGCGTAACGCTGACGAGGAGCCGCGCGTGACGACGGTTGAGTGGGCGTCTTCGCCGACCGCTACGTACCGTGTGCAGATTCAGGTGGAGGCGCTGGACCGTAAGGGCCTGCTGAGCGACCTAATCCGTGCGATTTCTGAATCGGGCGTGAACATTCTGGATGCGCGCGTGCACACTTCGGAGGATCGTACCGTGGTGGACCGCTTCGCCCTGGAGCTGGGTGACCGCTTCATGCTGGAGCACGTGCTGAACGTGGTCCGTAATGTGACGGGCGTGTACAAGGCGTACCGCCTGACGGGCGCGAAACCCTCGGAGGCGTAGGCTCTTTAGAAATATCCTTCATGTGTTGATTTTTGGGTGCTGGTTTTTGTACTCTTGAGTTAACCGTTCGGCCCGCTACTCTTGATGGAGTAGACGGGCCGGATTTCTATTTTCTGGTCTTTACGTTGAGAAGCCACATGTGTTTCGAAAAGCCACTTCTTTGGTGGCTTCTCGAAACACATGTGGCTTTTCGCTGTCTATGGGGGAGGGCGGGGGAACTTTCGATAGGTTAGTGTCTTCACTACGGGTTAAAGACCCACGGCGAAGACACTAACCTATCGAAACAACCAGTGGCTCGGCGATGACGAACCAGCGTACGCGTTTTTCTCCTCTTAGGCATAATGGGTGTAGCGGCAAGGGCTGCCGCCACATACACGAAAAGGTTTATGTATGGTCAATTCTTATACGTCCGGTTTCCTAAATTTCTTGAGTCACGAGCATAACCCTCTAAGGACGCACTCTTAGGGGGAAATCAACTAGCCGGGGAAGTAATCAGCTTGGTGGTAGTCAGAGCGTAGAGCGTGTAGACGGTAATAAGTATTCCCGTAATAGTTGCAAATTTATTGCAATAGCTGTGTTCTCACGCTTATCTTGTCAGGGGTTCCATATATTTTGAGTGTATGGAGCAAGGGTATAGCTCCATGGGGTCTGTTATCTGAGTGAACCGAAGGAGAGATACTCATGGACCTGAGCGGTTACTACACTGGCGATGATTTTCGTGAGTTCTATGCAGGGCAGGATGCCTCGAATATTGACGATTTCTTTACTGAGAACGGTGAGTATCTGATGGAGTGGCTTCCTGAGCTGACTGATTATGATGCTCTTGCTCAGATTCGTTTCTGTGATTCTTGTGCGGCTTTGTGTCAGAGCGGTTACGCTTTGGATGAGGCTGAGGAGGCTCTCCGGGATATCTACACTCTGGCCGTTTGAACCCCGGGCTGTTTGAACCTGTTCTTTCTAGATTCAGAGCTGAGTCTAGCGTTTGTTTTTCTTTCTTTATGGGGCTGTAGGCTTCATATATTTTCTGTTTTCTATCCGTTTTTTCTATCCGCTTCTGGCGATCTGAAAGGTACTGTTGTGACGACCATTAACGATTATCAGGCTAAGTTTTATGCGCATGAGTTGCGCCGTAGCTATGCCGATAATGAGCTGGGTAAGCTGACGAGCCTGCTGTTTGATGCGCAGGTTGAGCCTAAGCCTCATCAGATTGATGCTGCTCTTTTTGCTTTGCAGTCTCCTCATATGAAGGGCGCTATTCTCGCTGATGAGGTTGGTCTGGGTAAGACCATTGAGGCTGGCATTGTGATTACTCAGTTTTGGTCTGAGCGTCGCCGCAATATTTTGATTGTGGCGCCGGCGTCGTTGCGTCAGCAGTGGAAGCAGGAGCTGTGGGATAAGTTCATGATTCCTGCGACTCTGGTTGATTCTAAGAATGCAAAGACTGTGATTGATGAGGCTCGTCAGGGTGAGCCGTCTGTCTTGGTCTGCTCGTACCAGTTCATGAAGAGCTTTGAGAAGCGTCTGGCTTCGTTGCCGTGGAATCTGATGGTGCTGGATGAAGCCCACTACCTGAGGAATTTCTACTTGCCGGGTAAGAAGCAGCCGAAGACTGCTTTGGCGGCTTCTAAGGTTGCTAAGTCAGCGCAGAAGGTTCTTCTGCTGACGGCTACTCCTTTGCACAATAAGCTGGAGGAGCTGTACGGCTTGGTGTCTGTGATTGATCCTGGGTTCTTTGATAGCTTGAAGGCGTTCCGTGCTCGCTACACTAACGTATCTGATGAGTTGTCTTACGAAGAGGCAATGGAAGATTTGCGTGAGCGTTTGAATATGCTGTTGAAGCGTCATCTGCGTCAGGACGTGAACCTGTACGTGCGTTACACGAACCGTGGTACTGAGACGTTTAAGTTTGAGCCGACGGAGCAGGAGAAGCAGCTGTATGAGATGGTGCAGTCGTTTGTTCATAACTCTACGTTTATGCGTATGTCGCCGGCGCGTAGTCTGATGACTATCCAGCTGTTTAAGCGTTTGGGTTCTTCGACGTTTGCGGCAGCGACGACTCTTGATTCTATGGCTAAGCGTTTGCAGAGTATTGCTTCGGCTGATGTTTTGACGGAGAAGGAGGTTGCTGCGGCTTCTCGTTCGTTTGCGGCTGTTGGGGCTGATGCTGATGGTGCAGAGGTTCTTGGTACCGACTCTGCCGGTACCGATTGCACCGCTACTGGTCCTACTAGCACCAGTTTTGTGTGTACTACGCCTGATGTGGATAGGGGCCCTTCGGATGACGAATGGCTGTTGAAGCTGTCGGATGATTCGGATAGCTTCTCGGACCGCGTTCTGACGGAGCATGAGATGGAGGAGCTTCGTAAGGAGTCTGCAGAATTGTCGCGTGTGGCGAAGTTTGCGGCATCTATTAGGGAGAATGCGAAGGCCTACAAGTTGCTGGAGGCGTTGGAGCGCGGCTTCGAGAGTATGCGTGCTATTGGTGCTCCGGAGAAGGCTATTATCTTCACGGAGTCGACCCGCACCCAGGATTACTTGAAGCAGGTTCTGACTACGGCTGGTTATGGTGATGAGCTGGTGCTGTTCAATGGTTCGAATGCCTCGAAGGAGCAGCGCAAGATTTACCGTGAGTGGCTGAAGGAGCATGAGGGTAGTGACCTTGTGACTGGTGTTCAGGCTGCTGATACGCGTAAGGCTCTGGTTGATAAGTTCCGTAATTCTGCTCGCATTATGATTGCGACGGAGGCTGCGGGTGAGGGTATTAACCTGCAGTTCTGTTCCTTGTTGGTGAATTATGATTTGCCGTGGAACCCGCAGCGTGTGGAGCAGCGTATTGGTCGTGTTCATCGTTATGGCCAGAAGCATGATGTTTTGGTGATTAACTTCTTGAACACTGAGAATGTGGCGGAATCGCGCGTGCTGTCTCTGTTGACTGATAAGTTCCAGATTTTCACGGGTGTTTTTGGCGCAAGTAATGAGATTCTTGGTGCTATTGCCTATGGTGCTGATTTTGATAGGAAGATTGGTGCTATTTTCGCGAACGCTAAGACCGCTGAGGAGATTGAGGAGGCATTCCGTGAGCTTGAGGAAGAGAATGCTGAACTAATCGCTGAGGGTATGCGCGAGACGAGCTCTAAGGTGTTTGAGAACCTGGACGCGAATGTTCAGGATAAGCTCAAGCATTATGATGAGGGTTCGCGTGAGCTGTTGGGTGTTTTTGAGCGTCTGCTGATGGAAGTGACGAAGCACGAGCTGGCTGACTTGGCTGATTTTGCTGATGATTCGCGTCGTTTTGTTCTGCGTGAAGTGCCTGCTCATGATGATGCTGAGAACGGCGATATTGTCCCTGGCACGTATGCGCTCAAGGAGGATTCGGATAATCACACTCGCCAGTACCGTTTTGATTCGCCGCTGGGTCGTTTTGTGGTGGATTCGGCGTTGAATCATGAGACTCCGCAGCGTGAGCTGGTGTTCTCGGTGTCGGCTTCGGAGCGTCCTTCGAAGTACGCGCAGTCGTTGGTGGGTACCTCGGGTGAGTTGAGTCTGCGTGAGGCGACCTATACGGCATCTGTTGAGGGTCAGCTGGTGCAGGAGTCGTATCTGGTTGCTGGTGGTTTCACTGATTCGGGTGAGCCGCTGTCTGCTGATGATGTGAATGATTTGATGTCTTTGCGTTGCGTGAGTGAGAGCCCGGTTGCGGGGTTGATGTTTGCGGATCGTATGGAGTCTCAGATTCAGGAGCAGATGGAACGCCTGGCTGCTGAGGTGAATGAGCGTAATGGCCGTTTCTTGGAGGATTTGTGGCAGATTCAGGATGCTCGTGCGCAGGATATTCGTGCGGAGGCTGAAGCAGAGAAGCTGGAGCTGCTGAGGAAGGAACGTCAGCTGGCTGTTGCTTCTAGGCGTGAGGCTGACCTGTCGAAGCGTATGCAGATGCGTGTGGAGGCTCGAAAGCTGAACAAGCAGGTGAGTGAAGTGGAGCGTAGGATGCAGCAGAGGCTTGCCGATCTTGATGTGTACATGGAGGACACCCTGGATCGCATGAAGAAGTCTAAGGATGCGACGAGTTCGGTTCAGGACCTGTTCACGATTCGTTGGCGTGTTGAGCAGTAAGTAGGCTCTTTGCGGGCTGGAAGGCGGCTCGGTGTGGGTGACCATGCCGGGCCGCCTTTTTTGACGGTTTCGTTGGACAGTGTGGCGGTTATGTCGGAAACTAGAAGGGTACATTTTAGACGGTATGTCTCAAACCTAAATCTTTGTGTTGGCCTATCTTTGTAGTGTGCTGAATCGAGGAGTTTTAGGGCTCTGGCATGGGGATAGAGTTGTTCCTGTGGTAGTCGGCTAGTCAATGTTGAGACTGGGCGGCAGTGAGTAGGCGCCGTGTTTTTATGGTTTGAGGCATATGTGATGGAAGGCTTATCAAAGATGAGTGAAGTATCTAAATTCGGCAGTGTGCCGTTGTCTTCTCCGGATATGAGGGCGAAGCTGTGGGGACAGCTGCAGGCTTCTGCTCCGGAAGTTTTTGCGGATGGCAAGCTTAATGTGGAAGCCCTGCAGAACCTTCTGGGTGATGAGAATCTGGCGGGGGGGGTGCTGAGAAGTTTGGTTTGACTTGGCCGGGTAAGCGTGAGGCTCAGCGTGTAGCGCAGTTGCCGACGTCTGCCGCTATTCATCCGCAGTTTTCAGAGTCTGTGGATTGGGAATCGACCCGCAATGTGTTTATTGAGGGTGAGAACCTGGAGACTCTGAAGGCTTTGCGCACGGCGTACCGTGGCAAGGTGAAGATGGTGTACATTGATCCGCCGTATAACACGGGTCATGATTTTGTGTATTCTGATCGGTTCACGCAAACGGTGCGTGAACATGAGATGGAGACCGGTGCTCGTGATGCTGAGGGCGCGCTGAAGGCTGGTACGGCTTTTGAGAAGAACGCGGCGACTTCGGGCGCGTTCCATTCGAATTGGTTGAGCATGATGTACCCGCGCCTGGTGCTGGCACGCGAGCTGCTCGCTGAGGATGGCGTGCTGGTCATGAGCATTGATGATGATGAGATGCCTCGTCTGCGTATGCTTGCCGACAATATTTTTGGCGAGCATAATTTCTATGCTTCTGTGGTGTGGCAGAAGAAGTATTCGCCGGCAAATGATGCGAAGCGTTTTTCGGATATGCACGATTATCTGCTGGTGTATTCGCGTTCGGAGCAGTTTGTGCGTGGTCTCTTCCCCCGTACGGAGGAGAATAATAAGCCGTATAAGTATGATGACGGCGACGGCCGTGGTCGATACCGCACTGGTGACCTTTCGGTTCGTACCTATTCAGCGGCAAATGATTACCCCGTAACTAATCCTCACACCGGCGCAGAGCATACTCCACCTGCAGGACGTTGTTGGGGCTATTCATCAGACGCTATGCACCAGCTCATTGCCGATAACCGCATTTACTGGGGTAAGAATAACGACGGCGCCCCTCAGCTGAAGCGATACCTGAGCGAAGTCCAGCAGGGCACCGTTCCCACCACCTGGTGGCCCCACGAATTCGCTGGCCACAACGACGAAGCACGCAAAGAGATTCGAGACCTCTTCGACACCACTGCAGTCTTCGACACCCCCAAGCCAACCCGCGTCATCAAGCGCCTGCTGCAGGTCTGCACCACCCCCAACAGCGAAGATATTATCCTCGACTTCTTCGCCGGATCTGGCACTACCGCCCACGCGGTAATGGCGCAGAACGCAGAAGACGGCGGTAACCGCCGCTTTATTCTGGTGCAGCTCCCCGAGGAGCTACAGCAGAAGAAGGGCTCCGCGGCTCTTGAGTACTCCACCGTGTCTGCGGTGACTCGTGAACGTATTCGCCGTGCAGGTCAGAAGGTGCGCAAGGAATACGCGGAGCAGATTGCTCAGCGCTCCGCAGACAACCCCCTGGACACCGGCTTCCGCGCCTTTACCCTGGGTGATAGCTGCTTCAAGAGCTGGAAGGTGGACAGCAGTATCGGCACCGCCGACCTGGACACGCTCTTCAACGACCTCGGCGACAGCCTCAAGCCCGGTGCCGAAGCCCACCAGGTCCTCTTCGAGCTCCTGCTCAAGGCAGGCTACCGCCTGGACGAAACCATCGTCCCCTTCTCCTTCGGGTACAAGGAATTCTTCGCTATCGCGACCGGCGTGCTGGCATTCACGCGCCCGCCCACCGAAGACGCTGCAACCATCCCCAGCCTTGAAGACTGGGAAAAGGCCATCAACAAGTTCCATGAAATCTACGGTTACGAACCGGTCCAGCTAATCATGATTGAAGACGCGCTCTCCAACAAGGAGAACCATGTTAACGTGGACAGCCTCAAGCTGAACCTAGTGCAGCTCGCCAAGCAACACGGCATCAACCGCGAAGACGTACTCTTCGCCTAGACGCACCAGCACACAGCTGAGTAGGTTCCTCACGAGGACCCTGCTGAACAACCCGGCGGCGGTAAAGACCGCACAGCGTACATACCGCCGCCGTGGTTCTTCTAAGAACTCTCTGCGAAGAACCTTCCGCACAGAGCTAACTCAGCTACCACACTCATAACGACCTCCGAAAGATTCCTACTATGCCTCATCCCAGCCCCCAAGTACCGGTACCGCAGTCTCCCACACCGCAGCCATTCCAGGGTAACTCTGCCCAGGGCGCCAACGCCCCCGGTTCTATAGCTGCGCGCCGCCAGGGCTTCGTCTTTGACCCCTCACAGAAGCACCAGGTGCGTGCCATCGAATCCACCGTGGCACTCTTCGAAGGGCAGACCAAGGTGACCGGCACCAGTTACAGCGTCGCACCCGATTCTGTTACCTCCGAAGAGAACGCCCTCTTCGCAGCTCGCGCCGCCGGCGTCGTCTACAACCGTCTTGACCTCGACCGTAAAGCCCTGCTCGACAACCTCATCAAGGTGCAGGAAAGCAACTACCTCGAGCACAACACGGAACTCAAGGTAGAAAACGGTGTGCCCCACTACGACATTGAAATGGAGACCGGCACCGGTAAAACCTACGTTTACCTGCGCACCATCCTCGAACTTGCCAAGAACTACGGGTTCACCAAGTTCGTCATTGTCGTACCCTCCGTAGCAATCCGCGAAGGCGTGCGAACTAGCATCAACGCCATGCGCGCACACTTTAAAAGTATGTATGCGCAATACGGCGTAACCCTCCGCGAAACCTTCTACAAGGGCGACACCCCTGAAGAAATTTACTCCTTCGCAACCGGTATTGGTGTGGAAATCCTCATCACCACCGTCAACGCCCTTAACGGAACCAAAGCAAACCGCATCATCCACCAGGAACGCGATACCCTCAACGGCCTGGCACCCATCGACTACATTCGTGCCACCCGCCCCGTCGTCATCCTCGACGAACCGCAGCGCATGGAAGCCGCCAAGAGCTCCGCTGCAATTGCTGAACTCAACCCCCTTGCTGTCCTGCGTTACAGCGCTACCCACAAGGTCATCCGCAACCTCGTTTACCGCCTCGACCCGGTAGACGCCGTGCAGCAGAATCTTGTCAAGAAGATTGGCGTTGATTCAGTGCTTGTTGATGGTAAGGAAACAACCCCCTACATTCGTCTCATCTCCGTCAACCGAGCAAAAGACACCCTCAAAGCAACCCTGGAACTGGCTGCACAGAACAGGCAGGGCGGCATCGACCGCAAGAAAATTGCCCTTAAGCAGGGTGACTCACTAGCGCGCAAGGCAAATAACGACGCTTACGGTGACATTGCAGTTAACCACATCAGCATGGAGTACGGGGCAGACAACGCCTTCGTCGAACTGAGCGCCATCGAGGGTAAGAACCTGCTCCGCCTTGGTGAATCCCTCGGCGACGAAAACATGGACCAGGTGCACTACACCATGATTCGTGAAACGATTCGCCATCACCTCACCAAGGAATACCAGCTCCAGGGCAAGGGCGTGAAGGTGCTCTCGCTCTTCTTCACCGACAGTGTGCACAGCTACCTGGGTGACGGAACCAATAACCTTGACGCTAATGGTGACTTCGCCCGCTGGTTTGATGAGATCTACCACGAAGAAGTCGAACGCCTCGAGCAGATGACCGGAATCAGTAACTTCTGCTCGCACGACCCCCTGACCGCCCGCCGCGCCTACTTCTCACAGCTCAAAGCCAAGCGCGGCCAGACTCAGGGTGAATATGTGGACTCCACCGGCAAGAAGGAAGACGACGACGCCTACGAGCTCATCATGCAGGACAAAGAACGCCTGCTCAGCCACGAGGAACCCGTACGCTTCATCTTCAGCCATTCGGCGCTACGCGAAGGCTGGGACAACCCCAACATCTTCCAGATTTGCGTGCTCCGCACCATGAACACCGTGACCGAACGTCGCCAGACCATCGGCCGCGGCCTGCGCCTGCCCGTTAGCGTCAGCAACGGAACCCTCACGCGACTCACCGACCCGGACCTCGCACGCCTGACCGTCATCGCCAACGAGTCGTACCGTGACTTCGCCGAAAACCTGCAGCGCGAATACCGCGAGGCCGGCGTAAGCATCGGACGTGTGCGCCGCACGGACTTTGCGGGTATCGCCACGCGTCAGAACGGTGAAGTCTCTCCGACCGAAACCCTCGGTGTTACCCAGTCCGGTGAAATTTTTGATGCCCTCGTCAAGAACGGAATGCTCACGAAGGACGGCGAACCGACGGCCCAGTTCACCCCGAACATGCTCGGCTTCACCCTGAACCTGCCTGAAGAATTCGAAGTATACGAAGAAGAAATCACCCAGGTTCTCGACTCTAACCAGGACGCCACCAAGCTCGTTGAAAACGTGAAGAATCGCGGAACCCGCAAGTTCAACCCGAACTTTCCCACCGAGCTTTTCACCGAACTCTGGGAGCGTATCGCAGCTGACACCAACTACTGGGTGATGCTCGATTCCTCGACGATAAACGATAAAGCCGTAGAACTTATTAGGGAGGCCTCCAAAGACATCAAACCCGTTCGGATTCGCATCGAAGAATCAGCCATTGACGTGCGCCGATCCGGGGTTAAAGCTGGAGGAAGGACCTGGGACTCAACCTCGCGAACGGAAGAGCTTAACCACTCGTACCCCCTGCCCGATATTGTGGAAGAGTTGCAGAAAGCGACCGATCTTTCCCGCAAAACCATTGTTGATATCCTCAAGAACTCCGAAACCCTGGATAAGTTCATTGCGAACCCCGGCGAATACATGGTGACCGTGCGTAGGATTCTGCAGAGCGTTGTCGAAGACTTGGCGCGGTATAACGCTGTCTTCCGCCCGCGCATCGTAGACATTGAAACCTACCAGGAAGAAACTGGGACTACGCCCCGGTACCGCGCAGAGCTTGAACCGGATGAGGAACAAGACATTCTCTGGCATGACGTTAGCGGTGGTAGCGATTACCTTACTGCTGGTGCCTCCGTGCCGTTGATGCTCGCTTCAGAGGCCCTCGCCCAGCTGCGGAATGACCGCAATGACTACCCGCAGGACAAGCTCCATAAGGTGTTGCGACCCGAAAAGACGGACTACGACTACCTGCTGCTTGACTCCCAGACTGAGCTCCAGTTCGCCCGTAAGCTGGAAGACAGCTCAGCTGTCAAGTTCTTCATGAAGCTCCCCTCGAACTTCAAGATTGACACCCCCAGCGGCAAGTACAACCCCGACTGGGCGTACGTTCTTGAACGTAATGACGGAGAGAAGACCTTCTGCGTTGTGGAAACGAAGAGCACCCACAACAAGGCTGAACGTCGCGATGAAGAAAACCAGAAGATTAAGATTGGTGAGAAGCACTACGAAGCAGTTAACCGGCTGATTCTTAGCGCGAAGTACTCTGACGGTTCTAGCCTGGAAATCTTGCCGAAGGTTATCTACGATGTGAAGACTCACGAGGATTCACCTATTCCCTGGTAGCCGGAGGTAGTAACCCGCGGTAATCCGCCCGACGGTAATCCGCCCAGAAGCCACATGTGTTTCGAAAAGCCACTTCTTTGGTGGCTTCTCGAAACACATGTGGCTTTTCGCCGTTTATGAGGGGAGGCGGCCTGTGCTTTACCCCCGGGTAAATCCCGCCCCGCTTAGCCTGTCAGGGGTCCCTCCTATTCTGGAACCAGAAGCACCGAAGCCCACGCGCCGAGAGCGTCGCAGCCTCCCAGCGCATCCCGCGAGAAAGGACCACCACCATGGCACGTCGCAGCCCCGAAGCCGAAGCCCGCTACAAGGCCTACCAGAAGAAGTACCACGCCGAACGCAACGCCCGCGCCCGCTACTCCTACGAGCGGCTCGAAAAGGCATACCGCGTCGTCGTCAACGGCAAGGATCTCTCCGCCGAACTCATGCAGCGCCGCGCCCCCGGCATCACCGGCGAAACCCCCTGGGACAAGGACCTGACCGTCCACCCCCTCAAGTGGCGCCGCCAGGGCATGCCCAAAGACCTTCCCCGCTACGTGAGCAACGCGTTTGGTGATGCGGCCCCTTACGAATCCTTCACCGACCCGCGCATGCTCTTCGATTGCACCCTCTTCGACAACATGACCGATGAGGAAATCGCCTACTTCAACGATGAGAAGCACTGGGTGATCGAGCGACCGGATACCGACATCACCCTCAAGAACGAGCTGGAGGGTGAGCCCGGTGTGTACGGCTACCTCGTGCACGTGAACCGAGGACGCAAGGAGGTGAACAACCCGCCGGTGGGTCGCCCGCGGTACAAGCGTAAGGACGGTAAGGAACTCGTATGGGACGACCCGCGCCTGGATGCGCCCTGGTGGCAGGAATGCGGTGACTACATCTACGTGTACCTGAACGAGAAGGAAGCCAGCGATGCCTTCAAGCAGCAGAAGATGCGCCTGGACGATTTGAACCAGGAGGTACGCCTGTACCGCCTGACCAAGCCCATCAGCATCAGTGAAGCACGCGCGTGGCTGAACAGCGACCACCCGCTGCGTGAAGAGAAGCACGGCGCCATCACCCTGGACGCCTTCGGAACCGGTCAGTACGGCCGCCCCGGTGCGCTACGCCTGCCGCAGCAGCCCGCCCCCGATGAGGACGAGCAGGACCGTATCGCCGAGGAAGAGTACTGGAACAGCCTCACCCCCGAAGAGCAGCAGAAGACCCTGGACGACCTCGAATACTACCAGGCCCTGGAAGAGAAGCGTCGCCAGATTAACAAGGAACGCTGCGACGTTATGGAGCCGATGTACACGGAGCGTTTCAACGTGGATGACTACATGGCGTGGCAGGTGACGCTGGCCGAAAACAGTGTGGATGATGATCCTGAGGATGAATTCGCTGTTGAGTGGCTCAACAAGTTGCGTAAAGAGATTCCGACCATGTCGCTGGATCAGAAGCTCGACTTGCTTGAGGAAGAAATGTACAGGGAGGACCCCACCGGATGTGAAGAGACGCTGCGCACTCTGAACCTTGTCACCCCGTACGAGACGATGACCCGTTTGGTGGAGATCATGCCGCTGAGCCAGAAGATGATTGAAGCTGCTGTGGCAGTGCACAAGAGCCGCCTGAAGCTTGGTATCGAGACCGAGAAGCTGGGTTTCCGCCGCAAGGGGGGCCAGTACCATCTGACTGAGGAGCAGGAGCAGTACGTGCGTGCTGGCCTGGTGGATCGTTACACCCGTGAAGGTGAGGAGGGTTCAGCTGAGCTGATGCGCATGGTGTACGACAGCGATTGGTACCCCTGCCTGGAGCCTGACCAGTACGAGGAGGAGGGCGGCTTCTCGTGGGAGACCATCAACATGGATGACTACCGTGCTGGCCGCCTGCTGCCCTTCGGTGACGGTTTTCCGCGTGGTGCCTTTGGCCCGAAGCATGACCGCATCGAGTACCTGGGTGATTTGCTGCTGCGTGGTGAGATTGATGTGCAGACCTTCTGGAAGCGTGTGCAGGATTCTTCCTACGTGGCAGATCAGGAACGCTTCGGCCCTGATGGCGAAGAGTCGTTCATCGTGACGAAGAAGAACTGGCGTCAGTTCATCAAGTTCTGGGATGCAGACCGCCCGGAAGGCTACGAGCCGAACCCCATGGAAGACAAGTCTCTGTTTATTGAGGCACTTGGCGGCGATAGCTGGGATGAATATGAGGAACGCGCATACGATTGGCGTACGAAGGATTGGGAAGCGTGGATTGACTCGCTGCCTGATGACTGGTGGACTCTGAACACTAATGCAGTAGCGGTAGCCTCGTACCATGTGGAAGTTCCCCGTCTGGTTCCCGAAATGGTGAAGCACACGCTGAAGAAGGCCGCGTAGTACTAACGGTACTTGCTGTACACCATCAACAGGAGGGCGCGGCGCACCCGCAACGTTGGATGCGCCGCCCCTCCGCCCACCGTCCCCCTCCACCCACCAAACTCGCCGCTGAGAGCGCGCCCGCCGGTGAGAGTACAGCCGTCGCATCGCGATTTATCGCGAAAAATGCGCCCTTTCCCGCTTAGCCTGTCAGGGGAGTAGCGTACAGTAAAACACATCACGCACCCACACAATCGAATCCGATAAACAACCACACCCCAAGGAGTGAACATGCCGCACAACGCCGTATCACACATCCAGCAGCAGTACGCCGCACACCACCCGCAATGCAACACCTTCGCCCTGGACAAGCCCAAGAGCGCGGCCTACGGCTACACGGCTGCCTTCATCGCCTTCAACAACGCGGACGGTACGCCCACCAACGAGACGCTCACCCTCGACAGTATCCACGCCGCCGCAGAAGCCTGCCAGGTCATCGACATGGGCTTCGACTACACGCCCTACTACGACGGCGAGCCGGTCAACCCGCCCACCTGCCACCTCATCATGGGCACCAACTTCGGCGAATCCAACAAGAAGTATGCGCTTTCCTCGCTCTACGGCACGGCGCGTATCTACCTGATCACCGCCGACGCACCCACCGTCAAGGTCGACGGGTTCATGACGAAGCTGTCCATGTTCGTCAACAAGATGCGTAACAGCGAAACCTGGAACCGCGCCAAAGCATACATTCTGAGCACCTCACCGGCAGGGGAGGAGCTGCAGAGCTTCGCGTGCTCCTTCACCACCTTCGCCATGCCGCGCAAGTACATCGTGGACCACGAGAAGCCCTGGCGACCCGAGAAGGAAATCGTCGTCAACAACAGCCTGCAGATGGCATTCCGACCCGGCATTTTCTGGCCGAAGCAGTCCGCCGTGGACCCCTCGCGTCCGCTGACCGTGCGTGCCTCTGAAGGCCCCAAAATCTTCGAGAGTATCTCGGATCTGACCTGCGGCGGTGTCCCCGTTGAGAAGACGGCGAAAGCCCTGGAAAAGCGGCAGAACATCAACACCTACATCTACCACTTCGCCTACCCGAAGAACCTGGGGGAGCAGCCGAACCTCGCCGTCATCAACTACATGGTGGAGGTACTCGCCCAGCACCTGCGCGAACTGGACAAGCTGCAGCTGGCACCGAACGCACAGCCGCCGCTTGAGTGGACCATGGAAGACATGCTTTTCAGTTCGGCGTTCGTTGTTCAGGATCTTGCCGAGCAGAGTTGCGTTCCTGAGGGGTCGCATTTGCAGGTTCCTGGTGGTCAGCCGCGACAGCGTGTACAACAGGCCCGCCCGGAGCGCCCGGCTCCTACCGCTCAGCCCGCACCTGCCGCTCAGCCCGCTCAGGAGGGGCGCCCGGCACCGGCGGCCCGTCCGGCTCCCGCGCAGAGTTCGGCACCTGCCCAGCCGCAGCAGCCGAACCCGCGCCCCGCGTACTCTAACCCGCCGCGCCCGCAGGCGAACCAGGCGACGGCAAATCAGGCAGAACCCGCGTACCAGCAGGCTCCTCAGCCGAGCCCTGAGTACCGCCCGAACCCGCAGGGATACCAGGCACACGGCCACGCGGACGCCCCGCACCACGCAGAATCCCAGTACCGACCCGATGCCCGCTACCACTCTGATGCGCAATACCACTCTGATGCACAGTACCACCCGGGTGCTCAGCCTCAGGCAGGCGGATACCATCCGCAGGGTTATCAGGATCCGAACTATCAGGCACCGGGTTACCAGGCGCAGGGCTACCAGCCGAACCCGCAGCACCCGCAGGCGAACTACCCGTACCAGTCGGTGCCTCGCCAGTACCAGCAGAACCCCGCATACCAGCAGAACCCGTTGTATCAGCAGGATGCGCCGAGCCAGCAGCGTCCGGTTTTCCAGCCGACCCCCACGGGCACCCGCAACGCTGGAAACCAGAAGGGTTTCTGGGGTAAGGTCGCGTCATTCCTGAGGGGCGAGTAGAGCCGAATGTAGCGTGGTAATCCGCCGTTATTCGCCCAGAAGCCACATGTGTTTCGAAAAGCCACTTCTTTGGTGGCTTCTCGAAACACATGTGGCTTTTCGTCGTCTATGGGGGAGGGCGGGGCTCCTTCGATAGGTTAGTGTCTTCGCCGTGGGTCTTTAACCCGCAGTGAAGACACTAACCTATCGAAACAACCAGTTACCCGCCGCCGGTGAAAATTCAGTAATGACTTAGCAAGTTCAGTCATGACTTGGCGTCTTTGGCAATGGTTAAAACCCCAGCCTGAAGTCACTAACCCATGGTCGAAGTCCGTAACCCATGACCGAATTTCCACACGGTGTGTGGGAGGCGGGGCAGCAGCGCTCAGGAGGCAAGCCAGTCCGCGCCTAATCTTCCGTGTGGCGGGGGAGTGCGCCTCCAGAAGACCCCTCGTCGCACAATATTTTTGTGTATTTTCTCCGGCACGGGCGGTGCAGCCCCTTATCTTGTCAGGGGCGCCCCGTACCTTTGGTGGTAGAGAACAACGACGCGTTCTTGCCCACTCTGCCGAGCGACCAAAGGAGCCCCTCATGTACACGGTTGGTTACTACAATGACGAAGACTTCCGCGCTTTCTGCTCCGGCCAGGACGCCGCCAACATTGACGACTTCTTCACTGACAACGGCGAATACCTCATGGTGTACCTGCCGGAGGTGACCGACCGCGAGTTCCTCGCCGGCCTCCGCTACGGTAACGGTTGCGACGCGCTCTGCCAGAGCGGATACGCCCTCGACGAGGCGGAAGAGGCACTTCGCGACATGTATGCGCTCGCCGTGTAGCCCGCCCGCCCACGCCAGGTCCCCAGTGTTAGGGGGTCCTGGTGTCTTTTGTTGCACCCAAACGCCACAACATATGGTCATGTGGCTCAACGGGGTGCAAACGACCGCAAACATGCGGTAGGGTGGTAACTGTAGTGTTCTACGGCGCATTGATGCGCTTATTAGGTGCACTACGGGGCTGTTTTCCTTCCGGAGGTCAGATACGACCCACAAAAGCAGCCCGACACTAGTAACTAAACAACACACCATCACCGACGATAGGAGCGTATCTTCTATGGATTCGACCATCTTTAATCGCCGTACCCTGCTGGGCGGCGGCGCACTTGTGGGCTTGGGTGCCCTGCTTGCGGCGTGTGGCCAGCAGGCTAATAACGAGGCGGCAGCCACCGCAACCGCCGCGCCGAGCGAGACCGCTTCGGCGTCTGCGGCGGCATCTGAGTCGCCTTCGGCAAGCGCTACCCCGTCTACTGTCCGAGGCTACTCTGGACAATCCAAAGCCCCCGATGGGGAGTATCGCAAGGCCGATAAGTACGGTCCGGCGCAGAATGTACCGAAACCCACCGTTCCGGAGGCCGGCTACAACGAAAAGTCTTTGGAGGGCATGCGCAAGACGATGGATGCCTGGATTTTGTGGGCAAATTACGGCACTCAAACTGGTGATTACTCGATGGCTCGCAAGTTCATCTCGCCAAATTTCAAACGTGAATTGGAAGAGTATAAAAATGCAGAAGAGCTTTATCAAAGCGGCGGATGGATCATTGGTGGAATCGACCATTTTCTAGCCGATGGAAACCCTTGGTCCGAAGACGGTGAAACTTACTTCTGGAAAGCCTATCGCGAATGGGATCGTGAGATCTTTGTTGAGTCTGATGGGAGCTGGGTTAGCTGGACCAATGATGACAAAACTGACGATACCTTCAAATTTGAACTGAAGCACAACGGTCAAAAATGGGAAATCATTGATTATGTAAGTGTTGAGGACTAAACATGAGACAGAATATTAAAAATATTTCATTGATAATTATTGGAATAAATATTGTATGTTCATCAATCGCTCCGGCATTAGGTAGCGACTCGACAAAAGAATGTTCATCTGAAAATAGCGCCAAAGTATGTCAAACCACTAAGAATACAAAATATAAAGACAAAAGCGGAGGCAATAGAAACACAGGTCATACCTCAGAAAATATAAATGACGGAAATTACCCATCTCAGTCATCAAATTCAGAACCTAGCACATACACCACCAAAGGCGCTAACGGCATGACCGTAATTCGTTCCAAGAGTAACTCTAACATTCTTGGCTGCGTAGGTAAGGGCGGAAAGATTGGAAACGTAAAACTCAACAATCTTATCGTTCGTGACGATGGGACCTACATTGATGGTGGCTTTGGTAAGTATAGCCGCACCTCAGAAACCTGTGTTCCCGACGATACCCGCACTCTCACCAGCGCCGACAGCCCGGGTCCCACCGGCCCGACCTACGAAGAAGTCATGGAGGAAATTCGCCACGCAGCAGAATCGCTAGAGCCGGGCAAGCCGACCCTCCACCAGTCCTACAACAACCCCGCAGGCACTGGCCGAGCAGAAGGCGACCCCAACGTCTACAAGGGCGATCAGATCAACTTCTACGTCGATGACGGAGGCCCCTACCGCCTCGAAGCAGACATGCTCGCCGGACACGTCGAAATTGAGCTCATGCCCTCCTCGTACTTCATCGAGTACGGCAATGGTGATACTGCCACCAACTACACCGCGGGCAAACCGGTTACCACCTACCCTCGTGAGCGTCCGAGGCAGACGGATACCAGCTACGCCTACCAGCGTTCGGGTAACTTCCATGCGTACGCGACCGTGCACTATACGGCTCGTTTCCGTGTGGATGGTGGCCCGTGGCAGATGATGGAGGTGACCCCGCAGGCGACCAGTGACCCGTTGCTGGTGCGTGTGTGGTGGGTTGATGTGGGACGCGTAGCCGGTGACTGCAGCTATGACGACACTCGTTGGGGCTGCAAGAATGATCCGACCATGGGCAAGAAGGATAATCCGAACCCGCGTCTGCGTAAGGCCGATATTCGCACCGGTCAGCGTTGGCACCTGAACGACAGTGGCGATGGGGACACGGAGTATTCGCTGCACCGCGACTGGCCCGACATGTAAACCAGTTCTGACCCAACATATAAATAACCGCAGCAGGCGGCCCCGGATGCATGTACATCCGGGGCCATTTTTGTTTTACCGTGCTGTGCCGAAAATTGTGCCATAGGTTAGTGTCTTTGGTCGTAGTTAAAAGCCATGGTCAAAGACGCTAAACCATGGCACAAATTCTGCAGAGGCTCCACCTCCACACAGGTGGAAGTTCGGTCATGACTTAGCGTCTTTAGTAATGGTTAAAACCCCAGCCTGAAGTCACTAACCCATTACTGAAAAAGCTAAACCATAACCGGCTCCCGCCCATCTACCTGGAGCATCCGGGGCCGCCTGCTTTTTAGACAGAGGTTTTCGATAGGTTAGTGTCTTCGCGATGGGTCTTTAACCCGCAGTGAAGGCACTAACCTATCGAAGATCCATGAACCCGGTGCGCCCTCCATCTGCATCGGGTGGGGGCGCACATATAATCCCCGCAGACACGCAGAAGCCACATGTGTTTCGAGAAGCCACCAAAGAAGTGGCTTTTCGAAACACATGTGGCTTCTCGGCGTTAATTAGACCGTTATTTAGGCCTTCGGCTAGACCTTAGTTGCCGAAGCCCTGCAGGGTTGCTGCCCAGGCGCGGCGCGCTTCCAGAGCTTCTTTAGCCTTAGCAATCTTCTTGGAGTCGCCGCCCTTTTCAGCTGCGGCGAGCTCTGCTTCCAGCTCTGCGAGGGAGTCCTCGATCTGTGCGAGCAGGGAGTTCGCGCGTGCCGCCTTGGCGGGGTCGTTGCGCTTCCACTTTGCCTCTTCGGCGCCGTTGATTTCGTCCTGAATACGGCGCAGTTCGCCGTCGACGCGGCGCAGGTCGTTGCGGGGTACGCGGCCTGCCGCATCCCAGCGGTCCAGGATCTTCTCGAAGGCGGCCTTCGCGCCCTCAATGTCTTCGACGGGCAGGAGTGCGCGTGCTTCTTCGAGCAGCGCTTCCTTGACCTTGAGGTTTTCGGCGTAGACTGCGTCCTGCGCTGCTTCGGCTTCGTTGCGGGCGTTGAAGAACACGTCCTGTGCCGCGCGGAAGCGTGCCCACAGCTTGTCGTCTTCACGACGGTGGCCGCGGGGTACCTGCTTCCAGGCACGCATCAGGTCGCCGTATGCGCGGGAAGTCTCAGACCAGTCAGTGGAGGTGGACAGCTCTTCCGCACGAGCAATCAGCTCTTCCTTGGCACGCTTGATGCGTGCGTTGCGGTCGTCGAGCTGCGAGAAGTGCGCGCGGCGGTTGCGGTCGAAGGTGGTGCGAGCTGCACGGAAACGCTTCCACAGCTCGTCCTCTACGCTCTTTGCCAGGTGAATTTCGCGCTGTGCCTTCTTCCACGCTTCGAACAGTTCGTTCATGCGGGAGTGGGAGTTCTTCCAGTGGATCTGGTCGGGGTCCTGGCCGGCAATCTGCTCGGCTTCCGCGACGATTTCTTCGCGGACGGCGAGGGCGCGTTCACGGTTTTCGGTGCGTGCCTGCTGCTGCTTTTCGCCGAGTTCAGCGATCTGCTCTGCGAGGGTGATGAGGCGCTTCTGCAGGCCGGAGTAGTCACCGACCATGTTGCGCACACCGATCTGTGCACCGATGGAGGTGATGCCCTTCTGCAGGTCTGCGGCGGGGGCGTTGTTGGCGAGGCGGGATTCGAGCAGGGCAACCTGCGCCTCGACGTTTTCAAACTTGCGGGCGAAGTAGCTGAGCGCTTCTTCTTCGGAGGCGCCGGGCAGCTGGCCTACGGCGTATTCTTCGCCGTCGACAATGACGAAGACGTGGCCGTCCTCGGAGACGCGGCCGTACTGGCGTGCCTTTTCGAGGTTTACAGTGTCGTCGGGTTTGGTAGTCACCGCTATAACTCTTTCACTCGGGGGTGCTGGGGGTGGGGCGCCTTTGCGCTGTTCCCCGTGGTGGGCACCCGTTTGGGTGTGCGTGTGCACCTCCTAAGCATAGCCTCTGTGGGGTGTGTGTGAGTAGTGTCTGGTCGTGTTGTGTTGTGGGCGAACCTGCCGGCTGCGGGTTTGCGTGGGTTTGTGTCGGGTGTGCTGGGGGAGTGGGTGCTGTGCTGGGGTGGGTGTTGGTATGATGGGTAGATATGCCCGGAGGTGTTCCGGGGTTTTGTTGTCGAGTTCTTTGTCAAGGAGTATCGCGTATGGCTCGCAAGGCTTCGCTGTCTGGTTTTCCCGAGTATCTTCCGGCTGAGCGGTTGGTTGAGAATCATGTTCTGGACACTTTGCGTGAGACTTTTGAGTTGCACGGTTTCTCCCCGATTGAGACTCGTTCGGTAGAGACTATTGAGCAGCTGCTGCGCAAGGGTGAGATTGACAAGGAAGTTTACGCAATTTCTCGCCTGCAGGAGGACGAGGCTGCTAAGGCTAAGGAAAAGCTGGCTCTGCACTTTGACCTGACTGTGCCGTTTGCCCGTTATGTGGTGGAGAACGCCGGTTATCTGAATTTCCCGTTCTCGCGTTACCAGATTCAGAAGGTGTGGCGTGGTGAGCGTCCGCAGGAGGGTCGTGCCCGCGAGTTCACTCAGGCTGATATTGACGTGGTTGGCGACGGCGAGCTGCCGTTCCGTTACGACGTGACTCTGGCGCTGGTTGTTGTTGATGCGTTGTCGAAGCTGCCGATTCCTGAGTTCAAGCTGCGTGTGAATAACCGCAAGCTGGCTGAGGGTTTCTACCTGGGCTTGGGTTTGACTGATACTGCGGCTGTTCTGCGTTCTATTGACAAGCTGGAGAAGATTGGTGCTGAGCGTGTGGCTGAGGAGCTGCAGGCTGAGGCTGGTGCGAGCGCGGATGCTGCCGCTGCCGCCTTGGAGCTGGCGCAGATCCGCACGGAGGATGCTTCTTTTGTGGAGCAGGTGCGTGCGCTTGCGGCGAAGTATTCGGTGGAGCATGAGCTGCTGGATCAGGGTCTTGCTGAGCTGGCTGAGGTCATTGAGGAGGCGTCCCGCCGTGCGCCGGGTAAGGTGCTGGCTGACCTGTCGATTGCTCGCGGTTTGGACTACTACACCGGCACCGTGTATGAGACTGTTCTGGTTGGTCACGAGTCGCTGGGTTCGATTTGCTCGGGCGGCCGTTATGAGTCGCTGGCGTCGAACGGTAAGAAGACGTACCCGGGTGTTGGCTTGTCGATTGGTGTGACCCGTGTGGTGGCTCGTATTCTGTCGCAGGGTTTTGCGCAGGCGAGCCGTAAGGTGCCTTCGGCTGTGTTTGTTGCCCTGACGAATGATGAGGGCTGGTCGGCCGCGAATGATGTTGCGGATGCGTTGCGTGCCCGCGGTATTGCCTGCGAGGTGTCTGCGAATGCGGCGAAGTTCGGTAAGCAGATTAAGTACGCGGAGAAGCGCGGCATTCCGTTCGTGTGGTTCATTTCGTCGGATGAGTCGGGTGCCCCGGTTCACGAGGTGAAGGATATCCGTTCGGGTGAGCAGGTTGCTGCTGATCCGGCTTCGTGGATGCCGCCGGCTGAGGACCTGCACGTTCAGATTGTGCGTGCTGAGGGTCTGTAAACATTAGGGGCCTGTCATCGTAGGGCCTGTAATGCCTGCGGTGTTTGGCCGCTGTAGTATCTGGCTGCTGTAATAATTTGGCTACTGTAGCCTGCATATGGATGTGTACCCGCCTGGTGGGGAGGACGTTGACCTCCCTGCCGGGCGGGTCTTTTGTGTGAGCCCAGATTTTCGATAGGTTAGTGTCTTCTCGATAGGTTAGTGTCTTCGCCGTGGGTCTTTAACCCGGGGTGAAGACACTAACCTATCGACTGAGGCGTTTCCTCGCTTTATCTCAAGAGTAGTTTCCGCAAGTGGGTGATGACTTCCCGTTCTTTTTGAAAGATGTCAGCCCACGTGAGGTGCACGACCGTCCATCCGGCGCGGGTCAGTGCGCGGTCGCGGGCTGCCTCGGAGCGGTCCCTGCCGGGGTGGTCCATGTATTTCTGCTCGCCGTCGAACTCGAGAATGACCCGCACCTCCGGCCAGGCGAAGTCTACCCGGTAGTTACGACCCTCGCACGAAATCGGGTACTGCGTTACGGGGAGGGGCAACCTGTGTTCCATGAGCAAGCATCGGGCGAGGCTTTCACCGGCCGACTCGCTGGATGCATCCACCGCCTGCGCCAGGAGAGGCCCTGCGGAACTGCCGTACCCGGTGAGGTTCAGCAGAGTCTCGGTTACCTCGTGGGGCTCCATGAGCCCTCGCCGCATGATGGAGTCGGCGAGGACCACCGCCTCCCGAAAGGGCATGCTGCGCGCACAATCCTGTAGCGTGCGAGCCACCGTCGTAACCATGATGGATGTGCCGGGTAACCTGGTGACTTCCTCGGGGCCGGTGGCGCTGTAATGCCGGGTGATTCTTCCCTTGTCAGAGGTGCTATGACTACAGCTATACACGCTTATCATTTGGGGAACAGAGAGTACATCAAGTCCCCATAGCGCTGCGGCTGATGTGTGTGAGAAGATCCCTTGAAGACCCATCATCTGAGCAGCGATGCACCGTACAGTGAGCCGCTCTTCGGGGGTGAGCGCTTGGGCATCGCGGGTGTAAATATAGGCTCCTCGCTGGATACGTTGCAGAGACCCTTCCGCCACTAGCTTGCGAATGCGTTTCGGACCGATTCCTCGCAGGTTGAGCATCTGGGAGTTCAGCACGAATGGGTGTAGTTCTGCTGCGCGGGTAGTTTCTGGTGTAGCCGGTAGTACGTTTGGGACGCGTTGCCACGGAATAGTTACGGTGTTCATAGGCTTTATCCTGGCAGGCTGTGTGAGGTTGTGGGGCTTGTTCGTGAAATCTGTGGATAACTTCGCGGATTCTACCCAAAAAGTGTTTGTCCACAGGCATGCGGAGTGGATTCCCCGGTAATACTTCGATAGGGTAGTGGCTTTTCGATAGGTTAATGCCTTCACCCCGGGTTAAAGGCCCACGGCGAAGACACTAACCTATCGACCGCAGACACCCACGAACCTGCCGCCTTACCCGCATCCCGCCTCCGCACCCCATTTTCTGGCGCCTGACTTGCCCTGACTGGCACCCGACCCGCCATCGACCTGCCCGGAGGGGATACAATATATGAGGCGCACGCAGTGTGCGCATATCATCAACCGCGTGTACCCGGCTACTGTCTATAGTCGTGAGGTGCCCGCTATGAAAGGAATGTCTGTGCTTCGCACTCACACCAACGGCGAGCTGACCGCCGCAAATATTGGAGAGACTGTTACCCTGACCGGTTGGGTGGCTCGTCGCCGCGACCACGGTGGCGTCGCCTTCGTTGACCTGCGTGACCGTGAGGGTGTCACGCAGTGTGTTTTCCACAATGAGGCTGATTTTGAGCACCTGCGCAACGAGTATGTGCTGCGTGTGACCGGTCTGGTGACTAAGCGCCCGGAGGGTAACGAGAACCCGAACCTGGCGACCGGCGAGATTGAGGTTGAGGTGTCCGCCGTTGAGGTGCTGAACACTGCCGCTCCGCTGCCTTTCCAGATTGACGAGCACGTTGAGGTGGGTGAGGAGGCGCGCCTGCGCTACCGCTACCTGGATCTTCGCCGCCCGGAGCCGGCTCGCATCATGCGCCTGCGTTCGGACGCGAACCGTGCGGCACGCAACCTGCTGGCTGAGGACGGCTACATTGAGGTTGAGACCCCGACCCTGACCCGTTCCACCCCTGAGGGTGCGCGTGACTTCCTGGTGCCGGCTCGTCTGGCTCCGGGTTCTTGGTATGCTCTGCCGCAGTCCCCGCAGCTGTTCAAGCAGCTGCTGCAGGTGGGCGGTATTGAGAAGTATTACCAGATTGCTCGCTGCTACCGTGACGAGGATTTCCGTGCGGACCGTCAGCCTGAGTTCACTCAGCTGGACATTGAGGCTTCGTTCGTTGACCAGGAAGACATCATTGACCTGGGCGAGCGCATCGTTGAGGCTGTGTGGAACCTGATTGATGTGAAGGTTCCCCGCCCGATTCAGCGCATGACCTACAAGGATGCGATGGAGAAGTACGGTTCGGACAAGCCTGACCTGCGCTTCGGTCTGGAGCTGACTGAGCTGACCGAGTACTTCAAGGACACCACTTTCCGCGTGTTCAAGGCTCCTTACGTGGGTGCTGTTGTGATGCCCGGTGGTGCTTCTCAGCCTCGCCGTACCCTGGACGCTTGGCAGGAGTGGGCTAAGCAGCGCGGCGCTAAGGGCCTGGCTTATGTCCTCATTCAGGAGGATGGCGAGCTGACCGGTCCGGTTGCTAAGAACATTACTGACGCTGAGCGCGCTGGCCTGGCTGAGGCTACCGGCGCGAAGCCCGGCGACTGCATCTTCTTCGCTGCTGGTGAGGCTAAGGCTTCCCGTGCGCTGCTGGGTGCTGCTCGTGTTGAGATTGGTCACCGTACCGGTCTGATTAAGGACGGCGAGTGGTCCTTCGTGTGGGTTGTTGACGCTCCCATGTTTGAGTCTTCTGCTGAGGCTACTGAGTCCGGTGACGTGGCTCTGGGCCACTCCGCGTGGACTGCTGTGCACCACGCGTTCACTTCCCCGAAGCCCGAGTTCATGGACACTTTCGACACTGACCCGGGTTCGGCTCTGGCGTACGCTTACGACATTGTCTGCAACGGTAACGAGATTGGTGGCGGTTCGATCCGTATTCACCGCCGTGACGTGCAGGAACGCGTGTTCGCTGTGATGGGCATTGGTGAGGAAGAGGCTCAGGAGAAGTTCGGCTTCCTGCTGGATGCGTTCAAGTACGGCGCGCCGCCCATGGGTGGTATTGCATTCGGTTGGGACCGTATTGTGTCTCTGCTGGCTGGCGTTGATTCGATCCGCGAGGTTATTGCGTTCCCGAAGACCGGTAACGGTTTTGATCCGCTGACTGCGGCTCCTGCACCGATTACTCCGGAGCAGCGTAAGGAAGCTGGCGTTGATTTCAAGCCGAAGAAGAAGGACGAGGAGTAATCTTCTCTAGTCTTTGGTCGTGCGCCCCGTAGGGGTGTGGGCCTGTGCGGCGTGAACCTGGCGGGCGTTGAGTTGTGCCGGGGTCGCCGTTGAGGGTGGGCTGTGTATTCTGCTGGTGCAGGGTCGCAGCCCACCTTTTGTATCAACTGGCGTGCGTGCCGATTTGTGTACTAACCAAAGGGGGAGGGGAGCATGCGTATTCTGATTGCTGGCCCGAGCGGTAGCGGTAAGACGACGTTCGCGGCGCGGTTGGGGCGCCTCCTGGACATTCCGCATACGGAGATGGACTCGTTGCATTGGGGTCCGAACTGGACTCCGCGCCCTAGTTTTGAAGCGGATGTTCAGACACTCATTGAGCGGCCTGCGTGGATTACGGAGTGGCAGTATCCGCAGGTGCGCGGCCGCCTGCTGGAGCGTGCGGATGTGGTGATTTACTTGCGCTATAGCCGTGCGGTGGTCATGTGGCGTGTGGTTCGCCGGACGGTGCGCCGTGCGGTGACGGGTCAGAGGCTGTGGGCTGATAATGTGGAGCCGCCGCTGAAGAATATTCTGCGCGACCCGGACAACATGATTCGGTACACGTGGAGGAGCTACCCGCACGTCGGGGAGTTGCTGGCGGAGGCTCGCGGGCAGCATCTGCAGAAGCGTTTTATTGAGTTTCGTACCCCGCGGGCGGCGAACCAGTTTTTGCGTGCCGTGCAGTTGCGCGGCGTGCTCTGAGGCTGTTGCCTCTAGAACTGCGGCTCCCCTAAACCAGCCGCGTCTAAAACAGCTACCGAGCGCGGTGTCGAAAGAGATATATGAGCCCGGTGAAGGCCGGCTCCAAGTTGAAAGATGAACCCAGTTGAAAGGTGAACGATGCGAGTAGTTATTCAGCGCGTGACCCGCGCGGCGGTGCGCGTGGCGGGTGAGACGGTTGGCGCAATTGAGCAGCCCGGCTACCTGGTTCTGATCGGTATCACGCACGGTGACGGTGCGGCGCAGATTGCGAAGCTTGCCGATAAGACCGCTAACCTGCGCCTGCTGGAGGGGGAGAAGTCCCTGCTCGATGAGGGCGCACCCGTGCTGGCGGTCAGCCAGTTCACCCTGTACGGGGATGCGAAGAAGGGCCGCCGCCCCTCCTGGTCTGCCGCTGCGCCCGGTGCGGTGAGCGAGCCGCTGTTCAACGACTATGTTCAGGCGCTGCGTGAGCGTGGCCTGCACGTGGAGACCGGCGTGTTCGGTGCGGACATGCAGGTGGAGCTGGTCAATGACGGCCCGGTGACCCTGATTCTCGACAGCGAGACTCTCTAGGGCGGCTGAAAAATTTAGACGCTAGGTTCTGAATTCTGGTCATGAGTTAGTGACTTTGGCGGGGGTCTTTAACCCGCACCAGAGTCACGAAGTCATGACCGAAATTTCCTGTGAAACGATAGAGTAAGACTATGGCTGATTCCCTCTTTGACCTTGAGTTGCCCGATGACGGGGACCGCGTGAGCCTGATTGGTGCGCCCGCGGAGCCCGCCTCCTCGCGTGCCTCTGCCTCGCGTGCGCATTCTGCCCGTTCGGCGTCTCGTGCGCCGTTGGCGGTGCGTATGCGTCCGCGCACGATTGATGAGGTTCTCGGCCAGGAGCATCTGCTGACTCCGGGTGCGCCTCTGCGCGTGTTGGCGGGGGAGAATGCCGGCCCGGCTGGCCCGTCCTCGGTGATTTTGTACGGCCCTCCGGGTACGGGTAAGACCACCCTGGCGCATGTGATTGCGCGCGCGCCGGGTCGTAAGTTCGTGGAGCTTTCGGCGATTATCGCGGGCGTGAAGGACGTGCGCGCAGTCATGGATCAGGCGCTGCTCGACCGCGACATGTACGGCACGACCACTGTGCTCTTCCTCGATGAGATTCACCGTTTTACGAAGGCCCAGCAGGATGCGCTCCTGCCCGGCGTGGAGAACCGCTGGGTGATTCTGGTGGCGGCTACGACGGAGAACCCGTCGTTCAGCATTATTTCGCCGCTGCTCTCGCGCTCGCTACTGTTGCGGGTTCATTCGTTGGAGCAGTCCGATATTGAGCAGCTAATTGACCGTGCATTGGCTGATCCGCGTGGTTTTGACGGTGCGGCGGTCATTGATGAGGATGCGCGCGCCCACCTCGCGGCGGTTTCGGGAGGCGACGCTCGCCGCTCCCTGACCTCGTTGGAGGCGGCGGCTGCGATTGCGTTTAGTGAGGCTGAACAGGTTTCGGTAGAATCTGCCCGCTCCGCTGAAGATTCGGCAGACCCGACAGATTCGGCAGACCCGGCGGGGGAGAAGGACCCGGAACCTGCCGCGCCCGTGCGCATCACCCTGGCGCATGCTACGGAGGCGGTGGACCGCGCCGCGATCCGTTACGACCGTTCGGGCGATCAGCATTATGACGTGGTGAGTGCGTTCATTAAGTCCATGCGCGGCTCTGATGCGGACGCCGCGGTGCACTATTTGGCGCGCATGTTGGAGGGCGGCGAGGATCCACGTTTTGTGGCTCGGCGCATCATGATTTTGGCGAGTGAGGATATTGGTCTGGCTGATCCGCAGGCTCTGCAGGTGGCGACGGCTGCGGCGCAGTCGGTGGCGCTGGTGGGCATGCCGGAGGCGCGTATTATCCTGTCGCAGGCGGTGATTTATTGTGCGCTCGCGCCGAAGTCGAATGCGGCGTATAACGCGATTAACCGTGCGATTGCGGATGTGCGTTCGGGTGCTTCGGGTCAGGTTCCGGTGCATTTGCGTGATGGTCATTATGCGGGGGCTAAGCAGTTTGGTCACGGTGTGGGGTATGTGTATGCGCATGATGAGCCGGGGCATGTGGCGGCGCAGCAGTACCTGCCGGATACTCTGCGCGGTACGGTCTACTACGAGCCGACGCAGCACGGTTTTGAGCGTACGTTGACGGAGCGTCGTGAGCGTATCCGCCGTATTTTGGATGCGGCTCCGGTGCAGGATACGACCCGTTAGTTTACGTGGCTCCCATCGAGCCGTCTACTACTTTGAGTGCTGACCACCGGGGGAGTGGCGCGCCTCGGCAGGCAGGTAGCCGTATAGAGCAAGCAACCGTATAGGGCTGAGCGCAAACAGAAAGCGGTGCGTAGTACCTCGGTAGTACTGCGCACCGCGTCAGAGTTTTGAGTTGTGATAGACGTCTTGGCTGTCGGCCTTCCCGGAAGGGCGGACGCCAAGCTTGTTATGGTTTCTAGTCTAGGCGATATGGGGGTCTGATTCAAGCTATTCCCATAAAGACACAGGTTAAAAATAACGAAATGATTACAATCCAACATCTTAGCGCCGCAATTTTTCGGGGAAGTCGCACCTAAATAGCTCTGACTGGCATAAATAATTCCTGTGGGGTCGTGTGGGTAAGTGTCGAAAACCCACACGCACAGTGATTTGAACCAAAGATTTCCCAAAAGGCTGGTAAAGCCCGGGTGTATCCGGTAAGCTTGACGGGTCTGGCAATTACTATGCCCGCATTCGTGCGAGCGTCAGTAATGTAGCTGCGGGGTACTCTGCCCCGAGCTCTCCGCCCCACCGCCGTACAGCAACGACCGAACCGGTCGCGTACGGATTCCGGCGGGGTCAACCGAGGAGGCCAGTATTCAACAGACCGAGGCCCCACCCGTGAGGGTGCAGGAGCCTCACATAGAAAGGTAGATTGTGGCTAAGCACAACCGCACCCGCCGTACCGTGCGTCAGTCCCGTGCCCTGGGCATTGCACTGACCCCGAAGGCAGAAAAGTACCTCGAGCGTCGTCCTTACGGCCCCGGCCAGCACGGCCGTGCCCGCAAGAAGGCTGACTCCAACTACGCTACCCAGCTGAAGGAAAAGCAGCGTCTGCGCGCTCAGTACAACATCCGCGAGGCACAGATGCGCCGCGCATACCTCGAGGCAAAGCGTACCGAGGGCCAGACCGGTAAGAACATGGTCGAGCTGCTCGAGACCCGCCTCGACGCTCTGGTTCTGCGTGCAGGCTTCGCCCGCACCATTGCACAGGCACGTCAGATGGTTGTTCACCGTCACATCATGGTTGACGGCGTTCGCGTGGACCGCCCCTCGTTCCACGTCAAGCCCGGCCAGCTGATCCACGTTCACCCCAAGGCTGAGAAGACCACCCCCTTCCAGGCTGCGGCTGCAGGTGAGAACCAGGCAGTTCTGCCCGAGGTTCCCGCATACCTGAACGTTGAGATCGAGAAGCTGCACGCAAAGCTTGAGCGCAAGCCCAAGCGCGAAGAGATCCCCGTGATCTGCGACGAGCAGCTGGTCGTTGAGTACTACTCGCGTCTGGCATAATCTCGATTTTTCGAGAAGCAACCCGTCCTGCACCGTTCGGTGGGGGCGGGTTGTTCCCGTTTAACGCGTGGGTTTTTGGGGCTTATACACTACAGGGCTGTGGCGCTGCTGAACCTGTGAATCTTCCGTCGCTGGGAGTTTCATGAGAGTTTAGGGGGCGCTTGAAGGATTTTTCGACTAAAATAGGGGATTGAGCTGTGTATATAGTCCTGAACTGTATGCACGATCCGGCTGCGCGCCACGGTGGCGTCCAGCCTTGTACGACTATTGATAAGCATCATGCATTGAGCGGAATGGGGTTATAGATGACCGGCGGAGATATTGCGGGCCTGATTGCAGCAGGAGTTTTTGCGATTCTGGTGGCTCTGCTTGCGCTACCCATTATTCGCCTGACCAAGGTGTTTGATGAGCTTATCGTGACGATTCGTTCGCTCAACCAGAGCACCGGCCCTCTCATTGAAGAGGTGACTCGCACTGTGGTGACCACCAATGAGCAGCTGGAGAAGGTTGACGACATCACCTCGAACGTTTCGGATGCGTCCGCGAACGTTTCTGCGCTGTCCTCGCTGGTGACCTCGACTGTGGGTCAGCCGCTGATTAAGGTTGCGTCCTTCTCGTACGGCGTGCGTCAGGCGTTCCGCGGCGGCAAGACCGGCGACACACACGGCACCGCTGGCAACACCGGCAACACCCACGCTGGCGGTCAGTACGGTTCGGCACAGTCCTCTTACTCTGCAGGCGGTGAGAACTAATGGGTCTGCTTCGTTCAGCTCTTCTGCTCGGCGCCGGCGCGGCGGTTGGTTACTTCGCTTCCAGGCGTGCCGCCTCCGAACCTGCTCAGCGTACCCCCGGCAGCGCCCTGCTCAAGCGTGAGCACGGTGAGCTTGCCCTCAACCCGGAGTCTCAGATGGGAAAGTTCTTCGATTCGCCGATTGGCAAGCCCCTGCAGCCGTATGCGTTGCGTGCTGTTGAGTTCGCCGCCCGCGTGCGTGAAGGCATGCAGGAGAAGGAGATGGAGCTCAACGCTAAGGTGGAGCGCCAGAAGCAGGATCTGCGTCCTGGCTCCCTGGACACCTGGGACCGCCAGATGAGCTCGGCTGAGATTGAGTCCACGAACCGCCGCCTGGCTGAGCGTGAACTCATTGAGGTGGAGGCTGAGATTGCCTCCTTGGAAGAGGCTCAGAAGCGAGCGCGTGAGCAGCGTATTGCGCGTGACCGTCAGCTCGGCGACGGCTTCTTCAACTAGGTTTTTAAAGGTGGTGCTTTTGTCCGTTAACCACGGTACGAGACTGGCTCGATTAGCCATTTTGCTCTCGGACAGGCACCATAGGTCAGTAGACTAATTTAGAATTTCGCACAGATTACTCTAAGGAACGAGATGCTCTCACAGGAGATTTCTAAGCGCTGGATCGATTTCTTCGCTTCCCGCGGCCATACTGTGGTGCCTTCGGCATCGCTGATTTCGAACGAGCCCGGCGCTATGTTCACCATCGCCGGTATGGTGCCGTTCATTCCCTACTTCCTGGGCCGTGAGACCCCTCCGTTCTCCCGCGCGACCAGCGTGCAGAAGTGCATCCGCACCCTGGATATTGAAGAGGTCGGTAAGACTGCGCGTCACGGTACCTTCTTCCAGATGGCTGGTAACTTCTCGTTCGGTGATTACTTCAAGGAGCAGGCGATTCCGTTTGCTTACGAGCTGCTGACCACCCCTCAGGATAAGGGCGGTTTCGGCCTGGATCCGGAGCGCCTGTGGGTCACCATTTATGAGGGTGACGATGAGGCCTTCGACATTTGGCACAACAAGGTGGGCTTCCCCGCCGAGCGTATTCAGCGCATGGGCATGAAGGAAAACTACTGGTCCACCGGCCAGCCCGGCCCCGCAGGCCCCGACTCCGAGATTTTCTACGACCGCGGCCCCGCCTACGGTAAGGAAGGCGGCCCGGCGGCTGACGACGACCGCTACATCGAGATCTGGAACCTCGTGTTCATGCAGTACCAGCGTGGCGAGGGCATCGGCAAGGACGACTTCGAGATTCTGGGCGACCTGCCGAAGAAGAACATCGATACCGGTCTGGGCGTTGAGCGTCTGGCCATGCTGCTGCAGGGTGTCGAGAACTTCTACGAGACCGACCAGGTACGCCCCGTGCTGGATGCTGCTTCTAAGCTCTCCGGCAAGAAGTACCACGGCTCCGAGTCCGCCGAGGACGAGGGCTACGAGGACGACGTGCGCATGCGCGTTGTGGCCGACCACATCCGTTCTTCGCTCATGCTGATTGCCGACGGCGTGACCCCCTCGAACGAGGGTCGCGGCTACATTCTGCGCCGCCTGATGCGCCGCGCGATTCGCGCGATGCGTCTGCTGGGCGTGACTGAGCCCTGCCTGCCCGTGCTGTTCCCGGCTTCGCGTGATGCGATGAAGGGTGCTTTCCCGTACGTTGCTGACGACTTCGAGCGTATTTCCCGCATTGCGTACGCTGAGGAGAAGGCGTTCCTGCACACCATTGAGACCGGTACTGAGCGTCTGGAAGAGGCTGTTGCTGCCGCTAAGAAGGACGGCTCCAACGCTGTTTCTGGTGCTGAGGCGTTTGCTCTGCACGACACCTACGGCTTCCCGATTGACCTGACCCTGGAGATGGCTGCTGAGGCTGGCGTGAAGGTGGATGAGAAGTCCTTCCGCGAGCTGATGGCTGAGCAGCGTCACCGTGCGCAGGCTGACGCTAAGGCGAAGAAGGGTGCGTTTGCTGACCTGTCCGAGCTGCGTAAGCTCGTGGATGAGCGTGGCTCCATCTTCACCGGTTACACCGAGCTGCGTACTGAGACTAAGCTGCGCGCAATCCTGGTGGACGGCGTGTCGGTTCCCGCCGCTAAGGCTGGCGACAAGATTGAGGTTGTCCTGGATGAGACTCCGTTCTACGCGGAGGCTGGTGGCCAGGCAGCTGATACCGGTGTCATTACCGGCAACGGCTTCGTCATTGACGTTCAGGACGTTCAGCAGCCCGTGAAGGGCCTGAGCGTTCACCGCGCCGTTGTGCGTGAGGGCGAGGTTCACACCGGTGCCGATGTTGTGGCACAGGTTGATGTTCAGCGCCGCCGCGACGGTGAGAAGGCACACTCCGGTACCCACATCATTCACGCTGCCCTGCACCAGGTGCTCGGCAACGAGGCTACTCAGCGTGGCTCTTTCAACAAGGAAGGCTACCTGCGCTTCGACTTCGCGTGGGGCGAGGGCCTGTCTGAGTCCGCTAAGCGTGAGGTTGAAGAGGTTGCTAACCTCGCGATCCGCGATAACCACGAGGTGATTACTCGTGAGATGCCGCTGGCTGAGGCTAAGGCTCTGGGCGCTATGAGCCTCTTCGGCGAGAAGTACGGCGACGTGGTGCGTGTTGTTGAAATCGGCGGCGAGTTCTCCCGCGAGCTGTGCGGTGGTACCCACGTTGGTTCGTCCGCTGAGATTGGTTCGCTGTCGCTGCTGACCGAGAGCTCCGTGGGCTCCGGCAACCGCCGCGTCGAGGCCCTGGTGGGTCTGGACTCCTTCAACCACCTGGCAGCTGAGCGTACCCTGGTGAACCAGCTGACCGGCCTGATGAAGGTTCAGTCTTCCGCTGATCTGCCGGAGAAGATTAACCAGACTCTCGCTAAGCTGAAGGCTGCTGAGAAGGAACTGGCTCAGCTGCGCCGCGAGAAGCTGCAGGCTGAGGCTGGCAAGCTGCTGGAGAACGCACAGACCATCGGTTCTGTTCGCGTTCTGGCGCATGACGCTGGCGAACTGGACGCTAACGGCGTTCGTGAGCTGGCTCTGGATCTGCGTTCGCGCTTCGGCTCCGAGGCCGCTGTTGTCGCCGTGGTGGGTGTGGCTAATGGCCGCCCCGTCGTCCTGGTGGCAACCAACGAGGGTGCTCGTGAGGCTGGCGTGAAGGCTGGCGCTCTGGTCCGCGTCGCTGCCGGTGTTCTCGGCGGCGGTGGCGGCGGTAAGGACGACGTCGCTCAGGGTGGTGGCCAGGACGCATCCAAGATTGGTGCTGCACTGGACGCTGTCCGCGACGCTATCGCACAGGCTCAGGCCTAAACATGGCAGAATTCCAGCGCGGAGTGCGGATGGGTGTCGATGTGGGTAACGCCCGCGTCGGCACCGCCCTCAGCGACCCCGACGGTATTCTCGCCACCCCGCTCAAGACGTTGCGCCGCGACGCGAAGAAGAACTCTGACCGCCGTGTTTTGCGCAAGCTGATTGAGGTGAACGAGGTGGTGGAGGTTTTCGTCGGGCTTCCGAAGACCATGCGTGGTGGGGATTCTCCTTCCACGGAAATGGCTCGGGAGTACGCTCAGGCTCTGCGCTCCGAGCTGGATGCCGAAGAGAAAACACACATTAACATTTGGCTGGTGGATGAGCGACTCACCACCGTGAGCGCTCACCGTGCACTGCACGAGGCTGGGGTTTCCAGCCGAGATTTCAAGACTATGGTTGACCAGGTGGCGGCTGTGAATATTTTGCAGTACAGCCTGGATGCCCTCAAGGCGGGGCAGTCCGTAGCCGGGTACAAGGTGAGCGATCCGGCCCACGAAGAAAACCGACCGTCCGAGTCAGAAGGGACCGCGGTTGGTGCCGTCAACGAAACGGAGAACCTTCAGTGACCGAACAGAATAAACACCCCGAAGAGAGCGGGCTCGACCTCTTTAGGCCTACGGCCGAGGACGAACGTAAGGGTATTACCGGCATCACGATGGAACAGGAAATCGTGTCGGTGGCTACGTTGCGTGCGCGTAAGCGCCGCCGCCGCGCCGTTTTGCTGAGCGCAATTTCCCTGTTTGTCGTGGCTCTGGTCATCATTTCTGGTGCCCTGATTACTCGCTACGATCCGTTCAAGAATCGTGACTACTCGGGTGGCGGTAACGGCACGACCGTGACGTTCACGATTCGTTCCGGCCAGTCCACCGCGCAGGTGGCGCAGGAGCTTGAAGCGGCGGGCGTTATTGCTGATGCTGATAAGTTCATTGAGGTGTACACCAAGGAGAGCAAGGGTAAGTACTTGCAGCCTGGCACCTATGAACTGCAGCAGCACATGAGCAGCTCGAGCGCGATTACGACCATTATTGAGGCGAACAGCAACGTTCTGTACCTGGCGATTCCGCAGGGTAAGCGCGTGAGCGAGACCATCGACCTGATTGTTTCTGGCTCCGATGGCGCGTTCACCCGCAAGCAGGTTGAGGACGCGGTCAGCAACTACACCCAGTACGGTGTACCGAGCAACTTCCCCTCGATTGAGGGTTGGCTGCACCCGGGTGAGTACCGCTTCCCGAAGGGCACCGACATCAAGAAGGTCATTCAGACCATGGTTGATAAGACCAAGGCTGACCTGAAAGAAGCCGGCGTGAGCGGCGACCAGAAGACCTTCGAGGTTCTGACCATCGCCTCCATCGTGGAGCTTGAGGCTCAGCCGAAGGACTACGTGGCGGTTGCAGGCATCATTGAGAATCGTCTGAACAACCCCGATGGTGAGACTTCGGGTCTGATCCAGTCGGATGCGACCGTGACCTACGGTCTGGGTGTCCGCTCGTACCACCTGACTGAAGAGCAGAAGGCCGATAAGAGCAATAAGTACAACACTTATGCGAATAAGGGTCTTCCGAAGGGTCCGATTGGTTCCCCGCAGCTGGCTTCGATTAAGGCTGCTGCGGCTCCTGAGAAGAACCCGTACTACTACTGGGTGACTGTGGACCTGGATTCCGGTGAGACTAAGTACTCCCGCACTTACGCTGAGCACCAGCGTTATGTTGAAGAGTACAACCAGTGGTGTTCTAAGCACCCGAACCGCTGTAGCTAAGTTGTAGCTCATTGGTTTAGCTGGTAGCTACGATTTGGTAGCTTCGGCGTGAAGGTTCCTTGCTGAGGCGGGTACCGCCTCCACGAGAGTGGGGGAGGTGCCCGCCTTTGCTGTACCCGAATGCTTAGGCTGTGTTCGGTTGTTGGGCTATACCTGAATATTGGTTTGTCCCTTAAAATGGGTAGAGTGCGCCTATGAACGCGGGTTCGTGGCGTGCGTGTCCGCAAGCCCGCAAGCCCCGAGCGTTGAGTGTTGAGAGTGTTCCCCAGCGTTGAGAGCGAGAGAGTATCTATCGATGAAGACTGAACCGTACCGCGAAGCCCCGTATCTTCGCCGCGCCTACGTGCTGGGGCACCCTATTGCGCATTCGCTGTCGCCTGCGCTGCATCGTGCCGCGTATGACTTTTTGGGTGAGCAGAATTTGGGTTATGATCGCCGCGATACTCTGCCCGATGATTTGCCGGCGATTATGCACGGTGTGCGTCACCCGAAGGGTACGGAGGACGCCCCGTATATTGCGGGTCTGTCGGTGACGATGCCGTTGAAGACCGCGGTCATTCAGCATTGCGATGAGCTGAGTGAGACTGCCCGAGTGACCGGTGCGGTGAACACGGTGTATCCGCGCGGTGAGAAGGTGCTGGGCGATAACACGGACGTGATCGGCATTGTGAACGCGCTGCGCCACGCCGGTTTGGAGCCGGAACCGCTTAAGGATTCTGCCGCGATTGTGGGCGGGGGAGCGACCGCTATTTCCGCCCTGACCGCACTGCATCAGCTGGGGTATTCCCGTGTGAGCGTGTACGCCCGTTCCCTGCATAAGCTCGGTAGCGTGCAGAAGGCGGCGGACCGCCTGGGCGTTCAGCTGGAGCAGGTTTCCCTGGCTGATTTGCCGCAGAACCTTGCGGAGCGCGGTCATCACCCGGTGGTGTCTACTCTTCCTGCCCATGCGGCGGATGAGTGGGCGAGCCAGCTGAGCGGGCTGAAGGGCGCCTCCGCAACGCACCGGCCGGTACTGCTTGATGTTGCGTATAACCCGTGGCCTTCGGTGCTGGCGAGCGCTTGGGAAGCTAACGGCGGCACGGTGGTTTCTGGTTTGGAGATGCTGCTGTACCAGGCGGTGGAGCAGGTGCTGCTGTTTACCGACCGCACCCTGTCTGAGGGTGAGCTGCTGGGCTTGGTGAATGCGATGTGCGCGGCGGTTGATCTTGCGCCTCGTGCTTCCGTTTCGTGAAAAAAGCGTGCTTTCACTCGCTCAGTAAACAGGCATTTTATACACTATTTATACACGTGAAGAATTATTATTCCTTCCTCCTGCGCTGCGGTGCGGGTGCGATGAAAAGAGGTTAACCTATGGCCCTGCGTTGGCTCACTGCCGGAGAATCCCACGGCGAGGCGCTCGTCGGCATTATTGAGGGCGTACCCGCCGGTGTGGAACTCACCAGCGACATGGTGCGTGACGCCCTGGCTCGTCGCCGCCTTGGCTACGGCCGCGGTGCCCGCATGAAGTTCGAGGAGGACCGCGTGCGCATCCTGGGCGGTGTGCGTCACGGCCTGACTCAGGGCGGCCCGGTCGCGATTGAGATTGCGAACACCGAGTGGCCCAAGTGGACTGACGTGATGAGCTCCGACCCGGTGGACCCGAAGCTGATTGAGGGTCGTGCGCGTAATGCTGCGCTGACCCGTCCGCGCCCCGGCCACGCCGATTTTGCGGGTATGCAGAAGTACAACTTCTCTGAGGCTCGCCCGGTGCTGGAGCGCGCCTCCGCACGTGAGACCGCGACCCGCGTGGCTCTTGGCGTGGTTGCCGCCCAGATTTTGAAGGCTCTGGGTGTTGAGCTGGTTTCTCACACCGTGGCTGTGGGTGGCGTGCACGCTCCCGAGGGCGCCCCGGTGCCTTCGCCCCGCAACGTTGACCAGCTGGACGCTGACCCGCTGCGTTGCTTCGACAAGGCAACCTCCGACGCGATGGTTCAGCGCGTGGATGAGGCGCACAAGGACGGCGAGACTCTCGGCGGCGTGGTTGAGGTGCTCGCGTACGGTATGCCTCCCGGACTGGGTTCGTACGTGCACTGGGACCGCCGCCTGGACGCGCGCCTTGCCGCAGCCCTGATGGGTATTCAGGCTATTAAGGGTGTTGAGGTTGGCGACGGTTTCGCGACCGCTGACCGCCCGGGCACTGCCGCTCACGACGAGATTTCCATTGGTGAGCACGGCGTTACCCGCGATACCAACCGTGCAGGTGGTATTGAGGGCGGCATGAGCATTGGCGACCTGCTGCGTGTGCGCGCGGCAATGAAGCCCATTGCGACCGTGCCGAAGGCTCTGAAGACCATTGACACTTCCACCGGTGAAGAGGCTCGCGCCCACCACCAGCGTTCGGACGTGTGTGCTGTTCCCGCCGCTGGCGTGGTGGCGGAGGCTATGGTCGCCCTGGTGCTCGCTGAGGCGGCACTGGAGAAGTTTGGTGGCGACTCCATGGGTGAGACTCGTCGCAACATGGATTCCTACCTGGACGCTATTCCGGCGTCTCTGGCGTGGGAGTCTAACGTGGCTGGTTGGGACGCGTAGTGCCCCTTCCGGCGGAGTCAGAGGGCCGCGGCGCTAAGGGTCGCGGTTCCGGGGAGGTTTCTGTGGAGCAGGGTGTTCGCCCGGTCGCTTCGAGCCCCCTTGCGCGTATTGCTGCGGCGACGCAGCGTGCGCGAGGGGGCGCTTCGCCGCGCCCGGAAACCGGCGCAGAACCCGGTGTATCTGCAGCGGCTGAGCAGAATGTTGAGGTTGCGGGCGCTGAGGCTGTTGAGGCTGCGAGCGCTGGGGTTCGTGAGACTGTTGCGAGTGAGGCTACCGCCTCGGTTTCTTCCGCGTCAGTTTCTTCTGCGCGCCCGGCTTCTCGCGTACCCACCCCCGCTGACCTGATGCGTTCTGGCGCCCGTCCCCTGCCCGCCGCCGCTGCGGCGAGCACGCAGGGTGTGCGCCTGTACGCCTCCTCGGTGTCTGAGGACGCCGACCCGGCGCTCGGCCTGGACGAGGACCTGCGCCTGAAGCTGCTCAGCGCCCTGCAGGGCATGGGCACCGCTCAGGAAGATCATCAGGAAGAACCCCGCGAGGAGTCCGTGAAGGCGGAGGCTCCGAAGCCTGTTGCCCCTAAACCCGCAGCCCCGAAGCCTGCCGCGCCCAATCTCACTGCCCCCAAACCGGCACCTCCGAAACCTGTAACGCCGAAGCAGGCTCAGCCTGTTGAAGCAACGGGGGAGAGCGCTCCCGTGCAGAAGGCTGAACCCAAGCCTGTACCGGTCACGCCCGCAGCCCCCGTAGGTGTGCCCGAAACTTCCGTAGCTGTGCCCGCGGCTGAACCCGCCAAGCCGGTTCGTCCGACCCCGGCGCTGTTCGGCAAGGTTCAGGTTGCCGCGCTCGCAGTACCTGCCGCGGAAGAAGAGAACCAGGCGGGGGAGAAACCCCTCGACGCTTCCGAGCTGCCCGCAACCCCGGCTGAATCTGTGGCACCCGCAGAGCTCACCGCACCCGCAGAGTTCACCGTCCCCGCAGAAGCGCTCGCAGAAGACGAGTCCGCAGGCGCTCGCATCCACCCGCAGCAGGTGCGTGAAATGCACGAGAACTTCGCGGAACGCTCCCGACCCATCGTGCTCATCGGCCCCATGGCGGCAGGTAAAACCTACATTGGTACGCACCTTGCGCGTTTCTACGGCTACGAGTTCCTCGACGCCGACCAGCTCATCGTGGAACGCTACGGCGAAGTCTCCGAAATCTTCGAGATTTTCGGTGAGGCGTATTTCCGCGAGCTCGAACGCAAAACTATCGAAGAGGTCCTCACCTCGCCCGTGTACCGCAACACGGTGTTCTCCCTGGGTGGCGGCGCGCCCATGACCGACTCGGTCGCGGAGCTACTCAAGGACGAATGCGTGGTGTACATCCTCGTTGATGCTGACACCGTCACCCCGCGCATTACCGGCAATAAGACCCGCCCGCTGCTGCAGCCGAACCCGGTCGAGCGGTGGACCGAAATTTTTGAGCGCCGCCGCAGCCGATACGAAGAGCTGGCGCACTTCACCCTGGACGCACGAGGCGGCCGCCCCATCACCGAGATGACCGCCGAAATCCAGGCGTACGTGACCGCAACCCGCACCTCCCGCGCGCAGCGCCCCCAAGCATAACCCCTCACCTGTGAAAGGACACATGATGAGCACTCAGCCCACCCCCACTTTCGGTGCCTCCGGCGCGGAAGATATCACCCGCATCCCGGTGACCGGCAGCTCCCCGCGTGAGAACTATGAGGTTCTCATCGGCCACAACCTGCTCGGTAAAATCCCCGAAATTCTGGGCAACCGCGCCAAGAAGGTGCTCGTGATTCACCCGCGTGCCCTGCGTTCCACCGGTGAGCTGGTCATGGAAGACCTGCGTGCCATGGGCTACGAATCGTTCAGCGCCGAAATCCCGGACGCTGAGGAGGCAAAGCACTACCAGGTGGCGGCGTTCTGCTGGCAGGTGCTCGGTCAGAACGACTTCACCCGCACCGACGCGATCATCTCTGTGGGCGGCGGTGCCATTACCGACGTTGCCGGCTTCGTCGCGGCAACCTGGCTGCGCGGCGTGCGCGTCATCCACATTCCGACCACCCTGCTCGGCATGGTGGACGCTGCCGTGGGCGGTAAGACCGGCATCAACACCGCCGAGGGTAAGAACCTGGTCGGCGCGTTCTGGCCGCCCGCCGCAGTGCTCTGCGAGATCGGCACCCTGCGCACCCTGCCCGAGCACGAGCTGCTGACCGGCATGGGTGAGGTCGTCAAGTGCGGCTTCATCGCAGACCCCGAAATCCTCGACCTGATCGAGGCGAACCCGAACGCCGTACGCGACTCGCAGTCCGCCGTGATGCGTGAACTCATTGAACGCAGCGTGCGCGTGAAAGCTGAGGTTGTCTCCGAGGACCTGCGCGAATCCGGCCGCCGCGAAATCCTGAACTACGGCCACACCCTCGCCCACGCCATCGAGCGTAATGAACGCTACCAGTGGCGTCACGGCGCGGCAGTGTCCGTCGGCATGGTCTACGCCGCCGAACTGGCGCTGGCAACCGGCCACGCTGACGAAGAACTCGTGGCACGCACCCGCCGCATCCTCGAATCCCTGGGCCTGCCCACCTCCTACAAGGCAGACGCATGGCCCCAGCTGCTCGAAGCAATGCGCCGCGACAAGAAGGCACGCGGCAACCTGCTGCGCTTCATCATTCTGGATGGTCTGGCCCGCCCGCGCGTCTACGAGGTGCCGGACGACTCGATCCTGTACATGACCTACCAGGAGATTACCGAGTAGGTGACGGGTCCCGTACATTTACCGGATGCACCCGCCACGCGGTTGCCAGCATATGCACACCAGCATGCGGCAGCCGGGTGGGGTGCCACAGAAAAACTGTGGCGCCCCTGCTAGGCAAACTCGTGCGCATCCTGTAGAATGTACGGGACATATTTTTGCTCATTGAAAACTTAGCGCCTCGCCGGGTACCACTACGGCGTGAGCGTCGATGACACGAAGGAGAGCCCCATGGCATCCACTACCGATATTAAGAACGGCGCCGTCCTGAAGATTGACGGCAACCTCTGGTCCGTCGTAGAGTTCCAGCACGTTAAGCCCGGTAAGGGTGGCGCATTCGTCCGCACCAAGTTGCGCAACGTTACCTCCGGCAAGGTCGTCGACCGCACCTTCAACGCTGGCGCTAAGATCGAAACCGCAACCGTTGACCGCTCCGACTACCAGTACCTGTACCAGGACGGCGACGACTACGTCTTCATGGACATGAAGACCTACGACCAGATCAACGTTCCCGCAACCGTCGTCGGCGACGCAGCAAACTACATGCTCGAGTCCCAGACCGCAACCATCGCAATGCACGAGGGTAGCCCCCTGTACATCGAGTTGCCCGCATCCGTGGTCCTCGAAATCACCTACACTGAGCCCGGCCTGCAGGGTGACCGCTCCACCGGCGGCACCAAGCCCGCAACCGTTGAGACCGGCTACGAGATCCAGGTTCCCCTGTTCCTGGAGACCGGCACCAAGGTCAAGGTTGACACCCGCACCGGTGAGTACCTCGGTCGCGTGAACGACTAATGAATTCGCGTACGAAAGCCCGATTGCGCGCCCTCGAAGTGCTCTTCGAGGCGGATCAGCGCAACGAAGATTATATTGAGGTACTCCGCCGCCGCCGACTGTACACGGTAGCGCAGATCTCTGCTTACTCTGAGGAAATCATTCGTGGCGTCCGCGACCACGACGAAGAGATCCGCGAGTTTGTGGAGACTTACGCCCGTGACTGGTCCTTCGAGCGTATGCCCGCCGTGGACCGTGCCGTGCTGCGTATTGGCACTTGGGAGCTTCTGTACAATGACGAAGTTCCGGATGCTGTCGCAATTTCTGAGGCTGTCGGTCTGGCGCGTGTGCTGTCCACGAATGAATCTCCGAAGTTCGTGAACGGTCTGCTGGATAAGCTCCGTCAGGTGAAGCCGACCCTGCTCGCGTAAGACGTCCCGCCGCGACCTGCCCGCCAGCCCGTAGCTGGTTGGTTTGCTGCTGTTGAGGATGCCCCGCAGGGGAGCGTACGTGAAACCCCCGCTGTACTGTAGTTCGCTACAGGACGGCGGGGGTTTTCTGTGTCTAGGTTGCGTTTGGTTGGTGCAGTTCTGCGTGGGGTTTCGTATTGGGTGCGGATGCGCTCGCTGGGTTTGTTAGCAACAGTCGAGGCTTCACCGGACAACGCGGGCGGGGGAGTGCCCCCTCTGCGGCGCTGAGCGCCTTGAGGACGGAGCCCCCGCCCTGCGTGTCCGGTATGCGCCTCTATGCATACCTCAGATATGCCCTTGTATGCACCTATATGAACGGAACATTGCCAAAATGGACAAATAGCGAGCCAGGGTGTGTGCTCCGTGGGTATATGTTAGGGTAATGGCATCAACCGATAACATTCCGCTGAATTCCACACGTTGTTGCGTGGATAATTCTGCGGTTTACACAACCACACACCAGAAAAGAACCAACAATGATGTTTAACCGTAGTTCTATTGCCGCGCTCTCTGCGGCGATGATGCTCGCCCTGTCCGCTTGTTCCGGCGGCGCGCAGGTCAACGCAGAATCGAGCGCTTCCACTTCCGCGAGCGCTGAATCGGCAAGTGCTGAGGCTTCCGCAACCCCTACTCCTTCACACACCCCGACCGGTTCTGAGGTTGTCGAAATCCGTGCCGCCGTTGATACCACTGTTGACTCAGAAGAAGCACGAAAAGCTGCAGGAGAAGCAGCTATGCAAGTGTTGGAACAAGACGTGCGCCTTCGGAATGCCTGGATGCAGGGGGATCTGGAACATACCAGTGAAGAGGAGCTCGCTAAGTATATGGAACCGAAGGGCGTTAAAAGCACCCTGGATGGTTTTGCGGACTTACGTGAAACACTTCAGGAAGGGTCGTTCAGTGGGCAGATTGAAATCCGCGATGTAGAAGTAGTCGAAGTATCTGCCTCAACGGACCAAAACGGGCAGAGCACCCCTAACGCCATTGTGCGTGTGCAGTATTGCGAAGACTGGGGAAGCATTCGCTGGCCAACCGGCGAACCTATTGTTCTTGATGATTCTCTCGCAACAGAGGAAATGCGCGAGAACATTATGATTCGTCGACCTGACGGTGTGTATGCGCTTCAAAAGGGACGCAAAATCCAAGGTGACTGCAAGCCCTCGCGGCACTAACGCTTTCAGAAATGGGAAGGTATTTGAAGTATATCTGAGTGTGCTTCAACTACCTTCCCACTTCTATTTTTATCTCGTGCTACAGGTGTGCGCCTTCAAGAGGCACCCTCAATATCCCCGCAACCCTCTCACCGTGAGCGGTCTCTCGCCGAACCTGAACGTAGCCTGTGAACTGTGGTACCCTACTAGAAGCACAAAACCTTTAAATCCGTCCCGTGAGGCGGGGAAGGAGACGGCTATGCCTGGGTCAGCTGTACCCACATCCGGCGCGAATCAGGGGCGAAATCTAACCGCAGCCCCCCATTCGGCAACCCCTCAAAGCACCTCCGAGGACGCGACCACCGTCGGCCGCACCATCCTCAGCGAGGACGAAATCCGCCGCGCCCTCACCCGCATCGCCTACGAAATTATTGAAACCAATAAAGGCGTAGAAAACCTCGTACTCATCGGCATCCGCTCCCGCGGCGTGCCCCTCGCCGTACGACTCGCCGCCCGCATCCAAGCCATCGAGCCGAACTTCAACGCAGAAACACGAATCGGCGCCCTGGACATCACCGCCTACCGCGACGACCAGCGAACCGGTGGCACCACCTCCCTAGAAACCGCAGGGGAAAGCATCATGCCCACCATCGGCATTGAAGGCAAAACCGTAGTCCTCGTTGACGACGTCCTCTACTCCGGCCGCACCGTACGCGCCGCCCTCGACGCACTCAACGCCCACGGACGACCCGCCCTCGTACGCCTGGCAGTCCTCGTAGACCGCGGACACCGGCAACTACCCATCCGCGCCGACCACGTGGGCAAAAACCTGCCCACCAGCGCCAGCGAAACCGTGCGCGTCGTACTGACTGAAACCGACAACGCAACAGACCGAGTTGACATTATCCAGCTGGGAGGGCTCTCATGAAGCATCTGCTCGACACCCGCGAACTAACCCGCGAAGAAGCCATCGAAATCCTTGACGTCGCCGACTACATGGCGCAGGTCAAAGCCGAAAACCGCACCCTCAACGTGCTCAACGGCAAGACCGTCGTCAACCTCTTCTTCGAGGACTCCACCCGAACCCGCCTCTCCTTCGAAGCCGCGGAGAAGCGCCTGGGCGCCGCCGTCACCAACTTCTCCGCATCTGGCTCCTCCCTGTCTAAGGGCGAGTCGCTCAAGGACACCGCGCAGACCCTCAAGGCGATTGCCGCGGATGCGTTCGTGATCCGCCACTCCGCATCCGGCGCACCGCAGCGCCTCGCCGAGGCCGGCTGGACCGACATCCCCGTACTCAACGCGGGCGACGGCACCCACGCGCACCCCACCCAGGCACTGCTCGACGCCGTATCCCTGCGTCAGTACAAGGCAGAACGCGACGGTCTGGACAGCCCCCGCGGCACCGACCTGTCCGGTATGCGCGTGCTCATCGTCGGCGACATCCTGCACTCGCGTGTGGCACGCTCCAACCTCTGGTTGCTACACACCCTCGGCGCGCAGGTCGTCTTCGTCGCACCGCCGACCCTGCTGCCGCTGAACACCGCCTCCTGGGTTGAAGAGGCCGGCGTAGAAATCTTCCACGACTTCGACGAAGCCATCGCCACCAACCCCGACGTTGTCATGCTGCTGCGCATCCAGAAGGAACGCATGAACGCCGCGTACTTCCCCTCCGCGGAGGAGTACACCGACCTGTGGGGCCTGACCGCCGAACGCTTCGCAACCCTGCAGGCGCAGCCGCAGCCGGTCGCAATCCTGCACCCGGGCCCCATGAACCGCGGCCTGGAAATCTGCACCGAAGCCGCCGACGCCACCAACTCCTGGGTCCTGCGCCAGGTCAGCAACGGCGTGGCGCTGCGCATGGCGGTGCTCTACCTGCTTCTGACCGACGGCTCCAGCGCCAAGCTCTACGCCGGCGACGAATCCTAAACGACCTTCCTAACGAGAGGAACCAACACCATGAGCAAGTACCTGATCAAGGGCGCAAGCCTCTACGGCGAAAAGGTCGCCGACATCCTCATCGAGGACGGCGTAATTAGCCGCATCGCAGAGAACATTGACGCCGCAGACGCACAGGTCGTCGAGGCGGCAGGCCAGGTGGCGCTGCCCGGCCTGGTCGACATCCACACCCACCTGCGTCAGCCCGGCTACGAGGCATCCGAAACCGTCGAGACCGGCACCCGCGCGGCAGCCCTGGGCGGCTACACCGCAGTGTTCGCCATGGCAAACTCCATGCCCGTGGCAGACACCGCCGCAGTCGTTGAGCAGGTTGACCGCCTCGGCAAGGAATCCGCATGGTGCCGCGTGCAGCCCATCGGCGCAGTGACCGTGGGTCTGAAGGGCGAGCGCCTCTCCGACATTGGCGGCATGGCGAACTCCACCGCGAACGTGCGCGTGTTCTCTGACGACGGCATGTGCGTGTACGACCCCGCAGTGATGCGCCGCGCCCTCGAATACGTCAAGACCTTCGACGGCGTTATTGCGCAGCACGCGCAGGAGCCGCGCCTGACCGAAGGCGCCCAGATGAACGAAGGTAAGGTGTCCGCTGACCTGGGCCTGGCCGGCTGGCCCGCCGTGGCCGAAGAGGCAATCATCGCCCGCGACGTGCTGCTGGCTGAGCACCTGGACTCCAAGCTGCACATCTGCCACCTGTCCACCAAGGGCTCCATTGAGGTTGTGCGCTGGGCTAAGTCCCGCGGCGTGAAGGTGACCGCGGAGGCAACCCCGCACCACCTGCTGCTCACCGACGAGACCGCACGCACCTACGACCCGATTTTCAAGGTGAACCCGCCGCTGCGCACCGAAGAGGACGTCATGGCGCTACGTCAGGCTGTTGCTGACGGCATCATCGACGTGATTGGTACCGACCACGCACCGCACCCGGCAGAGACCAAGGAATGCGAGTGGGCGTGCGCCGCGAACGGTATGACCGGCCTGGAGCAGGCACTGTCCATCATCCAGATGACCCTGGTTGACACCGGCATGATTACCTGGCGTGATGTGGCACGCATCCTCTCCGAGGAGCCCGCGAAGATTGGTCGTCTGGACCACGAGCAGGGCCGCCCGCTTGCCGAAGGCGAACCGGCAAACATTGTGCTGGTCGACCCGAAGGCAACCCGCGTCATCAAGCCGGAGGAGCAGGCAACCAAGGGTAAGAACAATCCCTACCGCGACATGGAGGTGCCCGGCTCGATCCGTGCAACCTTCTACGCTGGCCACCCGACCGTGCTGAACGGCGAGCTGGCAACCCCGCGCCGCTAAACCCGCGAGGCGAACGTACGTGGTGACCGTGCCCGGCGGTGGTAGGTTCACGCCTGCCACCGCCTCGCCGGGAGCACCGCCCCCAACCTCACCAACCCAGGCCGAGATTATCGACCGAGACCCCAACCGAAAGAGAGAACCTTCGTGGGAAAGTTCCTGACCGCCGTCATCTGCATCGCCCTGGTCGCCCTGTGCATCTACGGCATGTGGCATGGATGGCGCTCGCGCCTGGCACGCCAGGCGAACATGTTCGGCTCCCTCAAGGAAGTTCCCGAACGCTACGAGGGCATGACCGCTGACGCCGCTTTCGAGGGCGAGTACGTCAGCACCACGATCTTCGGTAACTGGCTGGACCGTGTGGGTTTCGATTCGCTCGGCTTCAAGAGCAAGTCCACCCTGCTGATTTACCCGGACAGCATCATCTTCACCCGTAACGGCGCGAAGGACCTGTGGGTTCCGGCGAAGAAGCTCGCAGTCATCACCACTGACCGCGGTATGGCGGGCAAGGTTGTGGAGAAGAACGGCCTGGTCGTGATTGGTTGGACCCTGGACGGTCACCGCGTGCAGACCGGCTTCCGCACCCGCTACGCTGAGGATAAGCAGGCGGTACTGCGGGAGCTGCGTCGCATCGCCCCGAACGCGGTGGATGCGCCCGAAAAGTGGGCGGCAGAACCGGAAGCCTAAATCCCGGTGTAATATCGCAGCGCAATATCCCTGCGCACCCACCCCCAAGATTTTGCCTGAGGTCAGGCGAACACCCAGCCGAAGGCACTATAGACTACCCCAGAACCTGCACGGTAGAGGCCGTACAGGAAGCGGGGGAGAACACCAGAGAAAAGGAAGAAGAGCATGACTGACATGACACGATCCGGCGCCCTGCGTACGGACCGCGCGCTGCTCGTCCTGGAGGACGGCACCGTCTACCGCGGCTATGGCTACGGCGCAACCGGCGCGTCCCTGGGCGAGGCGGTTTTCTCGACCGGTATGACCGGCTACCAGGAAACCCTGACCGACCCCTCCTACGCGGGTCAGATTGTGGTTCAGACCGCTCCCCATATCGGCAACACCGGCGTGAACACCACCGACGCTGAGTCCCGCAAGATTTGGGTTGCCGGCTACGTGGTTCGCGACGCAGCACGCGTGGCATCCAACTGGCGTTCTGAGCGCACCCTCGACGAAGAGCTCATAGAGCAGGGCATCGTCGGTATTCAGGGCATTGACACTCGCGCCCTGACCCGCCGCCTGCGTTCGAGCGGTTCGATGCGTGCGGGCGTGTTCTCCGGTGAGCACGCAGAACGCCCCGAAGCTGAACTGCTGGAGGAGGTGCGCGCCTCCGAGCCGATGGCTGGCCGTAAGCTCGCTGACTCCGTTTCGGTTGACACCGCCTACACTGTTGAGCCGCACCAGTTCAACTGGTTTGCACCCCCGGTCGCAACCATTGTCGCCCTGGACCTGGGCATCAAGTCGATGACCCCGCAGCGTTTCGCTGAGCGTGGCGTGCGCGTGCACGTGCTGCCCGCAAGCGCAACCCTCGAGGACATCTACTCCCACAACCCCGACGGCGTGTTCTTCTCCAACGGCCCCGGTGACCCGGCAACCGCTGACGAGCAGGTTGAGCTACTACAGGGCGTGCTGCGTAAGGGCACCCCGTTCTTCGGCATCTGCTTCGGTAACCAGTTGCTCGGCCGCGCCCTGGGCTTCGGCACCTACAAGCTGCCCTTCGGCCACCGCGGCATCAACCAGCCGGTCATGGATAAGACCACCGGCAAGGTTGAAATCACCGCCCAGAACCACGGCTTCGCTGTGGACGCGCCGATTGGCGACTACGTGACCGCACCGAACGCTGAGTTCGGTCAGGTCATGGTCTCCCACGTGGGTCTGAACGACAACGTGGTTGAGGGCCTGACCTGTAAGGACATCCCCGCGTTCTCCGTGCAGTACCACCCCGAGGCTGCTGCGGGCCCGCACGATTCCGCCTACCTCTTTGACCGTTTCATCGACCTGATGGTCGCAACCAAGACTGCAAAGGAAGCATAAATGCCTCGTCGTACTGACCTTAATAGCGTCCTCGTCATCGGTTCCGGCCCCATCGTCATCGGTCAGGCAGCGGAATTCGACTACTCCGGCACCCAGGCGCTGCGCGTGCTGAAGGAGGAGGGCGTGCGCGTCATCCTCGTGAACTCGAACCCGGCAACCATCATGACCGACCCCGAGTTCGCGGACGCCACCTACATTGAACCCATCACCCCCGAGGTGATTGAAAAGATCATCGAGAAGGAAAAGCCGGACGCAATCCTGCCGACCCTGGGTGGTCAGACCGCACTGAACGCGGCAATCTCCCTGGATGAGCGCGGCGTGCTCGCCAAGTACAATGTTGAGCTGATCGGCGCGAACATTGAGGCGATTAACCTCGGTGAGGACCGTGAAGCATTCAAGGGCGTGGTGGAGCGCGCCGGCGGCGAGTCTGCACGCTCGGTGATTGTTCACTCCATGCCGGAGGCGCTGGAAGCAGCCAAGGAGCTGGGCTACCCGATGGTGGTCCGCCCCTCCTTCACCATGGGTGGTCTCGGCTCGGGTATGGCGTACAACGAGGAAGACCTCTACCGTATTGCCGGTGCCGGTATTCAGTACTCGCCGACCAGCGAGGTCCTGCTGGAGGAGTCCATCCTCGGCTGGAAGGAATACGAGCTGGAGATGATGCGTGACACCAACGACAACGTCGTGGTCGTCTGCTCCATCGAAAACTTCGACCCCGTGGGCGTGCACACCGGTGACTCCATCACTGTGGCACCCGCACTGACCCTGACCGACCGTGAGTTCCAGAAGCTGCGCGACATCGCGATCAACGTGATTCGTGAGGTTGGCGTGGACACCGGTGGTTGTAACATCCAGTTCGCGATTGACCCGAAGACCGGCCGCATCATCGTCATTGAGATGAACCCGCGCGTGTCTCGTTCTTCGGCGCTCGCGTCGAAGGCTACCGGCTTCCCGATTGCGAAGATTGCGACCAAGCTGTCCTTGGGGTACACCCTGGATGAGATTCCGAACGATATCACCCAGAAGACCCCGGCGTCCTTCGAGCCGACCCTCGACTACGTGGTCGTGAAGGTTCCGCGCTTTGCGTTTGAGAAGTTCCCGGCTGCTGACCCGACCCTGACCACCACCATGAAGAGTGTTGGCGAGGCTATGGCCCTGGGCCGTAACTTCACTGAGGCTCTGCAGAAGGCTATGCGTTCGCTGGAGCAGAAGGGCGCGTCCTTCTCGTTCAAGCCGCTGTCCCTGTCTGAGGCTGAGCTGGCTGAGCTGATTGAGAAGACTAAGGTTGCGACCACTCAGCGTATTTACCAGGTTCAGCAGGCTCTGCTGGCTGGCGCTACCGTGGAGCAGCTGCACGAGGCGACCAAGATTGACCCGTGGTTCCTGGATCAGCTGGTGCTGCTGAATGAGGTTGCCGGCGTGGTTCACGCTAAGCGTGACAACCTTGACCCGGAGACCCTGAAGCTGGCTAAGCGTCACGGTTTCTCGGACGCTCAGATTGCTGAGATTATCGGCTCCTCTGAGGATGTTGTGCGCGGTGTTCGCCACGCTCTGGGTATCCGCCCGGTCTTCAAGACTGTTGACACCTGTGCAGCCGAGTTTGAGGCGTTCACTCCGTACCACTACTCCTCCTACGACCTGGAGGATGAGGTTGCGCACCACGAGAAGCCTTCGATTATGATTCTGGGTTCGGGCCCGAACCGTATCGGTCAGGGTATCGAGTTTGACTACTCCTGTGTGCACGCTTCGCTGGTGCTGCGTTCGCTCGGTTACGAGACCGTCATGGTCAACTGCAACCCTGAGACTGTTTCGACTGACTACGATATTTCGACTCGCCTGTACTTTGAGCCGCTCACCCTTGAGGATGTGCTTGAGATTGTTGAGTCGGAGCGTCGTACCGGCGGCCTGATGGGCGTGTTCGTTCAGCTGGGCGGTCAGACCCCGCTGAAGCTGGCTCGTGCCCTGAAGGATGCGGGCGTGCCGATTCTGGGCACCACCCCCGAGGCTATTGACCTGGCTGAGGACCGCGGCGAGTTCTCCCGCGTGCTGGAGGAGGGCGGCCTGATTTCGCCCAAGAACGGTACCGCGTTCACTTTCGAGGGTGCTAAGCGCATCGCTGACGAGATTGGTTACCCGGTTCTGGTTCGTCCTTCGTACGTGCTGGGTGGCCGTGGCATGGAGATTGTCTACGATGAGGCGAACCTGGCACGCTACCTGGAGAACGCTACCGAGGTTTCGCCTTCGCAGCCTGCTCTGATTGATAAGTTCCTTGAGGACGCTATCGAGATTGACGTTGACGCCCTGTTTGACGGCGAGGAGCTGTACTTGGGCGGCGTCATGGAGCACATTGAGGAAGCCGGTATTCACTCGGGTGACTCTTCCTGTACTCTGCCTCCGATTACTCTCGGCCCGGACATCATCGCGAAGGTGAAGGACGCTACCGAGAAGATTGCTCGCGGCACCGGTGTGCGCGGCTTGATTAACATTCAGTTCGCGTACGTGTCTGAGAACCTGTACGTGATTGAGGCGAACCCGCGTGCGTCTCGTACTGTTCCGTTCGTGTCGAAGGCTACCGGCGTGCAGATGGCTAAGGCTGCTGTGCTGATTGGTCTGGGCAAGAGCATTGCTGAGCTGAAGGCTGAGGGCTACCTGCCGTCGAACATGGATGGCGCATCCCTGCCTGAGGAAACTGCGATTGCTGTGAAGGCTGCGGTTCTGCCGTTCGCTCGTTTCCGCACCCCGGAGGGTGTCGTGGTGGATTCGCTGCTGAGCCCGGAGATGCGTTCGACCGGTGAGGTCATGGGTCTGGATAAGCACTATGACACCGCGTTCGCGAAGGCTCAGGCTGGTGCTGGTTCGCCGCTGCCGACCTCCGGTAAGGTGTTCATTTCGGTGGCTAACCACGATAAGCGTAACGTCATTATTTACGCGAAGATGCTGGAGTCGCTGGGCTTTGAGATCGTTTCGACCGGTGGTACCGCTGAGATTCTGCGCCGTAACGGCCTGAACTCGGTGATTGTGGCTTCGAAGTTCGCTGAGGCGAATGGCGACCACTCGATTGTGGACATGGTCCGCAACGGTGATATTGACCTGATTCTGAACACCCCTGCCGGTGGTGCTGCTCGTAGCGATGGTTACGAGATTCGTGCCGCTGCGGTTTCGGTGGGCTGCCCGGTCATGACCACTATTTCTGAGTTCGCTGCGGCTGTTCAGGCGATTAACGCTCTGCGTGAGCACAGCTGGGACATCATGAGCCTGCAGGAGCACGGCGTTCAGCTGGCTGCCGCTGTGGATGCTCGTTCTGAGGGTGGCGAGGCGTAATGTCCGCTGCTTTTGGTGATCGTCTGGCGAAGGCGATGGCGGAGCGCGGCCCGCTGTGTGTGGGTATTGACCCGCATCCGAACCTGCTGGAGCAGTGGGGTCTTGAGGATTCTGCTGCCGGTCTGGTTGCTTTTACTGAGGCGGTCTATGAGGGTTGCGCACCGTTTGCGGCGGCGTTGAAGCCTCAGGTGGCGCTGTTTGAGCGTCACGGTTCGGCTGGTCTTGCTGTGCTGGAGGCGCTGTTTGCCCGCGCTGCCGCTGATGGTGTGCTGATTGTTGCTGACGCTAAGCGCGGCGATATCGGTTCGACCATGAAGGCGTACGCGGATGCGTGGCTCGGCTCCTCGTCGCCGCTGGGTACCGATTCGGTGACTTTGAGCCCGTATCTGGGTTTTGAGTCGCTACGTCCGGCGCTGGATTTGGCTGATGAGAATGACCGCGGCACGTTCGTGTTGGCGTTGACCTCGAACCCTGAGGGTAAGAGCGTTCAGCACGTGGGCGCGTCGGAGTCTGGTCATTCCGGTGAGTCTGAGGGCGCTGTGGCTAAGCGTATTATCGCTGCGGCTACCGCTGAGAATGCTTCCCGCCAGTGGGAGCAGATGGGCCCGTGCGGTCTGGTGGTTGGCGCGACTGTTGGTCAGGCGCTGGTTGATTTGGGTATTGACCTGAGCGTGTTCAACGGCCCGATTCTGTCGCCGGGTTACGGTGCGCAGGGCGCTTCGGCGGCTGATCTGTACCGCGTGTTTGCGGGCATTGAGTCGCAGGTGCTGGTGAATTCCAGCCGTGGCGTGCTTGCTGCTGGCCCGTCGGTTGAGGGTTTGGCTCAGGCTGCGCAGGCGGCTCGTGATGACCTGTTGGCGGCCCGCGGCGCATAGTTCGCGTGTTGTGTGAGGGGCGTGTGCTCCGGGTGGATTTTGTTGAGGGTCTGCTCGGGGTGCGCGCCCCTTTTGCGTACCCCTCGTGCGTGCCTGTTTTATCGCAATTTTTGGGTACACCCGCATGCATAATTTTTTCCCCTGCACACTCGCGCCGATGCGAGTTTGCTCACCTCTGTAGTGGGGGAGTGCGCCTGCTCTTTGAGGTGCGTGCGTGGCTCCACTTTTGATAGGGCGAATACTCCGCTATGCTATAGGGGTACTCCCTGATATTTACGTGCTGACGTGCGTAGACGCATTGTTGGTGCGAGGGTGAGTGCCGCGGGTGGAACGAGGATTCTCGTGCTATCCGTGTTACATTAGTTGATAAGTAAAATTCTATAACTCGCAGAAATGGGGGACCCAACCATGCCGCTGACTCCGCTAACTGAGGATGCGCGCGCCTCCGCCCGCGAGAAGGCAGTACTTGCCCGAGCACACCGCCAGGAAATTAAGCGTGCACTGAGTGAACGTGAACTTTCCGTGCGTCAGGTGCTCGATATGGTCGATTCCGACCCTGCACTGGCTAAAATGCCGGTGGGGCAGATGCTGCGCGCACTTCCGGGCATTGGTGCCGTTCGAGCTGAACGCATCATTGAAGAACTTCATATTGCACCGACTCGCCGCCTTGGCGGCCTGGGTGTACACCAGCGTCGCAAGATGGTGGAGTACTTCAACCGTAATTCGCGGTATTTGAACCGTGCACGTCGTAAGACTGCTGGTCAGTCTTCCGAGTCTTCTCAGTCCTAATACCTCGCGCCTTCAGCCGGTGAAGGCGCAGTAAGGAAGCTATGTCTCAGCCGACTCTCACCGTACTGGCTGGCCCCACTGCTGTTGGCAAGGGTACGGTGTGCCAGTACATTCGTGAGAACTACCCGAACGTGTGGTTCTCTGTTTCCGCTACCACTCGTGATCCTCGCCCCGGTGAGGTTGACGGTACTCACTACTATTTCGTTTCGATGGAAGAGTTTGACCAGATGATTGCTGACGGTCAGATGCTTGAGTACGCTGTGGTGCACGGTAAGAACAAGTACGGTACTCCGCGCGCTAAGGTCCAGGAGGCTCTGGATGCTGGCCGCCCGGTGATTCTTGAGATTGACCTGCAGGGTGCTCGCCAGATTCGCGAGACCATGCCTGATGCTCGCCTGATTTTCTTGGCTCCTCCGAGCTGGGATGAGCTGGTGTCGCGTCTGGTGGGTCGAGGTACCGAGAGTGAGCAGGAGCAAGCTCGTCGCCTTGAAACCGCGAAGGTTGAGTTGGCTGCTGAGAAGGAATTTGACGTCACGGTCGTCAACGACTCTGTTGAGCGTGCAGCGAAGGAGATTGCTGAGCTGATTGGCGCCGCCTAATCTGCATGCTTTGCGTTTGCGGTGGGGCTAGAGTTTCTTCCGACCTGTAGTTCTGCCGTGAGGCGTTGTGAAGGGTGGGGGTTTCGAAGAGTTTTCTTCGGACCCCCACCTTTTTATATAGGCTGACAGCTTTTGTCCAGGCTGGTACGTGCGTTTTAGCCGTTGAGAGGGTAGAATAGTTCTTTAGTTTTGACCGTGCCCTCAGTGTGCCCGGTTTGCGCCATAGCGCGAACGGTGTGCGGGGGCGTTCGGTACGTACATTCCATCAAGCTATTTGGAGTTTTTAGTGGCAAACGAAATCAAGGAACACGAGGACTACAACTTCGTTGACGGTGTCGCTCCCGAGGGCATCGTGAGCCCCAGCGCTGACGCGCTGATTGAGAAGGCGGAGTCCAAGTACGGCCTGGTGATTTTCGGTGCCCGCCGTGCACGCCAGATTAACGCGTACTACGCTAACCTGCAGGACAATACTGCTGCGCACGTTGGCCCGCTGGTTGACGCTGAGTCGAACGAGAAGTCCCTGTCGGTGGCAATGCGTGAAATCATTGCTGACCGTGTTGTGGCGGAGCACCACCCGGACGCTAAGTTCGACGAGGACGGCTACCCGATTCCCGAGGATCTGTCCGCTGTGATTGATTTCAGCGCGGCTGAGTTCTCTGGCGCTATCGAGGAGGAGTACATCCCCGCAGGTAGCGAAGAGGTTATTGCTATCGAAGAGGTTATCCTCGACGAGTCCGCTGAGTAATCTGCTTCTACAAGGATTCTTTGACGTACCATGCGCATTATCGTTGGTATTGGAGGGGGCATTGCTGCGTATAAGGCGGCGATGCTCCTTCGTCTTTTTGCGAAGAATGGCGACGAGGTAATCGCCATGCCCACCCCGAACGCGACGAAGTTCGTGGGTGTTCCCACTCTGGAGGCGCTGAGTGGCAACCCCGTCTCAACGGACGTGTTTGACCGCGTGCCGGAGGTGAACCATGTGCGTCAGGCTGAACAGGCTGACGCTGTGGTGATTGCCCCGGCGACCGCTGATTTGCTGGCTCGTTTGGCGGCTGGTCGTGCTGATGATTTGCTGTCCTCTACGGTGTTGACGACGCACGCCCCGGTGATTTTGGCGCCGGCGATGCACACCCAGATGTGGGAGCATCCGGCGACTCAGGCGAACGTGCAGACGCTGCGTTCGTGGGGTTATCACGTGATTGAGCCTGCGATTGGGCGTTTGACGGGCCCGGATTCTGGTCCGGGCCGCATGCCTGAGCCGGAGGACATTTTCGCGGTCGCGCTGGATGTGATTGCCCGCTTCCCGAAGGGTCAGGTGCACCCGGTGTACACGCCCGGTTACGCGCCGACTGAGCCCCTGTACACGGGTACGGAGCAGGAGCGTATGGCGGCGGCGCGTGCGGCGACGCTGACTTCGGCGCTACTGGGTCAGGGGGATTCGGGCAAGGTTGAGCCTGGTCAGCTTGAACCCAGCCAGGGTGAACACAGCCAGGCAACTGGCGCATCCGAATCGCTGCGTGGCCCTCTGGCTGGTCGCCTCGTGGTCATTACCGCTGGCGGCACCCGTGAGGCGCTGGACCCGGTACGCTTCCTCGGCAACCGTTCGACCGGCAAGCAGGGTGTGGCGCTCGCGGAGGCGGCACGCGACCTGGGCGCGACCGTGCACCTGATTGGCGCGAACCTTGAGGTTCCCGCGCCGGAGGGTGTGCAGGTGACCCGCGTGGTGAGCGCCCTGGAGCTGCGTGAGGCAACCCTGGAAGCGAGCACGGCGGCGGATGTGCTGATCATGTCTGCGGCGGTGGCTGATTTTAGGCCCGCCGAGTTTGCCGAGTTCAAGATTAAGAAGAGCGCCGATTCTGAGGATGCGCCGGTGATTCAGCTGGTGCGCAACCCGGATATTCTGCGTGAGGTCGTGGTGCGCCGCCAGCAGGCTCGTGAGGCGGGGGAGAGCACCCTCGGCCCGAAGCTCATTGTTGGTTTTGCGGCGGAGACCGGTTCGGCGGAGAAGACTCCGTTGGAGCTGGGTCGTGAGAAGCTGCAGCGTAAGGGCACGGATTTCTTGGCGGTCAATACGGTGGGTGTGAATCGTGGTTTCGGCATGGACGATAACACGATTACGCTGCTGTCGACCCTGGTTGATGAGGCGCCGGTGTTCTCCGGTTCGAAGAAGGAGCTGTCGGTGCGTCTGTTGGAGCATGTGGCGGCTTTCCTGCCTGAGCTTTCTGCCTAAGAATCCTCATGCGTCCGCGTAGCTACTCAGCTAGTGCGCGCTCGCTTACATCTTTTCAAAGCCCGTGCGGTGCCTCCTGGGGGTGCCGTGCGGGCTTTGCTGTACCCTCCGTAGCTCCGCCGCCCGCCTCTTGCTGTAGACCCCTTGGAGAGCATTATGCGCAGGGATTTGTGACCGGGATTTCTTTCCTTTCGGCTTCGGCTGGGGGAGCGTCTCATATTTCTGTCATACTGGTGAAATTTCTGACCGTACCCCCGAACCGTCAGATAAAGGTCTTGTATCATGGCATAGAGAGTATTTCGCGTTGAAGGGGAAGAAGCACCATGCCCGAGAACCAGAGCAAGCCCGCCACGGTAGAGTCCGCCCAGAGTGAGGAGCGTCCTCAGATTCTGGTGATCACCGGTATTTCCGGTGCAGGCCGCAGCACTGTCGCAAACGTACTGGAGGATGAGGGCTGGTACGTTATCGATAACATCCCGCCGCAGATGCTCGGTTCCCTGGCTGAGCTGGTGACCCGTGACGGTGCACGAGTTCCGAAGGTGGCGCTCGGCATTGACGTTCGTGCCCGCGCGCTGTTCTCCGATCTTCCCGCTGCGATTGAGACTCTGCGCAAGTCCGATATTGACTTCTCCATGCTCTTCCTTGACGCCAAGGACGAGACCATTATCGCCCGCTACGAGGCTCAACGCCGCCCGCACCCGCTGCAGGGTGAGGGCCGCGTCCTAGACGGTATCCGCGCTGAACGCACTCTCTTCGAAGGTCTGCGCCTCGCTTCTGACCGCACCATTGACACCACCGGCATGAACGTTCACGAGCTGGCTCGTACCGTGCGTGAAATGTTTGCTGAGGGTGCGGATAAGAAGCTGAACCTGACCGTGATGAGCTTCGGCTTCAAGTACGGTGCGCCGTCGGACGCTAACTACATGGCTGATATGCGTTTCATCCCGAACCCGCACTGGGTTCCGGAGCTGCGCCCCCTGACCGGTCAGGACGCCCCGGTGCGCGACTACGTGCTGGAGCACGCTGGTACCGAGGAGTTCATCAGCAACTACCTTGCGGCTCTTCGCCCTGTGCTTGAAGGTTACCGCCGTGAGGGTAAGTACTACGCCACCATCGCAATTGGCTGCACCGGTGGTAAGCACCGTTCCGTGGCTGTGACGGAAGAACTGGCTCGTCGTCTCTCTGCTTTCGGTGAGCTGAACGTGAATGTTCAGCACCGCGACAAGGGCCGCGAGTAAGTTCCGCCCGGCGCGTCCCAACCACCGCGTCGTGTTTCGTTAGCCGCCGTCCGGCCCCGCACACCGTGGGGCCGGCATACCATTCCTTCCGGGTATGTGAGGTATTACTATGTCCACCCATTCGACCAGTTATGACACTCAGGGTATTCCGCGCCTGCCGGCTTTGCCGACTCAGGCGTTGCGCTTGTTGAAGACCACGCACCGTTCGCCGAAGGTCACGGCGATGGGCGGCGGCCACGGGCTGTACGGTTCCCTGTCTGCGCTTCGCCACGTCACGCCTGATTTGACGGCTGTTGTGACGGTTGCTGACGATGGCGGCTCGTCGGGTCGTTTGCGTGAGGAGATGGGTATTCTCCCTCCCGGAGATTTGCGTATGGCGCTTTCTGCGCTGTGTGATGACACCGATTGGGGTCGCACGTGGCGTGATGTGATGCAGCATCGTTTTAGCGCGCCCGAGGGGTACGAGGGTGAGTTCCCGCTGGATTACCATGCTCTCGGTAACCTGCTGATTGCGACTCTCTGGCAGCTGCTGGATGACCCGGTTGCCGGTCTGGACTGGGCGGGTGCCCTGCTGAATGCGCGCGGTCGCGTGCTACCGATGGCGCTGGACCCGATGGTCATTTACGGCACCGTGTTGCGTGAGCATAACGGTGGCGGTATTGAGCGCGTGCAGGTGGTCGGCCAGGTAAACCTCTCGAAGGAGGAGCGGGTTCACGATATTGGTCTATCTCCCGCAAATGCGCGTCCTTGCCCGGAGGCGCTCTCCGCTATTGAGGAATCTGACTGGATTGTTTTGGGTCCGGGTTCGTGGCGTACGTCGGTTCTGCCGCATCTGCTGTTGGACGCTCAGCGTGAGGCGATTGTCCGCACGGAGGCGCGCCGCTGCGTGGTCATGAACCTCTCCGACGATAAGGAGACGGTCGGCTTCACCCCGGCAACGCACTTGGATTTGTTGCGCCAGTACGCCCCGAAGCTTCACCTTGACGCGGTGATTGCTGATGCTGACATGCAGGCTGATCACCGTTCCGAGCTGGAGCGTGAGGCTTCTGCGATGGGTGCGAAGGTTGTGTGGGCGCATCTGCGTTCGAGTTCCCAGCCGAATGTGCACGACCCGCTGAAGCTTGCGGCTGCGTATAACGAAGCGTTTGAGCTGAGCTCCTAGAATCACCGTTGCGGCTGCTATTTTGGTGTGCCCTTTTTACCGAATTTATAGACTTTAAACACTACGCCTAGAAGGACCTGTTCATGGCATTAACCACGCTCGTCAAGGACGAACTCGCCAACTACGAGGCAACGAAAGTCTCTGCTCGTAAGGCAGAAATCTCTACGATTCTGCGTTTTACCGGAGGCCTGCACATTGTCTCGGGGCGAATCGTGGTGGAGTCTGAGGTCGACCACGAGGCAACCGCCCACCGCATGCGCCGCACCATTGCGGAGATTTACGGTCACGACTCTGAGCTGACCAGCGTCAGCGGTGGTGGCCTGCGTCGAGGCGGTCGCTACATTGTGCGTGTGGATCACGGCGGCGAGGCGCTGGCTCGCCAGACCGGTCTGCTGGATTTGCGTGGTCGCCCGGTGCGTGGCCTGCCGCCGGCCGTGGTGAACGGCTCCCTGCAGGACGCCGAGGCGGTCATGCGCGGTGCGTTCTTGGCGCACGGTTCGCTGACTGAGCCGGGTCGTTCCTCCTCCTTGGAGATTACCTGCCCCGGTCCGGAGGCGGCGCTTGCGCTGGTGGGTGCGGCTCGTCGTCTGGACATTATTGCGAAGGCACGCGAGGTGCGCGGCACGGACCGTGTGGTGGTGCGTGACGGCGAGACCATTTCGCAGCTGCTGGAACGTATGGGCGCGACCGGCACTCTGACCACGTGGCGTGAGGCGCGCACCCGCAAGGAGGTTCGTGCGACCGCGAACCGTCTGGCGAATTTTGATGATGCGAACCTGCGCCGTAGCGCTCAGGCGGCTGTTGCGGCGAGCGCCCGCGTGGAGCGTGCCCTGCAGATTCTGGGTCATGAGGCGCCGGATCATCTGCGCTATGCCGGTGAGCTGCGTGTGCTGCATAAGCATGCGTCGTTGGATGAGCTGGGTCGTCTGGCTGATCCGCCGATGACGAAGGACGCGATTGCGGGCCGTATTCGTCGCCTGCTGGTGATGGCTGATAAGCGTGCTTCGGAGCTGGGTGTTCCGGGTACTGAACTGCCGCGTGAGGACTAAGCGAAGGCTAGATTCTGCTCTTAAACGGTGCGGGTAGCTCGTGTGGCTGGGGTGTTTGTGACGGTTTTGTGACAAGCCGAAACCCACTGTTTTTGAATAAAAACCGCATATTTTTCAAAAATGAGCCTGTGGATGGCCCCTTTCGCGCTGTGCGAGGGGAGTTATCCACAGGTTCTTTGCGTGCGCTCGTGCGTTCGCGCGCGTGAGCCTAGGGTAGGGGTATGACGAGCATGACCCCCAACCACGAGCAGAACCACCTGCAGAACCCGAGTGCTGCACCGAACAACGGTGCTGCGCAAGACAACGCACCCCAGCCGGGCGGCGCGCAGCGTAGCGCCCGCTCCCTGATGAACAGCCTCTACCGTAGCCCGCGCGCCCGCAAGAACGGTGCGCCGGATGCCGAGGACACCGTGCCGCTGGCTATTGCTGCTGAGGTAACGCCCGCGGAGGTACCAGCTGAAGATACACCTGCCGAGCCCGCGGTATCCCAGCCGGAGTCGAATGGTTGGGCTGACTGGGATCAGCAGCCCGATTGGAACGAGGTGGACGATTGGGCGGAGTGGGAGCAGGCTGATCAGCCCGGCACCACCCGCAGTGCCCGTTGGGGCTTGTCGCCGCGCGTGTTGCTTTTGGTGGCGGTGTTGGCGTTGGTTGCCGTGGTGTGGGGTGTGACCCAGTTTTCGGCGGCGCCGCGTGCCGAGCAGGTCGCCTCCCCGAGTGCTTCCGCCGAGTCGGTGCAGGCGGTGGGTGCCCAGCAGAGCCCAGGTGCCCAGTCCACCGCTCAGCCGAGTGAATCTGCGCAGAGTGGCGCCTCCGGTGAGGGTACCGTGCGGGTACACGTGGCGGGTGCCGTGAACAATCCCGGCGTGTACACGTTGCCCGCGCAGGGTCGTGCCGTGGATGCGATTGCCGCCGCCTCCGGTGCCGCAGCGGATGCTGACCTGGACCGCGTGAACCTTGCCGGCGCGCTCAGTGACGGGGTGCAGATTTATGTGCCGCATCGTGGTGAGACGGCTGCTCCGGCGCAGATTCAGCCCAACGGTGGCACGGCGAATGCGGGTCAGGGTAACGCGGCGAATGGTGCAGCGCAGAACGGCGCTTCGCAGGGTGGCACTCAGCCTCAGCCTGCACGCACGCTAACTCCTGCAGGCAGCGCGCAGAAGGGCTCACCCCCGGTGAACATTAACACCGCCACCGCTGAGGAGCTGCAGACCCTGCCGCGTATTGGTCCGGCGATGGCTCAGCGCATTATCGCCTGGCGTGAGGCGCACGGCGGTTTCCGTAGCGTGGACGAGCTGGATGCGGTGCCCGGCATTGGTCCGTCGATGCTGGAGAACCTGCGCCCGCTGGTGACGGTCTAATGCCCAAACAGAATGGTCAGCAGAACCGCCAGCACGCAGAGGAATGGGAACTCTTTCCCGGTTCCTCGCGCCTCACCCGGCGCCTCATCCGGTCTGCGGCTACGGCGTATGACCGTGCCCGCTACCGCTGGAGCATCGGCGCTGAGCGGTGGCGTACCCGCCGTGATGAGCAGGAGCTGCGCGCCCAGGGAAGCCTCATTCACCTGGACCTTCGCCTGAGTTTTACGGTGCTGGCGCTGTGGGCTTTTACCGCGGCGGCGCTGACCGTGGGCACGTGGCGGGTGGTGCATCCGCTGGCGTGCGTGCTCATTGCCCTGCTGGGGTGCCTGGCGATTCTGCTGTTCTTTCCGCCGCGTGCGGTGATGCCCTACAGCCTGCTCTTTCGCACGACCGGTCAGCTGGTTTTCCTGGCGTGTATTGTCACGGTTCAGGCGGTGCTTTTGTGCGCTACGGGGGTGGATGCATCCCGCGCCACGCTGCAGCAGGCGCAGGGTGCTTCGCTTCGTCTGAATGGCACGGTGGAGCAGGTTCGCCGCGTGGATCCGCGTACTACTCTGGTGGTTATTAAGCTGGAGGAAATTCAGGGGCGGAGCGTGCGTGCGCTGGTGAATGAGCGGGTGCGCGTGTACCGGCGTGACGGTTCGGCAAAGAGCGCCGCGCACCGTCTGGAGGCACGTTCGGCGGCGAGCTCGGCGGCTAGTGTTTCTGCGGCTCAGCAACAGGGGAGCGGTACCGCGCGCTCGCGGGCGATTTATCCGGGCATGAAGGTGACCGCCCTCGGCACGGTGGAGTTCAACGGTTCCACGGCGAAGCTGAGCGGCGCGACTATTTTTCCCGCGCCCGCCTACGGTACCGGGTCGAACGCTACCTCCCAGACGGCGGCGGAGCCGTACCTGTCCACGGTCAAGGAGCAGCTGCGCACCCGCGCCCTGGACACCCTCGGCACGGAGTCCGCGGCGCTAGTTTTGGGCACCGCCTACGGGGACGATTCGCTGATGAGTTCCACCGCGCGGGAGGAGTATAAGCTCAGCGGGCTCAGCCATATTACGGCGGTGTCCGGGGCGAATATTGCCATTGTGTTTTTGGGTGCGTACCGGCTGGTGCTGGCGATTCGCCCGTACCGCTTCGCCAGCGCATACCTGCTGTTCCGCTCCTGGATGCAGTGGTTGCGGGGGAGAGGCACGGGTTCTTCTCGCCGCCCCGCGTACCCCCGGCGCGCCGCCCACTCTCAACAAGCTACCCCGCCAAATGCCCACGCCCTGCCGCCGCTCGTGCACCGGCTGAGCACCCTCGCCATTCCGCACCGCGTCATGGTGCTGTGCGGGGTTGCGGCGGTGCTCGCCTACGCCATGCTGCTGGACTCTGAGGGTTCCGTGATTCGTTCCCTCGCCATGGGTCTGCTCGGCGCTTACGCGATGCTGCGCGGTTCGGGTCGCCAGTCTTTGGCGGCACTGCAAACAACGGCGCTGATGTGTCTGCTTGCCGCCCCGCACCTCGCCGTGGATATGGGGTTCGCCCTGTCGGTGACGGCGACCTCGGCGCTGATTCTGCTGGGCCCGCCGCTGATTCGTCTGCTCATGCGCGTCATGCCGGTGTTCTGCGCGGAAATGCTCGCCGCGCCGATTGTGGCGTCCCTGTGGTGCACTCCGCTGATTTTGGCGATGAGCGGTAAGGTGCCGCTCTATTCGGTTCCGGCGAACCTGGTTGCGGCTCCTTTGGCGCCGCTGAGTATGCTCGCCGGGCTGGTTGCGCTCGGATTCATGCTCCTGGGTCTGCCCACTGCAGCGGATGTGTGCCTGCGTGCCGGTGGCCTTGCCGCGCAGGGTATCGAGTGGGCGGCACACACTGCCGCGCACGGGCCGGGTAACCCCTGGGAGCCCGGTTCGAGCGTCCCGGCGGTGGTGTGTAGCGCCCTCTGCGTGCTGGCGTTGAGCATTGTCCTCTGGTGGGTGGATGCGCGCCGCTACCGCGCGGTCACACACCGGCAGTATTTGCGGGTAGTACCGCGCACCGCGCGCTCCCATCAGCGCCCCAATCAGCCCGCCCGTTCCTGACTAGCTAACCCTGGGTATCTAACCGGGGGCATGTACCCCTGACCACCGCTAGGAGGCATCTGAGAAGAAAACGCTATGATGGATACTCGAGACTCTACCCGCGCAGCACCCCCGCACGCAGCGGGTTCGAGTTCAGCCCGTACCCTGCAGATAAAGGCGAGTGATAAGCGTGTCCGAGCGTAAGCGTTCAACCCAGCGTGGTGGTTCCCGAGGCTACGCCCGCCGAGGCGGCCCCGCCCTCGACACCGCGTGGCGTACCGTCACCCCGGCACCCGCCGTCATGCTCTACGGCCCGGAGGAGTACTTCGCCTCCCGCGCTGCGGCACGCCTGCGTGAGCTGTTCCGCAGCATCCACCCGGAGGTGGACCGCGTTCAGATTAACGCCGCCACCTACACGGCGGGGGAGCTGATCCTGCACGCTTCGCCCTCCCTGTTCGGTTCGGCGAAGATTATTGAGGTTGAGAACGTAGCCTCCATGAGCGACGAGTTTTTGACCGATACGCTCGCCTACCTGAACGCCCCCGAGCCGGACATCATGTTGATTTTGAACCACTCGGGCGGTAACCGCGGCAAGAAGCTCATCGACCTGGTCCGCTCCCAGTTCGTGCTCATCAACTGCAAGGCGCTCAAAACCGACCGGGAGAAGAGCGAGTTCTTGGCGGGGGAGTTTGCCGCAGCTCAGCGCCCGATTACCGGCGGGGCCCTGGCCCTGCTGACTGCCGCCGCCTCTGACACTGCGGAGCTTGCCGCCGCATGCCAGCAGCTGCTCTCAGACGTACCCGGCGACATCACCGAAGAGGCGGTGAACCGCTACTACGGCGGCCGCACCGAAGTCACCGCGTTCCGTGTCAGTGACGCCGCGATTTCTGGTAACGCCCCGGAGGCTCTGCGTCTGCTCCGCCACTCCCTCGCCACCGGCACGGAGCCGATTCCGATGCTGGGTGCGCTCGCCATGCGTATCCGCAATATTGCGCGCGTGCACCACGTGCGTATGAGCGCTAATGAACTGGCGCGTGAGGTGGGTATGTCACCGTGGCAGGTTGAGCAGGCGCAGCGTGACGGCCGCCGTTTTACCGGCGCCCAGCTGGCGCATATTGTGCAGCTTTTGGCTGATGCGGACGCCCAGCTGAAGGGCGAGTCGCAGGATGCGGTGTATGCGGTGGAGCAGGCTGTTTTGGCGATTGCTCTACCTCCGCGCCTGTAGTGCATAATAGAGCCCATGCTCGAAATTCTGAAGAAAATTTTCTTTGCCCTGTTGCCCTTCCTGCAGAAGGCGGCAGAGGATGCCCTCAACGATGCTACTGCGTCTAAGGGCGGCTCCGAGTCCTCCCAGAAGAGTGAGTCCCGCAAGGATGAATCTCGTCAGCGTGAATCTCGTCAGGGTGAGGCTCGTACCTCCGGCTCTTCGGCGCCTAAGCCGAGCGCCCCGAAGCCTTCCGCTTCGACTCGTTCGGCAAGCACCGCCTCCGCATCCGACGGTTCGGATTACCCGGGCGATTACCGCGACATGATTAACTTTGAGTACTCGCCTTCCCTGGACGGCGACGCTGACCCGGGTGAAATCGTGTGGACGTGGGTTCCTTTCGAGGAGGACCACTCGCAGGGTAAGGACCGCCCGGTGCTTCTGGTGGGTCGTGACGGTGAGTACCTGCTGGCGCTGATGATGACCAGCAAGGATCACAATAACCGTGAGCACGCTGATTCGAACTACCTTGATATTGGTTCGGGTCCGTGGGATCCGCAGGGCCGCGCCTCTGAGGTGAAGCTGAACCGTGTGATTCGTGTTCGCCCGGATTCGATGCGCCGTGAGGGTGCGATTATGCCGGAGGATACGTTCCGCCTGATTGAGCGTGCGTGGACTCGCCACAACGGCTAACATCCTGTGCCGGTAGTTTCACCGGCGACCGGTGCCGATTATCTGCGCCGGGTGTGGAGGCTGCGTGTAGCGGTTTTCACAGTATTTTTCTCTCCGCGGGGGTCTGTCGTGGAGGCTGTTCATCTGGTATTATGTGTGGTTGAGTGTCCGATGGTCATCGGGCACTGCTGGCCGGTTGCCATAGGCATCCCCACGCCGCTCAGTCGATGATCGGCCAGCGTCGCCCTCACCGACCAATAAGACAAAACAGAAAGTTTAATTGTGGCTAACATTAAGTCTCAGAAGAAGCGTATCCTCACCAACGAGAAGGCTCGCCTGCGCAACAACATTGTAAAGTCCGAGCTGAAGACCGCGACCCGCAAGGTCAAGGCTGCTGTTGAGGCACAGAACCAGGAAGCTGCTGTTGAGGCTCTGCGTTTTGTGAACCGTAAGCTGGACAAGGCTGTTTCCAAGGGTGTTCTGCACAAGAAGACCGCTGCAAACAAGAAGTCCGGTCTTGCTGCGCTGGTAAACAAGGCTTTCTAAAACTTGCGGGGTACCTAAGTACCTCTCTGGTTTAAGGGCAGAGACCCCCTGTGTTCCCCCTCCTCTAAGGGGAACGCAGGGGGTCTCTTTTATCTGCTTACCTGTTGCAACGAATAATGCCTCAAGGTGGGGAGTAAATGGGGACCAAGTTGCTTGCTAGATACGCTCCTGCGCCTTATCAAACGCAATCGGCTCTTGTCGTTCCATAACTCCTGTACAATTACTGCTGTAAGTTACCTGTTTCAATATCGTCAACCTTACGAAAGGCACGTTGGTTCTCAAGATTGAAAGCTTGAACTATCGAGGAATCTCTACAAAGATAGTTTCTTTCTTCCCGCTGACTTCGATTCGGAGATCCAGACTCGTAACCTCATTATGAGGTAGGGGCAAATTAATCGGCTTACCGGGGTGCACCTCCTTTGGAATTTCAGCAAGCTCCTCGGAGTAAATGGAGTAATAGAAGTATTTGTGGTTCAGCACTTCAAGAATCTTGATAGAGCTTTCAGTGTTATTACGCAGTGTGTAGTTGCAGTCCCCAGGTCTTTTAATCAGTTCCAGGACAGGTCCGCGAAGGCTGTCAGCAATCTTAGCCTGCGACTGGGATTGGCTTTGCTGTTCTGCGACAATCTGTTGCATCTGCTTGAGCGATTCCTCTGCCTGTCGGGCTCGCTCCTCTGCCTTCGCTTTCGCTTTCTTAGAACCATTGGATTGATACCACGATATGCATGCAAAAAGGGCTGAAACTGCGGCGGAGATTGCTGATATCCAGGGAGGAATATTTGAAAATAGATCCATACCAGGTATTCTACACTCGCGGTAATTTTCCTAGACGCCTCTGCCGCAGAATAAGGCAAATAGATGGCCCCGTACCTGTATCGGTACGAGGCCATCTATTAGGATTCAGCGGGTCTCTCCGTCGGTAGGGAATATACCAGCACGGATACTTGCTTTAGCCAGATTTACCTGGAATCTGAACGTAGATAGGTTTGTCCCGACCCGCGACCTGAAGAACTAGATTTGATGGTAAGGGTTTCCTCGCCACACCACCTAGAAGGATGTCGAGTGATTCGCCTGGATTGAATTGCTGGTGAATATCATCGCACCGAAAAAATTCATCCTGATTCACAACCTTAAGTACATCTAAAGGGTGCGCAGTAATGTTTTGCAGCTTATATCGCAAGCCTCGGACATGAGTCAGCTGGAATTCAGGGTGCCATAGATTAGTTGCAATTTCAGACTGTAATTGAATTGGTTGTTTTGTAACAACCTGCTCCTTCTGTTCAAGCAACTTCTCAGCCGCTTCCGCAGATCGGACAACTGCATCACTCATCTGTAGTGCTGCTTGGTGTGCTGCTTCAGCCTTTTCTTTTGCACGTTTAGAGCCACTGGAGTAGTACCACACCACTATCGCGAGAATAAGAGAAAAGAGCGCTGCGTAAGCAGCTATACCAGAGTGAAAGTTTGCTATGAATTGTGAGTCCATACCAGTCATCATAACCAGTCACACCTCACTATGACAGGACACGGGGCAACATGTGAGAGCCTAAACGCAACTGCGGATGAATGATGTATTCGTACTTGATGATTCGGTACTGGATTTTTAGCAGGATTATGGGGAGGCGTCCGCCCGGTGACGAAACCACTTGCGGGTCGTGGGGGAGCCCGTATAGTGGGAACTATCGGCGGTACCGCATACCGCCCCCGCTTATCATGAGCGCCCTAAGCGGCGTTGCACGCAGCGCCGGTATGGGCACACATTTTTTGCATATTATCAGGAGGTTCCCCATGAGTAACGAGACCACAGAAGAAGCTTACGATTATCGTGAAGACCCTGAGTATTGGCGTGCCCCGTTCGATTTTACGAAGCCCCTGCTTGATGTAAATACTCCGGAGGGGTGGATGCGTGCTGAGTTGAAAGGGCGGTTTTGTAATGCTCCGGCTGCGCGCCCCGGCGCCGAGTATGAGTGGGGTTTAGCAGAGATTAAGCGTAGGAACGAAGCTAAGGAATTCCCCTTCAAATATAGCGAAGTAACCAGGTTGTATCGTGAGAAGGTAGCTAATGGTGAGTTGCCGGATGTTTATGCTGGCACTCCATACGATTTGGCACTTCTGCCTTTCTAACATAGTTTTCCCTTCCCTTCCGGGGTTTGGGCGGCATAACCGAATATAGAACATATTTTTTACAACACCACCCACCACACAACCACCGACCACGAGCTAAGGACAACGATGAGCCAGCCGAACTTCC
>ERZ1674082.8-NODE-8-length-103205-cov-99.089491_pt1 | contig 103205 bp, 85 predicted proteins | sample MGYA00581118_ERZ1674082 | MGnify/ENA primary metagenome ERZ1674082 (study PRJEB41354, sample SAMEA4873329) | human saliva metagenome | biome: human-associated habitat [ENVO:00009003]; feature: mouth environment [ENVO:08000002]; material: saliva material... | reverse complement strand
CAGGGTCAGGAGCCGCGTATTCGTGCGCAGAAGGTTGCGGAGGCGACCGGCGCCGTGGAAGGCTCTGACGCCTAAATCGACTACACGTAAGCCCTCGGGTCATCGACTCGGGGGCTTACGTGTAGTTCCGCTTGGAAAGACCGGGGATGCTTGGCTCCGCGCGGAAAGCGGTATTCGTCCTCGTTCCTACAGGGGACCCGCCCTCGCTTCGCTTCGGGCACCCTGATGTCACGTTCGGACGATACCGCCTTTCCTCGCTGGGGTTGGCAGGCCTGCCTGTAGAGCTGTGCGGGTGCGGCCGCGTTTTCCGGATGCGCCCTCAGGGTGTCAGCCCGGACGCTCTCCGATGCGGAGCGAGGAGGGGCGGAGCGTCCGGGTGACGGGTGCCCCTGCGTAGGCGCGGAGGAAATATGCGGCGCCCCGCCCCTGCTTAGTGAGGGGAGGAACGAGGGGGAGCACCGCGGCAACCACGATGGCGGCTCTGCGGGGTGTGCTCGGCATGGATTAGATCTTCTTATTCCGGGGCGGTGGGGAAGAAGACGGTGTTCTGGTTGTCCCGGAAGGCCACAACACCGAGGAAGATCATCGTGCTGCCCGGTGGGTGGTCTGTAGCGACTCTGCCCACCTCGGCACTCAACCCTGCTGTGGGGGTTACGTGTAGCGAAGCGAGCTGAGCATCCCGGTTTCCATGTGATAGGCGTTATGGCAGTGAAATGCCCACTCACCGGGGTTCTCAGCGATCAGGTCGGCGATTATGGTTTCACCGCCGCGGAGAAGGACGGTGTCCTTGCGTAGCCCGCCGCTGCCGGGCAGCGACCACGTGTGGCCGTGGATGTGTATGGGATGGGGCATCATGGTCCTGTTGCGCATGACCATCCGCAGGCGCTGGCCCTCCTGCACGGTCGCGGAGGAGGATTGGCCGTCGGTGAGAATGCTCCATTTATACGGCATCATCTGCCCGTCCAGGTCGATGCTGACTTCTCGGTCTGGTGTGCCCTCGGGCAGGAGTGCACGGTCTGCTGGCTTCAGGGAGGACAGAAGCAGTCCGGTGGACGACAACTCGGGGAAGTCGACATCGGGGCTGGGGGCCTGGCCGCCGGCGGTGCGGATGACGGCGAAGGCGCGGTCGTTCTTACCCACCGCCAAAGCCGTGAGCGGGAAGACGCCGTCGCCGAGGATGACCTCGACGTCAACACGCTCGCCCATCGACAGGTAGATCGATTCGGTCTCCAAGGGCTGGACAGGGAAGCCGTCGGTGTGGGTAACGGTCATGCGGTGACCCCCGAGGGCCACCTTGAAGATGGTGTCACCGCCGGAGTTGATAAACCGCAGGCGGGCCTTGTTGCCCGGGCGAGCCTCGAAGGTCCGGTGAGCACGGGGGATACGTCCGTTGATGAGGTAGTACGGATACATCACATCGCCGGCATCCCCGCCCAGTACCCGGTCCGGGGTGCCGTGATGATTTCCCATTCCCATCTTCCCGTGATGGTCGCCCGAACCCATTCCGGTGAGCTTGTCGAGCTCATCATTGGGAGTGCCCTGAATGCCATCGACCCAGTCGTCGAGCACGATGGTCCACTCGACGTCATGGTCCTCAGCGTCTTGCGGGTCACGGATGATCAGTGGGGCGTGGAGGCCGCGATCAAGCTGCAGGCCGGCGTGGGAATGGTAGAAGTAGGTGCCACCGTGGGGGACTTTAAAAACATAGGAGAAAGACTTGCCAGGTTCAATGGGGTCCTGGGTCATGCCGGGCACACCGTCGGCTGCGTTGTGGAGTGCGATGCCATGCCAGTGGATGGAGGTGCTCTCAGGCAGTTCATTGGTGATATCGACCTGGAGGACGTCGCCGACGGTGGCCTCAATGGCCGCATCCCCGGTGTTAGAGACGTATCCCCACGTCTTGGCTTCGATTCCGCCGATATCCAGGGAGAGGGGCCGGGCGGTCAGCGTCCGGCGCACCGTCGGCTCACCGAGCGCAGTGAGGGTGGGGGTGGGGCGAAGGGAGGGACCTGGTGTCGAGGCAGCGGGTCCAGGGTTGCTGGTGCAGGCGGCCAAGGCCCCGGTGCCGGCGAGGGCGAGCCCGCCGAGCAGAAACTGTCGTCGGGGAAACGCGTTCGTCATGATTTAACCTTTCTTGGTACAAGATTTCAGTGATATGGGAGACAGGCGCAGGTGAGGACTCTGCTGAGCCATTACGTCAGGCGCAGGTCTGTGACTCAGGTGGCACCGTCGTCGGTGGTGGAAAACTCCGTGGTGCCGGTACGCCCCTGGTAGCTGACCTCAATCAGGCCGGTGGCATCATCGGGAAGCCAGAAGCCAAACCCATTGTCGAAGGTGGTTGTCGCCTCGTCCACCAGCGCCTCACCGGTCGCCTCATCGGTGATCGTAACCTGGATATCCTCATTGTCGAGTTCCCCCAGGCAGGTCGTGAGGCTGTGGTAGAAGCAGTCGTGGGAGGCCATCGGCAAGAGGCGGGGCGGGGCGGTGATCACGGGAAAGCTCCTACGGGTCGGTGGGATGCGGCGATGCTATGCTCTCCAGCATATACCCCCCGGGGGTATATTTTCAAGGGGCGGAGAGCACGGCCCTCACGCGGGGTAGGGCGTGGTCACCGAGCAGCCTCCTCACTGTCGGGAGGGGGTGGCGGGAGGCGGAGGGTAAACACCGCTCCGTGACCGGGCCCGGAGGAGGTGGCGGTGAGAGTGTCGCCGTGGGCCTCAATCTATGCCTTGGAGATGATCAGACCGATACCGGCCCCGCCGTTGTCCCGACTGCGGGCGGCACCCCCGGTAGAAGCGTCCGAAGATGTGTCCGAGCTGGCCAGGTGGGATGCCCTCGCCGTCATCGGCGACGTGGATGAGCGCGGTAGACGCCCCCTGTCGATGGATGCTAATCCGGACCTGCCCGCCGGCCGAGGTGTGTCCTCCACCTCTTGAAAATATACCCCAGGGGGGTATATGCTGGAGAGCATAGCATCCCCGCATCCCACCGACCCGTAGGAGCTTTCCCATGATCACCTCCCCGCCCCGCCTCTTGCCGATGGCCTCCCACGGCTGCAGCTGTTGCGGACCTGCCTCACGTGCCGACACCGTCTCCAACCCTGCCGCCAGCGACTCGTCAGCAGGAGGGTCCTCCTCTAGCTACCAGGTCACCGGCCTTACCTGCGGGCACTGCGCGAAAAGCGTGACCCAGGCCCTTCAGGCCCTCCCTCAGGTCGACGACGTCCAGGTTGATCTCGCTGCTGGTGGTGTTTCCACCGTCACGGTCACCGGTGTCGTACCTCCGGAGATGGTTCGCCGGGCTATCGAGGCGACCGGCTACACCGTCTTATCCTGATCGATTTACCCATCATCTCGACCCCGACCGGGTTGAGCGAAAGGAACGTCATGAACACTCCCCACCATTCCGGCGATCACCATGGTGATCACCCCGCTCCGGAAACAGACCACACCCACCACCCGGATCATGCCAGCCACGAACACCACGCAGACGCCGACACCCACGGCCAGGCGATGCACCACGGTCACCCGCACTCCGTCCTGGACGAAGACCACCAGGTTCATGGTCACGGCGAACACGCCGGGCACAGCACCGCAATGTTTCGGGAACGCTTCTGGTGGTCACTGATTCTGTCCATTCCCGTCGTTATTTTCAGCCCCATGGTCGCCCACCTGCTCGGCTACCCCCTCCCGGAATTCCCCGGATCCACCTGGGTTCCCCCGGTACTGGACACGATCATCTTCGTCTACGGCGGAACGCCTTTCCTCAAGGGCGGATGGAAGGAAGTGAAATCCCGCCAACCCGGGATGATGCTCCTGATTGCCATGGCCATCACCGTGGCGTTTGTCGCCTCCTGGGTCACCACTCTGGGGCTGGGCGGTTTTGACCTGGACTTCTGGTGGGAGCTGGCCCTGCTGGTGACCATCATGCTGCTGGGCCACTGGCTGGAGATGCGCGCTCTCGGGGGTGCGTCCTCCGCGCTTGACGCGCTGGCTGCCCTGTTGCCGGATGAGGCCGAGAAAGTCATCGATGGGACCACCCGCACCGTGGACATCTCCGAGCTGGTCGTCGGCGACGTCGTGCTGGTGAGGGCCGGTGCCCGGGTGCCGGCCGACGGAACCATCCTCGACGGAGCCGCCGAATTCGATGAGGGGATGATCACCGGCGAATCCCGTCCCGTCTTCCGCGACACCGGTGACAAGGTGGTCGCCGGTACCGTGGCCACCGACAACACCGTCCGCGTCCGGGTGGAGGCTACCGGCGGGGACACCGCCTTGGCCGGGATCCAACGCATGGTTGCCGACGCACAGGAGTCCTCCTCCCGGGCCCAGGCCCTGGCGGATCGGGCGGCGGCGTTGTTGTTCTGGTTTGCGCTGATCTCTGCTCTGATCACCGCGGTGGTGTGGACCGCCATCGGCAGCCCGGACGATGCCGTGGTGCGCACGGTCACGGTGCTGGTCATCGCCTGCCCGCACGCCTTGGGTCTGGCGATTCCGCTGGTCATTGCAATCTCCACCGAGCGGGCCGCGAAATCCGGGGTGCTCATCAAGGACCGGATGGCGCTCGAGCGGATGCGCACCATCGACGTGGTGCTCTTCGATAAAACCGGCACCCTGACCGAGGGCGCGCACGCGGTCACCGGTGTCGCGGCAACTGTCGGCGTCACTGAGGGCGAGTTGCTGGCCCTGGCCGCCGCCGCGGAGGCCGACAGCGAGCATCCCGTGGCCCGCGCCATCGTGGCGGCCGCGGCCGCCCATCCCGAGGCCTCTCGTCGGCAAATCCGTGCAACTGGTTTCAGCGCCGCCTCCGGCAGGGGGGTCCGGGCCACTGTCGATGGCGCTGAGATCCTCGTGGGCGGGCCGAACATGCTGCGCGAGTTCAACCTCACCACCCCGGCCGAGCTCACCGACACCACCAGCGCCTGGACCGGGCGTGGGGCCGGTGTGCTCCATATTGTCCGCGACGGTCAGATTATCGGTGCGGTGGCCGTCGAGGACAAGATCCGCCCCGAATCCCGCGCCGCTGTGAAAGCCCTGCAGGACCGCGGGGTGAAGGTCGCGATGATCACCGGTGACGCGCAGCAGGTGGCCCATGCGGTTGGCCAGGACCTGGGAATCGATGAGGTCTTCGCCGAGGTTCTGCCCCAGGACAAGGACACCAAGGTCACCCAGTTACAGGAGCGTGGCCTGAGCGTGGCCATGGTCGGCGACGGTGTCAACGACGCCCCGGCCCTGGCCCGCGCCGAGGTCGGCATCGCCATCGGGGCTGGCACGGATGTGGCAATGGAATCCGCCGGAGTGGTCCTGGCCAGTGACGATCCCCGGGCAATATTGTCGATGATTGAGCTCTCGCAGGCCAGCTACCGCAAGATGATCCAGAACCTCATCTGGGCGTCCGGTTACAACATCTTGTCCGTGCCCCTGGCCGCCGGCGTGCTCGCCTCTAGCGGCATTCTGCTTCCCCCGGCTGCTGCTGCGGTGTTGATGTCGCTGTCGACGATTGTGGTGGCGCTTAACGCTCAGTTGCTGCGCCGGATTGATCTGGACCCGGCCCACCTGGCTCCCACCAGTCCGAAGGAAGAACACACCACGCCTACTCCGGCATCCACCGCCGTCCACTGATTCACCACTTCTCTCCACTGCCCCATATGACCCTGAAAGGCTCTACCATGAAGCGCACCCTTTCAGGGTCATATGGGGACCACGGACGAGATGGGTGGAATGGATCACGGCGTGAGCGCCATGGAGATTCGCCATGTGGGCGAGTTCCTGGAGGCGAAGGTACAGGGTAAGGAGCCGCGTATTCGTGCGCAGAAGGTTGCGGAGGCGACCGGCACCGCCGAGGGCTCTGACGCCTAAATCGACTATATGGAAAGCCCCCGGGTCTGACGACTCGGGGGCTTACGTGTAGTTCCGCTTGGAAAGGCGGTTATCGTCCTCGTTCCTACAGGGACTGGGTGGGTGGGTACGCTATACCCTTCCTCCGCTCCTGCAGGGGCACCCGCCGCACCCGGACGCTCCGCTTCTCCTTGCTTCGCGGCGGAGAGCGCCCGGGTGGGCACCCTGATGTCGCTTCCGGAGGGTATAGCTACCCCCCCCGGTTCCGGCTAGGCGCGTCGCATGGAGGGGCGGTGTCGTCCGTAGTGACATCAGGGTGCCCGAAGCGAAGCGAGGGCGGGTTCCCTGTAGGAACGAGGACGGTCACCAGCGCCTCCAGCGCTCAGCATGAGGAAATATGTGGCGCCCCGCCCCTGCTTAGTGAGGGGAGGAACGAGGACGAGCACCGTCCCTCAAGCTTTCACATCAAGAGGTGTGTTAGTCCTCGTGCGCAACCTTCACTGTCACGCCGTTGAGGGTCACGGTGTCGCCGGGGTGCAGCTGCTTGCCGCGTGCTTCCTCAATGTCGCCGTTGACCTTTACCAGGCCGTGCTGAATGACCTCGCGTGCCTGCGCGCCGTCCTCTACGAGGTTGGCGAGCTTGAGGAACTGGCCGAGGCGGATCATGTCGTCGCGAATAAAAATTTCTTCCATGCTCTCTAGTTTATCCCGCCGGGTGCATCCTGGTGTCCGGCAAAAATGGGGGAGTGGTGGGCCGGGTAAGCATACCCAGGGGTGGGGTGGTGATGGTACCCTAGTGTCTTGCATCAAAAAGTGTGCATATTGCGCCGATGAGCGCGAATATGGGCGCCCCGTTCTGGGTTGCGTCCCTTATGAACCCGAACTCACGCACGTCACAGCCGGTGGCGGGGCAGAAGGAGTAACTATGGCTGAAAAGTCCACCCTCGATAACGTTATTGCGCTCGCGAAGCGCCGCGGCTTTGTTTTCCAGGCCGGTGAAATTTACGGCGGTTCCCGCTCCGCATGGGACTACGGCCCCCTCGGTGCAGAGCTGAAGGAAAACATCCGTCAGCAGTGGTGGCAGCGTTTCGTCCGCTCTCGTGCGGACATGGTTGGCCTGGACTCCTCCGTTATTCTGCCTCGTGCGGTGTGGGAGGCGTCCGGTCACGTGGCGACCTTCACCGACCCGCTGGTTGAGTGCCTGTCGTGCCACAAGCGTCTGCGTCAGGATCACCTGCTGGAGAACTTTGAGGCGAAGAAGGGCCGCGCGGCTGAGGGCATGGAAGAGATTGCTTGCCCGAACTGTGGTACTCGCGGTGAGTGGACTGAGCCGCAGAACTTCTCCGGTCTGATGAAGACTTACCTGGGCCCGGTTGATAATGAGGAGGGTCTGCACTTCCTGCGCCCGGAGACTGCTCAGGGTATTTTCGTGAACTTCAACAATGTGGTCACTGCTTCTCGTAAGCGCCCGCCGTTCGGTATTGGCCAGATTGGTAAGTCGTTCCGTAACGAGATCACTCCCGGTAACTTTATTTTCCGTACTCGTGAGTTCGAGCAGATGGAAATTGAGTACTTCGTGCACCCGGATGATGCTGATAAGTACTTCAACGAGTGGGTTGAGGACTGCTGGAACTGGTTCGTTGACCTGGGTATTAACCCGGATAACATGCGTCGCTTCGACGTTCCTAAGGAGGAGCGTGCACACTACTCGGCTGGCACTATTGACGTTGAGTACCGCTTCGGCTTCCAGGGTTCCGAGTGGGGCGAGCTGATGGGCGTTGCGAACCGTACCGATTACGACCTGGGTGTGCACAACGAGCACTCCAACGCGAAGCTTGAGTACTTCGACCAGGCTACCGGTGAGCGTTACGTGCCGTACGTGATTGAGCCGTCCTTCGGTCTGACCCGCTCCATGATGGCGTTCCTTGTTGACGCATACGTTGAGGACGAGGCACCGAACACTAAGGGTGGCGTGGATAAGCGCGTCGTGCTGAAGCTTGACCCGCGCCTAGCACCGGTGAAGGCTGCTGTTCTGCCGCTGTCGAAGAAGGCTGAACTGTCTGAGCCTGCAACCAAGCTGGCGAATGAGCTGCGCGGCCTGTGGAACGTGGACTACGACGAGGCGGGCGCTATTGGTCGCCGTTACCGCCGCCAGGACGAGATTGGTACCCCGTTCTGCATCACCGTGGACTTTGACACTCTTGAGGATCAGGCTGTGACCATCCGCGAGCGCGACACCATGAACCAGGAGCGTGTGGCTCTGGATCAGGTGAAGTCTTACCTGGCTGCACGCCTGGCAGGCTAAAAATAATTCATAACACGGTTGGCGGGTAGCCTCTTAGAGCGAAAGAGGCTACCCGCCGTCGTGTATTTGGGCTACCCTGGTTAGACTGATTGGCACGATTGACGCGAGCGAAGGAACGGTGCACGGATATGGCTGAACGCCTCAGCGAAAAATTTGAGATTCGCCCCTGGCAGGAGGGTGATGACCTTGCCCTGCTTGAGATTTGGAACTCTGCCCGCAATGAGGTTGAGGAGCGCCAGCGTGGCCTCTTTGGCCCGGATACGGATGCGCCGTTTAGCCGCACCCTGGTGGTGACTGTTTCTGGTGTGCCGGTGGCTGCGGGTACTGTGGTGGCTTCGCTGCTGCATCCGACGCGTCTGTGGTCCTACATCGAGGTGGCTGCTGACCACCGCCGTCAGGGTATTGGTACCGCCCTGCTGAATGCGTTGCGTGAGATTGCGGCGGCGCACGGTCAGACCACCGCTCTGCGCGTGAAGCTGTCGCCGTTTAGTGACGGTGAGGAGTTTGCGCATGCTGCTGGTATGAAGCTGATTCAGCGTTCCCGTATGGTACGTGTGGAGCCGGGTGCGATTCCTCCGGTGTCGCTGCGTGAGGACGCTGACGGTAATGAGACTCAGGCGATTGAGGATTTGGCGACCGGTTCGGTGGAGCTGACTTCTGCGCTGTGGAATTTCTACCGCCGCGCCCACGAGTGGGATGTTCCTGCTGAGGTGGGTATGGGCACGGTGAACCGCTACTTCCTCTCGGATGAGGTGCGTGCTTTTGGAGCCGTGGTGCTTCGTGACCATATTCGTGAGGCTGCTGCCGAGGGTAAGAAGGGCCCGATTGTTGCGTTTGCGGTGAGCTACCACCCCTTTGAGACGGACCCGGAGGCGGCGCTGGTGGATGAGAAGACCGCCACGGAACTGCTGCTGGGCTACGACTTCGATAATGAGGGTGCCGTGGAGGCGATTATGCAGGTGTTGTCCCTGCTGAGTGCTAAGTACCCGGTGCTGGTTGAGGTTGATGACGCCATGGAGGCGCTGGTTCAGGTGACCGATGTGCTGCTGCGTGCCGGTACTGCTTCGGTGGAGGGTGACCCGACCTATATTTACGTGACCGAGTAGGTTCTCGGGTAGGTTCGCGGTATTGAGCCTGCTGGCTGACTCTTGCTCAAGAGGGGCGGGAGAGCGGAATGCTCCTCCGCCCCTCTCGCGTACCTGCGCATCCTCGCGGTTGCTGAGCTTGCACTGGGCTCCTGTACCCCCTCAGCTGAGTCCGGTTCTCGATTTGCCCCCGTATGCCACAATATAGGGGTGAATTCTGAAGTACCCCGTCTTACCCTTCCGCCCCTGAAACTGGGCAAACTGACCGTTGACACTCCCGTGGTTCTCGCCCCGATGGCCGGCGTGACCAATAAGGCTTTCCGCCGCCTCTGCAGTGAATATGGCGGCGGCCTGTACATTACCGAAATGGTGACTGCGCGCGCCCTGGTGGAGCGTAAGCCCGAGTCCATGCGCATTATTGAGCATGACCCGGACGAGAAGATCCGCTCCATCCAGATTTACGGTGTGGACGCGGTTAACGTCGGTAAGGCTGTGCGCATGGTCGTTGAAGAGGACCGTGCCGACCACATTGACTTGAACTTTGGCTGCCCGGCTCCTAAGGTGACTCGCCGCGGTGGCGGTGCCGCTCTGCCCTGGAAGACTGACCTGTTCACGGCGATTGTGCAGACCGCGGTGAAGGAAGCCTCTCGCAACGATATTCCGCTGACCATTAAGATGCGTAAGGGCATCGACGATGACCACATTACGTTCTTGGAGTCCGCCAAGATTGCGCGTGATGCCGGTGTTGCGGCGATTGCTCTGCACGGTCGCACTGCGGCTCAGCATTATTCGGGTAAGGCTGACTGGGATTCTATTGCGCAGCTGCGTGAGCTGATTCCGGATGTGCCAATCCTGGGTAATGGCGATATTTTCTCCGCCGAGGATGCGGTGCGCATGGTTGAGCAGACCGGCGTGGACGGCGTCGTGATTGGTCGCGGTTGCCAGGGTCGCCCGTGGCTGTTTGGCGACCTGCAGAATGCGTTTGAGGGTTCGTCGGAGCGTATCCGCCCGACCCTGACTGAGGTGTCGGACATGATTTACCGCCACGCAGAACTGCTGGTGGAAACCTTCGGCGATGAAACCCGCGGCCTGCGTGAGATTCGTAAGCACGTGGCGTGGTACTTCAAGGGTTACCCGGTTGGCGGTGAGCTGCGCGCGAAGATGGCTCAGGTGCCCGACCTGGCGACGTTCCGTGAGCTGATTGCTCAGCTGGACCACTCGATTGGTTACCCGGGTGCCGCTGTGGAGGGTTCGCGCGGTCGCGCCGGTAGCCCCAAGCAACCGCACCTGCCCGATGGCTGGCTGGATTCGCGCATCCTGGGCGACGCTGAGCGTCTGGGCCTGGCGGAGGCTGAGCTGGATATTTCCGGCGGCTAAACACCTGTACTTGTGTGCCGCGGCGTGCTGTTTGCGCGTCGCGGCGCATCCTTTTGTGAGCCTGTTCGTGCGTTATTTCCCGCTCCTGCAACGCCTGCAGACGCTACCTGTTGACCCTCACCGTAGAATTGAGTTTATGGCTGGATTAATCCGCAAAGAAGACATTGACGAAGTCCGCGCCCGTACCGATATCCGCGAAATCATTGAAGGCTATGTGAGCCTCAAAAGCGCCGGTATAGGCACCTTCAAGGGGCTGTGCCCGTTCCACGACGAGCGCACGCCCTCCTTCAATGTGCGCCCGCAGGTCGGCTCGTACCACTGCTTTGGCTGCGGTGAATCCGGTGACGTGTACTCCTTCGTCATGGCGATGGAACACACCAGCTTCGTTGAGACGGTGGAGCGTCTAGCCGCCCGTATTGGTTACACCCTGCACTATGAGGGCGGTAAGCCCGGCGACCGCTATGAGGCGGGTATGCGCCGCCGCCTGCTCGACGCGCACAAGATGGCCGCCGAGTTCTTTGAACGCAACCTCTACAGCGCTGAGGCTCAGGAGGCGCAGCGCTTCCTCGGCGCCCGCGGTTTCGATCCCGCCGCAACCCGCAAGTTCGGTGTCGGCTACGCCCCGCGCGGCTGGGACCACCTGCTCAAGCACCTTCGCTCTCAGGGCTTCACGGACGAGGAGCTGAAGGCGACCGGCATGTTCTCGGAGGGCAACCGCGGCCTGTACGACCGCTTCCGCGGCCGCATCATCTGGCCCATCCGCACCATCGCCGGTGAAACCATCGGCTTCGGTGCCCGCCGCCTCTTCGACGACGACCAGGGCCCCAAATACCTGAACACCCCCGAGACGCAGCTGTACAAGAAATCCCAGGTGCTTTACGGCATTGACCTGGCAAAACGCGATATGACCAAGACCAAGCAGGTCGTCATCGTGGAAGGCTACACGGACGTCATGGCGGCACACCTCGCCGGCATCACCACCGCCGTTGCCACCTGCGGCACCGCGTTCGGTCCCGGCCACATCAAGATGGTGCGCCGCATGATTACCGACGACGGCTCCGGCGGCGAAATCATCTTCACCTTCGACGGTGACGCCGCAGGTCAGAAAGCCGCCATGGCCGCCTTCCAGGAGGATCAGCGCTTCGTCGCGCAGACCTTCGTGGCGGTTGCTGAGAACGGCATGGACCCCTGCGACCTGCGCCTACACAAGGGCGACGCCGCCGTGCGCTCGCTGATTGCTTCGCGCCGTCCGCTCTTCGAGTTTGCGATTGATTCGACCCTCGCCAAGTACGATTTGGCGACCCTTGAAGGTCGCGTGCTGGCGATGCGCGCTATCGCCCCGATTATTGCCGGCATTAAGGACCGCGACCTGCGCCCCGCCTACATGCGTAAGGTCTCCGGTCAGCTCGGCCTGGAGCTCGACGAGATTCAGCGCGCCGTGGCGTACGCGCAGAACCACCCGAAGCTTTCTCGCTCCCAGCAGACGGAGGCTCCCGCAGCCGCGCCGCGTTACGAGCGTCTGAACGAGGGGTCGCAGGGAGCGCCGGGCGCTCAAGGTTACGCGGGTGCGCCGGGCTATGCAGGTGCGCCGAGTTATGCAGGTGCTCAGGGCGCAGTTCATACTGACGCGCCCTACGACCCCGCCTACGATGCACCGCCCCCGGAAGATTACGCCGCACCCAGCGCCTACGCCGGGCAGAACGCTGCCGCGCACCCGCCGAGCAGCATTCAACCCGCCGCACCCCAGCCGGAGGCGACCACCCCCGCCGTCGAGGAGTTCCTCACCCCCGACCCGCGCGACCCGGTCGCCCGCCTCGAAAAGGCGGCGCTCGAGATTGCCCTGCAACACCCCGAGCTCATCAGCGTGGAACAGTGGCGTAACCTCGCCACCGTGCAGTTCCGCTACCGCACCCACCGCGAGGTGGCCGCCGGTATTATTCACGCGGCAACCGTTATGGCACCTACCCCCGGCATCGAATGGATCAACTGCGTACGCTCCGGCGCTGTAGAGGGCGTACACCCCGCCATCGCGGAGCTCGCCGTCTCACCGCTACCGGTCAGCAGCGCCGAGCGCCTGCCCGGTTTTGTGACTGGTGCGCTCAACGCCCTATTCGAACAGCAAATCGCCCGCCAAAAATCCGACCTGATGATGCGCCTAGAGCAGCTCAGCGCAAACCCCGACGACGAAGAGTTCGAAGCGGTACAGCGTCAGCTCCTCGAACTGGAAATGCGCCGCCGCCAGCTCAGCGCACAGCGCGGCTAAGTACGGTTCTTCCGCTACGCCCCGGCGACCTGCCGAATGTCCTGTGTTCTGCAGGTTGCCGGGGAATACCGCGGGGTAGAAGCCTCTTTCACCACTCAAACCAGCCACACAGCCAACCACACACCCCAAAAGTGATGCACTTCATAGCATTTCAAGTTGCGGAGCCCAAACAGCCCCGGTATAGTTATTACTCGTTGCAAGGGAAACCAGCAACGAAAACAAAATAATCCCCCGTAGCTCAATTGGCAGAGCATTCGACTGTTAATCGAAGGGTTACTGGTTCGAGTCCAGTCGGGGGAGCAAATATAGCAAGAGTCCCGGAACGAAGTTCCGGGGCTCTTGCTATATACGTTCCTCTGGCTCGAACCAGTAACCCCTCGGGCTTGCGCCCTCGGCGAGGCAAAGATACTTCACCCTGTAAAAATGTACCCTGCAAAAATGTGAAGTCTAACGCACAGAGAAGTTCTCTGCCCACACACGCCACACGCCCACTCGGCGCGTAGCGGGGGAGCGGCGCATCGGCATCCTCTTACGCCTACTCCAGAGCAAATCCACAGGCGCAACCAAACCCAGAAAGCTACGCCTGCAGCTCAATGTAGCCTCCAGAAAGTCGAAAATACCTGAAGAGATAGCGCAAACCCCCACCCAAACGGTCACGCGGAGGTATCATAAGGGGCTAAACTATAGGAGGTGGAGTGCGAAAAAGAAGCCTCCAAAAACACGTCACGGAGAGGTGGTCATGACCACTACTACTAATCCCAAGGCACCCAAGCGTTTCTTTGCTGGCATCAGCGGGATTAAGTCCGGCGTCGCGAACATCATCGACGCTGGCAAAACCTTCAAGACCCTCGGACCCAGCCAGGTTAAGGACGAAATCCAGATTGCAAAACACGAGCTGAAGACCAAGGGCATCGCCGTTGGTAAGGGTGCGGCCTTCTTCGGTGTAGCAGCAGTCTTCGGTCTGTTCCTGATTATTGCCCTGGTTGCTGCAGCAATCCTCGGTCTCGGCACCGTCATGCCCTACTGGGCATCCGCACTGGTCTTCGCCCTCATCTTCCTCATCGTCCTGGCAATCTGCGCCCTGGTCGGTCTGAAGAAGGTCAAGGCACAGCTGCCGTTCAAGCCCGAATCCGCAATCTTCGGTCTGCTCTTCGACCTCGGCGTACTCAAGGAAGGTACCGCCATGTCCGCTGAGCGCCTGAAGAAGGAACAGGCAGAGCGTGCAGCGCAGAAGGCTAAGGAAGCTGAAGAAGCAGCAGAACGCGCACGTCAGGAAGCTGAAGAGCGCAAGGCACGCGGCGAGGAAGAGCCCAAGCCGCCGACCTTCGAAGAGCTCAAGCAGCGCACCGCAGAACGCCGCCAGCACCTGGCAGCCCTGCGCGACGACCTGCAGTCCTACACCGGCGACGTTCAGAACAACACCCAGCAGGCTCTGGATGCACTCAAGGCAGTGCCCTCCGAGGTTGCTGCAGGTGCAGCAGCTACCGGCCGCGGCCTGGCAGAGAACGTGCGCAAGCCCGAGGTTCTGCAGGCACGCTGGAAGTCCTTCGCAGCACTGGGTGCATCCATTGCAACCGTCCTGCACTTCCTGAACCGCCTGGTTCGCCGCTAAACCCGGTACACCATAAACCCCGTCGCCGCTCAAACCGGCGCACAGGTTTAACGCCAAGCGTCCAAACGCCCCGATATTCGTATCGGGGCGTTTGTGCGTCTACGGGCAGGTTGCCGGCTTCTGTCTCAATGTGAGGTTTAGAGGTAACTCCCAGCCAAAGCCGCCCGCCACAAATCGGAGAAGGACGCAGCTCACAGGTAGAATAGACAAGTGCTGTACGTACTGGACCCACCCGGTGCACGCGGCAGACAGAGGTAGAAGCGGCGCACCGTCGCACCCGAAACCCCAAAGTCACCGACACACTACACCCCGATGAGGAGCCCCGTCATGGAACAGGCAAAGACGATTCTGATTGGCGCAGAAACCTACCCGCCGGACATCAACGGTGCAGCACAATTCGGTCACCGCCTCGCCACCTCCATGCTCAAGCGAGGCCACTCCGTGCACGTGGTCGCCGCCAGCCCCATCCCCGGCCCCAGCTACCGCACCGAAGTAGAGGGCGGCATCGTGGAGCACCGCCTGCGCTCGCACCTGCCCCCGACCCACGAGACGAACCGCATCTGCGTGCCCTGGGAGATCTGGTCCGAGGTCGGCGCAATCCTTGACGAGGTCCGCCCGGACGTGGTGCACGTGCAGTGTCACTACATTATTGGCCGTGCCCTCATCTTCCAGGCGAAGCGCCGCGGTATCCGTGTCATCGCAACGAACCACTTCATGCCGGCGAACCTTGACCCGTTCCTGCCCTTCCCCTCTCCCGTGAAGCGCGTGATTGAGAAGGTCACCTGGAAGGATATGCGTTTCTGCTTCTCTAAGACTGCGGTCGTTACCACCCCCACCCAGATTGGTGCGGATGCGATGCGCGACCTGGGTCATTTTGACCGCCCCGTCATGCCGGTTTCTAACGGTATTGAAATCAGCGACTACGAGCTGCCTGAGGGAGCAGACGCCGGCAAGGTTCCCGGTGAGCTGCGTATTGCCTTCGTGGGTCGCCTTGCCGAAGAGAAGAACGTGGACGTGCTCATCGAGGCGCTCTCCCTGCTGCCCGATACCCTCGAGCACGTGGTGCTGGATATCGCCGGTGGCGGTGAGCTGCGTGAGGCTCTCGAGCAGAAGGCGCACGATTGCGGTGTGTCCGACCGCGTGATTTTCCGTGGCTTCGTTCCGGATGAGCATCTGCCCGAGGTGTACCAGATGGCTGACGTGTTCTGCCAGCCCGGTACCGCCGAGCTGCAGTCCCTGGTTTCCCTGGAGGCGATGAGCGCCTCCACCCCCGTGGTGCTTGCGAATGCGCTGGCTCTGCCGCACCTGGTGGAGGAAGGCGTGAACGGCTACCTCTTCGAACCCAATAACGCTCAGGACTTGGCGAAGAAGCTGGAGGCGGTGCTCTCCCTGCCCGCCGCTGAGCGTGAGCAGATGGGCCGCGAGTCCCGCCGCATTGTGGGCTTCCACAGCGCTGAGAACACCTGGCGCACCTTCGAGGAACTGTACGTGAGTGACGCTCCGTACCAGCGTTATCTGGATTCGCGCCGCTAAGCTTCTCTAAATTCTGAGCGTTGAGTAGGAGAGAGCGTTTTTCGTTCTCAGTCGCCGTTCAGGTACTCTAGAGGATGGTGCTGGCACCCATAGCGTGCCGTCACTGCACCGGATGGGGAGTTAGCTCAGCCGGTTAGAGCAGGGGACTCATAATCCCTTGGTCGCGGGTTCGAGCCCCGCACTCCCTACGGCCCCGCCCGTCGACTTCACCCACTTGTCGGCGGGCGGGGCTTTTTCGTGCCCTCTTTTCGTGCTCTTTTGTCGTGCACTCAGGGTGCCTATTTTTGTTCATGGAATGCATCAACGGTGATGAAAATGAGTAAATGACGAACGAAGACGCACCATAGCGTTCAATACGGTAGGGTTGAAGAGTCTTGTCACGAAAGACAGTGCGATGCCGCCGGTAGATGCCGATTCAGCCGGTAGGTGTTGCATCCACACACCATACGAGAGGATCTCAATGTCGGAGAACACTCCCAACAACCCGTCGCAGGGTGCAGCCGGAGGCTACGGCTACGACGCCGGCGCACACCCCGCGCAGGATGCTTCGCTTCCGGGTCAGGCTGCTCAGCCGAGCCAGCAGGGTAATGTTGCTCAGTCTGCCGCACCGGTAGCACCGCAGCAGCCCGTCCAGCCTCAGCAGGCGCCTCAGCCCGCTCAGGTAAACGCTAATGCACAGCCGAGTGCTGAGGCTGAGGCAGCCCCCGCGCAGCCCGGCCAGCCTGCCGCCGCACCCCAGCTCGATGCACCTCAGCCCGGTGTTGCGCCTCAGCCGGGTCAGTCCGGCCAGGCAACCTATGCGCCGAGCGCACCGCATCCGGCTGTGAAGGCGCTGGGTGCTACCTGGAACGCGTTCCTGGACGTTTTCTCCAGCAACCCGGCAACCGCGCACGCCCGCATCTCTTCCGCAGGTGCGTGGGGTTGGATTGTTCCCACGACTCTGCAGTCGCTGGTGGGTGCATTCTTCTTCAGCCAGCTGGTGATTCTGGCTGCCACTGTCGCGATGTCCATGATGGGCTATATGTACGGTCGAGGCGGTGCCTACGGTGGCGCCTACGCCTCGCAGGCCGTGCCGACCGGACGCATGATTCTGGCGTACGTGCTGATGGCTCTCGCCATCTTTGGTGTGCAGGTTCTGCGCGGTGTGCAGCTGCAGCTGACCGCGCGTATCGGCAAGGCTCCGGCGTCTTTCACCGCGAGTATGCACGCGGTGTCGGTGTCTTCTTTGGCGCTGATTCCTTCGTTCCTGGTGCTGAACCTGCTCGTGTTCTTCATGACCCTCAGCCGTAGCGGTGACGGTGCGTCCTTCCTGACCATGCTCATGGGCCTGGTGCTTGCTTTCGCCGTGTTCTCGGGCGAGGCGCTCACCTACCTGGGTCTGAACCGTCTGGGCCGCTTCGCGAAGTCCCCGATTATCATGCACGCAGCGTTGAGCACTGCTTGGGTTTTTGCCTCCATGATTGTTTACTATGTGGCTATTCGCCTGATGGGAGCCTAGTATGCACGCGATGACTCACGCCCCGAGCGCGCCGACTCGTCAGCGCTGGCTGTTCCTGGCGGTTCTGCTGACCATTGCCGCCCTGATTCTGAGCGCCTGCGGTGCGAAGATTGAGACCCAGCTGGGCCTTGAGAGCGCTGAGAAGGGTACCCGCACCATGCTGGTTTCCTTTAACCTCAAGGACAACAAGGACAAGATTAAGGGTGGTTCGGAGGCTCTGGATGCGTCCGTGCGTAAGCACCTGCCCGAGGGCCTGGAATACGGTGGTATTCAGACCGATGGCGACAAGGCACGTGCGACCTTCACCATTCCCTTCTCCTCTGTGGATGAGTACCGTACCAAGGTAGCTTCTATCCTGAAGGCTGCTGGTTCCAAGACCGAGCCTACCGTCACTATTCTCAATACCGAGCAGGGTCTGGTGCAGGGTATCCAGGTGAAGGAAAACTTCAGCTCGAAGGAGCTGCTGGAATGGCTCCCGGAAGCTCTCGTAGTTGATGGTGTTATTGAAACCTCCAACAAGAACAGTGTGTTCAACAGTAGCGGCAGCGAAACCACTGTGAAGTTCGGCGAGAAGGAAGTGAAGAATGCCGGCGGTTCCACCATTTCTGCGAAGGACGTGCAGGACCGTGGCTTCAAGGTGATGGTTCTTGAGCTTCAGGAAAAGGACGGTGGCTACTCTGCTACTGCCTCCTTCGTAGCGAAGGACATCATGAACTCGGAGACCGCCGCTGCGGTCGACGCCTACCTGAACCAGGTCAAGCCTGAGGGCTCCGAGCTGAAGAAGGGTCTGGAGTCTTCCCAGGCAACCTACATGGCTCCCTCTGCTTCTACCAGTGCGGCGAAGGAAGAAGTAGGTCGTACCCTGACCTTCAGCGCATCCTCTCTGGACGACCTGAACACCAAGCTGAAGAAGCTGCTGGGTGCAGGTACCACCGATTTGAGCTACACCCGAGAGGTCAAGGAAGAGTCGAAGACCTTCTATGTGCGCAAGACTATGAAGGGCGTGCTGGACTGCTCGTTGCTGTGCTCTCCGGAAGGCAACGGCCTGGAAGTCATCCTGAAGGACAGCTCCGACCACAGCTATCGGGTTGATAACACCGGCAACTCTGGCTCTTCCTCTTCGAAGAGCGTCCTTCACCTGAGCCGTTACCTTTCGCAGCAGGTGACTATGAAGGGCATGAAGGTGGCTACTTCCCTGGGCCTGGACGGTTCCATGGAAGCACGTTTCCTCTACTCCTTCCCGAGCTCTGACGTAGCTGGTGCAGAAGAGGCTCTGAAGAGTGCTTTTGCCGGTGGCAGTAATGACGAGACCGAGGTTCGTCAGGACGGCGACGCCACCATCGTGAGCGTGAAGGTTCGCGGTAAGGACCAGAACGAGTTCAACCAGCGCCTGAACGAATACCTGCCCGATTCGAAGGTGACCGTTACCCGCCCCGGTGGCTACCACCCCTTCGGCTCCGACTACACCGTGACCCCTGAGATCAAGCTCTCTTCGAAGCTGGGTAACTACTACGCAGCTCCCTTCGAGTTCACCTTCAAGGCGCCGACCTTCTCCTCGCTGGAGCAGCAGAAGGTAGATGCCGCGAACAGCATCGCGAAGAACTCTCAGCACGTGCAGCTGAGCGTGAACGGTGGTGAGCTGAGCGTCAAGACCGACCGCGGTGTCAGCAACACCTCCGGTCTGACTGTTCCGGTGTCCGGTCTGAGCATGACTGACGTAATCGTGGATGCGGTTATTGTGGGTCTGCTACTGCTCATCCTGGTTCTGCTCTTCCTGTTCCGCAAGAAGATCGCGGCGGCTCGCGCGAAGAGCCGTGAGCGTCGTGCGGCTTCGGCTGCTGCACTGGGTGCGGCGGCGGGTGTTGCGACCGGTTACGGCGCAACCCAGGCTGACGCACAGAACGGCTACCCGGCACAGGGCGGCTACCCGGCGCAGAACACCGCCTACGCTACGGGTGATGATTCGCCGACTCAGGTGTTCACCCCGCAGCACGGCGTGAACTACGGCGAGAACGAACCGACCAAGGCAATGCCCGCGTATATCCCTCCGACTGAGCAGCCTGCACAGCCCACTCAGCCGGTTCAGCCCGGTCAGACTGCTCAGCAGCCTGCACAGCCCAACCAGCCTGTACAGCCGAACCAGTTCGGTGCTGATGACGGTGACGTCCTCCAGTAAGTAGCTGCCTCTAGCGCCTACGCTAGTGAGCACAACTTAGGCTGGCTCCTGTGGCCCGTTGCCTCCTTCTGAGGAGGTGACGGGCCACAGCTGTATCTGGTTCGGCTCATGCTCGGCGCTAATACTCGCGCCTAATAACCAGTACCCGCGCCTAATATCCGCCCGGCACGGGAAGCAAAATGCTCGGCTCCTTCGAGCCCAGCAGGCTCATGGGGTTGATGTACTCGGCGGCCTTGCCGCTGCCGTCCCCGCGGACGCCTCCCTGTCGTACACCCCAGTACAGGCAGGGGGTGGAGCAACGCCGGTAGGAGCGCTCGCTGTTGCCGCCCGCCGCGCCTGCGACGGTGCCGATGACATCACCGACTGCAACGGTGGTGCCGACCGGTAGTGCTTCGTCCATGGGTTCGAAGGTGCTGCGTCGCCCATCCGGATGCGCAATGACCAGTACTTTGCGGTTGACGACCGTGCCGCTGAAAACCACTTTTCCGGGTGCCGGTGCGTAGACGCGCCGGTCGTTCTCGGGTACGGCAAGGTCTACGCCGCGGTGCCCCGCGCTCCAGCGCTGGGCGGGATTCTCAAAGGGCCGGATCACCCGCGGCCTGGTCTCGGCGGTGGGGGAGCGGTAGCGTAGTCGGCTCGCGGTGAGCTCAACGGTGTGGGGAACGTGCGCGCTACTGGGAGCTTGCGCACTTGAGGCGGCACCGTCAGTAAAACTAGCCCCGCCTGTAAAACTGAGCCAGCCCGAATAACCCTGACTGCCCGTGTAGCTCTGCCCACCCGAGCTCATAAGTGCACCCAGCAGGCAGCACGCCGTCAGCGTTGCGTGCCGTAGCATTATCGCTAATGTCTTCGTGTTTTGCTTCATCTTCTGAGCACATCACGAATTGCCTCGCCCCGCAGCGCCTCACGAAAAATTGTGGATAACCCCGCCGTTTTCGCCTTAAAATCCTTTATCCACAGTGCCCCTGCACACACCCGCCGCGCCTACACAGGTTTTAACCCCAATCCGGCGGATTAATCGCGGAATATACGGTACAATGTCGTATTGCAGTGTGCCTGCGCGGGTATTCTCCCTCATCGAGGGATTCCGCACAGCATCACTGACGACGCGCGGCGTGAGCGGCATCCTCAAACGGGGAGCCGATAAGGGACCTTCGGTCCACCCACACGGGGTGGTTAGGGCCTGAGCTGAACGGGTAACCGTGAACGCTAACCGCCGCCAGGAAAAACTGATAACTACTATGCGCGCGTTGGGCTAGCCCGAATGGGAGGTCCGCGCGGCACCACAAAGGAGACGACATGCCCGTCGTAACTATGCGTGAAATGCTGGACTCCGGCGTTCACTTCGGTCACCAGACCCGCCGTTGGAACCCCAAGATGAAGCGTTTCATCCTGACCGAGCGCAACGGCATCTACATCATCGACCTGCAGCAGTCCCTCGCCTTCATCGACAAGGCATACGAGGCTGTTAAGTCGACCGTCGCACACGGTGGCAACATCCTGTTCGTGGGTACCAAGAAGCAGGCTCAGGAAGTTATCGCTGAGCAGGCAACCCGCGTGAACATGCCCTACGTGAACCACCGCTGGCTCGGTGGTATGCTGACCAACTTCAGCACCATCTCCAAGAGCATCGAGCGCATGAAGGAACTCGAGCAGATTGACTTCGACGATGTAGCAGGTTCTCGCTACACCAAGAAGGAACTGCTCCTCATGCGTCGCGAGTTCGAGAAGCTCGAGAAGACCCTCGGCGGTATCCGTAACCTGTCCAAGGTTCCCTCCCTCCTGTGGGTTGTTGACACCAAGAAGGAGCACCTGGCAGTTAACGAGGCTCAGAAGCTGGGCATCCCCGTTGTTGCTATCCTCGACACCAACTGCGACCCCGACGAGGTTGCTTTCCCGATCCCCGGTAACGACGACGCTATCCGCTCCGTCAACCTGCTCACCCGCGTGATTGCTGACGCAGTGGCAGCCGGCCTGATCGAGCGCAACGCTAAGAAGAACGGCAAGGCTGAAGCAGCTGAGGAGCCCATGGCAGCTTGGGAGCGCGAGCTCCTGGAGCAGCACGAGGCTGCACAGGCTGAAGAGGCTGCTAAGTAAGCTTTCTTAGCCCACTAAGCTTTATGCTTTGTGGCCCCCGCCCGTGGGGACCACGTTCGGACGGCGCCCGCCCTGACCTGGGCGCGGCGCCGTCCGCCATTTGTACCACCGGGATGTCATCCCGATTTATTACAGCAACACAAGGAGTTCACAATGGCGAACTACACCGCAGCAGACATCAAGGCACTGCGCGAGAAGACCGGCGCAGGTATGCTCGACGTCAAGAAGGCTCTGGACGAGGCTAACGGCGACCAGCAGAAGGCTGCTGAGATCATCCGCGTTAAGGGTCTGAAGGGCATCACCAAGCGCGAGGGTCGCGCAACCGCTGAGGGCCTGGTAGCTGCACGCGTTGAGAACGGCGTTGGCTACATGATCGAGGTCAACTCTGAGACCGACTTCGTGGCAAAGTCCGACCCCTTCATCGCTTTCGGCCAGAACGTGCTCGAGGCTGCTATTGCTGCTAACGCTTCCACCCTGGAAGAGCTGCAGGCTGCATCCTACGAGGGCAAGACCGTTGAGGAGCTGACCACCGACGCTGGTGCACTGCTCGGCGAGAAGATCGTTGTCCGCCGCGTTGCACGCGTTGAGGGCGAGAACGTTGCAGTTTACCTGCACAAGACCTCCAAGGACCTGCCGGCACAGGTTGGCGTTCTGCTGGCTGTCTCCGGTGAGAACACCGACGAGATCGCACACGACGTTGCAGTGCACATTGCTGCAATGAGCCCCAAGTACCTGGATTCCGAGTCCATCCCCGCAGACCAGATCGAGACCGAGAAGCGCGTTGCTCGCGAGACCGCAATCGCTGAGGGCAAGCCCGAGAAGATTCTGGACAAGATCGTTGAGGGTCGCCTGAAGGGCTTCTTCAAGGAGAACACCCTGCTCGATCAGGACTTCGCGAAGGACTCCAAGAAGTCTGTCGCACAGGTTCTGTCCGAGGCTGGCGCAACCGCTACCGCGTTCGCACGTTTCCGCGTGGGCGCATAAGGACTCGCTGCAGTTCTGCCCTCCCGTATTGCGGGTTCCCGGTAAGGGAAATCGTATGAGGTTGGGATTATAGCCTGAAGCCGGGTAGTCACCACTGGTGGCTACCCGGCTTTGCTGTATCCTTGATAAGGACTAGGCGGCAGGAGTCCGCCCCGATCACCTATAACAACCCCTAGGTAAGCCACTGGAGGAACCATGACTGAAGCGAATCCCCGCCCGATGCACCGTGACGAAACCGGCCGCCGCCGCGTTTTGCTCAAGCTTTCCGGTGAGGTTTTTGGTGGCGGCGAAGTTGGTATTTCTACCGAGGTCGTGCGCAGCATCGCTAAGCAGATCGCCGCAACCGTTGGCGAAGTTGAGACCTCCATCGTGATTGGTGGCGGCAACTTCTTCCGCGGCGCTGAACTCTCTCAGGCAGGTATGGACCGTTCCCGTGCAGACTACATGGGTATGCTCGGCACCGTGATGAACTCCCTGGCTCTGCAGGACTTCCTGGAGCAGGAGGGTATTGACACCCGCGTTCAGTCGGCTATCACCATGCCGCAGGTTGCTGAGACTTACATTCCTCGCCGCGCAATCCGCCACATGCAGAAGGACCGTGTCGTGATCTTCGGTGCTGGTGCGGGTCTGCCCTACTTCTCCACTGACACTGTGGCTGCTCAGCGCGCCCTGGAAATCCACGCAGATGAGGTTCTGGTGGCTAAGAACGGCGTGGACGGCATCTACACTGCTGACCCGAACAAGGACCCCAACGCTGAGCGCCTGTACAACCTCACCTACGATGAGGCAATGCAGCGCAACATCCGCGTGCTGGACCAGACCGCGTTCTCCCTGTGCCGTGACAACAACGTGACCATGCGCGTGTTCGGCATGCAGGGTGAGGGTAACGTGACCCGCGCGATTCTGGGCGAGAAGATGGGTACCCTCGTTACTCGCTAACGCCTAATTTTCTAGGCCGGGGCATGTTTGATGCCCCTCTGATTGTGACCGTGCTCGATAGCGCGGACTTATTCTGGACGGTACCGCGCGGGTAGGCGTTAAAACTCGCTTATGCCCGCCGGTACCGTCTAGACTTATATCAAATACGACGTTCTGCCTCTTTCCCGCTGACTTCGCAGTATCCGTAAGGTTTTCGCCTCGGATGCGCCGCAAACCAGTGGGGAATCATGAGGGCTGAGCGAACGCCCACCGACAATTCTGGTACCCCAGAATACCGACAAAGGAGATCCTTTCGTGATCGAAGAAATCCTTGCCGAAGCCGGCGAGAAGATGGAAAAGACCATTGAAGCAACCAAGACTGAGTTCGCTAAGGTCCGCACCGGTCGTGTGAACCCCGCAATCTTCAGCGGCCTGACCGCCGAGTACTACGGCGCACCGACCCCGCTGCAGCAGCTGGTGTCCTTCAACGTTGAGGACGCACGTACCGTCAAGATCGTTCCCTTCGACGTGACCGCACTGGCAGCTATCGAGAAGGCTCTGCGTGACTCCGACCTGGGCGTTAACCCCAGCAACGACGGTGCAGCTATCCGCGTTGTCATGCCCGAAATGACCGCTGAGCGCCGTAAGGAATACACCAAGCTCGTCAACAGCAAGGCTGAGGAGTCCCGCGTTTCCATCCGTAACGTTCGCCGCCACGCTAAGACCGCTATCGACAAGCTCGTCAAGGACAGCGAAATCGGTGAGGACGAAGGCGCACGCGCTGAGAAGGAACTGGACGCACTGACCAAGAAGCACATCGACCAGGTCGACGCACTGTACAAGCACAAGGAAGCTGAACTGCTCGAGGTCTAAACCCTAATGAGTGCACGCAAAGAAGCGAAAGAAGAGAGAGGCGCGCCGCCTGCTCCACAGCCGAGCCCGCAGACCGCTGCAACGCCGGTGAAGTCGCGCAGCGCCAAAGCTGGCCGTAACCTGCCCGCCGCTATTAGTGTGGGCGTCGGTTTCGGCGTGCTATTGGTGCTGGGCCTGATTTACCAGCCGGTTTTTGTTGCGATCGCTACCGGCGCGGCTGGCCTGGGCGCCTGGGAGATTGGGCACGTGCTCAATACCCGCCGCGGCTACGGCATCCCGGAATACCTGCTGGGTGCCCTGTCTGGTGCAATTGTGGTTGTGTCCTACCTGTTCGGTTTTACCGGGCTGGGCATCGCCCTGGCGGTGAGCCTGCTGGCGCTGCTGCTCTCTTCTGCTCTTGTGCGTGCGGACCGTCAGGTTTCGTTGGGTAAGTCCTTGGGCGGTAGCGCCCTCGCACTGCTGTGGGTGCCGCTGATGCTGGGCATCGCCATGGTCTACTTCCAGACGGACCACGGCGAGCGCGGCGTCCTCATGATTCTGCTGATGGCCATCTGCAATGACACGTTCGGCTTCATTGCCGGCGTGAATTGGGGTAAGCACCCGATGGCGCCGAAGATTTCCCCGAAGAAAAGCTGGGAGGGGCTGGCTGGTTCCTTCATCGGCTCGGCGGTTGTTGGTGCTATCGCCTTGGCGGTCATGGGTTCGCCCTGGTATTGGGCTATTCCGCTGGCGGCGGTCATGGTGGTCGCGTCGACTGCCGGTGACCTGGTCGAGTCCGTGTTCAAGCGCCGTATGGGTGTGAAGGACATGTCGAATATTCTGCCCGGTCACGGCGGCATGATGGATCGCCTGGACTCGATTCTTTTCGCTGCGGCGGCTGGTTGCCTGATTTTCCGGTTTATTATGCCGCTCTAAAGCCTGAAGCTTTTATCGCTTATGGAGGCGGGGCGTCTCTTTCCCACGAGTGGGGGAGGGGCGCCCCGCCTTTGCTGTACCCCGATGCATCAGAGGTGTAGGGGACTATATCTAAGACACCGCCCGCCCACCTTGCACCAGGTAGCCTGCGCATTGGTATTCTTAAAGTTCAATCGTCGAGAGGAGCCCACCTTTGGCAAGCACCACCCACGGAGGCGGATTTGCCCGTGCAGCAGAAACCGAACCCGGCTACAAGCGCAGTGAAGTAGACCGCCTGTTCACCCGCCTCGCCGAGGACTACGAGAAGCTCAGCGGAGCCGCCGAACTACCCGAAGACCTCTACACCTCCCGACGAATCCGCCAGGTCGTCTTCCGCGAAGAACCCGGCGGCTACCAGCTGGATGTGGTCGACCGCGCCCTCGAAAAGATTGAGGAACGCTTCGCCAAGCTCGAACGCAGCCGCTACATTGAGGCGTACGGCCTGGACAATTGGGAACGCTCCCTCGTAGAGACCGGCGAACTGCTCGCTGGCCGCCTGGAACGCCCCGCCGGTGAGCGTTTCCGCCGCCCCAGCAAACGCCGCCACATGGGCTACTTCGTCGGCGACGTGGATGCCATCTGCGACCGCGTGTACGCCCAGCTCAACAGCGAAGAGCCGCTGGATCCCTCCGTGGTGCGCCACGCAAAGTTCCGTCCCGCCTCGGGCACCGTCAGCTACGAGGAATCCCAGGTGGATGCTTTCCTGGACCGCTGCATTGAGCTGCTGCAGGACCTGCTCTAAAACGTATGCGTTGAATCCCCCGCCCCGTATGACAGGGTGGGGGATTCTTCTGCGCTGAGGTTTTCTATGTAGCGGCTTCTGCGCCGAGGCGAGGCTACACGCCCGGATACACCCGCGAGCTCATGAGACACTAGAACCATGAAGTTTGGATCCTCAGCACGCGTCGGCGGCAGCCGCGACCGCCTCACCGACGCCCTCACAGAACTCACCCGCGCACCGCAGCGCGTCACCCTCCTCGGCTCAACCGGCTCCATCGGCACCCAAGCTATGGAAGTCATCGACCACCTCGCCGCACTCAAAGGCACCAGCGCCTCCGCCGACGACGCACCGCTGAAGGTCGTCTCCCTCTCCGCAGGCTCCCGATCCCTCGAACTGCTCGCACGCCAGGCAGTGCACGTGCGCGCCGAACTGGTCGCCACCAGCGGCACCGCAGACGACGCGCAGCGCCTCCGCGACCTCATCGAGGCGGCAGCCTCCGAAGCAGGCGCCACCGGCTACACCCCCCAAATCGCCCACGGTCCCGAAGCCTCCGTACAGGCGGCAGCACACCCGGCAGACACCGTCCTGAACGGCATCACCGGATCCATCGGCCTGGAGCCGACCCTCACCGCCCTCAACAGCGGCTACCGCGTGGCACTGGCAAACAAGGAATCCCTCATCGCAGGCGGCCCGCTCGTACGCGCCGCCGTCGACGCATCCCCCCTGGACACCCCCATGGTGCCCGTCGACTCCGAGCACTCCGCCCTCGCGCAGGCGCTCGCCTCCGGAACCGACGCAGAAATCGACCGACTCATCCTCACCGCATCGGGCGGCCCGTTCCGCGGCTACAAGCGCGAACAGCTGCACGACGTGACCCCCGCGCAGGCGCTCGCACACCCCACCTGGGACATGGGCCTGGTCGTCACCACCAATTCGGCAACCATGGTCAACAAGGCACTCGAAGTGCTTGAAGCGCACCACCTGTTTGGCGTGGACCTGGACCGTATTGACGTGGCGGTTCACCCGCAGTCCATCGTGCACTCCATGGTGCAGTTCGTGGACGGCTCCACCATTGCGCAGGCGTCCCCGCCGAGCATGGTTCTGCCCATCGCGCTGGGTCTGACCTGGCCGCACCGCATCCCCGGCGCCGTGCCCGCGTGTGACTGGTCGAAGGCGGCATCCTGGACTTTTGAGCCGCTGGACGAGGAAGCATTCCCCGCCGTGCGCATGATCAAGGACGCCGGTAAGGTCGGCGGCACGCACCCGGCAGTGTTCAACGCCGCCAATGAGGAAGCCGTCGCTGCATTCCATGCAGGGGCGATTCGCTTTACCGACATTGTCGATTCGGTGGCGCGTGTGCTGGAGGAGCACACCGGCAGCGCTGAGGCTGTTTCTGACGCTGATTTGACGCTGGAGGCTGTGCTGAATGCAGAGCGTTGGGCTCGCGTTCGCGCGAATGAGCTGCTGGGTATGACCGGCAACTAACCGGTTCTGAGGCGGTATTCGCATTTCTATGGGATGCGGCCGGTGCGGACCTTCCTACGCTCCTACAGGGGAACCCACCCTCTCGGGTGCTCCGCTCTTCCTTGCTTCGCTGCGGAGAGCACCCGAGAGGGTACCCTGATGTCGCTTCCGGAAGGTGCACCGGCTCGCTCTGATAGTGCTTGGGCGCGCGGAGGGGCGGTGTCGTCCGAAAGTGACATCAGGGTGCCCGAAGCGAAGCGAGGGCGGGTGCCCCTGTAGGAACGAGGACGAACGCCGCCCCTCCAGTCGTATCCCGGAGGAAATATGCGGCGTGACTCCCCATAATTGATAAAACGTTGCCGTTAGTTCTGAATAAAATTACCCTTACGAGAAAAAATCTATTGACTTGGGTGTTTGAAACTATCTATAATCCTAGAACAGTGTTCAGTAAGTTGTTGTTGCTAAAGTTCTGTATCTTCGAATTTCCATGCTAAATGGATTATCTAACAAGGAGGACTATGATGTCTCTGAAGAAGGTTTTGGCAAGTGCTGCTGTGCTTGCCGCGAGTGCTGGCAGCATCGTTGCTGTTGCCCCGGCAGCTCAGGCTACTGACTATCCGGGTGTTTGGAATTGCCCTGCTAGCCACGTCTGCATCTGGGAGCATTCCGATTTCCGTGGTGTCAAGGACACTATTAGCGGTTACTACTCGTACGCCAATGTTTCTGAGTATATGCATGACCGTGGTTCCTCGTGGATGAATGCGAACTACTACCGTAGTGAATGGCTTGGTGATTGGTCTCATGGACGTATGATCCATGGTTCTCACCTTCCTCCTCAGTACCGTGGTACTAACCTGGTCCACGATAACTTTAATGACCGTGTTGACTTTGTTATGTGGGGATAAAAAATGAAAAAGCTATGGGCCCCCGGCGTTATCCTCTCTGTCGGATTCCTTCTTGCGGGTTGCGCTGGGAGCACTAGCTCAACGCAGGCAACTCCGTCTTTAGAAGCTCAGCAAAATATTTCTGCTGCTGCCACTGTCGACACGCAGGCTACTGAAAAAGTGGATTCAATGATTTCCACTTCAGATAATGTTGAGCGTGCGTATCAGCATCTTGCATCAGAGTGTATGGTATCCAAGGGTTATCCTGACAGGAAGACCTATTACATGGTCGAAACGTTTCCTGTGAGGAGCTTGCTTTCTCCGCAGCCTCTAAGCGTGGAATATGCTAGAAATTCTGGCTATCCCAGCCCTACCCCTCCGTCTCGTTATGCTTCTTTGGAAGGCTCGATAAACATGACAGAGCAAGAAGGAAAAGCATATTACGGAGATAACGGAAAGGGCGGCTGTCGAGAAGAAGCTGAGCTGAAACTATATGGCTCTGAAACTTTGGCAGGGACGCAGGAAGAAGTTACCAAAAAACTGCTGCCCTACATTCGTGTTTCTGTATCTGACGGAGCATACTCGTCGCTGGACGATGAATGGGCACGTTGTATGGCTGAGCGTGGATACACCTATTCAAGTTCAGATATTGCATATGACGCTGTTCGGGGAACGCCCACTGAACAGCAAACTGCGATTGATGATGCAACGTGTCGCGAAAAAATTAACTTCGAGGAAAAAACTGGGCAGGTACTAGATGCCTATATGACCACGTTCCTCGAAAAGGAGCAGGGCCTCATCGAACAGGTGACCACCGCCAAGAAAACTGCTGAAGAGAACGCCCGAAAGATTCTGAGCTAATCCTGTAGACTAACCAGAACAAGCGTACAGAGTAGCTACAACAGCTACACCTCGTCACAGCGTATTGTGCCCGGCACGTATCCCCGTGCCGGGCACAAACTAACCCCACACGGCACCGCCGCCTAAGCCCAAACGGCACAGACAATAGCGTTCCCGTACGCGCACCCAAAGAAGGGACACCATGAGCGCCACCCCCACCCGCCAGAAGAAAACCCTCTGGCTCTACGGCATTATCGCCCTGCTTCTCATCATCACCGTGGGTACGCTCATCAGCGCCCAAAACATCAAAACCACCGCCCAGAAAGACGCAGAAGCGGCACCCCCGGACCCCTCCACCATCACCGCCACGGTCACCCGCGAAAAACTACGCACCACCGTGCCCCTGACCTGCACCGCGAACTACGCCACCTCAACCCCGCTACGCTACAGCGGCGAAGGACAGTACACCGCAATCACCATCAAACACGGTGACACCGTCGGCAACGGAACCCTCATCGCAGAAGTCAACGGTGAACCTCTCATCACCCTCACCGGCGGCTTCGCGCTCTACCGCGATCTCAAACTCGATGATAGCGGCCCCGACGCCGCACTCCTCAACGAGGCACTGACCGCCATGGGACGTCAGGGCCCGCAGCCCGCGCGCATTACCGAAGACACCTACGAGGCTCTCAACAACCTCCTCGACAGCCTCGGCTACGCGCACGTCAAGACTGACCAGCCCATTCCCGCCCGCTACTTCCTCATCATCAACCGTGCCGGAGTCGTCACCGGCAACCCCCGCGCAACCGGCGCTATCGCGGACGGTCCCGTAGCCACCATCGCAGAAGGTAACAAGACTCTCAGCTGCACCGGAACCACCGGCAGGCTCACCCCCGAAGCTCGTAGCGGTCAGAAGGTAACCGTGCCCTCCCTCGGCGATACTGAGTACGTCGCAACCCTCGGCTACAAGAACACTTCTGAAGCTGCTGGCGCCGCAGGCAACAGCCAGGCCGGTCGCCAGGCTAATGGTGCAGAAGGCGCAGCTGGCTCCAACCTCAATGGCGTAGCCGGTGCGGCAGGAGGCACCGAAGGCGAACGCATCCTCACCCTCGACGTAGGGGATAAGGCGGACAGCCTCCGAGGTTCCGTCAACGCGGAACTCACCCTCGAAGAAACCCCCGAAACGCACCTGGTTGTGCCCTCATCGGCGCTCTACACCCGTGACGGACAGACCCGAGTCATCGTTCTCGGCCCCGAAAGCTCCAACGGATCGAAGGCACGTGAAGAGCGCGAGGTAACCGTTACCGTCATCAGCAACGCCAATGGCAAGAACGCCATCACCGGTGACCTGCACGAAGGCGACAGCGTCAAAATCATGCGCGAGAAAAAGTAGGGAGTAGCCATGACTGACTCCCGCGCCGCTCACGCGCACCCACCAGCCTATAGCGTCGATATTCAGGGAGTGTCCCAGCACTTTATGCAGGGGGACACTCGAATTGACGTGCTCAAAAATATTGACCTGAAAGTCCGCTACGGAGAAGTCGTCGCAATCCTGGGACCGTCCGGCAGCGGCAAATCAACCCTGCTGAACATCCTCGGTCTGCTCAGCACGCCCGCCTCCGGCAGCTACCTGCTGGACGGTACAGACACCGCAACCTTCAACGCGGCACAGCGAGCTGAAGCGCGCCTGGACAGCATCGGTTTCGTCTTCCAGGCGTTCCACCTCATCGAACATAAGAACGTGTACCGCAACGTTGAGCTACCGCTCATCTACCGTGGCGTGCCCAAAGCGGAACGAGCACAACGGGTTGCGGATACTCTCGCCCTGCTGGGGCTGAGCCACCGGACGGATGCACCCATCACCACTCTCTCAGGCGGTGAAAAGCAGCGTGTGGCTATTGCTCGTGCGCTCATTGGGGAACCGGCGTTGCTGCTCTGTGATGAACCGACCGGCTCGCTGGATGAAGAGCTCACCCGTGAAGTCATTGACCTGCTCCGCGGATGTACGGGCGATCAGCAAAGCACGATTGTGATTACTCACGACCCGCTCGTGGCGGAGCACTGCGACCGGGTGCTACGTATGCACGAGGGGCAGCTCATCGAGCAGGATGCACAGCGGCAGGAAGAAACGACCGCCCGCGCGTCTCTGAATCTGCCTAGCTTTGCTGAGGAACAAACATCTAAGCCGCAGAGCAGTGGTCGTGCACCTTGGGCGCTCGCCTCCCTCAAAGAAGCCTGGGACGCTACCGTGCACCGGGTGAGGCGCAATATCTTCACCATGCTTGGTGTGGTTCTGGGTATCGCTTCGCTCGTGCTGACCGTTGGTCTGACCGCCACCATTTCTGGGCAGTTGGCTGACAGCTTCGACATTTTTAGGGCTAAGCACCTGACGATAAGCTCGACCCGAACCGAATCCATGAGCCGGGCTGAACTATTGAGCCTGGCGGCAAGTGAGAACTACCGGCGTGTTAGCCAGCTGAACGGAGTGACCGGTACCGCGCTGGTGGATCAGCTGTATGAATCCGCGGATATTCAGCGCGGTCCAGACAACTTCGGTGAGCGCGGCGCTAACGTGACGGCTGCCGTCCGTGCGGCAACCCCCAGCATCTTTAGCGTGCAGGGTCATGAACTGGTGTGGGGCCGCACTTTCGACGAGGGGCATGTGGAGCGGAACGATAAGGTCGTGGTGCTCAGCGAAAGCGTGATGCGCCAGCTCGGGCTACCCTATAGCCCCGGAGTTACGGTCTATATTCATGATGAGCCGTACACCGTCATCGGTGTGGTGCGGGAGAATCCCTCGCTGACTCTGTCGTACGGTTCGGTCTACCTGCCTCTGGGTGCGAAGCCTGGTGCCGATGTTGAAGAAGCGCAGCCCGCTGCCGGTGGCGGTGCCGTTGCGGCGCAGACCGGTAAGCGTTCCACTCAGATTGTGGTGAGTACTGTTGCCGGTGCCGCAAACCAGATTGCGGAGGAAGCACCGTACGCGCTCTCGCCGGAACGTCCCGCCCTGTATAGCGTGAGTGTTCCGCCCGAGCCGAAAACTCTTCGTGAGGCTGTCGACCAGCAGCAACGCACCATGCTTATAGCCATGAGCGTTATTACCCTCGTGATTGGTGCGATGGGCATTATGAATACGTTCCTGGTTGCGGTGATGGAGCGTCGCCGTGAGGTTGGTTTGCGTCTGGCTATTGGTATGCGCCCTTCGGGTATTCTGCTGCAGTTCTCGGCGGAGGCGCTGCTGACCGGCATCCTGGGCGCTGTGGCTGGTATTGTGCTGGCGGTTAACGGCATCTCGATTGTGTCTTTGATGAACCGTTGGACGCCGATTATTAGTGCCGACACTATCCTGCTGGGCCTGGGCGCTGGTGCGCTGGTTGGTGTGTTGGCTGGTCTGTACCCGGCGGCGAAGGCTTCGCGTATTGATCCGGCACAGACCCTGGCGGCCGGATAGTCTCGTTGAGTAGGGGCGGAGGGGCGGTGTCGTCCGAACGTGACATCAGGGTGCCCGAAGCGAAGCGAGGGCGGGTGCCCTGTAGGAACGAGGACGAACACCACCCCTCCACATGCCCGCACCTCACCGGAGGAAGGGTATAGCGTACCCACCCACACCGTCCTGCATAGTCATATGAGGAGGGGGAAGGCGCCTTCACAGGCTAAGCGAGTATCCTAGAAGCTTCGTATCCCCGAACCGAAACGAGAAAAAGCGTGGAAATCCTGCTGTACGCTGTGGGCATTATCCTCATGGCAATCGCTATTGCCGTCTCGATTGCCCTGCACGAGGTGGGGCATCTGGTGCCCGCGAAGCTGTTCAATGTGCGCGTCCCGCAGTACATGATTGGCTTCGGTAAGACCGTGTTCTCTTTCCGCCGCGGCGAGACTGAGTACGGTTTCAAGGCGATCCCGTTGGGCGGCTACATTTCGATGATTGGCATGTACCCGCCGAGCCCTGCTGAGGTGAAGGAGCACCATGAGGAGGGCCATTCGGGCAGTACCAGCCCGTTTGCGTCCATGGCTGAGGAGGCGCGTGCGGCGGATGCTGAGCGTCTGAAGCCCGGTGATGAGGACCGCCTGTTCTATAAGTTGCCGGTGCTCAAGCGCATGGTGATTATGCTGGGCGGCCCGACGATGAACCTGCTGATTGGTGTGGTGTGTACTGCTGTGCTGATTTGTGGTTTTGGTACGGCGCAGGTGACGAATAAGGTATCGGCGGTGTCTGAGTGCGTGCCGAGCGTGAATGTCACTCATGATTCGATTAGCTATGGCGAGTGCACCGATAAGTCCACCCCGTCGCCCGCTAAGGCTGCTGGCGTGCAGGTGGGTGACCGTGTGGTTGCCGTGAACGGCACGTCGACGGGTTCGTGGGAGGCTGTGTCTTCGGCGATTCGTGCGGCGGGTTCTCACCCGAGCACTTTGACGGTGGAGCGTAATGGTCAGCGTCTGGATTTGTCGGTGACTCCGGTTGAGATGATCCGCCCGGTTTCTGATGGTAAGGGCCAGTATGCGCGTGCTGCGGATGGTTCGATTGCGACGACTCGCGGTGGTTTTGTGGGTGTTTCGCCGTCGAGTGAGTTGGTGCCTGGTTCTATTACTGAGGTGCCTGCGATGGTGGGCGATACGCTCTCGCGTGTGGGTTCGTCGATGTTGTCGTTGCCGCAGCGTGTGTGGGAGTTGACGGTGACTTTGGTGACTGGTGGTGAGCGTAGTGTTGAGTCGCCGGTGTCTGTGGTTGGTGTGAGTCGTATTGCCGGTGAGGTGACGGCCACCGATCGCATCGACCTGAAGTCGAAGGCTGCGATGTTGGTCTCGCTGGTGGCGAATATGAATTTGATGCTTTTTGCGTTTAATCTGATTCCGCTTCTGCCTCTGGATGGTGGCCACGTGTTGGGTGCACTCTGGGAGGGTGTGCGTCGTTTCTTTGCACGTTTGACTGGGCGTAAGGATCCGGGTCCGTTTGATCCGGTGAAGTTGTTGCCGTTGACGTATGTGGTGGCGGGCGCGTTTATTGTGATGTCTGTCATTCTGATTGTGGCGGATATTGTTAAGCCCATCACCCTGTTTTAGTGTGTTGTCACGCGCGGTAAGGGTACCCGTATTAGTGCTTTCTTTCGCGTCAGTGGCACAATAAAAAGTTGAACGAAGGATGCGTCGTACGTCCTTCATAACCCATGTATGGAGGAAAACCTTGTCGGTCAGCCTTGGTATGCCGAAGCCCGCTCCCGCGGTTCTGTCCCCGCGTCGTAAGACTCGCCAGTTTAAGGTGGGTTCTGTCGGTGTTGGTTCTGAATCTCCGATTTCGGTGCAGTCGATGACGACCACTAAGACCCACGACATTGGTGCGACTCTGCAGCAGATTGCTGAGTTGACCGCTGCCGGTTGCGATATTGTGCGTGTGGCGTGCCCGACTGATAAGGATGCGGAGGCTCTGCCCATTATTGCGAAGCAGTCCCGTATTCCGGTGATTGCTGATATTCACTTCCAGCCGAAGTACGTGTATGCGGCTATTCAGGCTGGTTGCGGTGCTGTGCGTGTGAACCCGGGTAATATCCGTAAGTTCGATGACCAGGTGAAGGAAATCGCTCAGATGGCTTCGGACCACGGCGTGTCTCTGCGTATTGGTGTGAATGCTGGTTCGCTGGATAAGCGTCTGTTGGAGAAGTACGGTAAGGCTACTCCGGAGGCTCTGGTTGAGTCTGCTGTGTGGGAGGCTTCGCTCTTTGAGGAGCACGGTTTCCGTGATTTCAAGATTTCTGTGAAGCATAATGACCCTGTGGTGATGGTGGAGGCGTACCGTCAGCTGGCTGAGCGCGGTGACTGGCCCCTGCACTTGGGTGTGACTGAGGCTGGTCCGGCGTTCCAGGGCACTATTAAGAGCTCGGTGGCGTTCGGTACTCTGCTGTCTCAGGGTATTGGCGATACTATTCGCGTGTCGCTGTCTGCTCCTCCGGTTGAGGAGGTGAAGGTGGGCACCAAGATCCTGGAGTCGCTGAACCTTCGCCCCCGCAAGCTGGATATTGTTTCTTGCCCGTCGTGTGGTCGTGCGCAGGTGAACGTGTGGGAGCTTGCTGAGAACGTGACTAAGGGCCTGGAGCATATGAAGGTTCCGCTGCGTGTTGCCGTGATGGGTTGCGTGGTGAACGGTCCGGGTGAGGCTCGTGAGGCTGACCTGGGTGTGGCGTCCGGTAACGGTAAGGGCCAGATTTTCGTGAAGGGCGAGGTCATTAAGACTGTGCCTGAGGATCAGATCGTTGAGACTCTGATTGAAGAGGCGACCCGTATTGCTGCTGAGATGGAGGCTTCGGGCGAGTATGTTCCCGAGGGTTCCCCGGCTGTTTCGGTGAGCTAGTTAGCTTTTGTGCGCGGAGGCGCCCTGGTGAGGGCGCCTCCGCGCTTTTCCGGTTATGTCCGGTTATGGTGGTTGCAGGCTTGGGGCTTGCCGCTGCCGGTTGTGGCCGCAGGATCCGGCTGCCTTTTCGGGTGTGTGTCCCCGTGTTTTTACTTATTTTTTGTCGCTCATTCTCTATCACTCAACAGGTCATGTTCACTCTTTTTTCTCGCCGCCGTAAGGCTAATCGTGCCCGGCGTGCTGCTGTTTCGTCGATGGATTCTTCCCCTATGCCTGATCGCGTGAAGGAACACGTTTTTGCTCTGGATGCTCGGTGGTGCGATGAGCTGGAGGAGGTCCTGTTCAGTGACCCGGTCCCGAATCTGTATTCCATTGAGCATTATTTGGCGTGCCCTCTTCCGGTGAGGTCCCCGCGTATTCCGTTGCATTACTATCAGGGTTTTGTGGGTTGTGAGCGGGATGGGCAGCTATGCTGTGTGCTGCTGTTGGGTTCGAATGTGGTGCCGGTGCGGCTGTGTGGTGCCGCGGTCGAACATGATGTTGCCGAACATGTAGAAACCTCTGACGCCACCACCCTGGATGCTACGGCGCTCGCGCATCGTGACGCGCTGGCTCAGCTACTTCTGCAGGTGGGTTCTCGCCTGGATTCCATGTTCGGTGAGAGCGTCTTCGTGATGCCCCTGTGGACGCGCATGCAGGAGCTATGCGAGCAGACTCGCGGCGCTAAGAGCCCGCTACTGCAGATGCTGCAGCCGAGCCTGGGTGACGGTTGCGATCACCGTGCGCGGGTTCTGTCGGAGCGTCCCAATCAGCCGCTGCTGTATCTGCCGCCGGAGAAGGACCTCGCCCGCTTCTACGCCGTGGAGCTTCCTGAGCTGCCGGCGTACCTGCCCGCGCCTCTCAAACCCGTGCCCCTCAAGCCAGGGGAGAGCCCCGCCGGTGCTTTCCAACTCAGCGGTGAGCCTGCCGGGTATGCGCGCCTCGCCACCTCCGCGGACCTGGGGGAGCTTCTGCCCGCCGCAGCCGCCATGTTCATCGAGGAGGTCGGCTTCGACCCGATTGCCCGCTACGGTGACGGCTACCCGGCGCGCCTGCGCACGCTCATTGCCGGCCAGCGCAGCGCCATTGTCACCGATGTGAACGGGCGGGTTATCTTCAAGGCGGATGCGGGCATCGTGAACCTGGACGCCGCGCAGGTGCAGGGCGTGTGGCTGCATCCGGACTACCGCGGCTACGGTCTGGCTAAGCCGTTCTTTGCCGCCGCCGCGCAGGTTCTGCAGCGCCGCTACCCGCACTTGAGCCTGTACGTGAACGACTACAACGCCCGTGCTCTTGCCATGTACCGGGGGACCGGTTGGGAGCAGATTGGGCAGTTCTCGACCATCATTTTTGAGCGCTAAACACGCCGAACCCTAAAACGCTATAAAATTAAAGACGACTGTGCCTATTTACGGCTCACCCGGTGAGCCTCGGGCACCCTACCTAAACCTATCGACCTTTCAAGGAGAATCGTGGTACTTCGCCTTTCCAACCTCTTCGTGCGCACTCTGCGCGAGGACCCCGTAGACGCTGAGGTCGCCAGCCACAAGCTGCTGGTCCGCGCCGGTTACATCCGCCGCGCAGCCCCCGGCGTGTACACCTGGCTGCCCCTGGGCCTGAAGGTACTGCGCAAGGTCGAGAACATCATCCGCGAAGAGATGGACGCCATCGGCGCGCAGGAAGTTCACTTCCCCGCACTGCTGCCCCGCGAACCCTACGAGGCAACCAACCGCTGGGACGAGTACGGCGATAACCTCTTCCGCCTCAAGGACCGCAAGGGCGCCGACATGCTGCTGGCACCCACCCACGAGGAAATGTTCACCCTGCTGGTCAAGGACCTGTACTCCTCCTACAAGGATTTGCCGGTTTACCTGTACCAGATTCAGACCAAGTACCGCGATGAGGCGCGCCCCCGCGCGGGTCTGCTGCGCGGCCGCGAGTTCGTCATGAAGGACTCCTACTCCTTCAACATTGACGATGAGGGCCTGAACGAGGCGTACATGGCGCACCGCGCCGCCTACCAGCGCATTTTTGAGCGCCTGGGCCTGGAGATTGTCATTGTGACCGCACAGTCCGGTGCGATGGGCGGCTCCCGCAGTGAAGAGTTCCTGCACCCGACCCCCATCGGCGAGGACACCTTCGTGCGTTCCGCGGGCGGCTACGCGGCAAACGTTGAGGCCGTCACCACCGTGGTTCCCGAGGAAATCGAAATCACCGAGGACACCCCGGCGGCACTCGTTGTGGACACCCCCGACTCCGCCACCATTGAGACCCTGGTGGAGCGCATGAACGAGCTACACTCCGAGGTTACCGGCGGCACCCTGGAAGCTTCGCAGACCCTCAAGTGCTTCCTGGGCACCGTCATCACCCCCTCCGGCGAGCGTAAGGTCTTCGCCGTGGGCGTTCCCGGCGACCGTGCCGTGGACCTGGGCCGCGTTGAGGTCAACATCGGTGCCCTGCTGGGCATCGGCGGCGAGGTTGAGGTTGAGGCAGCCAGCGAAGAGGACCTGAAGGCATACCCGCAGCTGGTCAAGGGCTACATTGGCCCCGGCCTGAGCCTGGACGCACCCCTGTTCGGTTCGCACACCGAGGACGAGGATGCGGTAGCTTCCGCAACCGGCATTCCCTTCTTCGTTGACCCCCGCGTGGTGCGCGGTACCCGCTGGGTGACCGGCGCAAACGAAGAGGGCAAGCACGTGGCGAACCTGGTCTTCGGCCGCGACTTCACCGCCGACGGCGTCATTGAGGCGTGCGAGGTGCGCGAAGGCGACCCGGCACCGGACGGCTCCGGCGAACTGGTGGCAGCCCGCGGCATCGAGATGGGCCACATCTTCGCCCTGGGCCGCAAGTACGCTGAGGCACTGGGCCTGAAGGTCCTGGATCAGAACGGCAAGCTGCAGACCGTGACCATGGGCTCCTACGGCGTGGGTGTGACCCGCGCACTGGCTGCTATCGCCGAGGGCAACCACGACGAGAAGGGCCTGATCTGGCCGCGTAACCTGGCACCGGCAGACGTGCACATCGTCATCACCGGCAAGGACGCAGCATCCCACGAGTACGCTGAAGAGCTCAGCGCATCCCTGGAATCCGCCGGCTTGCAGGTCATGCTGGATGACCGCCCGAAGACCAGCCCCGGCGTGAAGTTCGGCGACGCCGAGCTGCTGGGAGTGCCCACCATCCTGGTGATTGGTCGCGGCTTCAAGGACGGCGTGCTGGAGCTGAAGGACCGCCGCAGCGGTGAGGCTCGCGAGGTGTCCGTCGAGAACGCGGTGGCTGAGGTCATCGCTGAGGTGCGCGGCGCCTAAGGCACGCCACTAGCCCGCAAAAACGTAAAACCGTCGCCACCTGCTCTGCCTCCCAAGAGGTGGGGCAGGGTAGGCGGCGGAAGAATGAAAGAAGAGAACTATGGCATATAAGCCGAAGCGTTCTGGCTCTAAGAAGAGCGCCCCGAATGCGCGCGCTCGCCGTGCCGCATCCCGCGTGGCGAATGGCGTGAACGCTCCCCGCACTCGCGCTGAGAGCGAGCCCGTGGTGGAGGCGCCGGTGCGCGTGGGTACCCGCGCGATCCGTGAGGAAGAGGTTGCCGAGGCGATTGCCCCGGTTATCTCCGAGTTCTCGCTGGTGCTGGAGGGCCTGAAGATTTCGGGCCCGGTGGCGAACCGCACCGTGAAGATTACGGTGGACTACACCGCTGAGCGTACCGATTCGCTGTCGCTGGATTCCCTCGCGGAGATTTCCGGTGCGATTTCGAGTGCCCTGGACCGTGCGGATGAAAACGACGAGTTCTTCCCCTACGAGCTGGAGGTGTCCTCGCCGGGTGCTACCCGAGCCCTGACCGAGCGCCGCCACTGGGAACGTGCCCGTACCCGCCTGATTGCGGTCACCGCACCCGACGGCACCGAGTACCTGGCGCGTCTGCACGAGGTGCAGGATGAGGGTCCGGTGCTGGCTCGTAAGAAGAACACGAAGAAGGGTCAGAAGGAGTCGTACCACGAGCCGTCTTTGCTTCCGTGGGAAAATATTGCTTCTGCTCACGTCGAGATTGACTTCAATTCGCCCGCTGAGCCGGTAGAATAGAGTTATTAAAGCTTCAGGCACGGGGTGCTCCGTGCCAGGTATATACCGTTCGGGAGCCGGGGCGCACTAAGCGTCCCGGCGCCGTGCTAACTGGGAAAGGCTGAAAAGCGTGGAGGATATTAAAACTATTGACCTGGGCGCACTGCGCGCATTGGCGAAGCAGCGCTCTCTCGTCATGGAGGAGCTCTTCACCCTGGTTGAGAACGCCCTGCTGCTCGCGTACATGAAGCAGCCCGGCGCCATTAAGGGTTCTCGTGCCGTCATCGACCACACCACCGGCGAGTTCGTCATTCTGGCTCCTGAGCTTGATGAGGACAACCAGAAGATTGACGAGTTCGACGATACCCCGAACAACTTTGGCCGTATCGCTGCCGCAACCGTCCGTCAGGTGCTCTCGCAGCGTCTGCGTGACGCTGAGGACGCATCCGTTCTGGGCGAGTTCAAGGACCGTGAGGGCACCCTGGTGTCCGGCGTGATTCAGCAGGGCAACAACCCGCGTATGGTTCAGGTTGACCTGGGCACCGTTGAAGCTGTTCTGCCCAGCAACGAGCAGGTTCCGGGCGAGAAGTACCCGCACGGTACCCGCCTGCGCGCCTACCTGGTTGAGGCTCGCCGCGGCCCGAAGGGCCCCTCGATTGTGGTTTCTCGTTCGCACCCGAACCTGGTTCTGCGCCTGTTCGAGCACGAGGTTCCCGAAATCTCTGAGGGCCTGGTTTCCATTAACTCCATCGCCCGTGAAGCTGGCCACCGCTCCAAGATTGCTGTGTCCGCGAAGAACCCGACCATTAATGCGAAGGGTGCGTGCATCGGCGATATGGGTGCCCGCGTGCGTGCGGTTGCTGCCGAGCTGAACGACGAGAAGATTGACATTGTCGACTACTCGACCGATCCGGCAACCTTCATCGCTGCGGCACTGTCTCCGGCGAAGGTCACCGAGGTCATTATCGCGAACCCGCGTGAGTACTCCGCTCGTGCCGTGGTTCCGGATGACCAGCTGTCCCTGGCTATCGGCCGTGAGGGTCAGAACGCACGTCTGGCAGCGAAGCTGACTGGCTGGCGTATCGATATTCTCTCCGAGTCCAAGTACGCTCAGGTTCGTGCCGAGGAAGAGGTTGCAGCTCGCGTGGCTCGTAGCCTGGCTGAAGAAGCTTCCGCTGAGAAGGCAATTGAAGAAGCAGCAGAAGAGTCCGCACAGGACGCTGAATAAGCATTAGCCCCGGTGAGGGGCGTATCCCGCGGCATATCCTTTTGATGCAGGCGCAAGAGATCGGGCAGTAACGTGCCCGGTGTTCTTGCGCCTGCGTCACAGTTTTGCCCATGATTCTTAAAAACGGGATACACTATTAAGATGTGCCGGTGTGTAACCGGGCGCTTTAACGCGCCCTCGCATACACCGGATGAAGCATCACGAATGTACTGCGAACGCGGTTCTACACACGCTAGAGAGGGGAGAGGACCATGAACAATCACGACCTCACCGCAACCTCCGAAGCGTTTGAAGGACCGGTCCGCACCTGCATCGGATGCCGTGCCCGCGATGAACAGCGCAACCTGCTGCGCATTGCCCGCACACCCGTCACGTCTGCTACCGAGCAGGCGGACACCCCGCCCTATCAGCCCGATACGGCGGGAACTATGCCCGGGCGAGGCGCTTGGATTCATCCGAGCGAAAAGTGCGTAGCCGCTCTGCAGAAAAAGAACGGTCTGGCGCGCGCCTTCAAAAAAGCGGTCCCTGCAGCCCAGTTGCAGGCGTGCTGTGAGCAGATTCGAGCCGTTATTGCGGACTCGACCCCCTCATAGACGCTTTTCGGGTATATGCCCTCTGTAAGTCAACGAGTTTGACGACTTCTTATCTGAAAGCGAGTCAGAAAACTGATGGATATCTAATGAGTGCCGCGAAATGAGTACCCTTTCGTGCTCACCCACCGGCAATTTCACGAATTGGCGCGCCTTCGGGCGTGCACCCCGTAAACATTAGTGTCCGCACCATTCCCGGTGCGGACCGGGAATGGAGAAAATTTGGCTCAGCCTCGAGTACACGAGTTTGCTAAAGAAGTAGGCGTACCTTCCAAGGAAGTTATCGCCAAGCTCAAGGATATGGGCGAGTTCGTTAAGAGCTCCTCTTCCACCCTGAACCCCATGGTTCTGAAGAAGCTGCGCGCGGAATTCCCCGCCGCAGCCGCTAAGCCTGCCGCAAAGGCAGCACCTGCAAAGGCAGCAACGGAGTCGGCGGCTAAGCCGGCACCCAAGCCCGCAGCAGCAAAGCCCGCCGCTAAGCCTGCGGCAGCCCCCAAGCCCGCAGCGGCAAAGCCTGCCGCTAAGCCGGCACCCAAGCCTGCAGCTAAGCCCGCAGCAGCTGAGAGCGCAGCTCCCAAGCCCGCAGCAGCTAAGCCCGCCGCAAAGCCGGCAGCAGCACCCAAGCCCGGCGGCCCCCGCCCGGGTAACAACCCCTTCGCATCCCAGCAGGGCATGGCACGCCCCGAGGCTGCACCGAAGCCGGCAGCACCCAAGCCTGCCGCTCCGAAGCCCGGCCCCAAGCCCGGTCCTCGCCCCGGTAACAACCCCTTCGCATCCCAGCAGGGCATGAAGCGTGGCGGCGGCGACTCCCAGCGTTCCGGCGGTCCCCGTCCGGCACGTAACGGTCGTCCCGGTGGCAACGGTGGCGCACGTCCCGGTGGTAACGGCGGTCCTCGCCCCGCAGGTGGCGCACGTCCCGGTGGTAACGGTGGCCCCCGTCCGGCGGCTGGCGCACGTCCCGGTGCACCCCGTCCGGCTGGTGGCGGCGGCGCACGCCCGAACCCCTCGATGATGCCCAAGGTTTCCAACGTTGGTGGCGGCGCGTCCGGTTCCAACAACGGTGGCGGTAACGGTGGCGGCGGCGCACGTCGCGGCGGCGGTTCCGGCGGCTTCAACCGCGGTCCGGGTCGTCCCGGCCCCGGCGGTCGCGGCAACGCACAGGGTGCATTCGGTCGCGGCGGTTCCAAGCGTAAGGGCCGCAAGTCCAAGGCAGCTCGCCGCCATGAGCAGGAGCAGCTGAACGCACCGGCACCCGGTGGCGTGGTTGTTCCTCGCGGCGACGGCTCGACCGAGATTCGTCTGCGCCGCGGCGCGTCCATCATGGACTTCGCTGAGAAGATTGGCGCAAACCCGGCATCGCTGATTACGGTTCTCTTCCACCTGGGTGAGATGGCTACCCAGACTCAGTCCCTGGACGAGGAGACCTTCGAGCTGCTGGGTGCCGAACTGGGTTACGTCATCAAGATTGTTTCCCCGGAGGATGAGGAGCGCGAGCTGCTCGAGTCCTTCGACATCGACCTCGAAGCCGAAGCAGAAGCTGAGGGCGAGGATGTCCTGGAGGTTCGTCCCCCGGTTGTTACCGTCATGGGTCACGTTGACCACGGTAAGACCCGCCTGCTGGACGCTATCCGTAACACCAACGTCATTGAGGGTGAGGCCGGCGGCATTACCCAGCACATTGGTGCATACCAGGTCCACACCACTGTTGAGGGTGAAGACCGCGCGATTACCTTCATCGATACCCCCGGTCACGAGGCGTTCACCGCTATGCGTGCCCGTGGTGCGAAGGTCACCGACGTGGCAATCCTCGTGGTCGCAGCGGATGACGGCGTTATGCCCCAGACCGTTGAGGCACTGAACCACGCACAGGCAGCTAACGTGCCGATCGTGGTTGCTGTGAACAAGATCGATAAGGAAGGCGCGTCCCCGGACAAGATCCGTGGCCAGCTCACCGAATACGGTCTGATCCCCGAAGAGTACGGTGGCGACACCATGTTCGTGGACGTCTCTGCTCGCAACGGCACCAACATCGACGAGCTGCTTGAGGCTGTCACCCTGACCGCTGACGTGCTCGAACTGACCGCTAACCCGAACAAGGAAGCACGCGGCGTTGCTATTGAAGCAAACCTGGACAAGGGCCGCGGTGCGGTTTCCACCGTCCTGGTTCAGTCCGGTACCCTGCGCGTCGGTGACGCTATCGTTGCCGGTGTTGCTCACGGTCGCGTTCGTGCAATGTTCGATGAGAACGGTCAGGCTGTGAAGGAAGCTGGCCCGTCCCGCCCCGTTCAGGTGCTGGGTCTGTCCACCGTTCCTCGTGCAGGCGACACCTTCCTCTCCACCGAGGAAGAGCGTACCGCTCGTCAGATCGCTGAGAAGCGTGAGGCTGCTGATCGTAACGCTCAGCTGGCTAAGCGTCGTAAGCGCGTGACCCTCGAGTCCTTCGACGCCGCTGTGGCTGAGGGCAAGATGGACACCCTGAACCTGATCATTAAGGGTGACGTCTCCGGTGCTGTTGAAGCACTGGAAGAGTCCCTGATGAAGATCGACGCCGGTGGCGACGAGGTTCAGCTGCGCGTCATCCACCGCGGTGTGGGTGCTATTACCCAGAACGACGTGAACCTGGCTACCGTGGACAACGCGGTCATCATCGGCTTCAACGTCCGCCCGGCAGAGCGCGTTGCAGAACTTGCCGACCGCGAAGGCGTCGAGATGAAGTTCTACTCGGTCATCTACCGTGCGATTGAGGAAATTGAGCAGGCCGTCAAGGGTATGCTCAAGCCCGAGTACGAGGAAGTGGAGCTCGGCTCCGCAGAGATCCGCGAGGTCTTCCGCTCCTCCAAGTGGGGCAACATCGCAGGTTCGATCGTCAAGAACGGCATCATCAAGCGCAACGCCAAGGCACGCCTGGTGCGCGACGGTTCCGTGGTGGCAGACAACCTCACCATCGAGTCGCTGCGTCGTTTCAAGGACGACGCTACCGAGGTTCGCGAAGGTTTCGAGTGTGGTATTGGCCTCGGCTCCTTCAACGACATCAAGGAAGGCGACATTATCGAGACTTGGGAGATGCGCGAAAAACCGCGCGTCTAAGGCTCACACGCTGATGCGCCCGTCACCCGCTAGTGTTCCCGCACCCGCAGGCTTCTAGAGAATAGAGCCTGAGGGGCGGATGCTGGCGGGGCGGGCGCTTCCGCATTACCTGGAACGCCTCCGTAGCACCCCGAGTGTTCGCGGAAGGCGCCACGATATTTCACCACGACATTTCAAGGAGAAACACATGGCTGATGCAGCCCGCGCGGCACGACTTGCCGACCGCATCAAGGTAATTGTGGCGAAGGCGCTGGAGCGTCGTGTTAAGGATCCCCGCCTCGGTTTTGTGACCATTACCGATGCCCGCGTGACCAACGACCTGCAGCACGCAACCCTGTACTACACCGTGTTCGGCTCCGAAGAGGACGCCGCAAACACCAAGAAGGCGCTGGAATCCGCTAAGGGTATTCTGCGCGCCGAGGTGGGTAAGAACATCACTGCCCGCCTGACCCCCACCCTGACTTTCGTCGCTGACGAGGTTCCCGAGAACGCCTTCCACATTGAGGCGCTTCTGCGTGAGACTCGCGAGCGCGACGCCGCCCTGGCTGCTGCAGCTGAGGGTGCCGAGTACGCTGGTGAGGCTGACCCCTACAAGAAGGACGAGCCTGCCGAGGGTGAGGACGCCTAAGTGGCGAAGAAGCAACCTCAGGGCCCGTCCGGCCTGATGGTCATTGATAAGCCCGCCGGGATGAGCAGCCACGACGCAGTCTCTCAGATGCGTCGTATTGCTGGCACCCGGCGGGTTGGTCACGCCGGTACGCTGGATCCCGCCGCGACCGGCGTGCTGATTTTGGGCATCAATAAGGCGACGAAGCTGCTGACCTACCTGGTCGGTCAGGATAAAACCTATGACGCGACGATTCGCCTGGGCATTGAGACGCTGACTGAGGACGCCGAGGGTGAACACACCGCCGCGCATCCTGATGCCGTTGAGGCGCTGACCGGTCTGGACGCTGAGCAGATGCGTGCGCGCATCCTGGAGGCTGTGGCGCAGCTCAGTGGCGATATTCTGCAGGTTCCTTCTGCGGTGTCCGCTATTAAGATCAACGGTGTTCGTTCGTATGCGCGTGTGCGTAGCGGTGAGCAGGTTGAGTTGGCGGCGCGTCCGGTGACGATTAGCGAGTTCACGGTGCATTCCATCAACCCTGGTTTTGCCGAGTACGTGATTGAGGACCCCGAGAACGAGGGCGAGCACACGGCAACCTCGGTTCCCGTGATTGACTGTGATGTGACGGTTTCGTGTTCTTCGGGCACCTATATTCGTGCCCTTGCGCGTGATTTGGGCAAGATTCTGGGCACCGGTGGCCACCTGACGGCTCTTCGCCGTACCCGTGTGGGCGCGGTGGTGCTTGAGGATGCCGCCGATTTGGCGCAGTTGAAGCAGCGCCGTGAAGAGTCGGAAGCACCGCTGGAAGATTTGCCGCTGCTTCCCCTGGAGGAGGCGGCACGCCGCATCTTTGGTGCGCGTGAGCTCTCTGCCGCGGAGGCGAGCGATATTTCTTACGGTCGTCGTATTAGCCCCAGCGGTGACGGTTCCGTGGTGAAGCGTTCCGTGCACGCGAGCGCGGATGAGTCCGGCGCGGTGCAGCATGCCAGCGTTGAGGGTATTGTGGCGGGCTTCGCTCCGGACGGTACCCTGGTTGCCCTCCTGGAGAATAAGAAGCAGCGCGGGAAGGTGCAGGCCGCCCCGGTGCTGGTTTTTGAGGCGAATCGTTCCTTCAACTAGGCGTTGAGGGCTTATGATGGGCGAAGAGGGTTCGGTGTTTGCGCCTACCCAAAGCTGATTTGCCCAAAACTGAATCCTTCAATCCTGATTGATTCAGCACCTATCGAACGTGCGCCCTACCGAATGTGCGCCCTATTCATTCAACACGCTAACGTAAACAACCCCTGAACACACATGACTACTCGTGCGGGTGCCGCCCGGCCCTGCTGAAGGAGAGAAGATGAGCGAGAACCAGAGCTCCGCTAAGAAGGCTAGTGAGCCTCGTACCGCGCCGGTACCCCGCGTGGAGTCTGCACAGGCTGAAGCTACCGTAACCGGGGCTACTGCTCAGAGCAGTGCCGCGAATGCTGCCGGTGCTAAGACCGCTGAGCCCATTTCTGCGGTGAAGGCACCCGAGGGTGTTCGCGTAGCCGCACCGGCGTCCGGCGATAAGGCGTCGCAGAAGGCAGATAAGAAGGCTGAGAAGAAGGCAACCCGCGAGGCGTTTGCCCGCCCCAAGAGCATTGAGGAGGCGGCTAAGCCTCAGAACCGTGCGGCGTTCCGTGCGGCGGTGGCGCTGTACGGTCTGTTCATGATTGCGTACGGTGTGTGGCAGGTTCTGGGCGGTATCCGCGTCATTCCGGATGCGCCTGCAGATTTTGCGAACCCCTCGGTGCAGTCGAACTACGTGTTCTTCGCGGCAACCTATGTGGGTGTGGGCCTGTCCTTCGTGTTCATTGCCGTGAAGTTCAAGTGGGTGAACATGCTCGCGTTCTCCTGCCTGGTGGTTTTCCTGGGTGGCCTGGGTCGTATCCTGTCGTGGGCGTTCTTCGGCACCCCGCACTGGTCGCTGATTGTGCTGATGGTGACTGAGCTTGTGATTCCTCCGTGCCTGCTGGTGTGGTACGGCTGGATTAACAAGTCCAATAAGATTCGCGAGGAGATGCTGAAGGCTTCTCGTAACCAGGCTCGTAAGTAGTCGTAACGCCCGGGAAGGTTCCTGCCGCACGGTGGGGTGCCTGCCCGGGCTTTTTTATGGGCGGGTGCTGCGCATGGATTTTCCAGGTGCGGAGGCTGCACAGTTGCGTGTCAGATACCCCGCCGCATCCGCAAAGGTAGGGGAGAAGGCACCGCCTGCGAGGGGCGCCGTTCCATTCCCTGTTGATTCCCGTTTTGAATTCTGCATCCTGCCGCCTGTGGTCTAGGATGGTTAGGTACATTTATCTTTTTCAGGAGAGCCCGTGACCCTCTACACCGCTTTGAGCGAGGTCCCCGCCGGCTACGGCCCCTCGGTCGTGACCATCGGTAATTTTGACGGCGTGCACCGTGGACATGCCCGCGTGATTTCGCGCGTGGTCTCCCTTGCTGAAGAGCACGGTTTGAGCTCTATCGCGGTCTCTTTTGACCCGCACCCGATGCAGGTGCACCGTCCCGAGGCGGCCCACCACGACATTATGGGTCAGGGTTCGCGCCGCTACTTCATGTGCCTGCTGGGTCTGAACGACTACCTGCTGCTGAACTATAACCTGGAGTTCGCTGCGCAGACCCCCGAGGAGTTCGTGAAGTCCACCTTTGTGGATGCGCTGAACGCGCGTTTCGTGGTCATCGGTGACGACGTGCGCTTTGGCAAGAACAACTCCGGCGACCTGAACACCATGCGTGAGCTGGGGGAGAAGTACGGCTTTGAGGTGGTTGTCGTTGAGGATCTGATGGTGGATGAGAACACCCGCTGCTCCTCGACCCGCATCCGCCAGCTGCTGCTGGAGGGCGATATGCCCGCCGCAACCGAGCTGCTGGGCCGCCACCACATGATGGCTGGTGAGGTCGTGCACGGTCTGGCGCGCGGCCGCGAGTTGGGCTTCCCGACCGCGAACCTTGAGCTTGAGGCGCGCGGTCTGATTCCCGCCGACGGTGTGTACGCCGGCTGGCTCGTGGACGAATCCGGTAACCGTCACCCCTCCGCTATTTCGGTGGGTACGAACCCGACCTTTGACGGTATTGAGCACCGCCAGGTTGAGGCGCACGTGATTGACCGCCCGGAAGAGCGTGTGGAGGATTTCAACCTGTACGGTCAGCGTGTGCTGATTGAATTCGTGAAACGTCTGCGCCCCATGGTGGCGTACACCGGTGTTGAGGCGCTGATTGAGCAGATTAACGATGATGTGGTGCAGACCCGCGAGGTGCTGGCTGAGGACGCGAAGAACTACTGCCCGCCGGAGTGCCCGGTGCAGGCGGAAGTGAAGCATCCCCACTTCTAAGAGCAATATCCTGCGCTCATAGCTTTTGCTTTTAACGTCTTTGAAGCCCCGACGGTAAGATTTTCGGATCTGCCGCCGGGGCTTTTACGCACCCGACCGGATGCGCCGCCCGCGAGGCACCCCTGTTTTAGTTGCCCCCGTTTTAAGAGAAGATAGAGTCATGGAAAAAATGAACGTCGAATCCTTCAATCTCGACCACCGTGCCGTAGCAGCACCCTACGTGCGTATCGCAGACCGCAAGGTCCTGCCCGGTGGCGACACCCTCATCAAGTACGATATCCGCTTCACTCAGCCGAACACCGCGCATCTGGAAATGCCCACCGTGCACTCCATCGAGCACCTGAGCGCCGAACATATGCGCAACCACACCGACCGTCTGATTGACTTCTCCCCGATGGGTTGCCAGACCGGTTTCTACGCGCTGACCCTGGGCCTGGAGCCGGAGGAGTTCTTCCCCATCCTGGAAGCAACCCTCAACGATATCCTCAATGCGACCGAGGTTCCGGCAGCGAACGAGGTGCAGTGCGGTTGGGGCGCCAACCACACCCTCGAAGGTGCGCAGGCTGCGGCTCGCGAGTTCCTCGCGGCACGCGATGAGTGGGCGCAGGTGATGGCATAATGAGCGCACAGATTCCTGACGCTTTCGCATCCGCCTTCAACCCGGTGGACTTTGACCCGAACGCTTTCGACCCGGCTGAGGCATTCAACAGCATGTTTGAGCTGATGGACGGCATGTCCAACGCCATCATCATTCAGGTGGCAATGGATGAGGAGCTCGCACCCTTCCTGAAGGTGACCGAGGAGTTGCAACCGTCCTTCACCGAGGGCGCCGCAGTATTCCACCCGCGCTACCTGCAGGTGGGCGAGGACCAGGTTCCGCTGCTGCTGGTTCGCTCCAAGATTGGTCTGGTGAACGCGGCGAGCGCCGTGACCGAGGCGATCAGCTACTCCTCGAACTGCCTGGGCGTCATTAGCGCAGGTACCGCCGGTGGTTTGGCTCGCGGCATCAACGTGGGTGACGTGCTGATTGGCGAGAACTACACCTACACTGACGCCGACGCGACCGCGTTCGGTTACGCGCGCGGCCAGGTTCCGGGCATGCCCGAAAGCTACGACGGTCAGGCGGACGAGTGGCAGGATGCCCTGGAGCATGCGCTTGCCGCACTGGAGCCGGTGCGTGAGCAAGCTGAGAACGCGTGGGAGGTGCGTCGCGGCCAGATGCTGGCGGGCAACTCCTTCGTGACCGCCCACAACGTGAAGGACACCCGCGAGGCGTTCGAGGGTGCCATCAGCACCGACATGGAGACCACCGCTATTGCGCAGGTCTGCCACAACTACGAGATTCCGTTTATCGGAGTGCGTTGCGTGTCTGATCTGTGCGGCCCGGAGGCTGACCAGGACTTCCACCTCTCCATGGATGTGGTGGCTCCTCGTTCGGCTCGTTACGCGCTGCAGCTGGCTGCTGAGCTGTGGACCGAAGCGCAGCTGGAGGCGCTGGAGCTGGCTCTCTAAAGCTCTAGAGCATGCGGCATGAAGTGAGCTCGCATGCGCCAAGTGCCGGGGCGTGAACCTGACGGGTTTGCGCCCCGCTCTTTGCGCCCCGGTCCTTTTATGCCGGTCCTTTTGCGTCCCAGTCTTTTTATGATCAGGCACTTTGACGTACCCGGTCCGTAAGAAATGCAGAAATATTAACCGTGGTGAATATACATTCTGTGTGTCGTGGAGTACTATGAATGTGGAAACTGTCCGATCTCACAGAGGAGTACGTCGTGAAGTTCTGCCCGACTCTCGCCTCCGTCACCGGTCTGCTCGGTGGCTACAAGGTTGCATCTAGCACCGGCATCCGCCCGCTCGGTGGCGCTGTCCTGGCACTGTGCGGTGCCGTGGCTTACAAGAATTGGAAGCGTAAGGCTGGCGCAGGCCGTGCCACCTTCCTCACCGCTGTCTACCTCGGCGCGTTCGGCGCCGCTCATCCGCTCGCCAAGAAGCTTGGCGCGTGGCCTGCAGTCTACACTGTGACTGCTGCAACCGCTCTGTGCTCTATCGTCATTGGACGTAAGCGACAGAAGTAGTCTTTGACGAAAAGACGGCGGAAAGGCAACGTTGCCTTCCCGCCGTCTTTTGCGTTCCCACCCACCGTACCGGTTGGGTGGGGATGCGACGGGGCGATGCGCGAAGGTAACACCTTCCGCGCAACGCCCCATCACTCGATGGGGAGTGAATCAACCGGTACCGCTCTCAGCCACCTGCTGAGCTGCGGCACCACCCGATAAGTTTCCCCGCCACCGGCGGGTACACCCCACGAGGTAAAGGAAAAGAAGAAGATGAATACCACTCCGGACTCATCCCCGGTACAGCAGGGCGTAGCTGAAGCTACCTCCGAGAGCCCGCAGCTAGCGCGTGGACTCTCCCTGCGTCACATCATGTTCATCGCCCTCGGCTCCGCCATCGGCACCGGCCTGTTCTACGGTTCGGCATCCGCCATTCAGCTGGCGGGCCCCTCCGTGCTGCTTGCCTACGTTATTAGCGGCGCGGCAGTGTTCATGGTGATGCGCGCAATGGGCGAACTCGCCCTGGCGCACCCGGTCTCCGGAGCGTTCTCCGAATACGCCACCCGCTACCTTGGACGCTGGGCGGGTTTTGTGACCGGCTGGACCTACGCCCTGGAGATGGCGCTGGTCGCCATTGCGGACGTCACCGCCTTTGCCGTGTACATGAAGTTCTGGTTCCCGAACAGCCCCTCCTGGATCTGGATTGTCTCGGTTCTGCTGATTCTGCTGGCTATTAACCTGGCGAAGGTCAAGGCGTTTGGTGAGACCGAATTCTGGTTCACGCTCGTGAAGGTCAGCGCCATTGTCGCCATGATTGTTGGCGGTATCGCCCTGCTCTTCGTGGGTGTGCAGGCGCACGACTCCGTGGCGCCCTCGGTTACGAACCTCTGGGCTCTTGAAGGCGGCTTCTTCGCGAACGGTTTTACCGGCTTCCTCGCCTGCTTTACCGTGGTGATGTTTGCGTTCGGCGGTATTGAGAACATCGGTATTGCCGCCGGTGAGGCGAAGGACCCTCGCACCTCGATTCCCAAGGCGATTCGCACGGTGCCGTTCCGCATCCTCATCTTCTACATTCTGACCCTGTCGGTCATCATGTCCCTGTACCCCTGGTACTCGGTGACCAAGGCGAACTCGCCGTTCGTGCAGATCTTTGAGGGTCTGGGCATTCCGGCTGCCGCTTCGATTCTGAACGTGGTCATCATTACCGCCGCTATCTCTGCGCTAAACGCGGACGTGTACGGTGCCGGCCGCATGATGTACGGCCTGGCGAAGCAGAACCTGGCACCGGCGTCCTTTGCGAAGGTTACGAAGAACGGTGCGCCCTGGATGACCACCCTCATCATGGTGCTGGTCATGGCGGTCGGCGTGATTGTGAACGTGCTCTTCGAGAACGCGTTCGAGGTGGTCGCCTCCCTGGCAACCTTCGCGACCGTATTCGTGTGGGTCATGATTCTGCTGGCGCACATTGCCTTCAAGCGCAGCGGCGCCGATACCGAGGCGCAGCCGGTACGCCAGCCCCTGTGGCTGAGCTACCTGGCGTTGGCGTTCATGATCTTTATCGTGGTGCTCTTCGGCTGCTTCACCGATACCCAGCTGGCGCTGGTAATGGGCGCAATCTGGTGCCTGTTCTTGCTGGTCTACTACCGCCTCGTGGTTGTGCGCGCTCGCGCTGAAGCGTAAACATCGAATAAACGTAGAGCCCTCTGAATAAACGTAGAGCCCGGCGTGAGAACCCGGCTGTGAAGCCCAGCGACCGGTAGTGTGATGAGCTACCTGTCGCCGGGCTTCTGCTCACCCTTCCACGAAAGCGCCCCGGTAGCGTAGAATGGGAAGAACGCGTCTGCAGTCCGCAGTAGACGACGTGTATTACAGGGCGTAAGCCCACCACCCGGCGGCAACCGTCCGTACGGGACGTATGCGGTACTAACTCTAGGAGTTAAAAGTGGCACTGGATCCCGCTGTCAAGCAGGCAATCATCAAGGAATACGCAACCCACGAGGGCGACACCGGTTCGCCCGAGGTTCAGATTGCAGTTCTGTCTCGTCGTATCGCCGACCTGACCGAGCACCTGAAGTTCCACAAGCACGATCACCACTCCCGTCGTGGCCTGATGATCCTCGTTGGTCGTCGCCGCAACATGCTCGGCTACCTGAAGAGCGTCGACATCGAGCGTTACCGTTCGCTGATCGAGCGCCTGGGTCTGCGCCGATAAAACAGGAGCGTCTTGACGCTTTTGTGGTGATTAATCGCCTTTAGGCGGTGTGTGCGGACGTGCTGTTAGCACTACCAACCCTCCAACACGGAGGCGGGTAGCGCCAGCGCGTCCGTACTGCCGCGTTGAGGGGAGCATCTTCCGCTCGCTAGATTCCAAGGCTAGATTCACAGCGAGAAATCGGTAGAAGACGCCGCCCCACCTGAAAGAAAGAACAGAAGGCCGTACCGGCACACACGCCGCGGTCCTCGGTAGCGAATTACGGAACAACACCACCCCCACAACCGTGCCGACACACGTCGAGCACACGAAAAGGCGGGGGAGAGGTGCCGTGGTTTCCTATCGAAGGCCGACTCGTGCGCCGTACGGCCTACCAAGAAGAAAGAAGGAACCGTGGAAGGTCCCGAAATCAAGTTTGCTGAAGTCGAAATCGACAACGGCATTCACGGTAAGCGCCACGTGCGCTTTGAAACCGGCCGCCTCGCAAAGCAGGCTGCTGGCTCCGTCCTCGTCACCATCGATGACGAGACCACCCTGCTCTCCGCAACCGCAATCGGCAAGTCTCCCCGTGAGGGCTTCGACTTCTTCCCGCTGACCGTGGACGTGGAAGAGCGCATGTACGCAGGCGGCAAGATCCCCGCATCGTACTTCCGCCGCGAAGGCCGCCCCAGCACCGAAGCAATCCTGGCTGCACGCCTGATTGACCGCCCGCTGCGCCCCGCCTTCACCAAGGGCATCCGCAACGAGGTTCAGGTCGTTGTGACCGTCCTGACCTACGAGCCGGACGAAATCTACAACACCTTCGCAATCAACGCTGCATCCGCATCGACCTCCCTGTCCGGTGCACCGTTCAACGGCCCCATCGGTGGCGTGCGCATGGCACTGATCGACGGCCAGTGGGTCTGCTTCCCCAAGTACTCCCAGCTGGAAAACGCTGTGTTCGACATGGCTGTTGCAGGTCGTATCGTCACCAAGGCTGACGGTACCGAAGACGTCGCCATCATGATGGTTGAGGCAGAAGCAACCGACAACTCCTGGAAGCTCATCAAGGAAGACGGCCAGACCGCCCCCACTGAAGAGATCGTCGCAGAGGGTCTGGAAGCAGCTAAGCCCTTCATCGCAGCACTGTGCAAGGCACAGGCTGACCTGGTGGCCCGCGCAGGCAAGCCCGCCCTGGAACTGCCCTTCTTCGGCGGCCACGGCGAGGACGTCGACGCAGCAGTTGAGGCATTCGCAGCAGACCGCCTGGCAGAGGTGTACTCCATCGCTGGCAAGCAGGAACGCGAAGCAGCAGCAGCTGAGCTGCAGGAAGAGCTCATGGAAGCTCTCACCGGCGAAGGTAAGGAATTCGAAGAGCGCTCCAACGAGGTCTCCGTAGCATTCGCTGCCCTGACCAAGCACGTGGTTCGCCAGCGCATCCTCACCGAGCAGGTCCGTATCGACGGCCGCGGCCTGACCGACATCCGCCAGCTCACCGCTGAGGTTGAAATCCTGCCCCGCGTTCACGGTTCCGCTCTCTTCGAGCGCGGCGAAACCCAGATCATGGGTATCACCACCCTGAACATGCTCAAGATGGAGCAGCAGCTGGACTCCCTGCACCCGGTCAAGTCCAAGCGCTACATCCACCACTACAACTTCCCGCCGTACTCCACCGGTGAGACCGGCCGCGTGGGTTCGCCCAAGCGCCGCGAAATCGGCCACGGTGCACTCGCAGAGCGCGCAATCACCCCGGTGCTGCCCTCTCGCGAAGAGTTCCCCTACGCAATCCGTCAGGTCTCCGAGGCTCTGGGCTCCAACGGCTCGACCTCCATGGGTTCGGTCTGCGCATCGACCCTGTCCCTGCTGAACGCCGGTGTGCCGCTGCGCGCACCCGTTGCAGGTATTGCAATGGGCCTGGTCTCTGACGAGGTTGACGGCGAGACCCGCTACGCAGCCCTGACCGACATCCTCGGCGCGGAAGACGCACTGGGCGATATGGACTTCAAGGTGGCAGGTACCTCCGAGTTCGTGACCGCTATCCAGCTGGACACCAAGCTCGACGGTATCCCCGCATCCGTGCTCGCTGGCGCGCTGACCCAGGCACGTGAGGCTCGCCTGCACATCCTCGAGGTGCTCGTCAGCGCGATTGACGCGCCGGACGAGATGAGCGAGTTCGCACCGCGCATTATTTCCGTGAAGATCCCGGTTGCCAAGATCGGTGAGGTCATCGGCCCCAAGGGTAAGATGATCAACCAGATTCAGGAAGACACCGGCGCAGACATCTCCATTGAGGACGACGGCACCGTGTACATTGGCGCAGCTGACGGCCCCTCCGCCGAGGCTGCCCGTGCGGCAGTGAACGCTATCGCTAACCCGCAGGTTCCCGAGGTGGGCGAACGCTACCTGGGTACCGTGGTGAAGGTGACCGACTTCGGTGCGTTCATCTCGCTGACCCCCGGTAAGGACGGCCTGCTGCACATCTCCGAGATGCGTAAGCTCAACGGCGGCAAGCGCGTTGTTGACGCTGAGGACGTTGTCTCCGTGGGCCAGAAGGTCCAGGTGGAGATCACCAAGATTGATGACCGTGGCAAGCTCTCGCTCGCACCGGTCGTTGAGGGTGGCGACGACGAGTAGTTGTAACCCCCGCTAAGTGATGAGGGGCGTTCGGCGCACCCGGTGCGGTTCATTCCCCGCCGGATGCACCGGGCGCCCCTTGTCGCGAGTAAGAGGGATAAGATTAATATATTTCTCTTGCATTGGAAGGAAAGTGAGCGAATGTTGACACGACGTGACAGCACAATTGATATTGCTAAAGGCATCGCAATCATTGCAATTGTGTTTGGGCACATTCATCGAGGGATGTGGGCATCCGGACTGGGGACGGAAGCCTTCCGCCCCTACAAATATGTTCTTGACTACGGTGTCTATTTTTGGCACCTGGTAGTTTTCGCTTTTCTGAGCGGCCTTTTTGTCGCGCGAGGAGCGACGAAGACTACCCCCTCCTCATACCTGACGAAGCGTCTAATCCTCTTCGGATACCTCTACGTTATTTGGCAGGTTCTGCAGGTGGGCATGAAGCTCGTGGTTCCGTCTAATTCTTCCGATAAGACGACTGTTATGAGCCTGCTCGAGCTGTGGAAGCCTGAGGGACAGCTCTGGTTCTTCCCCTGGCTCATGATTGTCACCATCATTGCCGTGGTGACGCGAGTATGGCAGAAGAACGCTATCGCTGCCCTAACGATTGCGGGCTCAGCGATTCTTGCACTCGCCTCATGGGGGTACATCGGTGAGTATGTCGGCACGCAGGGCCTTTCGCTACTCTTCTTCTTCCTCGTTGGTGTGGCGCTTGGCCATGAACGATTCCAACGCATTATGAGCTCCATTCCCTTGGCAGCTCACGCGGCTATCGTTGCTGTTGGCCTGTTCGACTACATCTACCTTCTGATGAACATTCAGGCTACTCCGCCTACCGTCATTCCTTACTTCACGAATAATGTCGGTGCGGTAGCTATGGGTATTCTCGCAACGGTGATGTCCTCACTGGCGGTGCTCTCGCTCTCCTACCTGCTGGCTCGGGTTCCGTGGAGCGGCTGGCTCGCCTACCTGGGTCGTCACTCCTTGGAAATCTTTATCGCGCACATTGTGTGCGGTGCTGCTTTCCGTTTCGTACTGATTAAGACCGGTTTCTTCTCAGTACCTCTGTTCCTGGTGGGGGGTACGATTTTTGCGATCCTCGCCTCGCTGCTGCTGGGGTACTGCGCTCAGAAGCTACGGGTTCCGCTGTTTGCGTTGCCTCGCTTTCTTGAACGAAAAATTAGCTAATCGAAATATCGAAGGACGCTGAATGTCTATTTCCCTGCCCGTCGAGCTTGAAGCAACCGCCGAAGAGCTCAACTACGAGCACGGCCGCCTCATCTACGAGGGTGTAGGCGGTAACGAGGTGCGCCGCTCCATCCTGCCCGGTGGCGTACGCGTGATTACCGAAAAAATGCCCGGTACCCGCGGCGTATCCATCGGATTCTGGGTGGGAGTCGGCTCCCGCGACGAAGCCCCCGGCATGCTCGGCTCCACCCACTTCCTGGAGCACCTGCTGTTCAAGGGCACCGGCACCCGCACCGCCCTGGACATCGCATCCTCCTTCGACGCGGTAGGCGGCGAATCCAACGCCCTGACCGCTAAGGAACACACCTGCTACTACGCGCGTGTGCTCGACGATGACGCACCCATGGCGGTGGACGTCATCACCGACATGGTCACCAACGCCCTGCTGGATCCGGCTCACCTTGAGCAGGAACGCGGCGTGATTCTTGAAGAGATCGCCATGGACCAGGACGACCCGACCGACGTTGCCTTCGAAAACTTCGTGGAGCAGCTCATGGGCGAGAACCCGTTAGGCCGCCCTATCGGCGGTACCCCGCAGGAGATTACCGAGGTGCCGCGTGACGCCGTGTGGGAGCACTACAAGCGCTACTACACCCCGGACCGCCTGGTCATTTCTGCCGCCGGTTCGCTGGAGCACAGCACCATGGTCCGCCTCGTGCTGGAGGCGCTGACCCGCTACGGCTGGAACCTGCAGGAAGGCGTGGCACCGGCACCGCGTCGCGTACGTACCGACAGCGGCATTCTTCCGCTGAGCGAGCTGCGTGAGGTGGAGAAGGGCTTCGAACAGACCAACATTGTGATGGGCTGCCCGAGCATTATCGCCGGTGACGACCGCCGCTACGCAATGAGCGTGCTGACCAGCGCATTCGGCGCGGGCATGTCCTCACGCCTGTTCCAGGAGATTCGTGAGAAGCGCGGTCTCGCCTACAGCACATTCGCGTTCTCCGGTGCGTACTCGGATGCCGGCTACTTCGGCATGTACGCGGGCTGCCTGCCCGCTAAGACCGAGCAGGTGCGTGAGGTCATGGGCTACGAGTTCGATAAGCTCGCCACCGCCGGTATTACCGAGGAGGAGCTGACGAAGGTCCGCGGCCAGCTGGCTGGCTCCACCGTGCTCGGTAGCGAGGACTCGGGCTCGCGCATGTCCCGCCTGGGCCGTGCCGAGCTGGACTCTGGGCTGTTCACGAGCACCGATGAGCTGTTGGAGAAGATCCGCGCGGTCTCCCTGGAGGAGATTCGCGACCTGGCGGCGTACCTGGGGCAGCAGCAGATGATTACCACCATCGTGCGCTAACCCCTGAACATCCCTAACGCACAACGCTGATAAGGCATAGAATGCCCGTTCCCACACCCCACCAAATCGGGGGAGGGAACGGGCATTTTGTGTGCATCGGCACCTATCAAAGAGATGCCTCCAAGAAGTGCTTTCGGGTGCTCTGCCGCCCATGCTCTTGACGCTCAGCATGAGCGGCAGAACCCGAAAAGTTACCACTGAGAGTTACCTCAGCGCGTTACTTCTGCGCGTTATTATTTCTGCGCCTTGGCAATAGCTTCCATCAGCACCTGGGCGTAGAGCTCCTGACCGGCAGCCTCCGGGTGAACGCCGTCGGACGCCAGCAGACCGCTCTGAGTCTGCAGAGCCTGGCGGATCGTAGAGTTCCAATCCGCAATAATCACACGATCAGAATGCTGAGCCGCAAACTCACGAATCTTACCGTTCGAGTAGTCAATCCAGGTCAGGTTGCGCGGGCCGTAACCGGTGACCAGCACCAGCTTAGAATCGGCAGGCATAGCAGCCAGCACCTGATCGAGCTGACCGTCCAGAATGGTCGAGTTCGCGGTCACCGACAGCACGAAGGTCTTACGAATCTGGCCGTTGGCACCCATGGACTTAATAATCGGCAGGGCCTTAGCGATGGTGCGTGCTTCCTGCGCGTCAATAGTTGCTTCGGGCATCTTGTCGTACAGCTCGGGGGATACCGCCACCACAATGGAGTCACCCACAATGGTCACTTGCGAAGAGTTCACCGAACCGGTTGCAGCCTTCGACGCCGAGGGGCTTGCCGAAGCCTTCGCGTCCTTACCCGCAGCGCTCGGGCTTGCCGATGCGCTCGCAGCCTGCGCCTCCTGACGCGCCTTCATACGCTCAGCGGCAGCACGTTTGCCGTCCTCAACGGACTGCTGGGCGGTAGTCATCGCCGGAGCGGTGTGCACCGCCAGACCGGTCGAAGCAGCCGCCACAACAACGGCAAGAGCCACCGAAACCGGCAGGAACTTAGTGCGTGAAGACTGGAAAGCCGCCACCACACGGTTAGCGCTACCGCGGAAACCGTAGCGGCGAATCGGGGTCTCAACCCAACGGTACGACATCTCCGCAATCGCGAAGGTCGCCACCAAAACGCCCACATTTACCAGCGGGGAACGGTCCGCACCCATCAGGTAGTGCATGACCACGGCGAGCGGCCAGTGCCACAGGTACAGGCCGTAGGAGCGCTCACCCACCCAGCGTAGGGGAGCGAAGTTCAGCAGGCGGCGCAGCACCTCGGAAGCGCCAGCAAGCATGTCCGGAAGCATGCCCTGAATCACACCGAGCGCCAGCAGGGAGGCGCCGAACAGACCCCAGGGAATCGCACCGGGAGCCGATTCGGGAACGAGGATTGCGTAGGGAATCAGTGCAAATAGGGACAGCCAGCTAATCATGACGCGGGCGAAGGCGACCAGGCCAAAGGGCTGAGCCACGCGGTACAGCACGGACTGCTGTAGCGGCGGGTACAGCGACCAGGGGCGCGCAAACGCCAGCAGGGCGCCGAGTAGCAGGCCGTACAGGTGAGTATCGGTGCCGTAGTAGACACGGCTAATGGGTGCGCCGGACATCAGAAGAGCGGTAGCAACGCTCAGTGACGCAATAATGCCCAGCACCATAACCACGCTGAAGCGACGCCACGAACGGCGCAACAACAGGCCAAAACCAACAATGAGCAGCGGCCAGACCACGTAGAACTGTTCTTCCACTGCCAGGGACCAGAAGTTCGTGAAGAGCTCCGGGGAGGTCTGCGCGAAGTAGTCGTTACCGGCAAAAATGGAAATCCAGTTGGACGAGAAGGTTGCCGCACCGGCGAGCTGTCGGCCGAGGTTCACCTGAATATCGCCGCCAATGAGCAGGCTGACCGGTCCGAGCACCAGAATCAGCAGGGTAATGGCGGGAAGCAGTCGGCGGGCACGGCGAATCCAGAAGTTGCCCAGGGCAATTTTGCCGGTGAGCGCACCTTCACGCAGAAGCAGGGAGGTAATCAGGAAACCGGAGATGACGAAGAAGATATCCACGCCAATCATGCCGCCGGGTAGTACGGTGGGCCAGAAATGGTACACCATCACGAGGAGCACGGCGATTGCTCGCAGACCGTCCAGACCCGGCAGAATATATCGCCGGTTAGCCTCATCTGGACGCACGGAGGAGGTAAAGAGGGACTTCATACTGTCAAGGCACTCCGTAGGATGGAAATTATAGAAATACTTCCTAATTATATGGTTGCTAACTTTAGATAACGTATTAAACGGCTTGTATGACGGTTAGATTACTTCGCTTTTTATGCCGCTGAGGTTCCGCAGGGTATCTCACCCCGTGTGTGCGATGGCGTGAACTGCGCCCACACGGGGGATAATAGAGGCTGTACGTCACAGCGTCTACCCCATTGTCGGGGTGCTCATAAGTTACGGAGGAGAGAAGATGGCCCACGAGGACGACGAAAAAATCTGGAAGGTAGCGGTGCTCGGTGCCGCGGGCCGTATGGGTTCTGAGGCGGTGCGCGCCGTCAACACCTCCGCAGACATGGACCTGGTGGCGGCACTGGGCCGCGGCGACGACCTGCAGGAGCTGGTCGATGCCGGCGCAGAGATTGTTATTGACCTGACCGTTCCCGATTCCAGCGAGGCGAATGTGCGCTTCGCGGTGGAGCACGGTATGCACGCGGTGGTTGGTACGACCGGTTGGACCCCCGAGCGCCTGGACTCCCTGCGCGAGCTGCTGGTAGAGCACCCCGAGGTGGGTGTGCTCATCGCCCCGAACTTTGCGATTGGTTCGATTCTCGCCACCGAGTTCGCGGCGAAGGCGGCACGCTACTTCGAATCGGTAGAAATTATTGAGATTCACCACCCGAATAAGGTAGATGCCCCCTCCGGTACCGCTGTGCACACCGCCCGCAAGGTAGCCGCCGCCCGCGCGGAGGCTGGCGTGGGTGCAAGCCCGGACGCCACCACCTCCGATCCTTTGGGTTCGCGCGGCGCCGTAATCGACGATATTCACGTGCACGCGGTGCGTCTGCGCGGCATGGTGGCGCACCAGGAGATTCTGCTGGGCGATCCCGGTCAGCAGCTCGTGATTCGTCACGATTCCTTTGACCGTGCCTCCTTCATGCCCGGTGTTCTGCTGGGTGTGCGTGAGGTGGCGGCGCATCCGGGTTTGAGCGTGGGCTTGGATGCCTACATGGATTTGTCGTAGGGGAGCGTTATGTCTGAACAGACTTCACCTGAGAATGCGCAGGCATCTTCTGAGGCTCGTAGCCCCTGGTGGACTTCGCTGCGTCTGTGGACTGTCTGCGCCTGCGTGCTGATGGTGCTGACCGTGCTGATTCTGCCGCTGCCTTTGGCGGCGCGTGCCTCTATTTTGGGTGTGCTGATTTTTAGCGCTGTCTTCGTGACGGTGGATGCAGGCGGCTGGGGTAAGACTTTCGCGGCGCTGACCTGCGCGCTGCTGACCCTGTACCTGGTGCATATTGCGCAGCAGGGCTTCGTGATGCTGACGTCCGGTTCTGTGGCTGGCATGGTGCTCGGCGCGGGTATGATTCTGCTGCCGATTCTGGGTGCCTGGGCGCTGGTGCGTGAGGTGCTTTTCGGTGCTCGTATTCAGCGTATGGCCCAGGAGCTGGCGGCGTCAGGCGAACTGGCGGAGGATACCCTGCCGCGCACCCCCTCCGGTCGTGTGGATCGTGAGGCGGCAGTGGTGGAGTTTGAGAGCTTCGCGGCGGCGGTTGAGCAGGAGCCGAATAGCTGGAAGGCGTGGTTCAACCTGGCGTGCATGTACGATGCGGGCGGCGAGCGTAAGCGTGCTCGTGCGGCGATGCGCAACGCGTGGGCGTTGCGTTCGGGCGGTCAGGCGAAGGGTATGCGTTAGGCGCAAGCGCTGCGCTCCATCCTCAGTCCCGCATTTATTTTCGGTGTGGGGTTGATGGATAGTACCGAGGATATGTGCCCGGTTTCATAGGCTCTCGCGGAAGTACCGCGGGTTTGAAAGAGTCCGAATAGTAGAACACGCATGAAAACTTATGCGTCCTGTAGCAAAAATCTGCATTTCGGGCGTACTCTGGACATATGTCTGAGAACCTTTCGAACCCCGGTACTTTTGTTGAACCTGTCTTCGGTCGCCTCCTGACCGCAATGGTGACCCCCTTCGCGAAGGACGGTTCCGTTGATGAAAAGCAGGTCGCAGACCTGGCGAACTACCTTGTGGAGAACGGTCACGATGGTCTGGTAGTCTGCGGTACCACCGGTGAATACTCCACCATGACCGATGACGAGAACGAGCGCGTCTTCCAGATTGTGAAGGATACCGTCGGTTCTCGCGCGAAGATTATTGCCGGTGTTGGTTCGAACGACACCGCGCACACCATTGAGCTGGCGCACCGTGCCGAAAAGATTGGTGTGGACGGCCTGCTGGTCGTGACCCCGTACTACAACAAGCCGACTCAGCCGGGTGTCTACGCCCATTTTGCGACCGTTGCTCAAGCAACTGAGACCCCCGTCATGCTTTACGATATTCCGGGTCGTGCGGGCATCCCCATCGCACCCGAAACCTACCGTCGCCTTGCAGAAATTGATAGTATTGTAGCGGTGAAAGACGCCAAGGCAGACTTCGGTGCCGCAACCGAGGTCATGGCAACCACCGACCTGCACTACTACAGCGGCGACGACGGACTGACCCTTCCCTGGATGGCAATGGGTGCCGTCGGCCTCGTTTCGGTGACCGCACATGTGGCACCCGCACTCTTCCGTGCCCTGATTGATGCTGTCGTTGCACAGGACCTGGTGGAGGCGCAGCGTCTTCACCTGGAACTGACTCCGATTGTCCGAGCAACCATGGGCCGTGCCCCCGGTTGCGTTGCCGCCAAGGAAATTCTCTCCTGGCAGGGTGTGCTGGATGAGCCCGTCGTTCGCTTGCCGCACGTACTCTCCGAACCGGAGGTTGCCCAGGCTATGCGAGTTGACCTGCTCTCCTCGAGCATCGCTCACACCCTGAAGAACTCCTAAACTTTGACGCCTACCCGACGCACGCAATAGTGCGGGGAGCGTATATATAGAGGACTTCGGCTACCGTCACACCCCATTTTTGGGGCACATGATGTAGCCAACGGATGCGGACTCCACACCTAGCAATGGGTGAGGGGTCCGCTCTGGCGTATTGCCGCGGTTTACCGTCGATGATTCGGCCCACCACTCAGACAGGGGCCCAGCTTAGGTAGAGGCACCCGCGCAGTACGCCCCCAATACTTTTGAATACTTTCGGTGATTTGGACGCACCGGCAGCACCCCACCTCCTCGGCATATGAGAGCCGAACCGGCGGGAGCGCATGCGGTACGAAGCGTCGCCTACGAATCACAGACATCACAAGAAAACATAGAAGAAAGAGGAGACACACGATGAGCGTCTTTGAAGCGAATCTTCCCCTCCCTCCCCGCCTGAAGAAGGACACCCTGCGCGTGGTGCCCCTGGGCGGCCTGGGCGAAGTCGGTCGTAACATGACCGTGTACGAAATCAACGGCAAGCTGCTGATTGTTGACTGCGGCGTGCTCTTCCCCGAAGAGTCCCAGCCCGGCGTGGACCTGATCCTACCCGACTTCAGCTACATTGTCGACCGTCTAGACGACGTGGTTGCCATGGTGCTGACCCACGGCCATGAAGACCACATCGGCGCGGTTCCCTACCTGCTGCGCCGCCGTCCCGACATCCCCCTGGTCGGTTCCGAACTGACCCTGGCACTGGTTGAGGCGAAGCTCGCCGAGCACCGCATCAAGCCCTACACCCTCGCGGTGAAGGAACACCAGGTAGAGCGTTTCGGTCCGTTCGAGTGCGAGTTCGTTGCTGTGAACCACTCGATTCCGGATGCGCTGGCTGTCTACATCCGTACCAAGGCCGGCAAGGTTCTGCACACCGGTGACTTCAAGATGGACCAGCTGCCGCTGGACGGCCGCATCACCGACCTGCGCCACTTTGCTCACCTGGGCGAGGAGGGTGTGGACCTGTTCCTGCCGGACTCCACCAACGCTGAGGTTCCCGGCTTCACCCCGACCGAGAAGCACATCGGTCCGGTGCTGTCGAACGTTTTCCGTGACGCAAGCGGCCGCATCATTGTGGCGTCCTTCTCCTCGCACGTTCACCGCGTGCAGCAGGTGCTGGACGCAGCCGCTGAGCGTGGCCGCAAGGTCGTACTCGTGGGCCGCTCCATGGTGCGTAACATGACCATTGCCGAGAAGCTGGGCTACCTGAAGGTCCCTGCCAACGTGCTGGTGGACCTGAAGAAGGTTGACGATTACCGCCCCGACCAGATCGTGATGATGTGCACCGGTTCGCAGGGCGAGCCGATGGCGGCACTGTCGCGCATGGCGAACGGTGACCACAAGATTCAGATTGAGCCCGGCGACACCGTGGTGCTCGCCTCCTCGCTGATTCCCGGTAACGAGACCAGTGTCTTCCGCATCATTAACGCCCTCATGAAGCTGGGCGCTAACGTGGTGCACAAGGGCAACGCGAAGGTTCACGTTTCCGGTCACGCTGCCGCGGGTGAGCTGCTGTACTGCTACAACATTCTCAAGCCGAAAAACGTTATGCCGGTTCATGGCGAGGTTCGCCACCTGATTGCTAGCGGTGACCTGGCGATGGAGACCGGCGTTCCGAAGAAGAACGTACTGCTCTGCGAGTCCGGCACCGTCGTGGATCTGCGCGATGGCGTGGCGTCCGTGGTGGGCGAGGTTCCCTGCGAGTACCTGTACGTTGACGGCCGCTCCGTCGGTGAGGTCACCGAGAGCGACCTGAAGGACCGCCGCATCCTGGGTGAAGAGGGCTTCGTGTCCATCGTGACCGTGGTGGACCGCGCAACTAAGCGCGTGGTGACCGGCCCGGATATTCACGCTCGCGGTATCGCGGAGGACGACGCGGTATTCGACGAGATTGTTCCGAAGATTACCGCCGCCCTGGAGGATGCTCTGCACCGCGCACCCGAGAAGGTACACACCGTGCAGCAGCTGCAGCAGATTGTGCGCCGCACCATCGGTGCCTGGATTTCTCGCCGTCTGCGCCGCAAGCCCATGATTGTTCCCGTGGTTGTTGAGAACTCCTCGAAGGCTACGAAGAACTAATACTCTGCGCGAGACTAGTCGCCTGTCATAGCGAAAAGGCGGGGTCGATACGTTGTGTCGGCCCCGCCTGCTGTGTATCTGCCGAACGTCTGCGCGAAAGCTACGCGAAAGCGAACGCGGTAGGGGAGAAGCGCCTCATCAGCGCCCTATCAACGCCCTCACAGGCACCGCGTGGGGCACACTTTTTAGCTCACTGATAACGAAAGAATCGGTACATTAACGGGAAGGTTGATACCCTAAAAGGTATGGCTCCACGGACCACGAAGGGTCGTAACACGACCTCTACTAAAGCAAACACTAAGAAGACCACCCGCAAGCGCACCACCTCCCGAGGCGGTGCCCAGCGCGGTGCCAACGCGGCGAACCCTGTAGCGGGCGCTATCTCCTCCGTCTGGCTGAGCATCGCTCACGCTATCGGCGGGCTCTTCCGCTCCATTGGCGCGGTACGCACCGACCTTGCGCCCGAAGACCGCCGTGATGGTGGTGCGCTCACCATCCTGCTCTTCGGCCTGATTAGCGCCGGAGTGGAGTGGTACAACTGGCGTGCCCACACCTCCCTCGGTTTGTTGCGAGCGCCCCTGGACGCCTGGCACACCATGCTGGGCGGTATTTTCGGTCAGGGCGCCCTGCTGATTCCGGTGCTCTGCCTTATTATGGCGTGGTGTGTTTTCCGTGGGCCCGACCTGATTAAACGTAATAACCGCGTGGCGTTGGGCTCCTTCATCATCCTGGTGGCGACCTCCCTGTTCTTTGCTCGCCATGCGGGTCACCCGACCTTCGCGGATGGTTTTGATGCCGTCTGGGCTGGTGGTGGCGTGGCTGGCGTGCTGCTGGGCACCCCCATTGTGCGTGTGAGCGGCGGTATTGCGTTCGTTGAGATTCTGGTCCACCTGCTACTGGGTATTGCCGGTCTGATGGTTCTGACGAACACTCCGATTCGTCAGGTGGTGCCGCGTACTTTGCACCTGGTCGGTCTGGCTCTGGGCGAGAAGCCGAACGGCACGACTCGAACCTCCGCGAAGGATAGCCCTTCGGATGCGACTCAGACCGTGGACCTGAACGCTGAGGAGCACGACCGCAGCTACCTGTACGAGGACGAGAAGCCGGCGCGCTCGGCTCAGAAGTCTGGCGGTCTGTTCGCTCGTCTGCGCAGCTGGCTGGGCTTCACCCCCGCTGCGTCGACTGATTCTTCCCTGGACGAGTACGCCGGTGATGAAGCATTCGTGAGCGCCGTGGTGGATGAGACTCACCCGGAAACCACGCAGATGCCGGTACAGCCGGAGGACTCTGCACAGGATTCTGCGCAGGGATCCGCTCAGCAGACGCGCCCGGCGGCTAAGCCGAACCGCCTGTCCCGCCTGCCCGGTCGCCTCAACCAGGCACCGGCTGCGCAGGGTGCGTCCGCCCAGGGTACGTCTGCGCAGAACGGTGCTTATTCGAGTAGCCCTGACCTCTTCGACGTTGAGGCATCGGATGCGCCCGCAGCCCGCCTGGATCAGGTGCAGCGCGCCGCCGTGGCGAACGGCCGCGTGAACCGTATTCCTGGCGAGGAACCTCTCTTTGACGTTGAGGCATATGAGGGCTTCGGCGCTTCTGAGGAAGCTGCACCGCAGACTAAGCCGCACCAGGTGGTGAACTCTGCACAGTCTGCTGCACAGCCCGCCGCCTCGGCTTCTGCATCCCAGGCTCCTGCCGCACCCGCGGCTCAGCCTCCGATTCCGACCCGCATGCACTCGCCCGGTGCTCACCCGAAGAACGCGGCCCCCGCGGCTTCGCGAGCGCCCGAGGCTGGCGCATCCCGCCCGCTGCAGAACAATACTCAGGTGGCAACCACCGAGCAGGCGCGCGGCGAGCAGGTCGTGCAGTCCTCCCGCGGCACCTATGTGCTGCCCTCGGAGGAGATTCTGGTTGCTGGTCCGCCCGCCAAGGAATCTTCCGAGGTGAACCAGCACGTGGTTGAGGCTCTGACGAATGTGCTGGAGCAGTTCAAGGTGGATGCGCAGGTCACCGGCTTCTCGCGCGGCCCGACCGTGACCCGTTACGAGATTGAGCTGGGTCCCGCCACGAAGGTGGAGCGTGTGACGGCTCTGAGCAAGAACATTGCGTACGCTGTGGCGAGCCCGGATGTTCGTATTCTGTCCCCGATTCCGGGTAAGTCCGCAATCGGTATTGAGATTCCGAATACGGACCGTGAGACCGTTGCCCTGGGCGACGTGCTGCGTTCCCCGCAGGCTCACGCGAACCAGCACCCGATGGTCATGGGTGTGGGCAAGGACGTTGAAGGTGGCTTCGTGCTGGCGAACCTCGCGAAGATGCCGCATATGCTGGTCGCTGGTGCGACCGGTGCCGGTAAGTCTTCGTTTGTGAACTCGATGATCACCTCGATTCTGATGCGTTCGACTCCGGACCAGGTGCGCCTGGTGATGGTTGACCCGAAGCGTGTGGAGCTGACCGCCTATGAGGGTATTCCGCACCTGATTACGCCCATCATTACGAACCCGAAGAAGGCCGCCGAGGCCCTGCAGTGGGTGGTTCGTGAGATGGACGCCCGCTACGATGACCTCGCCCACTACGGCTACAAGCACGTGGACGACTTCAACAAGGCGGTGCGTGAGGGTAAGGTTCAGCCCGACCCCGGCAGCAAGCGCACGGTGCACGAGTACCCGTACCTGCTGGTGATTGTTGACGAGCTCGCCGACCTGATGATGGTCGCCCCGCGTGACGTGGAAGAGGCGATTGTTCGTATTACGCAGCTGGCGCGTGCGGCGGGTATTCACCTGGTGCTGGCGACCCAGCGTCCGTCGGTGGATGTGGTGACCGGTCTGATTAAGGCGAACGTTCCGTCTCGTATGGCGTTTGCGACCTCCTCGGTGACTGACTCCCGCGTGGTGCTGGATCAGCCCGGCGCCGAGAAACTGATCGGTCAGGGTGACGCGCTCTTCCTGCCGATGGGTGCCTCGAAGCCGATGCGTGTTCAGGGTGCGTGGGTGTCTGAGTCTGAGATTCACGCCGTGGTTGAGCACGTGAAGAAGCAGGCGCCGACCATCTACCGTGAGGACGTGATGGTCTCTGCCGCGAAGAAGCAGATTGATGAGGAAATCGGCGATGACCTCGACGATCTGCTGCAGGCGGCGGAGATTGTGATTACGACCCAGTTCGGTTCGACCTCGATGCTGCAGCGTAAGCTACGCATGGGCTTCGCGAAGGCTGGCCGCATCATGGACCTGCTGGAGTCGCAGGGCGTGGTGGGCCCCTCGGAGGGCTCGAAGGCACGTGAGGTACTCATCCGCCCGGATGACCTGCAGGCGACCCTGGCGCGTATTCGGGGTGAAGAGCCTCCGGCTGCCGACCCGTACGCGAACGCGGTGGACCCGGGCGAGGCGGTCACCGACTATTTCGATGAGCCCGATGATGAGGGCTCGGAGGACGCCTGGCAGCTGACCGGCCGCTAGCCCCTCAGCACCCTATCCATTCGGCTGAGTCCACTTAGCTGAGTGAACTCGCGACATGCACCCCGTATCGTCCCTGTGATGTCTGCTACGGCACACGTATAATGGACGGTACGGGGTGTTTGCGTATCCCCGATACGTTTAGGTGTCGGTGTGTACGCGGTCTCTCACCGTCGAAAGCCATCTACCCGTAAGGAGCCGTTATGAGTGAAGCTCGCAATTCCGCATCCGCCGGTGCGGTCAGCACAGCGAAGCCTTCGAACTGGAATGTGCCGAATGTGTTGACGGTTCTGCGTATTATTGCGGTTCCTTTCTTCATTGTTGCCCTGGTTGCGGGCGGTACTTTTGGTGCCGCTGATCCGACGCACCGCTGGCTGGCGTGGATTATTTTCATTCTTGCCATGCTCACGGACTGGGCGGACGGCTACCTGGCGCGCTCGCGTAACCTAATTACGAGCTTCGGTAAGATTGCTGACCCGATTGCCGATAAGTTCCTCACTGGCGCGGCGTTCATTGTGCTGTCGGCGCTGGGTGAGCTGTGGTGGTGGGTCACGATTGTGATTCTGCTGCGCGAGTGGGGCATTACAATCATGCGTCTGTTCATCATTAAGTACGGTGTGATGGCCGCTAGTAAGGGCGGCAAGATTAAGACCGTGCTACAGACGGTGGCGCTGGTGCTGATGCTTCTGCCGCTGGGTCAGCTGGGTCTTGGCTGGCTGATTCCTGGTTGGATTCTGATGGGCGCGGTCACTGCGATTACCGTGTGGACCGGACTGGTGTATGTGCGTGATGCGTATATTTTGCGTCGTAACTGGTTGCAGGCTCAGGCCTCCCAGGGCGGTGGTCATTAGAGGCGAGGGGAGCGGCGTGTGCTGCTCCCCTTCGCTGTACCTGCGGCGCGTTGTGTGCCGCGTGAGGTTTTGGGCGGCGGTTCGCCGCTGAAAGGAGAGAATGATGGTTCCCCTCGTACTTGAAGATGCTCTGGCCCTTGAGCCCGCTGAGGTTTTCTCCGGTACCCCGGAGGCGGCGGCGCTGTTGCTGCGTGATGCGGTGCAGTTGCGCGCCTCCCAGGAGGGGCCGGTGCAGGTGGCGACAGCTGAGTCGCTGACCGGCGGGGATGTTGGCGGCGCGATTTGTACGGTGCCGGGCGCATCCGCGTATTACCGCGGCGGCGTGATTTCCTATGCCTACGAGGTGAAGGCTCAGGTGCTGGGCGTGGACGCTCAGCTGCTGGCGCGTGAGGGTGCGGTGCATCCTGCGGTGGCTGTGCAGATGGCGGTCGGTGCGGCGCGTGTGTGCGGTGCCGATTATGCGGTGTCGACCACGGGTGTTGCCGGTCCTGATTCTGCGGATGGCCAGCCGGTGGGTACGGTCTATATTGGAGTGTGTTCCCCGGGCGGTTCTGAAGTGTTTGAGCGCCACTATTCGGGGGACCGGGCGCAAATCCGTGCGGCGGCGAGCGCGGATGCGATTGCCCTGCTTGCGCGTGCGGTGCGCGGCGGCGCCGGTGGGGTTCTGAAGGACGAGCTGGCGTAGCGTACTAGGGCTGGGCTGTGCGGTGCATGGAACGGCTGTGTCGTCGTCTGCGCGGCGCCTACCTGAGAAAAATTTACGGTTCAAATATATTCACAGGGTTCTTTCAGCTCCACAGGAATAAAGGCATAGGTTCGCCTGTTTGAATAGATACAAGCCATAAGAAGAGGACGAAAATGGCGAGGCCCCTAGCTCATGCCTCAAAAATCAGTTAGGCTTAACTCTGTACAGTCCCGCAGGTCGGGAATACCTACTCAGGAAAGTGATATAGAAGCTCATGGCTAAGCAGCGCGTATCGATTAATGGCATTACTAAGTGGAAGGAAATCGAGGAGACCCCCCGACAGGTCGCCCCGGTCGTTGAGGAAGCTAAGGTTGTTCCCCTGCGACAGGCAATCGGTGAGGTTCTTCGCGATGTTCGCCAGCGTCAGGGCCGCACCCTGCGCGAGGTTTCCCAGCGTGCCCGTGTTTCCCTCGGTTACCTGAGCGAAGTTGAGCGCGGTCAGAAGGAAGCTTCCTCCGAACTGCTGGCGTGGATTTGCCAGGCTCTGGACATTCCGATGTCCCAGATGCTGCGTGAGGTTGCCGACCGTATGGCGGTTCTCGAGGGCGTTCAGATTCCGGATACTGTTCCGGCTGAAATGTCTGAGCAGTACAAGAGCGATTACTACATTCTCTCGAAGTAACGAGAGGCGGCACATGCCGCGCTAAACGTGAAGCGATGCCGTGCATCCCCGTAAAGTGGGGGTGTGCGGCATCGCTTATTCTGGCTTTACTCTCGGTTTATTCTGGGGGTTGCTCTCGGGCGAGATGTGGGTGATGTGACGAATTATGAAGCGAACTAGCGGTGAAGTGTAAGGAGTGCTTGTGAAGCTGAGCGAATTTTGGGCGTGCATGGAGTATGAGTTCGGTGCCGGGTACGCGCCGGTGCTGGCGCGTGACTTGGCGCTGGGCTCGCTGGGTCATGTGACCGCTGCGGAGGCGCTGGACCAGGGCGTTAACCCGAAGGATGTGTGGCTTGCGATCTGTGAGGAGCAGGAGATTCCGCAGGAGCGCCGCCTGGGCCCCGATAAGGAGCCGTTGCGCTAGTCGGTAAGTCTGGCGCTTTCTCGCGTAGGGGCGGGGCCTACCGTTTGTTCGAGTGCTAGCGCCTGCGCGGGAGGTATTTTCGAATAATTAGCCGATAATCCGGGGATTTTCGAAAATATATGCCGAAACCCTATCCGATTTATTCGAAACCGTGTCGTAATTTTGTTCGACTCATGCTAGACTTTTCCACATCAGGAATTTTTCGGAAAAATCTTCAAAGTTTTCCACAGATTTTAAAAAATGGCCTTATCCTGTCAGGCTGTGACCCTAGAGTAGTCTCAGAAGGAACCGGTAGGCCAAAACCTTCAAGGTCTCGATCACGAGTCCCACCGATTCCGAAGAAACATTACTCCCGTCAACCACTGACAACACAAAGAACGAGGTACTACCGTGGCTAAGAACACCAAGTCTCAGAGCGTAGCTCGCGTTCCCGAAGAGGGTCGCGCCAAGGCACTTGAAGCCGTGATGGCACAGATCGACAAGAACTACGGCAAGGGTGCAGTCATGCGCCTGGGCGATAAGGAAATCACCAAGACCGAGGTTATCTCCACCGGCGCTATCGCCCTGGATGCCGCTTTGGGTATTGGCGGTCTGCCCCGCGGCCGCGTCATCGAGATTTACGGTCCCGAGTCCTCCGGTAAGACCACCGTTGCGCTGCACGCTGTAGCGAACGTTCAGAAGGCAGGCGGCGTGGCAGCATTCATTGACGCCGAGCACGCACTGGACCCGATTTACGCGGCTAAGCTGGGCGTGGACATCGACCAGCTGCTGGTCTCTCAGCCCGACACCGGTGAGCAGGCACTGGAAATTATGGACATGCTGGTTGGTTCCGGCGCCGTTGATATCGTGGTCGTCGACTCCGTTGCCGCGCTGGTTCCCCGCGCCGAAATTGAAGGCGACATGGGTGACTCCCACGTGGGTCTGCAGGCTCGCCTCATGAGCCAGGCGCTGCGTAAGATTACCGGCCGCCTCTCCGCAACCGGCACCACCGCAATCTTCATCAACCAGCTGCGTGAGAAGATTGGCGTCTTCTTCGGCTCTCCCGAAACCACCACCGGTGGTAAGGCGCTGAAGTTCTACGCTTCGGTCCGTATCGACATCCGCCGCATTGAGACCCTCAAGGACGGCGCTAACCCGATCGGTAACCGAACCCGCGCCAAGATCGTGAAGAACAAGATGGCTCCGCCCTTCAAGCAGGCTGAGTTCGACATCCTCTACGGTGAGGGCATCTCCGTTGAGGGTGGCATCCTGGACCTGGCGGTGGAGAACGACATCGTCAAGAAGTCCGGCGCATGGTTCACCTACGACGGTGAGCAGCTGGGCCAGGGCCGCGAGAACGTTCGTAAGCTGCTCAAGGACAACCCCGAGCTCACCGAGGAACTGCAGTACAAGGTTCTGGTGAAGCTGGGCATCATTGAGGAAGAAGCTGACGAGCAGGCAGCTGCTGAGTCCGAGGGCAACGACCCGCTGGACGAGCTGGCTGAGGAGTTCTAAACCCGCCCGCGTAGCTTCTTGCTAACGCCACGACTGATTGCCGTGTGCTGTGCATTCCGCACGGTGCACGGCAATCTGTCGTTAACGGGAGCACGTTAAATGGAGTAAGAGCGGGCGCTGAGACAGCGCCTCGTTACAATGGGGGAGCGCCGTATAGCCCGGCGCACGGGCCATCAAGCGACCCAACACAGGGGAGAGGAGGAACTGAACATGACGGAACAGAACGCTCATAAAGAGCGTGAGCAAAACAGCGCGCGTGACGACGATGCCGGTTTTGCGGCGCTGGATGCGACCGAACCGCACTTCGGTTCCTCAGCGCTTGGTAACTCTGTTTCCTTTGAGCCTGTTGCCCCTCCGGTTGAGGTAGGCGGCTTCGAGGCGCTCAATTTTGAGGCGCCCGCCGCCCTGGCGGAGCCCATCCTCAGCTGGGAAGCGCCTCCTGCTTTTGCGTTTCCTTCTATTGAAGAGCTCCCGTATGAGGATGAGCCCCCATACCCTGATGAGCCTCCCTATGAGGGTGAACCTCCCTATGAGGACGAACCTCCCTATCCGGCAGAGCCTTTGTACCCTGAAACAGAGTACCCTGAAGCAGAGTACGCGGGGGAATATTGGGTACCCTCAGACGAAGCGGCACCTGCAGAAGCGATAGCGGAGCAGCGTGGGGGCCAAGAAACCGCACCCCAGAAACCTAAGCCGAAAGCGCGGCAGGCTGAAAAGCCCGCGCCTCAGAAGAAGTCAGCGGCCACAGAAAACGCACCCAAAAAGTGGGTGCGGAACAGGGCCGCGGATTCGGTAGTCACTGAGGAGTTCCCGGACTGGCACCCCGCCGCGCACGGCTTTGTTGAAGAAAGCATTGCCCGCGATAACGGCGGCGACTACGCTGGGGAGTTCCGCGTACCCGAGCTGCCCCTGCAGGCTGTGCCCGCCAATTTTGAAGGTGGCAGCTCTGAGGAAGACGGCGAATCGCCGCGCCGCAGCCTGCTCGTTGACCCGAACCTACCCGCCGTCTCCATTGACGAAGCGCCCGCTCGTGCCTTCACCCCCGGCGGCGCCGAGCCGCGCCCTATGGCGGCGGGGCGCATGAGTCGAGCCGGTGCCGCCTCCATCGGATCGGGTCTCACCGCCGAAGAGAAGGAAGAAATCGAGAGGCAAGCCGCTCAGCGGGATAAGCAAAATAAACGCAAGTCTTCACGTGCCTCCAAGAACACCGACTATAAGCGTGGGTTCCGCCGCATGAGCGCGGCGCAACAAGAGAAAATGCGGAGCCGCTCGCCCTACGCGCCCGCCTTCGGGGCTCGCAGTGACGACGAGGAAACCCGCAAGAGTCCTGCGGGCCGCGGCTCCGGAAGCAACCTATTTAGGGAGGGAAGTAGCTTGAATGAAGAACTCACCCCCGCCGAAGAAGCGCTCATCCGCGGTATTGCCGAGGAGGAGGCGCAGGGTGTTGGTACCGGAAAGCGCCGTGCCGCTTCGGCTGGATCCCCAAAGGATGGTTCTCGAGCACGCGGCTCCCAACCGGGCGGCTCTCAGGTGGGAAGTGCTTCCTCACCGTCGGAAAGCAACGTGCCTTCCTGGAAACAGAAGGTGCGTGCCGCCCGAGCCGCGGAAGAAACAGACCCCTACACGCGCGCTAAAACCATCGTGTACAACCAGCTGGCGTACTCGGCAAAAACCCGAGGTCAGCTGCGTAAGAAGCTGCAAGCAGAAGGCTTCGACGCGGAGCTCATTGAGCCGCTGCTCGATAAGTTCGAGGCTGCAAAACTCATTGACGATGCCGAATACGCCCAAACGTTCGTGGCGCAGAAGAGCCGCACCAAGAAGCTCTCCCGCGCCGCGCTACGCCGCGAGCTCGCTGAACGCGGGGTGCGCGGTGAAGAGGCGGAGAATGCCCTGGCTCAGCGCACCGACGAGCAGGAACGTGAGGACGCCGCCGAGCTGGTGCGTAAGAAGCTGCGCCCCGGCATGGGCCTGAACGACCGTGCTGAAAAGGATAGGGTGACCCGCCGACTGCTGGGGATGCTGGCTCGTCGCGGGTACTCCTCCTCGGTGTCGATGTCGGTGATTCGTGAGGAACTCGCCGCCTACGGTGCGGAGGATGAGCTCTGGTAGAGGGCGAATTAATACATTCCGCACGCACGGATAGACCCATGCCGGGGTGACCGCGAAAATAGACGCAATAAAGGGTGAGCCCGCTACAGACATACTCTGTGGCGGGCTCACCCTTATGTTTTTGATCTTTATAAAAAGCCTTGTCGGAGGGTATATCCGCTGTTTACTCTGCTGCTTATTCAGCGGCTCCCAAACGGTTCGCGAACTCGGCGAGGGTCGCATCCTGAGAACCGGCAATCTCCAACAGCAGGCGCATCAGCTGCGCACCCTCACGGCGAATACGAGGCAACAGATCGGAACGCACCGAAGAAGAGTAGAGCTCCAGCAGCGCGCACACGGTCACCGCCGTGCACACCGCCAAATCCTCCGCCAGGTGCTCATCCAACGGGGCGTCCTCAAAGAGGGCAGAGTACAGCGCCGGCAGCGCCTTCTTGCGATCCACCCGGTAGCGCGGGTACTCCGGCGAGGAGGGGAAACCCAGCATCGCCTCAACGAACGGGAAGCCGCGGTGGTGCAGGCAAGTGCCCTCCGCATCGACCATGCGCACCTGCGCGCCGTCCGCCGAACCAATCAGCACGTTCTGCGGCGAAAAATCGCCCGAAGAGAGCATATACACCCTGCCGCGGTTGAGCTTGAACTGCTCGGGTACCGGCGGGCGCTTGGTGAAGAAGGGCTGTAGAACGCGGCGGAAACGGAAGGACAGCTCTTCAACGGCGGCGGGAAGAATGGGCGCGTCCTCATGCGCGGCTGGGCTGGAAGCCGGGCTGTCAGCATCGTGCTCGGGGGCGCGCGCCTCATCAGTCACACCGTACAGCTTCTTCAAACCGCGCTCCGCCAAACCCGGCGAGGCAATAGCGCCCGGGAACTGCGCCTTGCGGTCGGCACGCGCCAGGTTCAGGCGGTAATCCTCGACCGCCTCGCCCATAATGCCGCTGGCGGCAAGGGAACGGTACGCCTCAATGTAGTAGTTCAGCGCATCCAGCGCCTGCTGTTCGGTGCCCTCCAGCAGGGCGTGGGCGACCGAATACTGCTCGCCCTCAACGGTTCCGGCGCTCACATCTTCCAGCGCCAGCACTCGCAGTTCAGGATCCGCGCCGTAGAGCTGCGGGAACAGACCCGGAACCTGCCGGTTCAGCGCTTCCAAACCGTAGCGCTCACGCAGGTACCCGAAACCGCCCGCGTTCACCGTCGAATCCTTACGGCGGTAGCGCTTAAGAATCAGGGAGGAGGGCAGGGCATCGGCGGCTTCCGCGGGGCCGGAATCCTCAAAGTTCACGCGCACCACAACCGAGCGCATGCCGGTGCCCAGAATCTGCACGCGCTCAACCGTGCGGGCCGCCACCTGCTCCAAAGAATGCGCCCAGCTGAGCAGCTGCATCAGGGTCTGACGCATCGAGGCAGACTCAGCGCTCGCCTGAGGCGGCACGGGGGAGTAGGCGGCAACCGCCTCCTCAATGAGGGTGCTCAGACGTTCCCCGTCAGGGGCGGGGGCGGAAGAATCGTTCGGTGACAGAGCCGGAAAGTTACTACTAAGGGAAACCTGCATAGAGCCATTATCCCCCATCGGATACCCTATAGGGCATGACTTCGACCCTCAGCGATTCCGCCCAGACCCCCGAAACCAGCCCCCGCACCTACGAAGTGCGCACTTTCGGCTGCCAGATGAACGTGCACGACTCCGAACGAATGTCCGGCCTGCTGGAGGCTAACGGCTACGTTCGCGCTGAGGAAGGCACCCAGCCCGACCTGGTGGTTTTCAACACCTGCGCGGTCCGTGAAAACGCTTCCAACCGCCTCTACGGCAACCTCGGTCAGCTGGCACCGGTCAAGCGCGCCCACAAGGGCATGCAGATCGCTGTGGGCGGCTGCCTGGCGCAGAAGGACCAGGACGCCATCATTGAGAAGGCGCCCTGGGTGGACGTCGTGTTCGGTACCCACAATATTGGTGCCCTCCCCACCCTGCTGGAGCGTGCCCGCCACAACCACGAGGCGCAGGCAGAACTGCTCGAATCCCTCGAAGTTTTCCCCTCCACCCTGCCGACCAAGCGCGACCACGTGTACTCCGGCTGGGTGTCCATCTCGGTGGGCTGTAACAATACTTGCACCTTCTGCATCGTGCCGTCTCTGCGCGGTAAGGAGAAGGACCGCCGCCCCGGCGACATTCTCGCTGAGGTTCAGGCGCTGGTCGATGACGGCGCCATTGAGGTGACCCTGCTCGGTCAGAACGTGAACTCCTACGGCGTGGAGTTCGGCGACCGCCAGGCGTTCTCCAAGCTGTTGCGTGCCTGCGGCGAGATTGAGGGCCTGGAGCGCGTGCGCTTCACCTCCCCGCACCCGGCAATGTTCACCGACGACGTGATTGACGCGATGGCGGAGACCCCGAACGTCATGCCCGTGCTCCACATGCCGCTGCAGTCCGGCTCCGACAAGGTGCTCAAGGATATGCGCCGCTCCTACCGTTCCAAGAAGTTCCTGAACATTCTGGACAAGGTGCGCGAGCGCATCCCGAACGCCGTGATTACCACCGACATCATTGTGGGCTTCCCCGGCGAGACTGAAGAGGACTTCCAGGACACCCTGAAGGTTGTGGAGCAGGCTCGTTTCTCCTCCGCGTTCACCTTCCAGTACTCGATCCGCCCCGGCACCCCCGCGGCGACCATGGAGAACCAGATCCCGAAGGAGGTCGTGCAGGAACGCTACGAGCGTCTGATCGCCCTGCAGGACCGTATCGCCGGTGAGGAGAACCGCAAGCAGCTCGGTAAGACCGTTGAACTGATGGTCGTTGCGGAGGCTGGTCGTAAGGCTGACCAGACTCACCGCCTCTCCGGTCGTGGCCCGGACCAGCGCCTCGTGCATTTCTCGGTGCCCGAGGGTTGCGAGACTCCCCGCCCCGGCGACATGGTCACCGTGCCGATTACCGAGGCTGGTTCCTTCCACCTGATTTCTGACCCGACCGCCGAGCAGTACCAGCTGCGCCGCACCCGCGCCGGTGACGCGTGGGACCGCTCCCAGGCTGACTCTTGCGGTACCGGCACCACCCAGGTGCCCGGTGCGCCGGTGGGTCTGGGCATGCCGACCATCGGTCTGCGCCCCTAAAACCTATAACGAATCATGCGCCCTGTTCCTCGGGCTCTTGTCGCCACCGCAAGTGGGGGCGAGGGAACCGGTAGAATGGGGCGCATGACTATCTCCGAAACTCTGCCCGTTATCGCTATTGTGGGCCCGACCGGCACCGGTAAGAGCGCGCTCGCCATTGAGCTGGCTCTGCGACTGAACGGTGAGTGCATTAATGCTGATTCTATGCAGTTCTACCGGGGTATGGATATTGGTACCGCGAAGGTCACCGCGGAGGAGATGCGCGGCGTTCCGCACCACCTGCTGGACATTATGGACGTGCGGGATGAGGCGTCCGTGGCGGAGTTTCAGGAGCGTAGCCGTGAGCTGATTGAGCAGATTCGTGGCCGTGGCCGCTACCCGATTCTGGTGGGTGGTTCCGGCCTGTATGTGCGTGCCGCCCTGGATAAGTTGGAGTTTCCCGGCACGGATGCGCGGGTGCGTGAGCGCCTGGAGGAGCAGGCGCGTACCGAGGGTATTGGTGCTCTGCACGCCCGCCTGGCGGAGGTCGACCCGGAGTCGGCTGCGCGCGTGAAGGACGAGCGCCGCATTATTCGAGCCCTGGAGGTGTTCGAGGTGACGGGTCGCCCGTTCTCGGCGTTCATGCCGGTGCGCGAGTACGTGACCGAGAGTATTCAGATTGGCCTGGATATGGATCGTGCCCTGCTGCACGAGCGCCTGCACCGCCGTGTGGAGCTGATGCACGAGCAGGGTCTGCTCGATGAGATTCGTACTCTGAACGAACAGGGGTTGCAGGAGGGTAAGACTGCCTCCCGTGCGATTGGTTACGCGCAGTTCGCTCGCGCCCTTGAGGATGTGGACTACAGCGTGGAGCAGGCGATTGAGGATACGACCATTGCGACTCGCCAGTTTGCGCGCCGCCAGCTGACCTGGTTCCGTGCGGATCCGCGCGTGCAGTGGCTAGATGCGCTCTCACCCACCCTTGCTGATGAGGCGGAAGCCATCATCCGCGAAAGCACCCGATAAGCCACAATAACGAGCCGCAGCCGAACAGATACCCCCTCGAACCGGTCGGCGCGGTAAAATCATAAACGGACAGGTCACCAACCTTAAGGACAGCATATGAGCGAGAACCCTTCCATCTGGGGCGAGCTGGCAGGCCTGACCCTCACCAAGGGTCACGGCACCGGTAACGACTTCATCTTTCTGACGGACGAGAACGCAGAAATTGCCCTCACCCCCGAGCTGGTAGCCCGTGCCTGCGACCGACACTTCGGCATTGGCGCGGACGGCTTCATTCGCGCTGCCCGCAGCACCGCCTCCCGCGCGGGTCAGAAGCTGCTCGAGGAGCACCCGGACGCTGTCTGGTTCATGGACTACCGCAACGGTGATGGCTCTATCGCTGAAATGTGCGGCAACGGTGTGCGCGCGTTCGTGGAGTACCTGCGCACTGAGGGCCTGATTGAGCTTGAGGTGGGCGAGACCGTCAAGATTGGTACCCGTACCGGCGTGAAGACTGTGGCGCGTACCGAAGAGGGCTACGCGATTGATATGGGTCCGTGGAGCTTCATCCACGGTGAGGCTGCCCGCGAGGGTGGCGAGGACTGCCTGGTGTCTGCCCGTGGCCTGAAGACTCCGCGTGCTGGCCTGTCCATTTCGATGGGTAACCCGCACACCGTGGTGATGCTCGGCTCCGACGGTAAGCTGGACGGCCTGGACCTGCACAGCCTGCCTCAGGTGAACCCCGCCCCGGTCAATGGTACGAACGTTGAGTTTGTTGTGCCGGTCGACCTGGACATTGAGAGCGGCGCACAGGTGGGCGCTATCCGTATGCGCGTGCACGAACGCGGCGTGGGCGAGACTCTGTCGTGCGGTACCGGTGCGTGTGCGGCGGCTGCGGCGACCCGTTTCTGGGGCGGCGAGGAAGCACCGGATGAGTGGCTGGTGCATGTGCCCGGCGGTACCCTCGCGGTGACTTTCGTGCTGGGCCCGGACGACCTGGAGCATGTTGTTCTGGCTGGTCCGGCGCAGATGGTTGCAACCGTCGTGCTACGATAACGTGCTGTTTTAGAACAGAGATTTTATAGAGAAAAGCGGCGGGTGTTTTCTGATAACACATTCAGAAAACACCCGCCGCTTCTATATTTTTAAGCAATGAGCGCCAGAGGAGTAAGCGCCAGAGGTTTAATCCTCGTAGCGGTGCACCTGCAGAATACGGAAGCCCTTCGAGGTCGCATAGCGCGACACCTCAAACTCGCCGGGGTGCAGCTGTCCAAGCTGCGCGTCCATCCACTTCTGCAAAGAATCGGAGCCCAGGTTCTTCTGAACCACCAGGTAGGCGTTACCACCGGGCGCCAGGCGAGGCAGCCAGGTCAGCAGAATCTCGTGCAGAACCTCCTTGCCCACGCGAATCGGCGGGTTCGACCAGATGGTGTCAAAACGCAGTTCGGGGTCAACAGATTCGGGGGTTCCCACGGTGACGTTGGACAGGCCGAGAGCGGCGGCGTTGCGTTCGGTCAGGCTAATGGAGCGGGAGTTCACGTCCACCGCGTGCACCTGCGCCTGCGGTGCGAGCATCGCCAAGGTCAAGGTGATGGGGCCCCAACCGCAGCCGATGTCGAGCATGCGTGTACCCTGCGGGTCGGGTGCTTCCTGCAGCAAAATAGCGGTGCCCTTATCAATACCGGAGGGGCTGAAAATGCCGTTAGCTGTGGTGACGGTGACCTTGCGGCCGGCAAGCTCCACCTGCACGGGGCGGGGCTTGAATTCGGTCTCGGGGGTTTCAGAGAAATAATGCTGCTCGCTCATGCTATCCAGTGTACCGGTAGGGCAAGAACCCGCCGCACACGGGCAGAATATGCACGGGGCGGGTTGGTAGCTTGCACGCCCTGAGCGCACAGGCGACCGAACCCCCTACCTGATGCGGGCAACGGCGGTAGAATTAGAGTCGTATGAATTCTAAGAATATCCCCGTATCTGATACCGAAAAGCTGCCCAGTGATGAGCAGCTGCGCCGCACCGTAGACCGCGTTCTGGGCCGCTCCCAGGCCGCCGCCTCCGTCACTACTTATGACGCCGCCGGTACCGCGCATCGCAGCGATAACTCTTCCAGCACCCACGGCAGCCACACTAGCCGCCGTGTGCTGGATACTCGCGCGCGTGAAATTTCTGACGTTCAGCGTGAGCACTCAGAATATGACGGTGACCAGGAAGATCTTGCTGAGCGCCGCGCACTGCGCCGTATCGCGAACCTCTCCACCGAACTTGAAGACGTCACCGAGGTCGAGTACCGCCAGCTGCGTCTGGAGCGCGTGGTGCTGGCTGGTCTGTGGACTGAAGGCACCGTAGAGGATGCAGAGAACTCCCTGCGTGAGCTCGCGGCACTGGCTGAAACCGCAGGTTCCGAGGTTCTGGACGGCCTGGTTCAGCGCCGCCTCAAGCCGGACCCCGGCACCTTCCTCGGCTCCGGTAAGGCACTGGAACTCAAGGACATTGTGGAGGCGACCGGCGCCGACACCGTCATTGTCGACTCCGAACTGGCTCCCTCTCAGCGTCGTGCCCTCGAAGACATTGTGAAGGTCAAGGTCATTGACCGAACCGCCCTGATTCTCGACATTTTCGCTCAGCACGCTAAGTCCCGCGAGGGTAAGGCGCAGGTTGAGCTGGCTCAGCTGGAGTACATGCTACCGCGTCTGCGTGGTTGGGGTGCCTCCCTGTCTCGTCAGGCGGGTGGCCGCGCCGCAGCCGGTGAGGGTATCGGTTCGCGTGGTCCCGGTGAAACCAAGATTGAGATGGACCGCCGCCGCCTGCGCGCTCGCATGGCGAAGCTTAAGCGTGAGATCGCTGCGATGGCGCCGGCGCGTGAGACGAAGCGTCTGAACCGTCGCCGTAACCGTGTGCCTTCGGTGGCTATCGCTGGCTACACGAATGCGGGTAAGTCCTCCCTGCTGAACCGTCTGACCGATGCCGGCGTGCTTGTGGAGAACGCCCTGTTTGCGACGCTGGACCCGACCGTCCGTAAGGCTCAGACCCCGGACGGTATCGGCTACACCCTCTCTGACACGGTGGGTTTCGTGCGTTCGCTGCCGACCCAGCTGGTGGAGGCGTTCCGCTCCACCCTGGAAGAGGTCGCTGACGCTGACGTCATCCTGCACGTGGTGGATGCTTCGCACCCGGACCCGGAGGGGCAGATTCGTGCTGTCCGCGAGGTCATCGCGGAGGTTGACGCCCGCCATATCCCCGAGATTATTGTGCTGAATAAGGCGGATGCCGCCGACCCGTTCGTGCTGGAGCGTCTGCGCCAGCGCGAGCCGGAGCACGTGATTGTTTCGGCGCGTACCGGTGAGGGTATTGATGAGCTGAAGCAGAAGATTGCGGACACTATTCCGCGCCCCTCCATTGAGGTGAAGCTGCTGATTCCGTACTCGCACGGTGAGATTATTTCGCGCCTGCATGAGTGGGATGCCGAAATTAAGAGCACCGATTTCGTATCGGACGGCACCTTCGTGGTGGCTCTGGTCCGTGAGGATGTCGCCTCCGAACTGTCCGAGTATGTGCTGGAGGGCGACCTGCTGGAGGTTCTGGAAGAGGAACTTGCGGAGGCGCACGCCCTGGCTGAAGCGACCGCTTCTGTTTCCGAGCAGTCCTCTACCTCCGAGGCTCTCTAAGGGCGGATGAGCGTGACCGAGAGCATCAACGCGCCCAAAAACACCCCGGGAACTAGGCCCGGACCGGCGACCGGCGGCACCCGATTCACCGGGCAGGAGCTTGAGACCCTGCCCGGTGCGAAGGACGCCCTGACCCTGCTGGACGAGGCGGTTGCCGCCACCGGCGGTCAGAACCGTGCTGGTCAGCGCACCATGGCGACGCATGTGGCGCAGGCTCTTGAACTGCAGCGTCACCTGCTAGTCCAGGCGGGTACCGGTACCGGTAAGTCCCTGGGCTACCTGGTTCCTGCCCTGGCGCGGGTGGGGGAGTCGGACCAGCCGATTGTTGTTGCGACGGCTACCCTCGCTCTGCAGGCGCAGATCGTGAACCGCGATATTCCGCGTCTTCTACAAGCGCTGGAGCCGCGCCCGGAATCGCAGGCGCAGGTGGCTCTGCTCAAAGGCCGCAATAACTACCTCTGCCTCCACAAGCTGGAGGGCGGCTACCCGGAAGACGAGCCGGATGCTCTCTTTGACATGCCTTCTTCGACCTCCCGCGTGGGTGAGGAAGTGGTGCGCCTGCGCGAGTGGGCCGACCGCACGGAGACCGGCGACCGTGACGAGCTGAAGCCCGGCGTCTCTGACCGCGCCTGGGCTCAGGTATCGGTCAGCGCCGCCGAGTGTCTGGGCCGCCGCTGCCCGCTGGTGGAAGAGTGCTTTAGCGAGATGGCGCGTAGCCGTGCCGCTGAGGCTGATATCGTCATCACGAACCACGCCCTGCTGGCGATTAACGCTTTCGAGGGCATGAAGGTTCTGCCCGAACATGAGACGGTCATTATTGATGAGGCTCATGAGCTGGTGGACCGCGTGACAGGTGCCGTGTCTGGTTCTTTGACGGCTGCGATGGTTCGCCGTGCTGCGCGTAGCGTAAAGAAGCATTCGAAGGCTGATTCCGGTGCCCTGGAAATGGCTGCCGGCACCCTGGAGACCGCGTTCGAGGGTCTTGCCGAGGGCCTGCTGAAGGGCCTGGACGGTCGCCTTTTGACCGCTATCTCTGCGGTCAACGATGCCGCCCGCACCGCCCTGTCCGATACCAAACCAGACGGTCAGGATGTTGACGCCGGCCTGCAGATGGCGCGCTCGCGTGTCTCTGAAGTGCACGATATGAGTAGCCGCATTCTGGAGGCTTCGGGCGAGCAGGACGTGCTGTGGATTTCTCGTCAGGGTGGTTGGGAGAACGGCCGCTATGTGGCTGCTTCCGATACCGACCCGGCGACCCTGAACATCGCCCCGTTGAGCGTTGGCCTACAGCTACGTGACGGCCTGTTCGCTGACCGCACCGTGATTCTGACGAGTGCAACCCTGACGGTGGGTGACTCTTTTGACGTTGCCGCCGGTGCCCTGGGACTGCAGGGCGAGGGCGCGCCGCGCTGGACGAGCATCGACGTAGGTTCGCCTTTCGACTACCGCAAGCAGGGCATCATGTATGTTGCCGGGGATTTGAAACCTCCGGGATTTGGAGTGCACGAGGGCCAGCTGGAGCGCCTGCGTGAGCTGTGCGAGGCGTCGGAGGGCGGCGCCCTGGGTCTGTTCTCCTCGAAGCGAGCCGCCGAGCGTGCCGCCGAGTACATGCGTGAGCACAGCGACCTGAACATTCTTCTACAGGGTGAATCTTCGCTCAAGGCTCTGGTGGAGGAGTTCAGCGAGGACGTTGACTCATGCCTGTTCGGAACGATGAGCCTGTGGCAGGGCGTGGACGTTCCCGGTGACTCTTGCCGCCTGGTGGTGATGGACCGCATCCCGTTCCCTCGCCCGGATGACCCGATTGCGCAGGCTCGTACGGAGGCGGTGAACCGTCACCGCGGTAACGGCTTTATGGCGGTTTCTGCTCACCACGCGGCGATTCGTATGGCGCAGGGCGCGGGTCGCCTGATCCGTTCGGTGTCTGACCGCGGCGTGGTGGCTGTGCTGGATTCTCGTGTAGCAACCAAGCGTTACGGCGGTTTCTTGATGAAGGCGATGCCGCCGATGTGGTCGACACAGAATAAGGCAGCCGTGACCGGTGCATTGGCTCGTCTTTCGGCGAGTATTGAGCGTTAGCTCGGGCAGGCTCCATTCCTGGCGGCGCCGGCCCTCCGCTTTGGAGATATCCGCTTTGGAAATATATAAATCACCCCGGTGATACGTGAACGTTCACGTATCACCGGGGTGATTTCTATATAGAGCTAAAAGCCTCGCGGTTATGTCTTTTAGAAGCTGTGCTGTCTAGAGACTACGCAGCACGGAGACGACCTTACCCATGACGGTTGCGCGGTCGCCCATAATCGGCTCGTAGTTGGAGTTGCGCGGCATGAGCCAGGTATGGCCGTCGACCTGACGGAACACCTTCACGGTTGCTTCATCATCGAGCAGCGCAGCTACGATATCGCCGTTGTCCGCGGTGTGCTGCTCGCGGACAACCACCCAGTCACCGTCGCAAATCGCGGCGTCAATCATGGAATCGCCCTTGACCTTGAGCATGAAGAGCTTGCCGCTACCGACCAGCTGGCGGGGCAGAGCGAGCACATCCTCCACGGACTGCTCGGCGGTAATGGGGCCGCCCGCTGCAATTCGTCCAACCAGGGGAACGGGTACGAGGTCTTCGTCGCCGACTTCGAAGTTCGGCAGCTCGGGCAGGGAAGAGGAAGCGCTACCGTGCATGCCGACGCCGTTCTCATCTAGCACCTCAATGGCGCGGGGGAGCTTGGGATCGCGGCGAATGTAGCCCATGGTCTCGAGGCGACCGAGCTGGTGAGTGACCGAGGACAGGGACGCAAGACCCACCATGTCACCAATCTGGCGCATGGACGGCGGGTAACCCTTTTGTTCAATCTCGGTGCGGATCGCGTCAAGAATCTTCTGCTGGCGCGCGGTCAGCGCCGGACGGGGTGCTGTTGCCATTTCTTTTCCTTCGGTCTGTACTCCGGCCTCTGTATTCCGGTCGGGGCACGGATGGGTGCTTCACACGTTTTCTAATGGTGTCCTAAAAATTTTTTGGTTCTGCCGAAATGGGTCTTATCTCGTCAGGGGGTGGAGGAATTCTATCCGTGCCGGAGCGATACGCGGGTAACGAGTATGCGCCTCCGCCATATAAAACTCAGCCAGCAGCACCTGCATTCGACACAGAACCAAGCTGTAACGGGTACAGAAACCTGCTGTGAGTAGGACTCATCAGGAGCGTGTGGAACGTCTCTTGACACCAGTGTAGAACACTACACCGAAAAACTCAAACAAATATTCTAGATTTTTTCTTCGAAACTCGAAGAAATTTTTAGTACATCTCTGCTAGACTTTAGAACAAGAGTTCGTATATACTCTTGAATCTCTCCTGAAATTCAAGATTTACGGGTGGGCGTTCGAAGAATATTCGAATATTCGACCCGGACTCTTCCGGGAGAGGAGAGTGAATGAGTGTTCGAATGTATTCGAATCCTCTGCCTCTCTCTTCGAATAATCTACCTCGGATGCTCTAGCGAGCATCTGGCGAAGAGAGAGCGCAGGGGATGGGGTGCTGGGGCGACCCAGCGCAGCCCGGTGCACCCGACGCTCTGACCTAACTAGAGAATAGCTACCCAATAGTTATCGCCTAACAATCACCACTCCATAGTTATCACTCAACTAGGACCTCCGAGCGGGTATCGCTCGGCATTGCTAGACCCGCGGGGCAACCCCGGGGCGAGCTGAGAGAAAGGAACCACAATGACTACTGCAGCACCTATTGCTTCTCATGGCACTTCTGCACACCTTCCGGCAGGTTTGGTGGTACTTCACCCCGCCCGCACCGCGTCCGTCCGCACCGTGTCTGCCCGCACCGTGCAGGGGCGTTCTCGTGCGGCTCATGCACCCCGTCCTGCGCAGGTGGCTCAGCCCGCCCACGCTCCCGCTACTTCTGCCCAGGCACCTGCGCCGGTTCGCCCTGTAGTTTCTGAGGTGCAGGCTGCTTCTGATGTGCAGGCACCTAGTGCGAAGAGCGTTCTTCTTGCTAAGGGGGGCGAGCTTCTGCGCTCGGTTCCCGGTTCTATTCGTCGTCTTGGTACTCCGCGCGGTTTCTTGAAGGGCCTGCCTCTGCTGACTTTGGCGGCGCTGATTGTGCTCGGTGCTATTAGCTTCTTTGGCCCGGCGGCTTCTGCTTCCGTGGAGAACGCCTCGGTGACTCGAACCGTCGTTGTGGTCAAGCACGGCGAGACCCTGTGGGATATTGCTCAGGCGGTGGATCCGCACGGTGACACCCGTGATACTGTGGTTCGTATTATGGAGTTGAACTCGTTGACCAGCACCTCTGTTGATGCCGGTCAGCGTCTGGAAATTCCTCAGACTCAGCGCTAAGCATGGACCCGCGTGTGGTTGGCTTTTGCATGAGGTTGATGTCTTGACTCCGAATCCGCTATCTCTCAAGCTAGAGCGCTTGAACCGAATTCTTGAGCCTATGAAATAGGAGCGCACCGATGCCTGTCCCCGCTGAATCCACACCCGTCAAAACTGAAACCATGCAGACCGCTCGTCCTGTGGTTGCCGTTTTGGGGGAACCCGGAACTCGTGGCGCCTTGGTGAAGCTTCTTCAGGATGCGGGGGCGGAGGTCATCGTGACCGCTGTGCCCGATCAGCTGCGTGAGGCTGACGGTATGGTGGTTACCGGCGGTGCGAGCTCTCTTGAGGCGTATGAAGATCTGAAAGCTAAGGACGCTGAGCGTGTGATTGGCCGCCGTGTTGCCGGTGGTCGTCCGGTGCTGGTTGCCGGTGCGGCACTGAGCTGCCTCTTTGACTCTATTACGGTGGAGCATCCGCAGATGGGGCAGGTTCAGGTGCAGGGCATGGGGGAGTGGCCCGGCGAGGGCGTGGAGCTTTCTACCCGCGAGGTAACTCCCGGTGTTGCTACTTTGCGCCCGTCCGCCGATAGTGCGCTGCTCAAGGATCTTGAGGGCGAGGCTCACTTCAAATCTGAGCACGGCGTTTTTGAGTGGGCTTTTGATCAGAGCATTGAATATATTGCCCCTCCGGCGGTGACTTGGACTGTCACCGAGCCCGCCTATATCGCGGCGGTTGAGAACGGTCCGCTGACGGCGGTGCAGTTCTGCCCGGTAGGTTCTGGCGAGCTGGGGGCGGAGTTTATGCGCCGCTGGGTTGCCTCCCTGGCGGTGACCGGTCGCCTGTCTTCTGGCGACTCCGCTACTGCTGCGGGAGGTAACTAATGTCTGCACCCGTTCTTGAACTTCTGCCCGCTGTTGATATTTCTGAAGGCTACGCGGTGCGCCCGGTGGGCGGCACCCTGTCCGGTGGTGAACAGCGCCTCGACCCTGTTGAGGCGGCTCTGACCTGGGTGAAGTCTGGTGCTCGCTGGATTCACCTGGTTGACCTTGATTTGGCGTTTGGTCGCGGCACGAATACTGAGGTTCTGGCTGAGGTGGTTGCCGCCGTCCGTGCCGAGAATGCCCGCGGCTCCGCTCCGGTTCGTATTCAGGTCAGCGGCGGCGTGCGTAATGCTGAGAGCCTGGAGCGTGCCCTGAGCCTGAACCCGGATCGCGTGAACGTGACCAGCGCGGCTCTGGCGGATTCTTCCTGGCTTGAAGGTACTCTGGCTCGTTATGCTGATTCTGATCTTCTGGCTCTTGGCCTCGATGCCCGCTATAACCCTGAGCGGGGCTGGGTGACGGTGGCTCGCGGTACCGACTGGTCGGGCCCTGACCTGGCGGAGGCGCTGGCGTGGCTGGAGAGTGCGGGTGTGCGCCGCTATATCGTCACGGATGTGAGTAAGGACGGTTCTCTGGCGGGTCCCGGTGCGGAGCTGCTGGATGAGGTGCTGGCTCAGACTGCCTGCCGGGTGGTGGCGTCCGGTGGTGTGGCGTCGCTGGCTGATCTTGTGAAGCTGCGTTCCATGGTGCCTTCTGGTTTGGAGGGCGTGGTGCTTGGTAAGGCACTGTATGTGGGCAACTTTAGTTTTGAGCAGGCTCTTGAGGCCGCTGGCTCCCGCTAAAGCTACCGCTCCCGCTAACCCGAACGGACTTTATATATGGCGAAGCCCCGTCTTCCTCAACGTGAGGGAGACGGGGCTTCGCCGTGAATAGACCGGGTACGGTTTAGTAGACCGGGCCGGTGAGCTTTTCGCCGGGGCCCTTGCCGGGTTCGTCCGGGAAGGGGGATGCTTCGCGGAAGGCGAGCTGCAGGGTGCGCAGGCCGTCGCGCAGGGGTGCTGCGTGCTGGGAGCCGATTTCGGGTGCTGCGGCGGTGACGAGGCCTGCCAGCGCGGTGATGAGCTTGCGTGCTTCGTCGAGGTCCTTGAGGTCGTCGGCGTTTTCGTCTGCAGCCAGGCCGCACTTGACGGCTGCAGCGCTCATCATGTGGATGGCTGCGGAGCTGATGATTTCGATGGCGGGTACGTCTGCGATGTCGCGCAGCTGTTCGTTGACGGCTTCGACCTGCTCTTCGGTGAGTTCGGTGTGGCCGTGTACGGGGGTTTCTTCTTCCGCGGTGAAGCGGAAACTCGTGTTTTCAGTGCTCATAGTCTTAGAATCTCATATTTCGTTTGTTTCGGTAAATGCGTCCTTAAGAGTGGGCACTTCTGGGGACTTTCTGGAGGAGTCCCCGCAATTTTTATGGTGTTTTGCGTCTATTTCCTTGCGTCTGTCGGGGATTCTGCGGTATGGTTGTAGGCAGTTTGCAAGTGGAGCATGCCTCCCACCCGGTTGACCGCCGCAGGCGTTAGTTTGCGAGTTTTGAGGTGAACGGGTTTGTCCGCCGCTTTCGGCGTACGCTGGTTTGTGCCTCCGCTTGTGTAACTGCGGGGGCTTTTTTAGTGCCCGCAACGGATAGTATTCACGGGGAAACCCACAGAGCACAGGAGCTAGTCATTAGCGAACCACGCATTAACGATCGTATCCGCGTTCCCGAGGTCCGTCTTGTCGGTCCCGGTGGCGAGCAGGTAGGCGTTGTCCCTCTGAAGGACGCTCTGCGTCTGGCTGAGGACGCCGAACTCGACCTGGTCGAGGTTGCCCCGAACGCGAAGCCGCCCGTGTGCAAGCTCATGGATTACGGTAAGTACAAGTACGAAGCCGCAATCAAGGCTCGTGAATCCCGCAAGAAGCAGGCTAATGCCGTTCTGAAGGAGATCCGTTTCCGCCTGAAGATTGATACCCACGACTACGAAACCAAGGTTGGACACGCTCGTCGTTTCCTTTCCGGTGGTGACAAGGTCAAGGCAATGATTCAGTTCCGTGGTCGTGAGCAGCAGCGCCCCGAGATGGGTGTGCGTCTGCTGGAGCGTCTGGCGGCTGAACTGGCTGAGGTGAGCACCGTTGAGTCTCGCCCCCGTCAGGATGGCCGCAACATGGTGATGGTTCTGGCTCCGCTTCGCGGTAAGGCAGAGGCTCGCCGTGAGCAGGGCGCCGGCGGTCGCAAGGGTCGCGAGCGTATTGACACGACCAAGGCGAAGCCCGTAACTAATTCTTTGGCAGACGCTATGCCTGCCGAGTTGAAGGCACAGGCTTCTGCCGAGTAGGGAACCGGGTCGTCACTTTAGGATGGGCACGTGCCTCCACCGTTGGGTGGGTGTTGCGGGTTCACCCGGTGCCGGTTCCGAGGCACCTCGTCAGGGGTGCCTCACCTTTGGTCCTTGGGGCTGATGCGTGTATCGCTCAACCCCACTAAGCTACCCCGCCGTTGTGGCGGGGGATGAATGTAAGGAGAACGGCAGCTATGCCGAAGCAGAAGACCCACTCTGGTGCTAAGAAGCGCTTCAAGCTCACCGGTAGCGGCAAGGTTAAGCGCCAGCAGGCGAACCGTCGCCACTACCTGGAGCACAAGTCCTCTCGTCTGACCCGTCGTCTGGCTTCTGACCAGATCGTTACCGGCGGCCAGGCAAAGGTTGTCAAGAAGATGCTGGGTAAGTAAGCAACGCTTACTCTCTGCACCTGGCGCACCGATAGTGGTGCGCACTGATTAAAGACTCGCTCCTGTTCAGCGTGATATGTGAGCTGTTCAGGACATAAGACGAAGGAGACACACGTGGCACGTGTGAAGCGCGCGGTTAACGCGCACAAGAAGCGCCGTACTATTCTCGATCGTGCATCCGGCTACCGCGGTCAGCGTTCTCGCCTGTACCGTAAGGCTAAGGAGCAGGTCACTCACTCGCTGGTTTACAGCTACGACCACCGTCGTAAGAAGAAGGGTGACTTCCGTCGCCTGTGGATTCAGCGTATCAACGCTGCTTCCCGCGCACAGGGCCTGACCTACAACCGCTTCATCCAGGGCCTGAAGGCTGCTGGTGTTGAGGTTGACCGCCGTATGCTGGCTGAGCTGGCTGTTAACGAGCCCGCTGCCTTCAACGCACTGGTTGAGATTGCTAAGAACAACCTGCCCGAGGACACCTCGGCTCCCAAGGCTTAATTAGCCTAGGTTGTGTTCTTACCTCGAAGATCTAGGTTCGGGGTAGGATGCTTAAGCGTCGTGAGCGGCCGTCTGCACTTTTGAGTGTGGGCGGCCGCTTTCTGCGTATCTGGGGGTTGTGCTTGTGGCTGTTCTGCGTTTTTTGGGTGTGCCTTTGCCTGTACCCTTTAAGAGTGAACTTTTTTGAACGTATTAGTACCCCCGTTGTGATGTCCAATCCGCAGGCAGATCGTGTCCGCGATATTGCGAAGCTGCGTACCCGCGCTGCCCGCACGAAGAAGGGCCAGTTCCTGGTGGAAGGCCCGCAGGCTGTGCGTGAGGCGTTGAAGGCGCATCTGAAGAAGCCGATTCTGGATGCTGTCTACGTTACGGAGGCGGCTTTTGACCGTCATGAGGATATTGCTGAGCTGCTGGAGCAGGTGTACGGCACTCCCACCCCGGAGGAGGGCCGCCGCGTCTTTATGCGTGTGGTGACCGATGAGGTGCTGGAAGCGATGGCTGATTCGGTGAGCCCGCAGGGTATTATTGCGGTTTCCTTTATGGTGGATGCGTCGTTCTCGCTGCTGTGGGGTGAGGGCGCGTTGAACCCGAAGTTGATTGCTGTGCTGTCTCGTGTGCAGGATCCGGGTAATGCGGGCACTATTCTTCGTGTGGCTGATGCGGCCGGTGCTGACTTGGTGATTACGACTAAGGGTTCGGTGGATTTGTATAACCCGAAGACGGTGCGTTCTACGGCGGGTTCGCTGTTCCATGTGCCGATTATTCAGGGCGTGCAGCTTGAGGATTTCGCGGAGGATGTGAAGTCTCAGGGTACTGCTGTGCTGGCTGCTGACGGCTATGGTGCGGTGAATCTGCAGGAGCTGAGTGAGTACACTGCGGCTCGTCGTGCCGGTGTGGAGGCGAATGCCCCCTCCGGTGTGAAGGGTAATTTTGATCTTTCTAAGCCGACGATGTGGCTTTTCGGTAATGAGGCGCAGGGCTTGAACGCTGAAGAGAAGGCTGCCGCTACGATGCGCGTGGCTGTTCCTGTTTATGGTTCGGCTGAGTCTTTGAATGTGGGTACGGCTGCTGCTGTGTGCCTGTATGCTTCGGCGATGGCTCAGCGCGGCGTTTCTCGCTAGGTTTTGGGCGGTTCACGGCTGTGGTACAGCGGTGGGCCGCTTTAGCCTCATGGGTTTTAGAGTTTTAGTTTAGGGCTGAGAAAGGGAAATTATGTCTGCTCCTTCTGGTCATTCGGGTTCGGGCGCGATTATTGCTGCGCTGGGTGCGAACCTGGGTATTGCGGTGCTGAAGTTTTTGGCTTTTGCGCTGACTCGTTCTTCGTCGATGTTGGCGGAGGCTATTCACTCGGTGGCTGACTCGGGTAATCAGCTTCTGCTTCTTTTGGGCGGTCGCGCTTCGCAGAAGCAGGCTGATGAGGAACATCCGTTTGGTTATGGCCGTAACCGCTATATTTACGCGTTTATTGTTTCGATTATTATCTTTGCCCTGGGTGGCTTGTTCGCTCTGTATGAGGGTTATGAGAAGCTGCATGACCCGCACGGTATTACTGAGTGGCAGTGGGTTCCGGTGGCTGTTCTGGTGGGTTCGATCCTGCTGGAGGGTAATTCGTTCCGCGTGGCGGTGAAGGAGTCGCGTGATCTGAAGGGCAAGCAGAGCTGGATGCGTTTCTTGCGTACTTCGAAGAACCCGGAGCTTCCGGTGCTTCTGCTGGAGGACGCGGGTGCGCTGCTGGGTCTGATTTTTGCGCTCTTTGGCGTGGGTCTGACCCTGCTGACCGGTAATGGCCTGTGGGATGCGTTCGGCACCCTGGCTATTGGTGTGCTGCTGGTCTTTATTGCTGTGTTCCTTGCGGTGGAGATGAAGTCCCTGATTTTGGGTGAGGCTGCTTCGCCGGAGGATTTGGCGAAGATTCGCGCGGCGATTGATGATGGCGATAGCGAGCGCATTATCCACATTAAGACCGTGCACTTGGGTCCCGAGGAGATTCTGGTGGCGGCAAAGATTCGTATTCATGATGCTGACACCGGTCGTGCGGTAGCTGATGAGATTGACGCGGCTGAGGTGCGTATTCGTGAGGCTGTTCCTGCAGCGCGCATTATCTATTTGGAGCCGGATATTTTCCGGGCCAACGCCTAGGTACTGGTTCCTTGGTCGCACCTGTGCTGGCGCCTCTTGTGGGCGTATCATACCGCGCATACACAGCAGGTGAGGCATATCCACTCAAACACACAAACGTATAGGAGAGACGATTCATGACTTTCGAAATGATTGCTGACGGCTTGCTGAAGATTTTCTTCGGCCTGGTCGTCATCCTGGTGTATCTACGCCTGACCCACCGTTCTCAGGCGGGGCACCAGACCCCGATTGATACCATCGGTAACTTCGTGATTGGTGGTGTGCTTGGTGGTGTACTGTACAGCAATCAGATTAGTATGTTCTACTTCCTCGTTTACCTGGTCTTTACGCTGTGTATGATTCAGCTGCTGAACGTGGCGACCACGAAGATTCGTTTTCTGCATATGGCGGTGCGTGAGCAGCGCGTGCCGGTCATTACGGATGGTGATATCGATATTAAGAGCTTCCAGCAGGCAGATGTGGTTCTTGATCCGATGCGCCTGATTGCTGACCTTCGTGCGCAGGGTATTTACGACCTGGAAGACATTGAGTTCGCTCAGATTGAGCCGAATGGTGTGCTGAGTGTGATTCGTAAGGGCGACGGTGTGCCGAACTTTGCTCTGATTGTGAAGGGTACCTTGGTCACTCGCGATATCGCGGATGCGCACAAGACCGAGGATTGGGTGTACCTACAGTTGCGTGCCGCTGAGGTCGAGCTTGAGGATGTCTTCCTCATGGAGTTCAAGAACGGTAACCGCCTTCTGATTCTGCTGAATGACGGCACTAATATTCGCCGTGAGGTGGCAGAAGCCTCGAATATGAATGATGAGGAAGAAGAATGGCAGGAAGGCGTGGAGGAAGCTCCTGAGCCTGAGGATACTGGGGATGCCGAGAAGGAAGTATCGGAGCACGCTGCTGAGGACGCGCATCCGATGAAGGATTCTAAAGCGTAGAAGAAGGTAGAGAAAGATGAGTGAAGTGTCGCCCTCGTTTGAGGTTCAGGTGGTTGGCGCCGCCGTGGTTGATTCTTTGGTGGCTCCGACCCGTATGCTGGTGGCTCAGCGTTCTGAGCCGCAGACTGTTGCCGGTATGTGGGAGTTCCCGGGCGGTAAGGTCGAGCCGGGGGAGAGCTGCGAGCAGGCACTGGTGCGTGAGTTGAAGGAGGAGCTGGGCGTGCAGGCGCGTTTGGGTGCTGAGGTGCCCGGCGCGTACCCGCAGGGCTGGTGTCTGAGCGAGCGTTTGGCGATGCGTGTGTTCTTTGCTGAGATTCTTTCGGGTACTCCGGATACTTTGGAAGATCATAGTGCTCTGCGGTGGATGCCGCTGCCGAAGTCTAAGGATGATGCACAGGCGTACGATGATTTGCTGGGTTTGCCGTGGATTCCTGCTGACTTCCCGATTGTGGAAGCGCTCCTGCAGCAGCTGCAGGACACTGGCACTGGTGAGGCGTAATCCTGGTGCTGTGGCGCTAAGACTCTGCGTTAGTTCTCAGCGTTAGTTCGTTGCGAGGCTAATTCGCCGTTGTGTGACACATTCGCGGCGGTAACAGGATAAATTTTCTCTATCTTTTGTGACACTGTTTGAAGGCGGGATTCCCTGTGGGGAGTCCCGCCTTTATTCATATTTTGAGGGTGATTTATGCGCCAGGTGATTCTGACTTGTGTATTTGTTGGGGAGGGGATTTTGTCATATATGGGTTCGACACGGATACATACTTTGGAAACCAATCGGTAGGCGGGTAGTATTGAGGGAGAAATCACATACGTATTGGGAGACAATGATGACTGCTCAACCCCCGTTTGATCCGGGTGCCTACCGCTCCGACGCGGTTCCCTCGGACACTCAAGCTATTTATATTCAGGAAGGCGGCGCTGAGCCGCGCGGAATTCTGTTCCACTCGCCGACCAAGCACCCGAAGATTCTGCGTCTGCAGGAGATTATGATTGTCTCCGCGCTGCTCTGCTTGATCCACGGTGTTATTTCCTCGTTCGCACCGGATAACCTGTCCCCGCTGAAGGGTCTGCCGGAGTTCGGCGTTGCAGGCGGTATCGGCCTGCTGGTTGTTTCTGCGGTTGTGTACATTTGGGTGTACTTCACGATTCAGAAGGGCAAGCGTCTGGGCCTGACTGTCGGTCTGATTTTTGCAATTCTGGGTGCGTTCGTGGCGATTATGTCTCTGATTGGTAATGTTATTGACGCTCAGCGCTACGGCTTCGTGCCCCTGTACGCGGCATGGTTCATTGCGAACGTGCTGTGGATTCGTGCTTCTTTTGACCCGGCTGTGAAGCAGGCTCTGAAGTAAGTACAACCCTTCAACACTGTTGTTGAGGCTATATACCTAAGAACGCCCGGATGGACTATCCGGGCGTTCTGCTGTTTACGCTTCCTTCTCTGGTCTAAAATGGATAGGATATGCGCCCGTCGCCTTCCCCTTGTCCCGCACCCTGTGTGGGTAGCCGGGGGAGAGCAGGCGGTGCTGCCTAAGGTGTATAACGAGCCAGCCGGCATAGTGCCGGTGGTATGCAGAGAAGAGTGACAATGACCGATTCCGTGCAGGAACACGAGGGTCTTAACGGCCCGGCTCAGGTTCTCGCCCGCATTGCGCAGGTTCTGGAGGAGAACCCCGAGAACGGTTTGGACGCTATCCGTGAGGCTTTTGAGGCTGAGCGTGAGCGTGCCAAGCAGGAGATTCGCGAGAAGGCTAAGGACTTTGACAGCCTCAAGGAGGTGCGCCTGAGCTTCTTCGGTGAGAAGGGCATCATGAGCATCGCTAACCGCCAGATGCGTGATCTTCAGAACCAGCACAAGGGCCCGGTGGGTAAGCTGATGGGTCAGGCTCGTGCAGCCCTGACTGAGGCTATTGAGGCTCGTACCGCTGAGCTGGAGGCTGAGCGTGAGGCTCGCATCCTGGCTGAGGAGGCTGTGGACGTTTCTGCTGCTTCGCCTCGCCGTTCTCTGGGCGGCCGCCACCCGATCGCTCTGATGCAGGAGCGCCTGACTGACATTTTCGTCGGTATGGGTTGGGAAGTTGCTGACGGCCCGGAGCTGGAGTCTGAGTGGTACAACTTTGACGCTCTGAACATTAAGCCGGACCACCCGGCACGCGAAATGCAGGATACTTTCTACGTTGAGCCGAAGAACGCTCACCTGCTGCTGCGCACTCACACGTCGCCGGTGCAGATGCGCTCGCTGCTTTCGCGTGATTTGCCGCTGTACATTGTGTGCCCGGGCCAGGTGTACCGCACCGATGAGCTGGACGCGACCCACACCCCGGTCTTCCACCAGATTGAGGGCCTTGCCGTGGATAAGGGCCTGACGATGGCTGACCTGAAGGGCACCCTGGAGTACATGGCACGCGCCATGTTCGGTGAGGACGCTAAGATTCGCCTGCGCCCGAACTTCTTCCCGTTCACTGAGCCTTCCGCTGAGCTGGATTTGTGGCACCCGAACGCTAAGGGCGGCCCGCAGTGGATTGAGTGGGGCGGCTGCGGCATGGTGAACCCGAATGTTCTGCGTGCTGCGGGTATTGATCCTGAGGAGTACTCGGGCTTCGCTTTCGGTATGGGTATTGAACGTACCCTCATGTTCCGTAACAACGTCGCTGACATGCATGACATGGTTGAAGGCGACATCCGTTTCTCTGAGCAGTTCGGGATGGAGATCTAAATTATGCGTGTACCCCTGTCATGGCTGCGCGAGTTCGTGCCTGTAGCTGAGGATGCTTCGGCTGAAGATTTGATGGCAACCCTGGTGAAGGTTGGCCTGGAAGAAGAAGACGTTCACCGCCCCTCTGATGAGCTGTCCGGCCCGATTGTGGTTGGTCAGGTGCTCTCCATGGAGCCGGAGACCCACTCGAACGGCAAGACCGTGAACTGGTGCCAGGTGCGTGTGGTTCCGGAGGGCCAGGAGCAGACTCTGACCGGTAAGGGCATTGAGCCTTCCGGCGTTCAGGGCATTATTTGTGGTGCCCACAATTTCGTACCCGGCGACAAGGTTGTTGTGACCCTGCCCGGCGCTGTTCTGCCCGGTGGTTTTGAGATTACCGCTCGTAAGACTTACGGTCACAAGTCGGCTGGCATGATTGCTTCGACTCGTGAGCTGGGTATTGGCGATGATCACGGCGGCATCCTGGTGCTTTCGACCCTGGGCCTGGACCCGGAGCTTGGCACCGATGCGATGGAGCTGCTGGGTCTGTACGATCAGGCTGCCGAGGTGAACGTGACCCCGGACCGCGGTTACGCGTTCTCTTTGCGCGGTATTGCTCGCGAGTGGTGCCACGCTACCGGTTCTTCCTTCGAGGATTTTGTGCTGGCGTACGGCGAGCGCGCCCCGGAGGCTAACGACGCCGGTCACCCGGTTGTTCTGCGTGATGACGCCCCGATTCACGGTAACCCGGGTTGCGTGCGTTTCGTGATGCGTGAGGTGTCGGGCGTGAAGGCAGATGCGCCGGTTCCGACCTGGATGTCTTCGCGTCTGCGTCTGGCGGGTGTGCGCTCGCTGTCGCTTCCGGTGGATATTTCGAACTACGTGATGCTGGAGACCGGTCAGCCGCTGCACTTCTACGATGCTGACAAGGTTCAGGGTGAGATTGTGGTGCGTCGCGCCGCTGCTGGCGAGAAGCTGGTGACCCTGGATGGTGTTGAGCGTACTCTGCACCCCGAGGATATCGTCATTGCTGATGATTCCGGCGTGATTGGTCTTGCCGGTGTGATGGGTGGCGCCTCGACTGAGGTGACCGATTCGACCACCCGCATTCTGGTGGAGTCTGCTCGTTTTGATGAGGTGTCGGTGGCTCGTACTGCTCGCCGTCACAAGCTGATTTCTGAGTCCTCGAAGCGTTTTGAGCGTGGCGTGGATCCGCAGATTCAGGCTGCGGCTGCTCAGCGTGCGGTTGAGCTGCTGGTTGAGCTGGCTGGTGCTCAGGTTGAGCCGGGTGTTACTGATGTGTCGCTCGGCTATGAGCCGGTCGTGATTGATCTGCCTGCTGATTACACTGCTGGTCGTATTGGCGTGGATTACTCGCCGGAGCAGATTGAGTCTTGCCTGCGTGAGATTGGCTGCTCGGTGGAGCGTACCGAGTCTGGTTACGCGGTGACTGTCCCGTCGTGGCGTACTGACCTGCGTGCGAAGGAGGACCTGACTGAGGAAATCGCACGTATTGACGGTTACGAGAACATCCCCTCGACTCTGCCGGTGGCTCCTGCGGGTCGCGGTTACACTCCGGAGCAGGCGGGTAAGCGTCGTGCGCTGAATGCGCTGGCGGCTTCGGGTCTGACTGAGGTTTTCGCGTACCCCTTCGTGTCGGCTGATGCGAACAACCTGTGGTCGGCTCCGTGGGTGAGCACCCCCGAGAACCCGGTGACTGAGGTTCCTTCGGTTCGCCTGGAGAACCCGATTTCTTCGGCTGAGGGCTGGATGCGCCGTTCGCTGCTGCCGGGCCTGGTTGAGGTTCTGAAGCGTAACCTGTCTCGCGGTTTCAAGAACCTGGCTATTTTTGAGGCGGGTCACGTGTTCATTCCGGGTGAGCAGCTGGGTTCCGAGTCCATTCCGCCGCTGGGCGCTCGCCCGTCGGATGAGGTTCTGGCTGATCTGAACGCCGGTATTCCGCAGCAGCCCACTTTCGTTGCTGGTCTGTTTGCAGGTACTGAGCACGAGGCGATGCCGGGTGCCGCTCCGCGCGCTTACGATTGGCGTGATGCTCTGGACGCTGTGCGTCTGGTGGCTGCCGCTGTTTCGGCTGAGATTCAGGTCCGTAACGGTGTGCACACTGCGTTCCACCCGGGCCGTGTGGCTGAGGTTCTGAACGCTGCCGGTGAGCGTGTTGGTTTCGCTGGCGAGCTGCACCCGAAGCTGCTGCAGGAGCTGAACCTGCCTGAGCGCACCTGCGCGTTTGAGCTGGATTTCTCGGCGCTGTTTGCTGGTCGTGTTGAGGCGCGTCAGGCTACTCCGGTGCTGACTTTCCCGGCTGCTACTCAGGATGTGGCGCTTCTGGTGGACCGCGATCTGCCTGCTTCTGAGGTAGAGCGTGTTCTGCGTGAGGGCGCTGGCGAGCTGCTGGAGGACATCCGCGTCTTTGATGATTACCGCGGTGTCGGTATTGATGAGTCGAAGAAGTCTTTGGCGTTTGCTCTGCGTTTCCGCGCGCCGGATCGTACGCTGACTGCTGATGAGGCGTCGGCTGCTCGTGAGGCTGCTGTGGCTGCGACTGTTGAGCAGCTGGGTGCGGAACCGCGTGTCTAACCGGGTCTAACCCTATGGCGTAATGCCTAGTGCTGACGGGGTGGGAGTTGTTGGCTCCCACCCCGTAGCTTTTGGCGTTGCGTCGTGGGTTTACCTGTTTAGTGTGTTCATGAAGCGCTGATAAGCGCTTTCCTTGGTGAACTCATGTGGTTATGGGTACCCTAGAAGATAGATGAAGTGAGGGAGAGAGTAATGGCTAATCGAGAGAACTCGCGCGAACAGGATGAGCTGTCGCAGTCTGAGGTCGAAGAAACCTATTTCGAGGATTCTCAGTACGATGACTCTGAGTATGAAGATTCTGAGTATGAGGAGTACGACGAGTACGAGGATTACGACGATGAGGAAGAGAACTCCTCTCTTTTCGCGATGAGTGATGAAGAGCTGGATGACCGTCCGGGCGTGAACTGGCTGTCGGTTCTTTCTGCTGTCGTTGCGGTTATTCTTTCCATTGTTTTGGCTATTGCGGGTGTCCGTGCTTTTGCATCAGTGAATAATAACGCCGAGTATGCCGGTAAGAGCTGGGTCATTCAGGGCACCTACCAGGATTTGACTCCTGACCTGATTACGAAGGGCAATGTTGCTCGTTATAAGGGCAACTTGCCGGCTGATGACGCGCTGAACGGTAAGACGTATGTGTCGAACCTGAAGGATAAGTATCAAGTGACTTCGGGTGCTCCGATTGAGTTCCGTGGTTCGCAGACTGGTGATGTTCCTTCCGAGTTCCCGCGTGAGGTGGATGGCCTGTTGGTGGAGAAGGGCGGCACTCTTGAGGTCGTCTACACTGCTGAGAAGGGCACGTTGAAGCCTGTGACTGAGGACAGCGTGAATGCTGAGCGTTTTGCCGGTATCGCAAGTATTGTTGGTGCGGTGCTGGTGCTTCTGCTGGGTCTGGGTTTTGCTGTGTGGCTGAACCGCCGTTCGCGCGATGTCGAGTATGAGGACCTGGATGGTCTGGTGGAGGATGAGCGCTAGGCGTTTCTGAATCTTGAGGATTGACCGGTTGACGTTTTGTTGAGGAGCCTGTTTCCGGCGCACGTTGTGTTGCTGGAGGCGGGCTCCTTTTTCGCGCTCGCCTGCCGGAAGGTCTCTTGACCGGCGTAACGCGTCAGCCCACAATGTTCTTGCACGCTATGCATTCATTGCGAGGTTATGCGCCCGAATGTGTAGATACACGCTACATTCGCGGCGTTTTGTGTGACAGCTGGTGAGATAAACCCTGAAAATTCCCCCATATCTTGGAATAATCCATATTTGGCGCGCATATTTATGTGCATATGTATTATCTTGGGTAGTAAAGAATGTTGCGCTGCGCCACCGTTGGGCAGCTCCGTTCTGAATTCGTGATTGGCACCGTAGGAAGAAGAGATATTATGCCTTTCCCCTCGACCAAGATCGCGCGTCAGGCACGCATCGTTGAATTGTTGCAGACCCGACGTGTCCGCTCCCAGGCTGAACTGGCGCAGTACCTGACCGATGATGGTATGAAGGTTACTCAGGCGACCCTTTCCCGTGATCTTGTTGAAATTGGCGCTGAGCGCATCCGTGATGAAGGCGCCGGCTTGATTTATGCTGTGCCGAATTATCCTGCTCGTCGTGGCGGCGGTACTGCACCTGATGCCCGTATGATTTCCCTGTTTAAGGAGCTGCTGATTACCGCTGAGGGTTCGGCGAATATTACGGTTCTGCGTACTCCTCCGGGTGCTGCGCAGTTCTTGGCTTCGTCTATTGATCAGGGCGGTCTTGAAGCGATTATGGGCACTATTGCCGGTGACGATACGGTAATAGTGATTACTCGTGACCCCAATGGTGGGGCTGCGCTTGCCGAGAGCTTCTTGGATTGGTCTGCTGCTCAGTAGTAGTTGGGGGCGTATCTTGCGCTGTTCTTCTGATGTTTCGGGGGAGCGGTTGAAGGTACGCCCTTCTGCTGTCTTCGGCTCTCTTTGCGGGCTCCTATCTCGGCTTCTCTTTTCTATATATACCGATTTTGTGGTGAGAGTTTTCTATCATGTCTGAAATGCACGATTCAGCGAACAATATTGCCTACCTTTTGGCGGAGGCTGGTTCCGGTTCTGCTTCTGATTCTGGGGCTAGGGCGGCTTTGGCGATTCCGGCTTCTGACTCTGCTGATATGCAGGTGGTGAGCTACTCGCAGTTGGCAGCTGCGGCCGCGCAGGTTCAGCGTCATGTGGCGGCGCGCGGTGTTGTGCGTGGTGACCGTGTGGCGTTGTCTATGCCGAATGTGGCGTTGATGCCGGCGTTGTATTACGGCATTGTGGCTGCGGGTGCTATTTGTGTTCCGTTGAATCCGCTGTTGTCGGGTGCTGAGCTGGAGTATCATTTGTGCGATAGCGGGGCGAAGGTGCTTTTTGCTTTTGCGGGTACTCGTCTGGCGTCGGAGGCACCCTCGACGGTGCCGGTGAAGAACGGTTCGGTTCGTTGCGAGATTTTCACCGGGGGAGAGGGCTCGCCGGTGGCTCCTTTTGATGCGCTTGCCGATAGTGCGCTGTCGGATGCTGTTCCGTCGGCTGCTGTTCTGGAGCCTGTCCCGGTGGCGGCGAGTGATCCGGCGATTATTCTGTACACTTCGGGTACGACGGGCAAACCTAAGGGCGCGACGCTGACTCACGCGAATATCCTCTCGAATGCTCGTAGCTGCGTGAGCGTTTTTGGTTTCACCGCTGAGGACGTCATTTTTGGTGGTCTTCCGCTGTTCCATGCGTTTGGTCAGACGGTGTCGATGAACGCGGCGTTTGCGGCGTCGGCTACGGTGGCTTTGCTGCCGCGTTTTACCCCTGATGACGCGCTGAATCTGATGGAGCGTGCCGGGGTGTCGGTGTTGGCTGCGGTCCCGAGCATGTATGTGTCGTTGGCGGCGGCGCTGGAGGCTGAGCCTGAGCGTGCGCGCTCGCTGCGTGGTCGCATCCGCTTCGGTATTTCGGGTGGTTCGCCGCTACCTGCGCCGGTGCATTCTGCGTTGAAAACGCTGATTGAGTGCCCGGTGTATGAGGGCTACGGTTTGAGTGAGACTTCGCCGGTGGTTTCGTTTAATCAGGCGGAGTTTGGCACGGTGCTCGGTTCGGTAGGTCGTGTGCTGCCGGGCGTGCAGGCGCAGGTCCGTTGCCCGCAGGGTTCCGAGTGCGCGCCGGGTGTGAGCGGTCAGCTGTGGGTACGCGGCGAGAATGTGATGGCTGGCTACTGGAATAATCCTGCGGCTACTGCTGAGGTTTTTGACGGCGAGTGGTTTGCGACCGGCGACGTTGCTCGTGTTGATGAGCAGGGCAATATTTTTATTGTGGACCGTATTAAGGACATGGTTCTGCGTAACGGCTATTCGGTATATCCGCGTGAGATTGAGGATGTTCTCTATACCCATGAGCAGGTGCAGTCGGTAGCTGTGTTGGGTGTGCCGGATGAGCGTGTGGGTGAGGAGGTTGTCGCCGTGGTGATGCCGCGTCCGGGTGCTGATGAGGGCGTGCTGCAGGCGGAGTTGAATGCGTTGGCGCGTACTCGTTTGGCGGCGTATAAGTATCCTCGCCGCTACGTGATGGTGGAGAGCATGCCGCTGGGGCCGACCGGCAAGATTCTTAAGCGTGACTTGCGGGTTGTGATTCAGCGGGGCTAATCCCGGCAGATGGTTCTTGTCGCTCATCTGAGGACAAGAGCGGGTGAAGAGGGTAGAATTTTGTAGGCGGCTTCTACCGCGTTATTGTTCCCGGACGTTTTTTCCGGGGCTATCCCCTTCACGAAAGAGAGAGCATGAGCGTTCCCGCTTCTG
>ERZ1674082.7-NODE-7-length-110694-cov-113.382605_pt1 | contig 110694 bp, 93 predicted proteins | sample MGYA00581118_ERZ1674082 | MGnify/ENA primary metagenome ERZ1674082 (study PRJEB41354, sample SAMEA4873329) | human saliva metagenome | biome: human-associated habitat [ENVO:00009003]; feature: mouth environment [ENVO:08000002]; material: saliva material... | reverse complement strand
GAAGCCGCGTAACGGCTAGTATTTAATGCGTCCAAGTTTCGGGGCGCAGTTCATACGAGAAACGGGGCTTTTATGTACCCTCTAGGAGGGCGAGACCTTTTAGAAGAGTGCCAGGGTGCTGACCAGCTCAGTAAAGTGGTTGGAAGAGGAAGAAGCAGCACCTGCCGCGCCGATAAGACCCAGCAGCAGGAAACCACCGATTACAACCAAGAACAGGCCACCAAAAGCTGCGTTAATCCAGCCCATGATGCGACCGCCCGAAGCTGCAGTGCCAAAACGCTCAGCCTCATTAGCCTTCATAATGCCGATAACACCCATGATCAGCGAGGGCAGACCGAACAGCCACCAGCTAACAAAGAAGTTGCAGATCAGACCAATAATGCCGAGCACCATGGAGGTCTGACCAGCCTTCTCGCCAGCAAGCTGCTCGGGGGTCTTCTGAACAATGCCGACGGGCACCATCATGGGCTGACCGTACTGACCAGGCTGCTGGTACTGCTGCTGGTACTGCTGCTGACCGTTCTGAACGTTCTGCTCGTTCAGGTTGCCGTATTCCGGGTTGTAGTCGTAGGAGTTAGAGTCCTGCGGGTTCTGAGACATGTGGTCCCTCTTTCGTGTGAATGGTGTGTATTGAACCTTACTCACCCTAACCTATCGCTGAGGTGGGCACAAACGGATTCGTCATTCTGGAGCTATCCGCAGCATATATGCACTGACCAGAAAACTGATGAGGCGCACAGAAGCCCGCGAACACACGGGGCGCTCGCGGGCTTCTTCAAATCATGAGGCTACTGCAGGTAGCTTCAATCTTACTGCTTTACAAAAATCTTCAGAGCGACCAGCAAAATAATACTGACGACACCCAGAACAGTACCGGCAATAGCCATACCGCGGTTCTTCAGCTCGGGGTTATTCATAGCCAGGCGGCCGGTCACAATAGCTACAGCACCAAGGATGAAACCAAGGACAAAGAAGCTCACAATACCGCTCACCAGAGAGACAATCGACAGGGTCTTTGCCTTCTTCGCCTGAGCCTGCTGCTCAGGGGTCTGAACGGGCACACCGTAAGGAGCCTGCTGATTGAACTGGGGTGCCTGCTGGCTAAACTGGGGGTCCTGGTTGAACTGGGGCTGGGGGTTATTGGGGTTTTCAGACATGATTTCTCATTTCGTTGAGTAAATAAGACAACTCTGGCAACGTTGCATGAAAAAATCACACGCCAGAGACGCCCTCTATTTATCGGTCGGACGGTAGCAGTTTATCGAAAATGCTTATAAGCCTCAAAGCCTACAACCCATAGTCCGCCCTATAGAGCAATACGTATTCAGAGATATCCTCCAAAGCATGGGCCGAATTGACCAAGCGCAAAACAGCCTATATTCTTATAGGGATGCGCTCACGAGCGCACCGTGGAGACGTGCCAGAGCGGCCGAATGGACTTCACTGCTAATGAAGGGTCGGGGTTAAACTCGACCGGGGGTTCAAATCCCCCCGTCTCCGCCACAAAAAGCCCCGTACCGACTGGTACGGGGCTTTTGCTTTACCCATTTCGTTTCAGGCACGAAGCCTAGAAACTCTTGGGCTAGAAGTTCCAGGACTAGAAGCTCTTGAAGTCCACGAGGCGCGCATCCGCCCCATCAAGCAGAGCCCACTCCCCCGACACCTCGAACACCGCAATGGAAGAGGGCGGGAAACCGTAATACACATCCATGGACGCGTTCGGGTCAGAATCCGGGCTCATCAGGCGCTGCGCGGCATCCTGCACACCGGGCAGATGCGACACCACCATCAGAGAATGAACATTCTCCGAAACGCTGTTAATGCGCGCAATAATGCGGGACGCAGACACCTCATACAGACCCTCATCCAGATGAGCGGTAGGCGCCTTCGCCCCCAAACCATCCGAAACCCAAGTCGTCGTCTGACGAGTACGCAAAGCCGACGACGACATAATCTGCTCCGGAATATAACCGCGAGAAGCCAGCCAGGCGCCAGCAGCGGCAGCCTGCTCATGGCCACGCTTCGTCAGCGGACGATCAAAATCATTCAGACCCCAATCAGCCTCCGCATGGCGCATAATAATCAGACGCTTGACCCCGCTGCGGTGCGAGCCAGATGCAGTGTTGGAAGAATTTTCAGCCATACACCCATTCTATCTAGAGGGCGCCGGAACGTGCCGCACGCCGCCACAGCACGCACACTAACACCCCCCAGGCGGGCACAAGTAAACCCCGGCGCACCGGCATCACGCCAGCACACCGGGGTGCACTCTACAGAAGCTAAATTCTGTATACGCTAAATCGAGTATTCCGGAGCAGCCCAGACAACAACCTCGGGGTGCTCAAAGAAGCGGTAACCCTGACCGCGCACCGTACGCACGGTACCCGACAGGCGGCCCAGCTTCGAACGCAGACGACGAATATGCACGTCAATTGTACGCTCATGCGGATGCTCGTCACCGGAGCTCCACAGCGCCTTCAACAGCTCCTCACGACCCACGGTGCGGGAAGAGTTCTCCACCAGATGTGCCAGCAGCTCGAATTCCTTGAAGGTCAGCATGAGCGGCTCACCATCCAGGAACACCTCTCGGCGTGCCAAATCAATCAGCACACCCGAAGAGTGGCTATTCGTGGTCTCTGCTTCGCGGGCGACATGCGCCTCCGGGTGCATATACATTGCGGTCGGATCACCGAGCGCATTACGTACCACCTCAAGGTCGCTACCCTCAGCATTCACCGGAGCCAACGCCACAGCGGCGTACGACTCCGACTCGGGAGCCAGGTGGTGTGCGTAAGTGCGCAGATCCTGAACGATACGCACCAGGGAGGTACCGTTCGCTGCAGCAAGTTCCTCATTCAAACCAACATAGAGCACAAAGCCGCGTGCCTCATTTTCCTGAGCCTGCTTATGGGCAGGGTCACCGGCTGAGAAAGTCATCGGACGCAACGTTGCGGCCTGCGCAACGGGACGCTGAGGCTGCACGACCTGGCGCTTAGCGGCGCGGCCGCGCTGGGAGATGTGCACATATCCAGGTACAGCGCCTGACATGGTTCAACCTTCTCTCAAAGTCTGTGTACGGGATCCCTGTCGTACGTAGTGTGGGGTGCGCCGGAAGTGACGCCGAGTCAAACAGTCCCCAATACCTGTTCGAGTCTCAATCCTCTTACTTAATATTTCTCCTATTTGACGGATAAATCAAGCGGATTCGACATAGTGGATTCATCTTTATGGGCGGGAGGAGTACAATGCCCCCTCTCGCGTTTTGGGGTTTCAGGGACTACCTGAAACTTTCAGCATTTTTCCCTGATAAATATTCATAGCTTCTTTTATTTACTGGTTCCACCCTGTATTTTCATGTGAAGCTGTGAATATGCTTGAAGTTTTGAAACACCCTCAAATGCTTTAATGTGTTCCTAGTCACACATAGGAAGGGTGATGCAAAAGCCTACACCAACACCCAGCAGCACCATCGCCGCCCAAGCCCCGGACACATTAGACACGCACCGCCACACTGCGGCGCACAACCCACCGAATACCCACAAGACATAGCGAAGCGCCTCCGCACATACATATGCAGAGGCGCCCCACTCACATCACGTGAATAACGCTGAAAAACTACTCAGCCAGACCGTACAGGCGGTCACCAGCATCGCCCAGACCCGGAATAATGTACGCCTTCTCGTTCAGACACTCATCACGAGCAGCCAGGAACAGGTCAACATTCTCCATACCCTCAATGCCCTTCTCCAGAGCAGCAATGCCCTCAGGAGCAGCAATCAGGCACACGCAAGTCACAGACTCAGCACCACGCTCACGCAGGAACTTAATGGCCTCAATCAGGGTGCCACCGGTAGCCAGCATCGGATCCAGCAGGTACACCTGACGACCAGTCAGATCCTCCGGCAGACGCTCAGCATACGTCACAATATCCAGGGTCTCCTCATTACGAGCCATACCCAGGAAGCCCACCTCAGCGGTCGGAACCAGACGAGTCATGCCCTCCAGCATGCCCAGACCAGCACGCAGAATCGGAACAACCAGCGGCTTAGGATCAGCAATACGAACACCGGTAGTAGTCGCCACCGGAGTCACAACCTCAACCTCTTCCACACGAATCTCGCGAGTCGCCTCATAGGCAAGAAGGGTCACCAGCTCATCAACCAGCTGACGGAAAATCGGGGACGGGGTGTTCTTATCACGCAGAACACTAATCTTGTGAGAGACCAGCGGGTGGTCAAGAATCTTAATACGCATAATACGATTTTACCTACCCCCGAATCAGCAAGCACCGGCAAAGCCCCGGAAGTGGCACACACCCTATAAACGAGGCGAAGTACCCCGCACAAACACCCGCCAGCAGCACCCCAGAACAATCCGGGCATGCAAAAACCCGCCGAGACGAATCTCGACGGGTTTTCGTTGGTGCGGTGGTGGAGGGATTTGAACCCCCGTTGGCTTTTACACCAAACATCATTTCGAGTGATGCACCTTCGGCCGCTCGGACACACCACCAACAGTGGAAAACTATAGCACACCCCCAACAGGAGGGCAAGAAAGACCGCGTACGGCAGCCGGGTGTCGCCCTCTTCACGGTCCCTTTAACCGTGCCCTTTTCGACACCCGACACCGAAGTCCCGGCTACATCTGCAGACCCAACAGGTCTGCCTAATGACGGATATACCCATCTACAACCAGCATGACAGCACGCGTTGCATCCTCAGCATTGCGCTCCGCCTGATGCACTTCACGATCCATAGCAAACATGTAAATCGCGCCGAACATAGAGATCGCAATCGCACGAGGATTCTGAGCGGTATCAACCGTATAGCGGCGAGCCACAGCCTCCGTCATCTCCTCCAAAAAATCCAGAAGATTCAGACGGTTATCGCTCATCGCCTCAGTCCAACCATCCGCACCCTTCCACGCCTCCGAAAGCCACATCCGAGTAAAACCCGGACGGTCCTCAAGATACTGGAACGCGGCGCGAACAGCACTCCGCAACGCCTCACGCGGATCAGAATGAACCGACGCCGCGCGACGCGCATCGCTCAGCAGCAACTGCGTGCCGTACTGAACCAGCTGATCCACCATGGTCTTCTTAGAACCGAAGTTGTAATACACGGTTCCCTTAGAAACACCCGCCCGGGCAGCCACCTCTTCAACAGTGGCGTACTCAAGCCCCTTTTCGGTCATGATTTCCATAGCAGCGTTGAACAACTTCAACTGAGTTCTACCTGTACGGCCGGGACGACGACTTGAAGCTTCAGCGACTGGGCGCTGCAACATCAGCAGTCCTCCCTCCCTTTTTGCAGATATATCTCTATTTTATTAGACAGTTTTCCCCCGGTGCGACTAAACAGGGTTTGTTACACCGTAATCTCCGGAGCCAGCTTCTTCAGCGACCACGTACGATCACGACGCGTGCCAATGTAACCCAACATCAGACCAGCCAGACCCCACAGAGTCAAAACCAGCATGATGCCCCATAGGCTCGACTCATTAATGCCATACGCCAAACGACGCGTACCCGCCACCGCATAACCCATCGGGAAGAAATCATGCATCCAACGAATCGGCTCAGGCAAAGTCTCATACGGCATCGTGCCGCCCGCAGTAATCAGCTGCAGAATCAGAATGACCAAAGCAACAAGCTTACCCGGCGCACCCAAAATCACCGTCAAACCATGAATGAAACCGGTAAAGACCAAAGCCACATAGCAGAGGAACAGCCACACCAGCCACGGATGAGCCATCTCAAAGCCCAAACCAAACTTAATCGCGGCAAACATCAAAGTCGCCTGAGCTATACCCACCAGGCCGAACGGCATCCAGCTACCGAGCATCACACGGATCGACGGAGCATGCGAAGCCAACGCACGGTTATTCATCACGCGCAACGTCTGAACCAGCATCAAGCCGCCAATCCACAACGCCAAGCACATGAAGAACGGGCCCATGCCTTCACCATAGTTACGGCCCGACGCCAAGGAATCATGCGACAAAGTCACCGGGTTCGACATCGTATCCGCAACCTTCGCCTGATCAGTCGGCGCAAGGCTCGGAACCTGCTTAGCACCAGAAGCCAGGCCGCTCTCCAGCGACGAAGTACCATCCTTCAACTCGGAAGCACCATCATTCAGCTGAGTCGAACCATCAGACAGTTTCGCCGTACCGTCAGAAAGCTGCGACGCACCATCCTTCAGCTCATTCGCGCCATCAGCCAACTTCTGCTGACCCTCAACCGCAGACTGCTCCTTCTCCGCCAAAGTACCGCTACCATCCTTCAGCTCGGCAGTACCGCTCTTCAAAGAATCAGTACCCTCCTTCAGCTCAGAAGCACCACCCGACAGAGTCGCAGAACCACTCGCAAGGCTCGAAGCACCCGAAGCAATCTTGGAATTACCATCAGCCAGGGTCGCCGAACCCGACGCCAACGAGGACGCGCCAGCATCCACACGAGCAGCACCCTCAGCCACCGACGAAGCGCCCTTCGCCAACGACGAAGCACCAGAATCCAGCGAATCCACGCCAGTCACCAAAGTCTGAATCTTCACCGCAGTCGACGACGAACCATCAGAAATACAATGGCTCGACTTCAATGCGCTCAGCTTCGACAGGGCATCAGCAGCGGCAGCATCACGAGTAGCCAGGTGCGACTGCAGAGCCTTCTGATTCAGCTCAGCAACCTCATTCTTCGTCTCCTCAGAATCAACAGCAGCCACCAGCTGATCAGCCTGCTCCTGAGTCAACGTACCCGCCTCAACCAACGGCGCCAACTGAGCACGCATCTTCTGCGCAGTCGCAGACACCACAGTATTCGACAAGTCACGACCAAAATCACCACTACCAGCAGACGTATCCGTCTCATGCAAGCGCATGCACATCGCATTCAGCTCAGCCGGCAACTCACGAATACCCGCCTGATCCATACCTTCACGCATCTGATGGATACCCGACGCCAAATCATTAGCGCCCTTCGCAACCGCCGCCGAACCACTCTTCAAGCTCGCAGTACCCTCAGCCAGAGTCGCCGAACCGTCCTTCAACTTCGCCGCACCATCAGAAGCAGACGCCGCAGCCGAAGCCAAAGTCGACGAACCATCCTTCAAACCCGACGCACCATCGGCAAGCTTCGACGCACCAGAATCCAGCTTCGCCGCGCCAGAATCCAAAGTCGACACACCATCAGCAAGCTTCGCGGCACCCTCCGCCAACTGCTTCTGACCATCCAACAACTGGGACTGACCATCAGCCAGAGAAGAAGTACCATCCTTCAGCTTCACAGCACCATCATTCACCGTGGCGGTGCCATCCTTCAGCTGAGTGATAGCATCCGCCAGCTTCACCGTGCCGTTATTCACCTTCGACGCACCATCAGCAGCCTCACCCATCTTCGAATGAATGGTCGTGAAGCTAGCCAACAGCGAATTCGCCGTAGAATTACCGACCTTCTCAGCCACCGAATCACGCACCGCAGTGCCCGCCTTCGTGACAATATTCGTCAGCACATAGTTGTTCGCGTCATTCGTAATGACCTCAATACCCGCCGAACGCGCATCAATAGTGCCCGTCTTACCGTCAGCATCAGGCTTGAACGAACCGGCACTCTGCAAATTACGGGAGAAGTCCTTCGGAATCACCATCGCAAAGTCATAGGTGCCGTTCTCCACGCCTTCAACAGCCTCAGTGCGAGTCTGCACCTGACGCCAATCAAACGTGCCAGCATCCAGCAGGGACTGGCGCACATCAGCACCGGTGTTCACCTGCTTACCTTCAGAATCCTCCGCGCCCTCATCCTCAACCACCAGGGCGCCCACAATGCCATTCACATGGCCGTAAGCATCCCAGTTACCGTACAGGTACAGAGCGCCGTACAGCAGCGGAATGCAGGACATCGCGATGAGCACCAGAACCGGCAAAACACCGCTGGTCAGGCGCTTCAGCTCAACGAGTGCAACACGCAGAACAGTCATTCTTACTCCTTCTCAGCGGTCTTCTGGGCAACAGTTTTCTGGTTGCCGGTCTTCTGGTTATTAGTCTTAGATTCAGCGGTCTGAACGGCTCCGGAAGTGCCGGATGCCGCCAGGGTAAGGGGAATCGAAGAGGTCAAGGGGATTTCCTCCACCTCACGCACCTCAATCACATCAATCAAAGCTTCAGTCTCAGTTAGCTCTTCCGTCTCGGGCTGCTCTTCCACGGACTCCTCCGCCAACTCGAACTCACCGTCCTGATTCATGTGAACACTACCCACCACAGCACGAGCACCCCGCCAGGACTCCGAAATATGAGGCACAATCGCCACCACGGTACGGGGATGCTCCTCGTCACCAGCAAGCTCCTCGAGGAAGGGAAGCCACATGCGCGTGTGGTTCAAGTGGCGCGACGGCGTATCAAAAACCAGCAAGTCCGACGGGCTACTCTGAGCCAAAGCCGTTATCAGCTCAATATTCATCTCACCGTCAAGCTCATCCATCCACAGGCCGTCCAGGTCCTCGAGGCCGCGCTCCTTCAACCAGCGACCCGCGCGGGAACGACCAAAAATCGGCAGATTGTAGGAGAGCATCTCAGAAACATAGTCGTGCACACGCATGTGCTGCTCAGGGGCAGTCACATCGGGAGAATCAACAATGTCACTGATGCGGCGCAGCTTCTTCATCGAAATCGGCTGCGGCTCCCCATTACCGACGCTCCAGAAAATCTCGCCGCCCGACAGCGGCAAACGGCCAGTAAGAGCCAGACCCAGGGAGGTGCGCTCCATCTGGCTATCCGCCTGAATAATGATGACCTCACCCTGATTTACGGAAAAAGAGGTACGACCAAAAAGGGCGTGGTGACGCCCCTTAGCCCAAATATTGTCAACGCGAAGCACGAATAATTCCCCTCGAATACAGGACGGTTAAGGTGAGTTTCGGGGAGCACTCCGCAGGTTATGCGCGGGGTATCTATTTTCAGTCGCGGGCAGGCGGAGACTCCAGTGCCTATATATGGTAGACCCGGACATGTGTGATGCAGTGGGCTTTTCATGAAAAACATGGGCCATTTTTGAAATTTTTGAAGTATTTTTCAAATAAATGGGGTTTTTCGTACAAATAACGCGAAAAGCCACGCAATCCCTGCGCGGCTTTTCGCGTTATACAAACCATCCTTGAGAGGTAGAAGCAACGACTAAGGGCGGCGTTCTTTAAAGAAGTCCACCATCAGCTGCGCGCATTCCTCTGCGCGCACCCCCGCATACACCTCGGGAGCCGGAGCAACCTTGCCGTCACGCAGTACATCGTAACGACTGCCTGCGGCGCCGGTCTTCTCCTCCCAGGCACCAAAAACCACCGTCGAAACACGCGACGCCAGGATCGTGCCGGCACACATCAGACACGGCTCAACCGTCACTACGAGCGTGCACCCGTCCAGGCGCCACTGCCCCCGATGCGCCGCCGCCTGACGAATCGCGTTCACCTCCGCATGGGCACTGGGGTCATGCTCCCGCTCGCGGGTATTGCCTGCCGAACCAATAATGACACCCTGCTCATCCACCATCACAGCACCGATAGGGATCTCGCCACGCTCACCTGCGGCGGCACCCTCTGCGAGGGCGCGCAACATCCACCTGCTGTGTTCGGGGCGAGCGGGAATATCGCTGAGCACAGCGGAAGAACCGTCTGTGACCGTCAATTTTGAATATTCCGAATATGACATACAACCTCGTCAGGGGAATAAATAAACGATAATGGGTGCAACTAGTGGGTGGCGGCCAAAGAAAAAGGATACACCGCAGAAGCACCCGCCAGCCGCAGCTCACGCGCCACAACCGTAAACGCCCACCGCGAATCCACCACATCAGAAACCAGCAGAATAGGGCACCGATGCTCACGCACATAGTCCAGAACCTCTGCAGGCACCCGGTACGAGCGCAACACATCCGCACAACGGAACGCGCTATTACCGCCAAAGAAACGCGGCTCCCCCGCCAGAGACACCTGACCCAAATCCACCAGACGACCCACCGACGCAAGCCCCCTACCCAGGGACTGGGCCAAACGAGGACGCACCGGCGAAGGCAGAGTTAACACCGCCACCGGACGACCCGCCTCAGACCACTCCCAAGCGGCAAGCACCTTCACGCAGGCGCGACCAAGCTCGGCAGGGACCTCAGAATCAACCGGATCACCCAGTTCATTCGTCGCCAGAAGCTCACGCAGACGAGTACCGTACCCCATGTCGCTCAGACGCGCCAAAGCGTAACCGGATTCAGCCTGCTCGTCCTTAGACAAACGACCGCGCGGCGCATCCGCACCCATCAGGTGATCCAGACCGCTCGGCCACATGCGACGCGGCTGCAGGGGCACGCCCACCGTATTGAAGCTGCTCTGTGCCGCCTGCTGTGCCTCAGAGGGAACGTCAACCGGGTACCAGGGGCCCGCGCACACATCGCAACGACCGCAAGCAGTCGCGGAAGCATCATCAAGCTGCTGAGCTAGGAAAAGCATACGGCACTGACTAGTGCGTTCATACTCTAGCATGGCGTTCTGCTCCACCACACGCGCCTGCGCCACCGCCGCGTAACGGGCACTATCGTACTGCCACGGCAAAGAGGTGCGACACCAATAGTTACCTTCCTTCACGGCGGCACCCTCAACGTCCAGCACCTTCAGCAGAAGCTCCAGGGTGGAGCGGCGCAACTGAACGCGCGCCTCCAACGCGGTAATACTCAACCCCTCCGGGGACTGGGCGAGGGCCTCCAGCACCGCCAGCGCCTGCTCCTCATTGGGCATGGAGGCGGTCGCAAAATACTCCCAAATGGCGCGGTCTTCACGACCGGGCAGGAGCAGAACATCAGCGTTGACGGCACCTCGTCCGGCGCGGCCAATCTGCTGGTAGTAGCTCACCGCAGACGAAGGCGCACCCAGGTGCACAACAAAACCCAAATCAGGCTTATCAAAACCCATACCGAGGGCGCTCGTCGCTACAAGGGCCTTCACCCTGTTTTCCTTGAGTGCCTGCTCTGCAACCAGCCGCTCATCCGGGTCAGTTTTACCGGTGTAGGCGAGCACCTCGTAGCCGCTGGCACGCAGAGCATTTGCGGTATCTTCTGCCGCAGAGACAGTCAACGTGTAGATAATGCCCGAACCGGGCAGGCTGTTCAGGTGCGTGAGTAGCCAACCGATGCGTTGCGCCTCATGAGGCAGGGTCAGAACACCCAGGCGCAAGGACTCGCGGGACAGCGGACCGCGCAGCACATGCACGGGTGCGGTCGTATCGGTGCTGAGCTGTTCGGCGATATCGCGGCTAACACGGTCATTCGCGGTTGCGGTAGTCGCCAACACCGGCACACCCACCGGCAGAGATTTAATGAGCGAACCAATACGGCGGTAGTCGGGGCGGAAGTCGTGGCCCCAGTCAGAAATACAGTGCGCCTCGTCAATAACGAGCAGGCCCAGGCGCGGCAGCAGGTACGGCAGCCACTGCTCGCGGAACGCCGGGTTATTGAGGCGTTCGGGGCCGACCAGGAGCACGTCGAGCTCGTTAGCTTCGAGGCGGGTGCGGATTTCATCCCATTCGGTGACGTTCGCGGAGTTCACCATGGCGGCGCGCACTCCCGCGCGGGATGCCGCCTCGACCTGATCACGCATGAGGGAAAGCAACGGGGAGACAATAAGCGCCGGGCCCATACCGCGGGCACGCAACAGCAGGGAAGAAATGAAGTAGACCGCGGACTTACCCCAGCCGGTACGCTGCACGACGAGGGTGCGGGCGCGGTCGGCTACGAGGGCGCGAATCGCCTCGTACTGGCCGTCGTGGAACTCGGCATCAGCGATGCCGGTGAGGCGGCGCAACACTTCACGGGCTTCAGCGTGCAGGGGATCTGTGTGCAGGGAATCAGCATGCAGGAGATCGGCGGGGCTGGAAGCTACCTGTTCGGGGTTCATGGTTCTCTCCAACGGTGGGTGGTTGGGGCAATCGCTACGCCGCGACGCGCCGTGCTCTCTTTCCATCATGTCACACCCCGTATCCTCCGGCTCTGCGGATGGTCATTTCTTGGGCAGGCACGCGAGCGCCGCGTCACCCCGGGTTGTTTCGCCGTGCGGGCGCGGAGATTTACGCCTCGCTCACCCGTGCATCCGGCGTAAATGCCGGTAGAATTGTGCCAGTAATACACAGCCTCCGCATAGTTTTGCACAATGTTCACCATAGGTACGCTTTCTATGCTGGTGTTACTCCGCCGCCGATCCGTGCGTGCGGTCCACTCACAGTTCAGGATTTTTCATGACTTTTCTTGCCACCGCTTTGGCGCATCTTCCGGTTGCGCTCTTGGGCCTCGACCTTGAGCAGTTCCTGCTCGATACCGGCCCCTGGGTTCTGGTTGTTTCGGCAATTATCGTATTTATTGAGTCCGGTGTTCTTTTCCCGGTTCTTCCGGGTGACTCCCTGATTTTTGCTCTGGGTATGTTGCATGAGCAGATGGGCCTGTCCCTGTGGGTTGCGTTCCCGGTCCTGGTGCTGGTTGCTATTGCTGGCGCTGAGGTTGGCTACCAGATTGGTGCCCGTTACGGCCGTAAGATCTTCAAGGATGACGCGAAGATTCTGAGCACTAAGAACCTGCACACTACTGAGGAGTTCTTCCAGAAGCGCGGTAGTTTGGCTCTGGTTCTGGGTCGTTTCGTGCCGATTGTTCGTACTTTTGTGTCTCTTGCGGCTGGTATTTCTTCGTACGACCGTAAGAAGTTCCACATGTGGAATGTTGTTGGCGCGGTTGCGTGGATTGGTTCGATTGGTCTGGCGGGTGTGCTGCTGGGCGGTATCCCGTTCGTGCACAACAACATTGAGTACATTGCTGTGATTATTGTGGCGGTTTCTGTGGTACCGGTTATTATCGAGTACCTGCGTGGCCGTTCGAAGGCGAAGCAGGAATCTGCTGAGTAATACGTGAGTCCTTCTCGGCTGCTGAGCCGGGGATGAGAAAGGGTGGGGATACCGTCTGGTATCCCCACCCTTTTCACGCTCTGAGCCTTTTGGTGATAGTGGCGCCGTTTGAGGCAAACATCCTAGTTGAGGCGGTTCCCGCCTTCATTGAAGTTCGTGTTAGGTGCCTGTGGATTCTGATCAACCACCTGACTATGCGACGTTCTGCCGGTAGCCGTGTACGCCCACACAGATGGACGGGTCAGCAACACAATATTCCGGATGTAGAGGACAGTAATGAAGACACCAATCGCAGTATCTATGAGAAGAGTGACCGCAAAATCTGCAGAGTCGCGGGACTGCAACTCGTCCATCAACAAGGCGAGATAGCTGGAGTCTATGAGGAAATCTTCCACATACACAAACATGCGGCTCAAGACCTCGTAGGCGCTGTACATGAGGGTAAGTATGTGCGCCCATCTGTGTCCTTTCCAGGTCATCCAGAAGAGGAAAATCTGGATAAGAACAAAGATGAGAGGGTACCCCAGCATACGCACGATAAGCTCAGGTAGCGTCACCACACCGGCGATTGGTTTACCGTAGAGCAGGAAGAATTGGATAGTACTGAAAAGCGACAGAATAATAATCGCGGCGGTGCACCACTTAGCACTGTGCAGAGCCTTCGGGCGTACCCGCCCCGCATGTTCGGAGGCGGCAACGTAACCGGCGGTCGCGTCCCGGTAGCCGGTAGTGGCATGCTCGGGAGCGCCGTTGCCGGGTGCGTTATCCTCTGCCGCGTTATTGTCTACCGCACCGGTGGGGGCGGCGTTGTTGGTGGCGGTGTTGTTGGATGTGCCGTCACCCTCTACCGTGCTACTTTCAGGCTCATTGGACGGTAGCAAAACACTGTACTCGGGAACCGTGTACTCCGGATTATTCAAGGGCTGCTTCGGGGTACGTTCTGACATCGTCGTTCCTTTCTCCCCTGGCACCCACCCCGCGCTACAGCGCACGGAGCGGGCGTTAAAGAGTCTTACTTTAAGGATATAAAGAGGCGCGCCGCACCCTAGGAAAGCAGTACCCTTTCTCAGCGTATTCAGAGGTACCCAGGTAACCACGTACACCATTTCGAAGGCTAGCCCCGGAACTCCTGGCGTTGGTGTTCCTTTTTACGTTCCCCATCCCGCGCTACGGTGCGGGGGTCGAGGGGTGTTTCCCCCTGATGAGGTGCGTTCGCCGTCCTCGTCATCAGCGAAAAGCTCTCGAAGTTCCGCCGGGACCTGACCGGCTGCCTGTCTCGTCTCAGACATCATTTGCTGGTGTTCTAGTGCACGTGCCCCGCTAACAACTTGTGTGTACGTCCTAATAGGAGCGCGAGTCAGCAGCACAATCATCAGGAGGTAAAGAACAAGAGTAAAAACGCCGCTCGCGATACGCACCAGGCTGGACGCCGCAGCCGCTCTAGAGCTTAACTCCGAGAAATTATCCGCAAGAATAAGCACACCGCTAGCAGCCGCGAGAGCGCAGTAGATGATGGTAAGTATGCGCGCCCACTCGCGGCCATCCCAGATCTTCCAGAGAATAAAAATCGGGATGGCGGAGATGATGAGGGTAACCACCAGGGCAGAGAAGAGAACACTCACCACCGTCTCAAAATCGATATATGACCGGCTTAGAATCGGCAGAAAATTACTCAGGGGCCCCAGCACGATAATGGCAGCAGCACACCACATGACACTGCGCATAGCCTTCGGGCGCTCCGGATTTACCTGCTCGAAGGCGGCAGTGTAGCCGGCGGTCGCCTTCCGGTAGCCAGTAGTGGTTTGCTCGGAGGTGCTGGCGTGCTCGGAGGTGCTGTCGCCGAGTGCGTTACCCTCTGCCGCACTGTTATCTGCGACGCTACCGGAAGCTACGTTACTGGAGGCGGCATCGCCCTCTGCCGTGCTATTTTCAGCCTCGTTAGAAGGCAGTAGCACGCTGTACTCGGGAACCGTATACTCCGGATCGTTCAACGGCTGCTTTGGGGTACGTTCTGACATCATTGTTCCTTTCTTCTCTTCGCACCCCGCCCCGCGCGCCGTAGCACGGGGCGGGTGGCAAAGAGTCTCCCCATGGGGAGGGGCTTCCCGCCCTAATTGAGGCGGTAGCCTTCCTCGGTGTACACGGAAGTATCCTTGTAGCCGCGCTGTTCGTTGCGGGAGTTCTTCCGCGCATCCCTACGGCGGGTCGTTTTGTACTGCTGAGCGACCGCTTCTTCAGCCCGTCGGTTAGCTTCCTTCTCTTCCCGACGTGTCTGCTCTTCTTCCAGGCGAGCACGCGTTTCCGCACCTGCACTCTGATGACCAATGACATGACCGTCACCGGCGTTCGCCTGCTCGCGTGCTTCTATCCGCGCCAACCTCGCGGTAGCCATAAACAACCTGGTGGGGCGGCTCAAGAGCAACACAACTATCAGAAGGGAAAGGAGCGTAATCAAGGTGTCAGCAACATTCTCAGACAGCACAGCTGACGCGTAGTACTGAGAACTCCACGTCTGCGTACCATTCAGCAACCGGGAAAGATAACCAGTCGTCAGGAAGGTGTTCACAAAATCTATCAAGCCCCTGATAGCTATAAAAGCGAAGCTAATAAAGATGACGACATACGCCCAGAGTCGGCCCCTCCACAGTCGCCAAAGGACAAACATCGGTATGGCGTGCTCAACGAGGAGGAGCACTATACCGGGGATGATGAAACCCACCCATAATTCGACGCCACCAGCTGAACGCCCATCAATCATATGTAGGAAGATTTTATGGATTGCTTCCACCGCCATAATGGCGACAAAGCATCGCATGACGATACGTAGCGTCTTCGGGCGCGGCGGGAGCATCACCTTAGGGGCGGCAGACGCAGTGGATTCGGCGGTAGCCTTCTCGCCCCCGTGCGCTTTCTGATGGGGCTTACCCGACCCGCCAGACGCGCTTCCAAAGTTAGGCTTTACACCCGCCTTCTGGGCGCGCTGAACCTGCTGTATCTCATCCAGCAGGCGGTTCTTCTCCACCGGATCATTCGAGAGCGCATAATCGGCAGAAAGCTCACGCAACAGCTGCTCGGTAGAGTCCTTGACCGGGCCTTCTTCCTTCTCAAGCTGACGAAGAACATCCTCGCGAGTCAGCTCTTCTTCATCCTCAGCACCCGACATGCTTTCCTCGATAGCCCTCATCTGTTTCCGAATTACCGCACGGCTCGGAACCGCGCCCACAGCCGGGCGGGTCAGCAGAAACATCAGAACGGCGCTACCCGCCGTAATGACCGCAACCAGAGCCTGCGACACCATAGACGAAGCGGCGGCAGGATGCGACACCGGATCCAGTGCGGTAAACGCAGGGAAAAGCACCTGCGCCAGACCAAAAACACCGGCAAAGGCAAGAACACCGCTCAAGGAGCACAGCAGAAGGTACAGCATTATCAAGCGGCGCGGATTAATGTACCCGTCCTTGACCCAATCCAGAACAATCCAGAGGAACGGCACCACCAAGACAGCGTCAGGTAGAACCTTCGGCAGGGCATATCTAAGGAACGAGCCGATGTTCACACTCCGGCCCGCGGTAACGATAATCTGGTACGCATCCAGGAGGAAATACACCAGAATGAGCGTCATAGCGATGGAATAGGCTTTACCAAGAATTGCCATTCCTCGGTTATATTCCTCTTCCTTGTCGCCAACTATGCCAAGGTTTCTTTTCGCCTCTTCAAACGCCGCCCGCTCATCATATGTGCGCTTGGCGGCGCCGGGGCTAGTCTGCGATGAGGATTCGTGCGCAGGTTCGGAAGTAGGGTGCACGAGTCATCCTAACTGTGGTTGGGTGAATAAAATTATCGGTGAGCCGCAGACCCGTGTCTCCCAGTGCCCGCGGCAAGAAATGAGGCTAAATCAGGTAATCCTCGCTACGGCGCAAACGCCAATCACGGCGCGCCTGCATGTACGAACGCGACTGACGCGACCACACCAACGCCAACGCTACCACGCACACCAGCATGTACGGGCCAGCAATATACACCGGAGTGTACAGCGGCGAAGCGCTACTGAGCAGCAACTCAACATCCCGGCTCGGCGCACCATTCAACGTGCCCAGAAGAGCCGCCACAGTCAGCATAATCAGCAAAGAAGCCAAAACGCCCAACGCCAACGCCACCGACAGCACCAGCGCCGCCCAACGGTAGCCACGCAGGTACGCCACCGTGCAGAAAGCATGCAGGGTCACGTTACCGAACGCGCTGACCAGCAAGAACATCACCGGGTAGTACGCCTGCGCCTCCACCAGCGACTGGGCGCGCCACGTCGACAGGTGCGACAGCTGCGTCGTTGCATAGGTGACACCGGTGTACCCAATCAGCACCAGCCAGCCCACAGCAATAACGAGCAGAACCCAACCCGCCACAGACACGAGAGTGGGGGTGGCGGGCTTCGTAGGATGCGTGGTGTTCGGAGCGGATGGCGGAGAGGACTCGACGGCGGACATAGCTGAATCTTTCGGATATCGGCTGATAGTGTGCGGAAAACGTATGAGCGAGTGTGTGATGTGAGTGTGGGCGGCGGCGCGGCGTTCGTCTGCCGCGCCGCCTCAAAACTTTAGGCAGAAGTGGACGGATCAACCGTCGCGGAAATACTGTCAGGTAGCAACGGCGAATCTGCCCGATTCGCCATCACAATTCGCAAGTTATTGAAGCGGTAAATGGTCAGCAACGATAAACCGACCTCGCTCAGCCAGACCAGGCCCAAGACAACAAGTATCAGCAGGGGGTCAAGGCCCATCGAAACCCCAGCCCAGTCAAGCATCAGCAGCAGGAACGTAATCGGTGAAAGCACCAGCCCCACGGCAACATACCCAATCAGGGAGCATATAGCCCAGACGCTATACACGGAGGCATCCGTCGAATCATTCGGAGGGCGCATCAGCGGCCACATCTGAACCACCAGGTAAAGCGCCGCCACAAAACCAAAGCAAATCGCCAACGGCTGCGTGTACTGGGAGATAATGAGGCCTTCAACCAGGGTCAAAATACACAGAATAACCGCGCGGACTAGGAGGTTCTTCTTGAGCTTCTGCTTGCGCTCCTTCACCTCATCAGCGGTGTAAGTGCGCAGAAAAGCGGGCAACTGACCCTGCCCCGGGAACGGCGGTAGAGGACCCGTCGGATGCGTACGCACCACAATCGGCGGGTTCGTACCATCCTGAATGATGACGGTAGAAGTCGCCGAAATAACCGGATGCGAACCAGTCACCACCGGCGGCACGTTCAGAGGAACGGATACCTCCGGCGTGGCAGGAGTCGCGTGGCGGATAGGCGCCTGATAGCGAGTCTGCACACTGATATCTTCATCCGGGTGTTCTGCGGATGAAGCAGCATCTGTGTTCAGATGTGTAGCGCCCATGGGTGACCTCCTGACAGGTGCTGGTCGTGTTTCTGTCTCTACCGTATCACGCGTACTTTAAGGGAATCTGAGCAGTGGCTGGGCATCACTGAGAGCGTGTCACACCGCCACTTATCGCCCCGTCAACACCCCTCAGGCATCACCCGGCAGAGGCGCGGATGCGCAGGAAAATCCCTGCCCGTCGGTGCGCGTTAGCTCTGCTCCGCAGCACGCGAAGCCTCAGCGGGCTCCTCTGCCTTCCGCTCTTCAGCGCCCTGCTGCTCCGATTGTTGCTTCTGCCGCGTCAAACGCAAGCTCCTACGAACTGCCAAACTATAGAACAGCGAGAACAGAACCTCCAACGCAAACGACGCCATGACCGTCAGCAGGCTCACCGTATAGAACACGCCCACACGGTCCAGCAGCGTCTGCGGGCCCTGCACCGTCACAAGCGCATAGACAAAGAACGCCGTCATAATCGCCGCCGCAACCCCGGACGCCGCATTCGCCAACAACACCAGCTTCACCGAACGGTTCGCCCGGTAAATCATGGCGAGCCACATATGCATCACCAGGTAGACCAGCGGCACCGCACCAATCGGGAAAAGCGTGACGCGGATGAAGTAATAAACAATAATCAGCGAGGGCACCACCAGCAGCAGCACACGCACCAGGTACAGGTTCTTAGCCGGCAGCGGGTAATCACTGGAGACATTCCAGAACTCGTCAGCCTGCTGCTCCAGCTCCTCCATCGCCTGCAGCTGCATGAGTTGCGCCTGCGACATATGCTCCTGCGGCACAAGATCCGAAGAACCCTCCACCTGCTCAAGCTCAGCGGCAGAACGCGGTGCGCCGTGAGAACCCGACTGCGTCTGCGGAGTGCGAGCGGAGTCAGCCATCTTAGCCCTCAAAAATGCCGCGCGAACGGTCCTTACGCACGCTCTCAGCAGGGAAAATACGGCCACTCATGCTGATGTACACGCCCGGCTCCAGCAGGTTCAGGGCGGCAATAGCGGCACCCAGGTTGAAACCAGCATCCGAACGAGCCATCACGGCAGGCTGCATCGCACCGGTCAGCACCACAACCTTATCGCCCAGGTCGGCGTGCTCCACCAGGTAGCGGGCGGTCTCCGGCATGGTGTCGGTACCGTGGGTGATGAGCACCTGGTCGTTAGTGACAGCGTTCAGCGCCTCAGTCAGCTCGGCACGATCCTCATCGGTCATGTCCAGGCTGTCCTTGCCAATCAGCGGGCGAATATCAAAACGGATATCAGTAATCACGCGGTCCAACAGGTCCTTAGCGGCAGGCTCACCAATATCCATGGTGCCCGCCACCGAATAGAACTTATCGATCGTGCCGCCAGTGGCAAGAATCGTGATTTCTTCAGGGTTCTTAATGGTGACGCTCACGGGTTTCCTCATCTTTTCGGGTCAACGTACACAAATCAAAAACTGCCAGGCCAACCCGGCAGGACACGCCCCACCACACGGAATCAACACGGGGGTAAAACCCCGCACACGAGGGTGAAGACGCAAAAACCCGCCGACCCCCGCAAAGCGGGAGGCGACGGGTCGGCTAGTGCGCCCTGTGGGGCTCGAACCCACGACCTGCGGATTAAAAGTCCGTAGCTCTACCGACTGAGCTAAAGGCGCTCCTATCCGCACAAAACTGAAAGTGTGCAGATAGAAATACTATACACTACCGGCTCCCAGCCGATGAACGGTACACTGGGAAATCCTATGTCTACACCCGCAGCATCAACCGGCGCCTCCGGGCGCGCACGACACCGCACCCACCACCGACCCGTCCTCTACTCCGCCGAGAAATTTGAACGCCACGAAGGCGGCATGGACCCCGCCGCACGCGAGGAGGCGGCACACGCCTCCGCACGCATCCTGCTGATGCGCGGACGCGGCACCGACGAACAGATGACCGAGCGGCTCGTCAGCTTCACCGACGACTACGGTATTGAGATGCTCGCCGAACTCTGGTCGCACGCGAGCGCCCACTCCCTGCCGGGTGCGCTGTGGCGTATGTACTGGCTGCGGGACGTGGTGCATCGTTCGCCGCGCGGGGTGAGCCGCGCTTTCGAGCTGGGCATGGCGGAGGATTACCGTTCGCACGTGGTGGCGGGTGTTCCCGACCCGCCGAGTGCCGACGAGGTGGTCCGCACGATTGATGAGATTCTGGCGGGCCTGTACACCGGCGATATGGACATTGCGATGGAACGTTGCGCCGCGTTTGCGCACGTGGTGGCGTTGGGTATTCGCACCGATTATGCGCGCTCTGCCGGGCAGGATGGTGCGGTTCCGGGTAGCCACGAGGTGAAGCGTGAGGCGGTGGAGCGTCGTGCTCGTCTGCCGCGTCAGGCTCAGCAGATGGAGCAGATTGCGCACGATTTGGAGGCGGTCGCCGCCCAGCTGCGCGCCATTGAGGCTGGTCAGCAGGCTAACGGAGGTTCGGAGAGTGATTCTGCGCAGGAAAAAACACAGACCAACCTCGAAGCATTCTAGTCTTCTGCAACGTTTGAGCGCCTAAAAATGCGGGTTCGTGCCGCGAATTGGCACAGGTTCCACATTGGGTCGCAAAGGCGTGAAAAGCCTGTTTCTAATTGACTCTGCGCCGGGTGCGGGTGGATAATAATTACAAGATGTCGGGTTGCTAATAGGTAGCCCCGGGCTCCAAATCTTTAGCCGCTTCGAGCGGCCTTCCGCCGAGAGGCGCTCCCAACCCGACATCCCTAAACGTTCCGGTGGGGGTCGAGAAATCGACCCCCACCGTTTTTTGTTTAAAACCCCGTCTAGAAGGCCGCCGTCAGCCCGATGTGGTTGCGTCTGAAACTCGAGCGCTCATGAGATACGCGCGGGCTATGCGCACCCGCAGCACCCAATACTGGTTAGACTGGGAACTATGCTGCACCGACTTTTCCCCCACGCCAACGAATCCCTCGCCTCCCTCGCTGAAATTTCAGCGCAGGTCGGTGAGGCTGCCGCGTTGCTCTCAGAAATGGTCGGCTCCCCCGTTGCGGAGTACCCCGAACTCTTCGAACGCATGCTCACCCACGAGGCGGACTCCACGAACCTGCTGTTCCGCACCCTCACCGAGGTGCGCAGTTCCTTCTCCCCGCCGATTCCGCGTGAAGACCTGTACACACTGGCACGCAAGCTCACCAACGCCGTTGAGAAGCTCACCAGCGCCGCGCACGTGCTGTCCCTGCACAGCATTGACGGCTTCGCCACGCACATCACCTCAATCCTGGACATCATTCAGCGTCAGGCGGTGCTGACCGCCGCCGTCATCCCCAAACTCGCCGATATTCGCGGCCTCGACAACTACTGGATGGACATGCTGCGCATCTCCCGCCAGGCGCTACGCACCGCCGAAGAATACGACGCGTACATTGCCGAACGCTACACCCCCGAACGGTACCGTCGCTACGCCACCTTCCTCGCGCAGCTGACCGCCGCCTCCAACGCTATGCGTGATGTGTCCGCCGAAATCGGCCGCATTATCGTTCAGGAATCCTAATGCTCCTGGGTCTTCTAGCCTGCTGCGCCTTCATTGCCGCGGTCTACGTGACCGGTGTGCACGACGCCTCAAACGCCGTCGCTGTTCCGGTGCGTACCCGCGCCCTCGGCGAGCGCTCCGCCCTGTACCTTGCCGCGCTCTTCAACGTGCTCGGCGTGGTCGGTGCGTTCCTGCTGCTCGGTGAGTATTCCGCCTCGTGGGTGAGTGCCCCGGAGGGTACCACCGGCCTGAACGGCATTGTTGCGGCGTTGCTCGTCTGCGCTATTTGGGGTGTGCTCACCTGGGTTTCGAGGATTCCGTCTTCCTCGACCCACGCGCTGGTGGGTGCCCTCGCCGGCGTGAGCTGGTGGACCCAAACGAGGATCGACAGCGCCGCTGAAGGCTTCGGTTCGCTCGCTTTCCTGCCGCATATTTTTGGGGCTACCCTGCTGCCGCTCTTCTACCTGCCGCCGCTCATTTTTCTGCTGTCCTGGCTGATGGTGGTGCCGTTCTACCGGCTGGTGGTCGGCCACAACCCGCGCCTGGTGAATCAGCATGCCCGCGAGGTGCTGGCGGTCTCTGCCTCCGCAATTTCGCTGCTACACGGCCTGCAGACCGGCTACCTGTACCTGCTGCTGTGGGCGCTGCTGAGCGAACGCATCATGGATCCGGCGCTGATTCAGTCCCTCACCCGAGGCGGAATGCTACTGGGCACCATCATCATTGCCCTCAGCCTGGGTGCCGGTACGCTGACCGGTGGCCGCCGCATCGGCTACACCTTCGCGTACAAGATGGTGCGTCTGGATCCCTTCCGCGGCGCGGTCGCCCAGGGCACCACCGCCGTGGTTCAGGTGCTCGGCTACTTCCTGCTGCAGGTGCCGTTCTCCTCCTCGCACCTGGCAACCGCCTCGGCGCTCGGCGCGGGCGTGAACCAGCGCTTTAACGCGCTGAAGTCCAGGATTGTTCTGCAGATTCTTCTGGTGTGGCTGGTAACCATTCCGGCGTGCTTTGTGTTCGGAGTGCTGGCGATGGTGGCGCTACAGTCCATCCACTAGATTTTGGGGACGCTGCATACCCCACCGTGTCCACTGCCGCGGGATAGCCGGGCGGCAGGTTGAGTCTGAACAGTGCACACCTTCATAATGGGTTGAGTTCTTGGGCTGGCACGCGCCCACTCACCCTCGACTGATTGTGGTTATGTCTTCTCCTACCGTAGCTATTCTGGTCCGCACGAAGGACCGCCCCCGCTTCTTGAGCCGCGCCCTGGAGAATATTGCGCAGCAAACCTTCACCGACTACACGGTCTGCGTGATCAACGACGGTGGCGACGAGCAGGCGACCCGCGCCGTCATTGAGGCTTCCCCGCTGGGCTTGCAGGGCTCTGGTGCGCAGGGCTCCAGCCGCGTGCAGCTGTTGACCACCGCCGGCGGCAACATGGAGGCGGCATCCAACGCCGGATTGGCGGCAACCACCTCCGAGTACGTGGCGATTCACGATGACGACGACCTGTGGGCACCCGAGTTCCTGGAACGCACCGTCGCGGCACTGGAAGAGAGCGGCGCGCTCATGTGCACCACCCGCGTTGTAGAGCGGTACGAACGCGAGAACGCCAACGGCGAGTTCGAGGTGTACGAGGAGCGTATTTTCCACGACGGCCTGCCCGGCGTAGGTTTGCAGTTCCTGTTCCGCACGAACCGTGCCGTGCCGATCGGTATTCTCTACCGCCGCAGCTTGCACGAGCTGGTCGGTTTCTACGACGAGTCCCTGCCGGTGGTCGGCGACTGGGAGTTCAACATGCGTGCCGCCTCTGTGGCGGATATTCTGCTGGTGGATGAGCCGCTGGCGTACTGGTCGCTGCGCCCCGACGCGGAGGGTGCCGAGGCGAATAGCGTGAAGCGTCAGGCTGACCACGCCCGCTTCGATTCGCTGGTACGCGCCCGCGCTATCCGTGAGGATTTGCAGGCGGGTGCCCGACCGGGTGCGTACCTGTATCAGGCGCATTTGGCGGCTGACCTGGAGCGCCGCGTGATTGACGGGCACGATCTGACCCGCGAATCCCTGGACATTCTGCGCTCTATTGAGAGCCGCCTGGAACGTATCGAGGCCCGTCAGCAGGCTATTGAGGAGCGTCTGCGGGTTCTCAAGCACCTGCGCACCCCGGGCCGCGCGCTGCGTTCCTTGGCGAAGCGTTCCCTCAGCCAGCGTTCCCTGGTTCGTCGCGGTACTGAGGATGGTTCTACCGGCGAGAAGGGCGCATAAGGCGTGGCAGAGAACAATCATTCTTCTACAGCACTGCCCGTTACTGAAGCACCGCGCGTGCTCGTCATCGGCGATATCGGCCAGCACACCTACCACGTAGGCGACGAAGCCATGACCATTGCGAGCGCTCAGGCGCTTTCCGAAGGCGGCGCGGCGGTCACCCTCATGACCCGCGATGTGGACCATTCGGCGCGCTATATTGGCGCAGCGGTAAATCATGAAGCGGTGAATCATGAGGCGGCACAGCATGAGGCGGGCGCACCCTACGGGTACCTGCCGTTTTTCCTCTTCCCCTGGGCGCCGGCTGAACGCGAGCTGACCCTCGCGGCGCTCGAGTGCGTCCTGACGCAGCTGCACGCCGACCGGGAGCGACCCTCCGTTACCGAGCTGGTGGCGTTGCCGCAGGTGCAGGCGCTGCCGGAGGTGCTGCATCCGCTGGCGCAGACCGTTGAGCGCATGGTGGAGTTCGCGGACGCTATCGCCACCATGGACGCGCTCGTGGTCTCCGGCGGCGGCAACCTCAATTCCCGCTACGGTTGGCTGCTCTACGAACGCGCCGCCGCGGTGCGTGCCGCCGAGCATGCGGGCGTGCCCGTGTACGTGACCGGCCAGTCCCTGGGCCCGGTGCTCAGCCCCGAGGACGCGCAGGTTCTGGAGCGTATGCTGCGCACCGCCCGTTCGGTGACGGTGCGCGAACATTCTTCCCTCGCCTGGTGCCGTGAGCGGGGTATTGACGCGCGCCTGAGCGTGGACGATGCCACCGACTACCTGGCGGCTTCCCCGGCGCGTACCCTGCACTATGCGGAAGACATTTTCGCAGGTCAGGCACTGGATGAGCTGCCCGAACGCTACGTGTGCGTGACCGTCAACGAGTGCACCGAACAGCAGGCGCAGCAGATCGCGCGTCTGCTCGATAACATGTGGCGCGAGCACGGCTACGCCCCCGTGTTCCTGAGCCACTACGGTGACCCGCAGAACCCGACCAGCGGCGATATTCAGGCGCACCAGCGCATCGCCAAGCAGCTCAGCCACTCCACCCCGGCGACCCTGCTGCCGATTCTGCACGCCGACCAGAGCATCACCGTGCATCGTGGCGCGGCGTTCACACTGACCAGCCGCTACCACCCGGCGGTATTCTCCGCCGCGGCGGGTATTCCCGTGCTCGCCCTCGTGCCGGACGCCTTCACGCAGATGCGCGTGGGTGGTGCCCTGCATCAGTACGGGCTGGGCGAGTTCACCCTGCCCTTGGGGTTGCTCGCCGGTGGCGTTCCCGAGCTGATGGTTGCCGCCGCTCTACGACATGCGGCGGTGGCATCGGATGTACGTCGCACCGAACTGCTGGAGGCTCTGCGAGCCGAGCGTGCCTACCTGCTCGCGCAGATTCTTGGCTCTGGGAAATGTGCGGCCCCCGCGCCTTTCCCCGCCGTAGAGCAGGTTCCGGCTCTCCCCGAGCCGCTGGGTGCAACAATCCGCGCCGCACGCGATCTCTTTACCGAAACCTCCCTCACCGCGGGTTTCGAGTGGGCGATATCTGACCGGGCGCACTCCTGGGATGCTGAGCATCGTCGGCAGCTCGAACGTACCCGAGCAATCGGCGGCGGGTACAGCACGCGCGGTGTTCACGGGGCGCACGGCGCCGAAGAAACGCATCCTGTCACCGTTGAGCCTGAGTCATCTGCTGAGGCACCCGCCCAGCCGGGCCTGCTGGCGAGGGTGGCGCGCCGCCTCCGCGGCTAGGTTGCATAACGGGGGCCAGGCTGCGTAACGGAGCTAGAGCAGCGGTTTTGGAGCTAGGTTTCCGCGAAAAACGCGGCTTCGGAGCGGGTATAGGGCGGGTACGGGGCGGGTACGGGGCGCGGGGTCTCTCACACTTCAACCCAACACTCCCCTACCCCCTTGTACAGAGCACACGCGCCGGTATGATGGTGCTCATGGCACGCTTCGCAGAGATTCTACGCACTACTGAACAGAACACCCGGCAGTTCATTCATGAGGGTATTCACCGAGTCCGAGCAGACTTCTTTCAGTCTGTGCAGATTGTTGCGGCGTCTATGGGCGCTTGGCTTTTCGCTGAGCACATCCTGGGCCACCAGGAACCCATTTTCGCGCCGGTCGCTGCCCTCGTATCCCTCGGCTATGTAAGCGGCGCTAAGCATTCCCGCCGAATCCTTGAGGTCTCCTTCGGCGTGACCCTCGGCATTCTCATTGGCGACCTTCTGCTGATTCTGCTCGGTCACGGTACCTGGCAGGCGGCAGTGGTGCTTTTCTTGACCGTGATTATTGCCCGATTTATTGATAAGGGCATTATTTTTACGATTCAGCTCAGCTTCCAGGCCTGTTTCACGTTGCTGCTGCCCGTACCTGACGATGCGTTCACCCGCAGTTTCGACGGTATCGTTGGTGGCGCCTTTGCGTTCCTCGCCATGTACCTGATGCCGCGCGACCCGCGTAAGAACCCGCGTGCCCGCGCGCAGGCTCTCATGGATGCGTTCGCGAAGGTTTTCCAGCTTTCCTCTGAGGCAATCCGCTACTACGACTACAACAAGGCGTACCAGAGCCTGCTTGATGCACGCGCCCTGCAACCACTGTATGATGCGTGCCGAGGCGACCTAATCACCGCGCAGGGTATGAATGAGCTGTCCTGGAATAGCCGCAAGAGCAAGGGCGAGCTGGCGCGCATGGCAAAGACCCTCGCCGCGGTGGATTTGGCGATCCGTAACGACCGTGTGCTCAACCGCCGTATGGCGTCCACGATTCACCACGTGCAGCTACGCACTGCCGCGCAGCTCTCGCTCAGTGACGCGCTGACCGAGCTGTCGGTGGCGGCACAGAGCCTCGGCTTGGGCATGTCTGCCCCGACGGAGGGCGAACGCGAGCACTACATGACGGAGGCACGCGAGCGCATGATTAAGCTTGCCGGCACCCTCGAGCCGCGCACGATGGGTGTGGCAACCTTTGAGGGCGAGTCGCTCGTGCTGATGCTCCGCCTGATTGTGGTGGACTTTATGGAGGCAACCGGTATGTCCCACAAGGACGCCGTGGCGGTTCTGGTGCCCCTGGGTGAGGCGGTCACCAAACATGCACCGCGTACCTCGGCAATCCCGATTGTTGACGCTGACATGGATGACTCCATGGTGGTTGACGACGTGACCGATAGCGCGGTGAACACCCACCGCACGAACAAGCTCAACACCCGCTCGATCAACATCATGTTGCACGAGAACGAGGAAGAGAGCCGCTCCTCCTAGCGGGGTTCTAGCGGGGTCAGTAGCAACCGTCAAGACACAGCGGAGGGGGCTCCCGGCCGGTATTCACGCCAGCCGGGAGCCCCCTCCTCCGCTATCTCTATGCTGTTGATGCGCGGGCGGCTACTTCTGTGGGAAGAGCAGCGCGAGCGCCTCGCCCAGGGTGGTTACCTCACGCACGGTCACGCCCTCGGGCACGTCCCCCACGCCAGTCGGGGAGGCGGGCACCAGCACGTGCGTGAAGCCCAGGCGGCCCACCTCCGCAATGCGCTGGCGGATGCCCGGAACGGCGCGCACCTCACCCGCCAAGCCGACCTCGCCGAAGACCGCGAGCTTGCGCGGTAGCGGCTTATTTTGCGCCGCCGAGGCAAGCGCCATAACGCACGCCAGGTCGGCGGCGGGCTCGGCAATCTTCGCGCCACCCACCGTGGATACGTAGCAGTCGAGCTTGCCCACGTTCAGCCCGGCGCGGCGCTGTAGTACCGCCAACAGCATCTGAATACGCGCCGAATCCAGGCCCGAAACGGTACGGCGCGGGGCGGGTGCCACCGCCTGATCCAGTAGCGCCTGCACCTCCGCGAGCAGGGGTCGGCGGCCCTCCATCGTGACGGTCACGCAGGTGCCAGCCACCGGGTGCGGGGTACTTGAAACGAACATGCCGGAGGGGTCCAGCACCGGCGCGATGCCGTCCTCGTGCATGTCGAAGCAGCCCACCTCGTCGGTGGGTCCGAAGCGGTTCTTAATCGCGCGGAGCATGCGGATATTCGAGTGCTTATCGCCCTCGAACTGGCAAACCACGTCCACCAGGTGCTCAAGCAGGCGCGGGCCCGCGATGGTGCCTTCCTTAGTCACGTGACCCACGAGCAGGGTGCACATGTTGCGTTCCTTAGCCGCGGCAATCACGGAGGCGGCAACCTCACGCACCTGGGTCACACCGCCGGCGCTACCCTCAACTTCCGCGGAGGCGAGGGTCTGCACCGAGTCGATGACCAGCAGGGAGGGGTTGATTTGCTCAATATGCGCTAGGGCGGTGCCGAGGTCGGTTTCGCTGGTCAGGTAGAGGGTGTCCGCGATGGCGCCGATGCGGTCGGCGCGGAGCTTGACCTGCGCGGCGGATTCCTCGCCGGTTATGTACAGGACCGGGCGCGGCGGCTGGGTGTTTTGTGCCGGGGTATTCTGCGTGCCCTTCTGCCCCGCACTCCCGGCGGTGCCGCGCGCGAAGGTGGCGGCGACATCCAGCAGCAGGGTGGATTTACCCACGCCGGGTTCGCCCGCCATGAGGATGACCGCGCCGGGTACAAGTCCGCCGCCGAGCACGCGGTCAAATTCGGGGTTTCCGGTGCTCATGTAGGCGGCTACGCGCGAGTCGACTTCTGCGATGGGCTGGGCGGGTTTCTGCACGCTGGATGCGGCGCGGGTGCGCGCACGGGTGCCCCCGGCAGCTTCTTCGACGGTGCCCCAGGTTTGGCATTCGCCGCAGCGGCCTACCCATTTGGCGGTGGTCCAGCCGCATTCGGTGCAGCGGTAGGCGGGTGCGGTTTTGGTGTTTTTCGTGCGCGCGGTCATGGGTCTATTTTAGGGTCTGGGGCGATATGGTGCGCGGTGTTTGGTCACGGCGAAAAGGGGTACCGCAGAACGCATTTTTACCCTTAAATGCATATAGTTTCACCTCGTGCACTCCCGTATAAATATCGAGAATATCCATTCGCTTTTGAGGCACTTTAGCCCGCCGTTCCGCCCCTGACCTGGCTCAATAACCACCCTTACGGGTACAATGTTTTTTGTGCAGATGAATTATAGTGACCTATTGCTTAAAACTATCGCCCGAATCGCCCCCGGCACCGAGCTCCGCGAGGGCCTGGAACGCATCATGCGTGGCCGTACGGGCGCACTCATCGTACTCGGATCCGATCGCACCGTATCCTCCCTGTCTTCGGGCGGTTTCAACATCGACACCGAGTTCTCAGCAACCCGCCTGCGCGAGCTGGCAAAGATGGATGGCGCTATCATCTGCGACCGCGACGCCACCCGCCTATTGCACGCTGGCGTGCAGCTCATGCCGGACGCCTCCATTGAGACAAACGAGTCCGGCACCCGCCACCGCACCGCCGAACGCACCGCGATTCAGACCGGTTTCCCGGTGATTTCGGTGAGCGCGTCGATGTCCGTGATTTCGGTGTACGTTGACGGCACCCGCTACATGGTTGAGGACAGCCAGTACCTGATGGCCCGCGCAAACCAGGCGATTCAGACCCTTGAAAGCTATAAGAAGCGTCTGCGTTCGGTGCTCTCTAGCCTGTCTGCCCTGGAGATTGAGTCGAACGTTTCCCTGGGCGATGTGGCGATGACCCTGCAGCGCATGGAGATGGTGAACCGCATTATCCGCGAGGTCAGCCACTACGTGCTGGAGCTCGGCGTGCACGGCCGCCTGATTGCCCTACAGCTGGAGGAGCTGCGCGCCCCCGAGATGACCGCTAGCGACCTGATTCTGCGCGACTACCTGCCCGAGGTGAACGACGAGCTGATTACCGCCGGCGTTGAGGCGCTTCAGAACCTGGATGATATGGACATCGTGGATCTGCGCGCGATTGCCCGCGCTGTTGGGTTTGGTGAGAACCCCGACCTGGAGCTTCCCCTGCAACCGCGCGGCTTCCGCCTGCTCGCCGGTATTCCGAGCATTCCGAACGCTATTTCTGAGCGTCTGGTGGAGCGCTTCGGCAGCCTGCAGGCTCTCATGGCGGCATCCCTTGAGGACCTGCGTGCCGTGGACGGTGTGGGTGAGGCTCGCGCCCGCACGGTGCGTGAGCAGCTCTCCCGCATGGCGGAGAGTAGCCTAGAAAAATACATCTAGAAGTACATCTACTCGGCGGCCTTTTCCTGCCTCACAAGAACCTTTTGCATTATGATGTAGTGACAGCGGAGTTCCCTCCGCACCCTGATGCCTCAAGCATCATGACACCCCCTGGAGGTCACAATGTCGTACTCACGAGCTAAGTATCCGTCGGCTAAGCGCCCCGTCCCGTTCTTCGTATGGGCGTCCCCCATTCTCTTTCTGATTTACCTGCCGTTGCTGTGGTTCAAGGTCATCCCCAATTCCTTTGAGGTGACCGACCTGTCCACCCTGCTTTTGGCGGCACTGCAGTGGACCGCATTCGGTAGCCTGCTCGGGTACCTGGGTGAGCGCCGCTTCGCCAAGCCGCGCGCCTCCAAATAGCGCCACGCAATAGACCTATACAAAAAGCCCCCGTGCCGGAGAATATCCAGCACGGGGGCTTTTGCGTGCCCATTCACGGGCGAAAACTATAGAAGTGAACTACTGAATCACAAAGTTCACCTGAGCCGAAGTCACACCATTCACCGTGGCAGTCGCCCAGTAAGATCCCTTCTGAGCGGTCGAAGCGGAGGAGCAACCCAGGACGTTGATTTTACGATCCCACGCCAGGTCGGTTGCACCCTCAGCACCTGCGGCTACCTCAGACTTCTGAACGGCGGTCGCCGCGCACAGGCTACGGGTGTACACCTGAGCTGCACCGGAAGTAATGTTCAGGTCCACGCCGGTGTTTGCACCCTCGCCGCCCACAGCGCAGGGGGTCTTCGAGGAATTCGTGTAGGTCACGTGGAAGGACACCTGGTCACCGGCTGCGAAGGTACGCTTCGCGGGGGTGATGGTCACCTTCAGGTCGTTCGCGGTGCACGCCGCAACAGCAGCCGCAGTGGTCACGCTCGGAGTCGGCGCGGGCGTGGTCGGGGTTGCTACGGGGGTAGCGGTGGTCGCGCTTGCAGTGGGTGCTGCAGATGCAGTCACCGAAGGGGTTACCGAAGCGCTAGCCGAGGCAGTTGCGGTAGCCGAGGCAGTCGCACTAGCGGACGGGGTTGCCGAAGCAGTTTCGGAGGGGCGAGCACTGAAGCTCTGGAAGGGTGCACCGGAAGCCGTCGCAGTGGAGGCTACAGTGGCGTCCTTCTTGCCGTTAATCATGCCGACCATGGAGGTCACGCCGGCGACCAGCAGCAGAATGACAGCGAGCAGAGCAATGACCGCTACGATACGACGACGGCGGTACACTTCGGGAGGCAGAACGGGACCATTTTCAGACATACCCTTAAGGATACCGGGTTTAACCCTGAGAATCACAGTGAACCCCGTTCATGCGGTTTTGGGAATATATGCCCTGTGGCGTAGGCTTTTCGGATGACCTCAGAGCCCAAACGCACCGCACGCACACGCCCCGAACCCGCCCTACCCGAAGGCACCAACATCGAGGCACTCCACCACCGAATCAATGGATGGTTCCTCGACCAGGCACGCGATTTGCCGTGGCGTCGCGACGAGTGCACCCCCTGGGGTGTGATGGTCAGCGAGTTCATGCTGCAGCAGACCCCCGTCAAGCGCGTGCTGCCCGTGTGGGAGGAGTGGATGCGCCGCTGGCCCACCCCCGCCGACCTTGCCGCCGAGCCCGCCTCGGAGGCGGTGCGCGCCTGGGGCAGGTTGGGTTACCCGCGCCGCGCGCAGCGTCTGCACGGTGCCGCAGTGGCGATTGTGGAGCAGCACGGCGGTGAGGTTCCCGCCGACTACGAGGCGCTGCTGGCTCTGCCGGGCGTGGGTTCCTACACGGCGGCGGCGATTAGCGTGTTCGCGTTCGGTCTGCGCGCCACGGTCATTGATACGAACATCCGCCGCGTGCACGCGCGCGCTGTCTCCGGCAAGGCGCTACCCTCCCGCTCGTTGACCGCGGCTGAGACTCGCCTGGCGGAGGCGCTCATGCCCGCCGATACCCCCACCTCCTGCCTGTGGAATGCGGCGACCATGGAGCTCGGTGCGCTGGTCTGCACGGCGAAGTCCCCGAGCTGTCAGCTGTGCCCGGTGGAGGATCTGTGCGCCTGGGTTGCGGCGGGCAAGCCGGAGGCGGACTACACCCCCAAGGGCCAGAGTTGGCACGGCACGGATCGTCAGGTGCGCGGGGCAGTCATGGCGGTGCTGCGTGCGGCTCATGAGCCGGTGAATCGTGAGCTGATTTTGAGCGCGGGTGTAGTCTCGGCTGGCGATGCGACTTCCCCTGACTTTGCGTTCCCGGCTGATGCACCCGCCGCGGTGCACCGCCCGCTCAAGGCGCTGTATGCGCTCTCCCCCGCCGCCGAGCAGCTGCAGCGCTGCTACGCAGGGCTTCTGGCGGACTCTCTGGCACGCGAAGTCGCCCAGGGCGATGCAGTGCTCGTCTCGCTCTAGTACCCGCCGCAGAAAGGCTCCTAGAGGCTCCTGGGGCTTATAAAAGCATAGAAACGCCTGAGGAGCGGTACCGAATAATTCCGGTACCGCCCCTCAGGCGTTTAGTGCGCTAAGCCTAGCTACCTAGGACTTATTCCAGAGCTTAGTCGTTGCCCTGACCCTCAGCGGCAGGTGCCTCAGCTGCGGGAGCCTCTGCGGCATCCTCGTTCAGCTCCTGCACCGAGTCCAGAGCCAGCTCCTTCATCGGCTGAGAAGAGAAGACGAACTTCGCGGAGTCGCCCTCACCCTCAACGTCCACGGTGATCTTCTCACCGGGCTTGATGTCGCCGAAGAGAATCTTCTCGGACAGGGCATCCTCGATGTTGCGCTGCATCTCGCGGCGCAGCGGACGAGCACCCATGGACGGGTCGTAACCCTTAGCCGCCATGAGAACCTTCGCAGCGTTGGTCAGCTCAATGGACATATCCTGCTCCGCCAGGCGCTTAGCCAGGCGACCCACGAACAGGTCCACAATCTGCAGAATCTCAGACTCGGAGAGCTGCGGGAAGACGATAATGTCATCCACACGGTTCAGGAACTCGGGGCGGAAGTGCTCCTTGAGGTTCTCCATCACGCGTGCCTGCATACGCTCGTAGTCGGCTGCAGTGTCATCCATCGCCTGGAAACCAACCGGGATGCGGCGGTTCACGTCACGCGAACCCAGGTTGGTGGTCATGATGATGACGGTGTTCTTGAAGTCCACCACGCGACCCTGCGAGTCGGTCAGGCGACCGTCTTCCAGGATCTGCAGCAACGAGTTGAACAGGTCGGCGTGAGCCTTCTCAACCTCGTCGAACAGGACCACGGAGAAGGGCTTGCGGCGGACCTTCTCGGTCAGCTGGCCGCCCTCATCGTAGCCGACGTAGCCGGGAGGCGCACCGAACAGACGGGAGACGGTGTGCTTCTCCTGGTACTCGGACATGTCCAGGGTGATGAGCGAATCCTCATCGCCGAACAGGAACTCGGCAAGAGCCTTGGCAAGCTCGGTCTTACCCACACCGGTCGGGCCGGCGAAGATGAACGAACCACCGGGACGGCGCGGATCCTTCAGACCTGCGCGGGTACGGCGGATAGCGCGGGACAGTGCCGCAATAGCGTGCTCCTGGCCGATGACGCGCTTGTGGAGCTCCTGCTCCATGGTCAGCAGGCGGCTGGACTCTTCCTCGGTGATCTTGTAGACCGGAACACCGGTGGAAGCGGCAAGAACCTCAGAAATAACCTCGGGGGTCACGGTGCCGAATGCGTCGCCGCCTTCGCGCCATGCCTTCTCGGCTTCTTCCTTCTCAGCCAGGACCTTCTGCTCCTGATCACGCAGGCCTGCGGCCTTCTCGTAATCCTGGGAGTTGATGGCGTCTTCCTTCTGCTGGCGCAGCTTGGCGGCCTTCTCGTCGAGCAGCTTGATTTCCGGGGGCGCGGTCATGCGCTTGATGCGCAGGCGTGCGCCCGCCTCGTCAATCAGGTCGACAGCCTTATCCGGCAGGAAGCGGTCAGAGATGTAGCGTGCCGCAAGGTTCACGGCAGTCTCGATAGCCTCGTCGGTAATGGTGACGCGGTGGTGTGCCTCGTACTTATCGCGCACACCCTTGAGAATCTGCACGGCGAGCTCCTGAGAGGGCTCATCAACCTGAATCGGCTGGAAGCGGCGCTCCAGGGCGGCGTCCTTCTCAATGTGCTTGCGGTACTCGTCCAGGGTGGTTGCACCGATGGTCTGCAGTTCGCCTCGAGCCAGCATGGGCTTGAGGATCGAGGCAGCGTCAATTGCGCCCTCTGCGGCACCTGCACCGACGAGGGTGTGGATCTCGTCAATGAACAGGATGATGTCGCCGCGGGAGCGAATCTCCTTCAGAACCTTCTTCAGGCGCTCTTCGAAGTCACCGCGGTAGCGCGAACCTGCGACCAGGGAGCCCAGGTCCAGGGTGTACAGGTGCTTGTCCTTGAGGGTCTCAGGGACGTCACCGTGCACGATAGCCTGTGCCAGGCCCTCCACGACGGCGGTCTTACCGACGCCGGGCTCACCAATCAGCACGGGGTTGTTCTTGGTACGGCGGGAGAGGACCTGCATGACGCGTTCCATCTCCTTGTGGCGGCCGATGACCGGGTCCAGCTCGCCCTCACGCGCTGCTGCGGTGAGGTTGCGGCCGAACTGATCCAGGATGGTCGAACCCGCGGGAGTGCCTTCGCGAGAGTTACCCGCACCCACGCCAGCGGTTTCCTTATCGCCGGAGTTGTTGCCGGGGTAACCGGAAATCAGGTCCATAACGGCCTGGCGCACGGCAGCAGGCTCAGCACCCAGCTTGACCAGCACCTGGTTTGCCACGCCCTCATTTGCACGAACCATGCCCAGCAGGATGTGTTCGGTGCCGATGTAGCCGTGGTTCAGCTGAATAGCCTCGCGCATGGACAGTTCGAGAACCTTCTTCGCGCGCGGGGTGAAGGGGATGTGGCCGTTAGGCGCCTGGGGGCCGGGGCCGACGATGTCCTGAACCTGTTCACGTACTGCGTTCAGGGTAACGCCCAATGATTCCAGGGCGCGGGCACCGATGCCTTCGCCCTCGTGAATCAGACCGAGCAGAAGGTGTTCGGTACCGATGTAGTTGTGGTTGAGCATGCGTGCCTCTTCCTGGGCAAGCACCACAACGCGCCGAGCTCGATCGGTAAAGCGTTCAAACATTTACGCACTCCTTGCATTTTCCTATTGATACAAGAGTACGTTGAGCGCGGCTGAAAGGGCGGGCTGATGGGCGTCTGTTCGCCATCAAGAGAACAGATGAGCTGTTCGGGGCGGTTTAGGCGCGGTTTCGGGGCTTCTGGCGGGGTTCGAGGGTGGTTTTGAGGGGTCTAGCTCACGCAGGTGAGCCTACCTGAAGGTGGATGGGTGCCGGCTGGTCGGTGCTACCTGTTTTTGCCGAGGTTGGCTGCTTTTGCCGGGGCCAGCTGTTTTTGCCGGTGCTAGCTACTTCTCCCGGGGCTGGTTGCTTTTGCCGAGGCAATCTGTGCAGAGTGTGCGCATATTACCGTCGGATGTACCGCGGGAAGGTGCTACAAGTGGGTTCCGAGGGTCTACAGTGCCGATACGCAGGTTTACGGAAGAGAAGAACCCAAAAGAAGCCACACAGACCAACACCCAAACCGCATGTTTTCTGCATGCGCGTGAATATATTGCAGAAATTTTTAAAAATTTATATGTTTAAGTGAGAAATTTCAATAATTCGCAAAAATATATACGGCACCATTTCCGGTATATATTTCCGCATAATCTTCAGGCGATCTGCATCAGAATTCCATCCGATAATCATCTCGACATCAGAGGAAATCCCCACGTCGACACATAGGTAGGGTGCTTATTATTTTCGACTCTATTCAGGGTACGCTCCGCACCTCTTACAAGGGGAATAGCTCGGCGCATAACAACGGCACCAAAGAGATTAATGCAACAACACCTTTAGCCTTCCTGCCGATGCATGCAATCTAAACGAAGACAGTAAACGAACACAGAATCCGAATGCAAACCATACCCCTTCGGCCAGCCAATACCCTTCTCGGTATTGCACAGATTGCACCATCAACCAACCCTATATATTTTACATGTAAATAGTTAATTGGAATTGGGGGTAAAAATACCCCCTCACTCCCCCAAACAGATATGCAGCGCATATCAACACACACCGCAGAGGGTAAAACAAAAGGCGGACGGTGATAACACCGTCCACCTTTTGTTCCCGGAGGGGAGCCAGCCTCCCTCCGGTGACGCGCAATAACTTAGAACTTTTAGTCCTGAGCCTTCATTGCTGCATAGTATGCGTCCTGAACATCCTGGTGGATGCGGCCACGGTCAGAAACCTTGTGGCCGTTAGCCTTAGCCCACTCGCGGATTGCTGCGGTCTCAGGGTTGCGCTTAACCGGAGCAGCCGTGCCACGGGGAGCACGGCTGCGCTGAGTAGCGGCACCCTGCACGCGGCGGGACTTCGCTACGAAGGGGCGGATAGCGTCACGCAGGCGAGCTGCGTTTGCGGAGGACAGATCGATTTCGTAGTGAGCGCCGTCCAGGCCAAAACGGATAGTTTCGTCTGCGGGGCCGCCATCGAGATCGTCTTCAAGGATGATGCGAACCTTCTGTGCCATTGAGGCACCTCCTCATCTGTTGCATATATCCTGTGGAGTAAACCCAAAAGCCTCTATCGGGATTGAGAAAATAGTGTGCCGGATATATTTATGTACTAATTTTCTTTCATATAGTAACAGAAATATATTAAAAATTCCGAAAATATTCTGAGCATTGAAACAATACGCCAATCACCCGCAGCGATATATCGCTTCTGTGCATCCCCGTTAAATCTGCACTCACAACAAGAACATTAAAGTGAAGTTTAGAGTGCAAATACTTTGGATTCTTCCAGCACTCACTCTGGGGACAATATCGAACAATACGCAACCCAGCGCTACCAACAATCTACAGGAATTACACCACCCACACGGACACCTACAATACGCTATTCGCTCCAGGCATTCCTACGATATTCAAAAGCGAAATTCGCCCCTATCCCAGCGTCTCATTCTTTTCTGCACAACACATTTGTGTACAAGAACAGAAGCCTCTGCCAGAGTGAATAGAGCAGCATAAATCAGCACCAGAATAGAACGAAAACCCCCTTTAAAAGCCCCTGACCTGTGCAAATAAACAGAAAACTCCACCTCAGAAGCTATACACCGTGCAAAAGAGTGCACAGAAAACGGCGGGTGCCGCAGATACAACCGTATCCGCGGCACCCGCCGCACTCACACCCCTAAAGGCAAAGTTAAAGAAACCCTACAGGTGAAGCTAAAGCTTAGGCTTCCGGCTTCATCAAGGGGAAGAGAATAGTCTCACGAATACCGGGCTGACGCACCACAGTACCCGGACGCTCCGGATCCTGATCGCCCGCCAGCAGCATAATCAGACGGTCAATGCCCAGGCCCAGGCCACCCATCGGGGGTGCACCGTGCTCCAGGGCGCGCAGGAAGTCCTCATCCAGCTCCATCGCCTCATCGTCACCGGCAGCAGCCAGCAGCGACTGAGCGGTCAGGCGCTCACGCTGAATGACCGGGTCAATCAGCTCGGAGAACGCGGTACCGCGCTCCATACCGCCAATAATCAGGTCCCACGCCTCAATCAGGGGCTCACCGGAACGGTGCGGACGCGCCAGCGGCTGAGCGCTCGGCGGGTAATCGTACACGAAAGTCGGGTTCACCAGGGTCGGCTCAACAATCTCACCGAAGAGCTCGGTCACCAGCTTCTCAGCGTCCCACTTCGGGTCGATGTCAACCTCATGCTTCTCAGCGATCTCACGCAGAACCGAAGCGTCAGTCTCAGGGGTGATCTCAACGCCCACAGCCTCAGACAGGCCCGGGTACACGCCAACCCACTTCCACTCACCGAACAGGTCGATGGTGCCGTTCTCAGTCTCAATACGCTCAGTACCGACAGCCTTTGCGCAGCTCTGGATAATCTCCTTCATGCGCTCAGCCATCACGAACTGGTCAGCGTAGGTTTCGTAGCACTCCAGGGTGGTGAACTCGGGGCTGTGGGTCGAGTCCACACCCTCGTTACGGAACACGCGGCCAATCTCGTACACGCGGTCAATACCACCGACCACTGCACGCTTGAGCGGCAGCTCGGTCGCAATACGCATGGTCATCGGCTGGTCAAAAGCGTTCAGGTGGGTGCGGAACGGGCGAGCAGTCGCGCCACCGTGCACCAGCTGCAGAACGGGGGTCTCAACCTCAATGTAGCCGTGATCCTCCAGCACGCGGCGGACGGTGCGGGTAATCAGGGCGCGCTTCTTCACCAGCTCGCGAGCCTCCTCGCGAACCATCAGGTCCAGGTAACGCTGGCGAACGCGGGTTTCCTCATTCAGGTCCTTGTGCAGAACCGGCATGGGGCGTAGCGCCTTCGACGCCATCTTCCAATCGGTCACCATAATGGACAGCTCACCGCGGCGAGAAACAATCACGCGGCCGGTCACGAACACGTGGTCACCCAGGTCAACCAGGGACTTCCACTCAGATAGGGACTCCTCGCCAACCTCAGCCAGCGACAGCATCGCCTGGATGCGCTTACCCTCGGTACCACCCTGCAGGGTCGCAAAGCACAGCTTACCGGTGTTACGGACGAACACCACGCGGCCACCAACATGCACCACACGGTTAGTCTCGTCGCCAGCCTTCAGCTCCTCAGCAGCCAGCTTCGGATCGTACTCGGCGCGCAGATCCTCAATGTGGTTGGGTTCCACGCGGTTACCCTCAGAATCCAGCAGACCCACCGGGTATGCCTCGCGACCCGACTCGATCAGCTTCGCACGCTTTTCCAGGCGAATCTGCATCTGCTCGGACATATCAGCAATCGCCGGTGCGGCAGTGTGCTCAGTGCTCACAGTGATACCTATCTGTGTAGTGTGTTGGGGACTCTTCTAAACGAACGAACGCTTAGCGCAGGTCCATGTTGTCAATCAGGCGGGTCGGGCCAACGAACGCAGCAACCAGTGCCAGCACTCGCTCCGACTCCTCAGTCGGCTCACCGAAAGTCATCGGGTCGACCAGTTCCAGGTAGTCAAGGCGTACACCCGGAGTGGAGTTGATACGCTCGCGCGCACCCTCCAAATCAATCTCGTGGAAGCCACGGTTCAGTGAATTCTCACGCAGCATCGCCAGGGTGCGGGACAGCACCAGGGCAGACTCGCGCTCCTCGTCCGACAGGTAGCTATTACGCGAAGACAGCGCCAGACCGTTATCGTCGCGAACAATCGCCACAGGGCGCATGGTCACGTCGTGGTTGAAATCGTGCACCATACGCTGAATCAGGATGTACTGCTGAGCGTCCTTCTGACCGAAGTACGCGTTCACCGGGTGGTTACCGGCTGCGGGGCGAATAATGTTGAAGAACTTGTTCACCACAGTCAGCACGCCGTCAAAGTGGCCGGGGCGGGTTGCGCCCTCAAACTTGGTGCCCAGCTCGCCGCTCGAAATGCGGATGAGCGGGTCACCGTCGGGGTACATCTCTTCAACCTCGGGGGCAAAAATAATGTCAACACCGGCGGCACCAGCCAGGGCAGCGTCTGCCTCCAGGGTGCGCGGGTATGCTTCGTAATCCTCGCCGGGGCCAAACTGCAGCGGGTTCACAAAAATGGAGGCGACCACTACATCATTCTGTTCAGCGGCGCGACGCAACAGGGTTGCGTGGCCGTCGTGCAGGGCGCCCATGGTGGGCACGTAGCCCAGGGATGCGTTCGTGTACTGAACTGCGGTGCCGTTCTGCTCCGCCTCCTGGCGGGCTGCCCGGTCCAGTTCCTCCTGCGCTGCGGCAAGGGATTCGGTGATTGCCGTGCGGAAATCCGCAATGGTGGTCACGACTCGGGGCATCGAAGTCTCAGTCATGACGAGAACTCCTTGTTTTCGGGGGCTGAATCATCAATATCGCCGGGGTGGTTGCGGTCCGTAGACTCACCCAGCAGATTCTTAATTCGTCCCAGTTGTTCATCGTTTAACAAACCTCTATTATGCGCTCTTTTTGCGGTTGCGTGTGCCAGAGCGGCATAAGAGTCTGTAATATCACCTGTTTTCTCATGCTCTGAGTACTCATTCAGAGCCTGAAGGTGAGCCTTCACGGTGCCTGCGTCTCCACGTGCCACGGGCCCGGTGAGAGCACCCTCACCGCTGGCGAGCGCATTGTCCACGGCGGCTCGCACGAGCGGCCCCATGTAGCGTGCCGGGTCCTCAATACCGATGGAGGCGAGCATCTGCTGGGACTGACCCAGGATGGTCACGAGGTGGTTCGCGGCGTGCGCTAGGGCTGCGTGGTAGAGCGCTCGGTCGGCCTCGGCAACGTGCACGGGTTCGCCGCCCATTTCCACCACGAGTGCCTGAGCAATCGGGATGAACGGTGCAGGCCCGGTCACGGCGAAGCAGGTGCCGTTCAGGCGCTGCAGGTCCACGGACATGCCGGTAAACGTCATGGCGGGGTGAATTGCCAAACCGATAGCGCCCAGCGCGGTCGCCGGTGCGAGAACCTCGGTGCCGTGACGGCCGGAGGTGTGCACCAGAATCTGACCGGCGGTAATACTTCCCGAGGACGCCAGGTAGGTGACGAGGCCCGGTAGCTCGTCATCGGGAACCGCAAGAATCAGCAATTCGCTACGCTCAGCAATCTGCTCCACCGGTAGCAGCGGCACATTGGGAAGCAGCATCGCGGCGCGCTCCTGAGAAGCCTCAGACACCGCGTGAACACCCACAATAGTGTGCTCACAGGCGCGCAAAGCCGCACCGAGGACGGATCCGACCCTCCCGGCGGAAATAATTCCAATGCCCAAACGCGCAGGTTTTGAATGCTGTATCACGGCTTTAAGTATATTCTCCCTTTCACGCCGACCCTGCCGCCGGTGTCACGAAGAACACTGACGGCAGGGCGCGATCTGTAGTTTTGCTGCCCGCTTAGCTGGCGGGTTAGCACGCACCGTACCCGTTCGCGCTGTACCCGTTTGCAGCAGGCACAGAACCCAGCGCGGGTTCCGGTACGCGATAGTAGGGCTCAATACCCTCCAGCCGAACCGTCATCAACCACACCAGGTCCTCGCAGACGCGCGGCGGCAAGTGCATCATGAGCGTGCGCACCGGGCCGGGCACCGTACCGAAATGCACGCTCGCGCATCCGAAGGCACGCTGCAGTGGGCCCTGACCCCTGCTCACGCTCAGCACACGGCTGACCGGCACAATCGACAGCGTGCGGATAAAGTAGCCACCACGAATCAGCAGCAGGTCACCTCGCGTATGCTCGCCAACGCTCGAACGTGCCGCGTCAGAATCAATGCGGGTGGTCGCCTGCACCGAACCGGCAGTGTAACCGACCGTGGTCACGCCGTTACGCTTCCAGGTGAGCAGGTCCATCCAGCGCGCCGAAGAGGGGGTCACAATCATTGCCGGAACCTGCGGCTTCTCACTCTTCAGCGAACCGTTGGCGGTATCCAGCAGCACCTGCGCCTGCGCCTCATCCAGGGCGGGCAACAGCAGGCGCAACACCATCAGCGTCTCCTGCTTATTGCCAACCGGCAGGGCAACATTGCGGGTTACAACCTTCTGGTTGTCGTTCTTCTCAACACCAATACCGGCAATGGTCATCTTGATGCGGTACCAACCGAACGCACGCCACAGAATAGACTGCTCCACGGCGAGCGCCTGAATACGCTCAACCATCACGTTCTGCGTGTGCGTGCCGGTGAAACCGTAGCGCAGGGTCACGCCGCCCTGACCGCTGGGGGTGATTTTGAAGTTCGCGGCGCCATCAAAACGTGCCCACAACGTACCCAAGTAACCGAGCAGCGGTACGAAGGTGCCGGGTAGCAACGCCATGAAAATCAGGAACGGGCTCTCGCCATCCATGATCGCGGCAATGACCGCGGCACCAACCATGAGGGCCACGGCGGGCACCAGCCACACCAGGTGCTCCAGCATGATGGAGGCAATCAGACGCACATTCGAGATGCGAAAAATCGGCGGCTGCGAGGGGTCAGCCGCGACCGGCATCGGCATACGACCGCGAGCGCCGCGGCGGGATGCGCCGGGCTGCTGAGTACCGGGGTGCTGGGGTGCAGACTGCTCGGGTGCGAGCTGCTGGGCGCCCTGCTGAGGCGCTACCTGCTGAGTACTTTTCTGTGCGGGCGCACCAGAGGACGCCTCGTAAGATGCCTCGAACGGCTGATGCAGCTGATCCGCATCCGGCATGCGCTCCGCCGAAATCTGCATGCTATCGGGCAGTACGTCGACCGGGCGGCCAGCCACCTCCGAACGCAGCAGGTTAATACTCGCCATCGCGGTGCGGCGCAGAACCTCCGCCTTGCGGGCAGACACGTACTTGATGTGCAGCGCCTCCGAAGAGCCGTCAGCCACCTCAAAACGCAGCTCCGATAGGCCCAGCAGACGCGCCACCAGAGGACGCGAAATGTCCACGCTCTGCACGCTCTCCAGACGAATCGTGCGGTTCTTCTTGAACAGAAAACCGCTACGGCGGTGAATCGCCAAATCGTCCAGGCTATAGCGGGTAAACCACCAGTCAATCGAGCCGCCAACCAGAATCAGCACGAGCACGGCGAAGCCGATAAGCTGCGAGTACGTTGCGCTGAAGTAGCTGTTGTTCTCGTCGAATACCTGCGTCAATCGCGCGCCCCACTCGTTCGGCGGGGTGGTCAAAATATTCAGGATAATGCTCTGGAAGAAACCAAACGCCAACAGAATAATGAACCAGAGGTTCATGATGAACGTGCGAATATCGGCACGCCACCACTTCTGCTCCTGCGGTGTCTGGGAGGCAGGAGGCTGCGGTGCCTGCGACGCGGGGTTGACCGGATTCGGGGTACTCATTAGAGTGCCGCCATTCGCTCATCGGCGCGGCGCACCAGATCCGCGCGCAGCTCCTCCGCCACGTTCAGCGGAATACCGAACAGCACCATCGTGCCGGTGGTCGTACCCGCGGTGCGCACCGTCAGGCGGGCAACACCGCACATGCGCTCCAGCGGACCCGAATCCACATCAACATACTGGATGCGACCGTACGGCATGGAGCTCATCGAACGGAACACGATACCGCGGCGAGCCATCAGGTGATTCGACTCCAGCGCGTAGCCGAGCGCGCGAGTACGACGCGGCGTAGTCAGAATCCACCACAGACCCCACAGGCCAAACACCGCGACCACCGCCAGACCAACGATGCGTAGCGCCTCCGGGCCGCCGAAGAACGCGCCCGCACAATATATGGCAACACCCGCAAGAATAGGGAACGCCAAAGCAGAAATAGTGTGAACAAAACGAACCGTCAGGTAGCCGGAGGCGGCGGGCACCCACTGCGGCTCCGGCACGGCTTGCGCGGGAACCGGCTGGGAGCTTACCGGCTGAGAAGGTGCCAGCTGAGGCGCGTTCGGGTACGCGGCAGCGGGCGGAACCTGCTGACTGTACTGCGTCTGCTGGTCATACTGGCTCTGCTGTCCATACGGAGCACCAGGCTGACCGTAAGCCGCCTGCTGGTACTGCCCGTACTGGTTCTGCTGAGCAGGCTGGCTCTGACCATACTGACCCTGTTGGGCGTCCTGCCCATACTGGCCATTCGGCGAATAACTATTCTGGTTAGGAGCCGACATAGGTTCCTCCCTCTCGCGGCTTTACAGCACCGGAAGAGGAGGCCGCATCCTCATCATCCTCCGGCGGAATACGACAACAATGCTGAGCCCACAGGCCAGCAATCAGCAGGGCAACGCTGCCCACACAATTAACAAGAACCTCCCAAAAGACCACCGAAAAACCGCGCACAGACACCATCGCCACATGGTAGCCAAGAATCGCAGCGCACCAGCCCGTCAACAGGGCACCGGTCATGATGGAGCCCTGCGCATACGCCACCGCACGCGCCGCAAGAATCGGGCCCATATGGGGTACCTTCTCACGCGTCTGAATACGACGATAACGAGCCACCTGCACGCCCAGCCACACGGCGCCCGCCGCAACCAGCAGGCACACCGCGCCGAGCATCCACGAAAAATTCAGCTCACCAAAACCGGCGCCAATCATCGCGGAATTCACCATAAGAGCGGCAGCGGCACCGCACACAGCCGCCACAATAATCGCCCGATAACTCAGGGGCTTCATGGTGTTTCCTTTCGGTAGGTTCCTCTACCTTCCAGAGTGCCACATTTAAGGCTGATCAGGTACCTGCATCTCACGCATATAGCTGATAGCGTCTTCATCCGCCCCAAGCAGCGTGCGGGACAGCTCCGCAACGTTCACGACCTCGCGGCTCAGCGGCGCAGGAACCTCATCCGGCCGCTCCCCCGAAGGCTCCGCACGCCGGGTCACCGTCAAGTGTGCCTGCGGGTCCATCTGCGCCCACGGCACCAGCACGAAAGCACGCTCCTGCGCCCGCGGATGCGGCAAAGTCAGCACCGGATCCTCAGAGATCACGCCGTCATAGTCAATCACGTCAATATCGAGGGTGCGCGGGCCCCAACGCACCAGGCGCTCACGGTGATGCGCCGCCTCCACCGCATTACACAGCTTCAGCAGCTCGTAGGCGCCCAGGTCAGTGGCCACCTCAATGACCGCGTTCACGAAATCCGGCTGACCCACCGGGCCACCCACCGGGGCGGTACGGTACAGCCCGGAGGCGCGCACCAGCTGCACGCCGCCCGCCACCAGGTCGGCGACGGCACGCTCCAGGGTGTCTTCGCTTTCGCCCAGGTTCGAGCCCAACGCCAACACCGCGCGGTGTTTCAGGGTGTTGGGCTTCTGCGTATCGTTTTTCTGGGTGCCCGCCACTAGCGGCCACCCTCAGCCGCACGCTCACGGAACACGCTCACCGCAACGTTACCGAACGGCAGCTCAATCGGCGCCTGCGGCTTCGACACGGTAATCTCCACCGCCTCCACAAGCTCAAACATCGCGAGAATACCCTCGGCAATGTTCACCGCAAGGGTCTCAATCAAATCCAGCGAACCGTTCGTCACGTGGCGGTGAATCAGGTCAACCACGAGCGCGTAGTTCGTGGTCTTCGTCAGGTCATCCGTGGCGGCTGCGGCGGAAAAATCGCTGTACAGGGTCGCGTCCACGACGAAGGGCTGGCCGTCGCGCTTCTCAAAGTCGAGCACGCCGTGGTAGCCCTTGGCGGTAATGCCGGTGAGGGTGATGCGGTCGTGGCGGGCGTAATCTGCCTGGGTCATTGGGGGTCTCCTAGAGGATATTCGGGTAGTCGGAGGTTGTGGGCGGGGTTGATGGTTCTAGCTGACAGAACCTTAGCTTACGGAGCGCAGCGCGGAGGCGACCGTCACCGCATCCACGCTGGCGGGCACATCGTGCACGCGCACCGCCCACACGCCGCGCGCCGCTACCAGGGCGGTCACCGCCGCAGAGGCTGCCGCACGGTGCTGAGCCGGGCGCGGCTCCGACAGCGGCTGCCACAGTTCGCGTTCAGCCTCACCCGCAGCGGTTGCGGTGAAGCCGCTCGCGTTCAGGCGCTCAGCCAGCGCCATATCCGCCGCCGTGAGGGCGTTAGCGATAAAACGCTTACGGGAACCGGCAATGAGCAGGCGGTGGCCCAGGCCCTGCAGCTCGTCAATGGCGGAGAGCAACTCCCAGTCCTGCATACCGCCCTTCGCGAAGCCCAGGCCCGGGTCAAGAATCAGGTTCTGCGGCAGCACACCGGCGGCGAGGAAACGCTCACGCAGGCCGGTCAGCTCCTCCACAACCTCGGTGACCACGCCGCGCGGGTACTCCGCCAGGCTGTTCATGGTCTGGGAGGTGCCGCGGGCGTGCATGAGGATGTACGGCACCTGCAGTTCCGCGGCGGTTTCAATCATTTCATCGCTCACGTTCAGACCGGACACATCGTTGATGATGTGCGCACCGGCGGCAATGGCGGCGCGGGCGGTCTGCGGGTTCATGGTGTCAACGCTGATGGTGGTGCCCATCTGCGCGACTGCCTCGATGACGGGCAGGATGCGGCGCTGCTCCTCCTCCACGCTGATGCGCACGGCACCGGGGCGGGTGGATTCGCCGCCAATGTCGATAATGGAAGCGCCCTCGGCAATCATGCGGGCGGCGCGGGCGATGGCGTCGGTGGCGGCGTAGTGCTGGCCGCCGTCGCTGAAGGAGTCGGGGGTGACGTTGAGGATGCCCATCACGAGGGTGCGTTCGGCGGCGAGCGCGTCGCAGGGCAGGGGGGCTACACGGGTGGTGTGTGTGGATTCAGTCATGGGTTTATCGTACCGAATCTGCGGTGCGGTGGAGTTTGGCGCAGTGATTGACACAGTGATTGGGGCAGGGGTTGGGGTAGCTGTGGGGTCGATTCTGGGGACACGGCATGCAATACTTGCATTACAGATACTTATTTAAAGGTATGCTGGGAGGGCACGCATACCGTGCCGGGCGCGTTCCCGGTCGGTGGCGCGCACCCACACATACATACTCTAGGAAGTGACTCATTGTGAATATGAAGACTGGAGCTTGGATTCTCTCCCTGGTAGCTCTTGCCGCGCTGGTGACTATTGTGCTCGCTGAAGGTGTTCCTGCCGTGCGTTGGATTGCTTTCGGCACCGCGACCGGTTGCGGTTTCATTGCCGTGGGCTTGATCGTGACTCTTGCCCTGGGTTGGGATAATCCGGGCGAGGCGAAGGGTAGCTTGCAGCGTTAGCGGCGGGGCTCTTCTAGCTTCTGCGGTGCGGCACTATCGGCGTTGCCGCCGCCGCGGAAGGCATCCGGCTCAGAACACATTCTCAGAGCACTTTGGCGATGCGAAAAGGGGCGGAGGTTTTCACCTCCGCCCCTTTCAGCGTGTCTAGAGTGCGCTTAGCGCTGCGAGAAGATCAGGCTCATCGCCTCCGCACGGGTTGCGCCGTTCATCAGCGCACCGCGCACCGCGCTGGTCACGGTCTTCGCGCCCGGCTTACGCACACCGCGCATCGACATGCACATGTGCTCAGCCTCAATCACCACAATCGCGCCGCGCGGGTTCAGGTGCTCCTCCAGAGCCTCCACCACCTGCGTGGTCAGACGCTCCTGCACCTGCGGGCGGCGAGCGTACAAATCCACCACGCGGGCGAGCTTGCTCAGACCGGTCACCTTACCGTCCGGGCCCGGAATGTAACCCACATGCGCCACACCGTGGAACGGCACCAGGTGGTGCTCACAGGTCGAGTAGAACGGAATGTCCTTCACCAGCACCATCTCAGAGTGGGCAATGTCGAAGGTCGTACCCAGAATCTCGCCGGCGTCCTGGTGCAGGCCCGAGAAGAACTCCGCGTAGGCGCGCGCCACGCGTGCAGGGGTCTGCTGCAGACCATCACGGTCCGGGTCCTCACCGATCGCGAGCAGAATCTCACGGACGGCAGCCTCAATACGCGGCTGGTCGACGGCGTTCTTAGCCTCGCTCATTCTCTGCTCCATTCTGGTTCGGGGTGCCGTTCTCCGGGCGCTGCGCCGGAGGGGCGGGGTAGTTCGGGTACTGCTGGGTGGGCATTGCGACGGTCGGGTCAGCGTCCGGGTTGGTGAGGGGCGCCTGAGGCGGCAACAGCTGCGTAGGTGCTACCGGAACCTGCTGCGCGGGTGCAGCCGGTGCTACCGGAACAGTCGGCGCCTCGGCAGGTGCTTCCTCAGACTTTTCGGCTTCCTTCGCCAGCTCGCTCGGTGCCTTCACCGGCGGGATGTCGGTACGCTCGCGGGTCGGCTTGGAGTACCAGTGCTCACGCTCGGGGCGCTTGCGAACATCCTTGAAGATTTCGGCAATCTCGTTCTCGAGCAGGGTTTCCTTCTCCAGCAGGGCGAACGCCAGGCGGTCCAGAATATCGCGGTTTTCCAGCAGAATCTGGAACGCCTCATCGTGTGCCTGATCCAGCAGGGCACGAATCTCAGCGTCGACCTTTGCCGCGGTCGCGTCGGAGTAGTTGCGTGCCGAAGCGCCGCCGCCGCCGAGGAACGGTTCGGTGTCTTCGCCGCCAAGCTTCACGGAACCGATCACGGCGCTCATGCCGTAGTCGGTAACCATCTTGCGGGCGGTGTCGGTTGCCTTCTGAATGTCGTTAGAGGCACCGGTGGACGGGTCGTGGAAGACAATCTCCTCCGCCGCACGGCCACCCATCGCGTAGGCCATCTGGTCGAGCAGTTCGTGGCGGGTCGTGGAGTACTTGTCGTCCTGCGGCATGACCATGGTGTAACCCAGGGCGCGACCGCGCGGAAGAATCGTAATCTTGGTGACCGGCGCGGAGTTACGCAGTGCCGCCGCGACCAGGGCGTGACCGCCCTCGTGGTATGCGGTGACCTTACGCTCGTGCTCGTTCATGATGCGCGAGGAACGCTGCGGACCAGCCATAACGCGGTCGATTGCCTCGTCGATAGCGCGGTCGTCAATCACGTTGCCGTTATCGCGGGCGGTCAGCAGAGCCGCCTCGTTCATGACGTTCGCCAGGTCAGCACCGGTGAAGCCGGGGGTGCGCTTAGCGACCTGTGCCAGGTCAACGGTGTTAGCGATCGGCTTGCCTGCGGCGTGCACGCGCAGGATGTGTTCGCGGCCCTGCATGTCGGGGGCGTCCACACCAATCTGACGGTCAAAACGGCCGGGACGCAGTAGCGCCGGGTCCAGAACGTCGGGTCGGTTCGTTGCCGCAATGACGATGACGTTCGAGTTGCCGTCGAAGCCGTCCATCTCAACCAGCAGCTGGTTCAGGGTCTGCTCACGCTCGTCATTACCGCCGCCCATGCCGACGCCGCGGCGGCGGCCAACAGCGTCAATTTCGTCGACGAAGATGATGGCGGCGGGGTCGCTCTTCGCTTCCTTGAACAGGTCGCGCACGCGGGACGCACCCACACCCACGAACATTTCAACGAAGTCAGAGCCAGAAATTGAGTAGAACGGCACGCCAGCCTCGCCCGCCACAGCCTTGGCGAGCAGGGTCTTACCGGTGCCGGGAGGGCCGTACAGCAGCACGCCCTTGGGGATCTTTGCACCCAGGCGGGTGAACTTTTCGGGTTCAGCCAGGAACTCGCGGACTTCTTCCAGTTCGGCGAGCGCCTCGTCCACGCCGGCGACGTCGCTGAAGCGGACTTCCGGCTTGTCCTTGGTGAATTTCTTCGCGCGGGACTTGGAGAAGCTCATGACGGAGGAGCCGCCTCCGATGCGTCCCATCAGGAACCAGAAGAGCGCACCAAAGATCAGAATCGGCAGGAGCAGGGACACCAGGGAGCCCAGGAAGCTGTGCTCAACCGGCTGGTCCGTGTAGCTTTCCAGCTCGGCGGATTCCATTGCCTTAGCAACTTCGTCGCCGCGGGGTTGCACGTAGTAGAAGCGCACCGACTTACCGTAGTTGTCGTTGCCCTTCTTGTAGTCGTCCTTAAGCTGCAGCTCGACGCGCTGGTCGCCGTCGTAGATCTTTGCGCTCTTGACCTGGTGGTCGTTGAGCAGCTGAAGACCCACGTTGGTGTCCACCTGACGCGAGGGCTGGGTGAAGAAGGAGGCCATGAGGAAAGCCAGCATGATTACGAGAGCTGCACCCGGCCAGAACCAGGGGCCGTTAATCAGCTTCTTCAGGAAGCCCTCCGAGCCTTTCTGCGGAGTATTGGGGGTTTGCGCCAATGCTTTGTCCTTACGTTGCGGCTGTAACCCGTTGGGGTGCGGCATGCCTGCCGGAACACCCAACGGTGCAACCTTAAATGTACCCTACCCCGGCGGGCGGCTAGGTACCGGGCTTCTCTATTTCACCTGCGGGCTAAAGGGTTGTAGCACTCGGTGGGGGTGAAAGTGCATCTTCTGCGGCGGGTACATCCGCCCCCGAGTACATCCACTGTCGGGTACAGCAACGCCCCGCTCCCCCCACAAACGTGAGGAGGCGGGGCGTCACCACCTACAGCATGGTTGCTGAGGTGAAGGCTTAGGAGTAAACGTGCGGGTGCAGGGTTGCGACGCAGTCCAGGTTGCGGTACTTCTCAGCGAAGTCCAGGCCGTAACCAACAACGAACTCGGGCTCGATGTCCCAGCCGACGTACTTGACCTCAACGTCAGCCTTGACGACCTTGGGCTTGCGCAGCAGGGTGCAAATCTCAACAGAAGCTGCGCCGCGAGAAATCAGGTTCTGCTGCAGCCATGCCAGGGTCAGGCCGGAGTCAATGATGTCTTCAACGATCAGGACGTTGCGGCCCACCAGGTCGGTGTCCAGGTCCTTGAGGATACGCACAACGCCGGAGGACTTGGTGCCGGAACCGTACGAGGAAACAGCCATCCAGTCCATGGTGTAGTGGCCCTTGAGAGCGCGGGAAAGGTCAGCCATGATCATGATGGCGCCCTTGAGAACACCCACCAACAGCACGTCCTTACCGGCGTAGTCTTCGTCGATGCGCGCCGCCAGTTCGGCGACCTTCGCGTTAATCTCTTCCTTGCTGAAGAGAACGTTCTTGATATCGTCCTGCACGTCGATAGCCTGCACGATGTATTCCTTCGTATCTTTAGACGCTCTGCGCCTCCGCCGGGGGCCCCGGGTGCGGGGTTTCATGCCTTCCCACAGCGGACAATGTGGATGGTGTTCGCCTTAAGTATGGCTTAAAACGGCGCCGCGGCGCACCTCACCACGCAGATAGTGTGTGCTGAGGGGGCTCCGCGGGCACCTAGCTGGGTACCTAGTTAGGGTCGAGTTGGCACTAATACGAGCACGTCCAGGCGTTCACCGGTTGCCGGATGCACAATTTTGCGGCGGCGGTACGCGCTCACGTGACCGGGCATCTGAACGGGCCCAGCTACCGCGTATTCGGCGGTGAAAGAGTCCAGCGCCTGCAGTCGCTCGAAGCCCGGATTCTCTCCCCCGGCGGCCTTGCAGGCGGTCGCAAGCACACGCAGACGAAGCGCCGGGTGCAGCGCCGCCACCTGCGCACGGTCCAGTAGCACGGCGTCCTCACGTTCGATGCCGCTCACGGCGGTTCCGGCGGGTAGGAGCGCCTGCTCGTAAGCTGCCTGTGCCTGCTCGTCGAGGTATTCGGCGTCGGGGCCAGCTACGGAGGCGGTGCGCGCCAGGGAGCGGGCGACGTCCCCACCGAGGTGCTCCTCCAGGTAGGGCAGCACGCTGTGGCGGATGCGGGCACGCATGAGGGTTTGGTCGGTGTTGGTCGGGTCGATCCAGGGGGTGAGGGTTTCGGCGTCGCAGATGTCGAGCATGTCGGTGCGGCGCAGGCCGAGGAAGGGGCGCAGGTAGGTGACACCCCCTTCGACGCGTACGGGCGGCATGCCCGCCAGGGAGCGCGTGCCGGAGCCGCGGCTCAGGCCGAGTAGCACGGTTTCTGCCTGGTCGTCGAGGGTGTGGCCGAGTAGTACGGCGCGGGCGCCGGTGGCTTCAACGGCTTTCGTGAAGGCGGCGTAGCGGGCGGTGCGTGCCGCCATTTCGGGGCCCATATTGCCGACGGGAACCTGCACTTTTTCGGTGATGACGGGGTGAAGCCCCAGGTCGGTGAGGGTCTGCGCGGTCTGCGCGGCGACCGCGGCGGAGTCTTCTTGCAGGCCGTGGTCGACGATGATGGCGCCTACGCGCACGTCGCTGCGGCGGGCGAAGTGCGCGGCAATGGCTGCCAGCGCGAGGGAGTCGGGGCCGCCACTGCAGGCGACCAGGAGCAGGGGCAGGTCGGCGGCGTCCGCGGTGGAGGCGGTGCGGCTGGTGCGGGAGCGTCCGGTGGCTTTGATGCTTCCGGCGCCGAGGAGCTTTTCGAGGGCGGCGGCGAGGTGGCGGCGGGCAGTGCCGACGGCGGGGTGCAGGCGTCCTGCGCGTCCATTCTGCATGGTGGTTCCTTTATAGAAATTGCGAAGTATCTATGTAGATAGATACTTCACGAGGAGAATTTAGAAATAACGGAGTCTCAAGAAGTCAGGAGCCTTAGGAGCGCATATGAAGGTACTCTTCAAACTCGTCCTGGCGGCGTTCCAACTCTTTCTGCATGGCCTTAAACGGTGAGGCATTTGAGTTGAAAACATATCCCGGGGCGGCTCGGTCTGTGGGCCAGCGAACTGCTCGAGCCGCTTTGAGAGCACGCGTTAGAGCGTCTTTCTGTACCTTAAGCGGAAGACCGATAGTCTCTGCGAGAGCAAGCCAATCGTCAACAGTAATCTTCCAATCTTCGGGCGGCGAACCGTCACCGGGATTCGAATTATCTTTTCCGTTGACGCTAAGCGCCATGGATAGAGATTTAATGTGCACGAGCGAACAGGGGATGTCGTAGATAGGAGCTACTTCCCATCCACGGCGTCCCTTGAGGAGCGAGATATTTTTTGCGTGCAGGTCCCCATTGCCGGTCAGCCAAGCGTAGAGAAAATGCATGTAAAGATTCCTGCGGGCTATAGCAGGGGAAGCAGCAAGCTTCACCATTGCTTGAATGACACTTTCTGTTGTCACAGCAGGATTATCTTCCGTGTATTTCTCACCCGAAGGAACACCCAAAATCTGTGCGCCATCCTCCATAGCGATGCGTCCCCCAGAGGGTGTTCGGTCGAAACGAGAAACCATCAAACCTGATACGCCGTCTCGATCATAGACAAGCTCATGCTGAGCTACAGGAATCCCCATGAGTGCGGCTGCGGTGAGGTGGGCAGCTTCGTTTTCTACGAGCCCGGGCATGCGTTGCGGGCTGATTTTCAGAAGCGCATCGTAGCCAGCGCCCGTCCAATGCACGGGCAGGGTTTTCATGACGGCACTCAGCTTTTCTTGAACGCCAGGCAGTCCTCGGCGGTCAACCGTGCCCATAAGTTCTGCAAAGGAAACAACCTCAGGGTTGTTCACCAATGCGGCAGGAGCGGTGTACAGTTCCCGCCCGTGCTCAATAATTTGCACATCGCCTGGAACGTCAGAACCAATCACCAGCAATAAGCCCAGGGTGTTATTTTTGCTGATTTTTTTCTCGGAACTAACGACGTCGAGCCTATAGCCTTCGGGCAAAAGATTCTGAAAGAAAGGAGGAATTGATTCTGCGGTATATTCCGCGTTTAAAGGCAGGCTCGTGGCAATTGCCGGGCCTTCATAATCTGCGCGGTAGGTGAAATGAATCAGCCCGTTGGCGTCTCGCCTCAAATATGCGGCGAGAACACCATCTTTATAGACATCTGCCATAAGTTCATCTGTCATGGCTTTTCTCCAGGTTCTGTTTTCTATCGCAGTGTGCGGGAGGGGTTAGGTGAGGGGGTTGGTGATAGCCAGCTCGATACCGAGCTCTTGGGCGACCTTGAGGACCGCCCCAATTGACGGGCCGGGCAGCCCACGCTCAATATCGCGGATTGTTTTATCGCTGAGCCCAACCATCCACGCCAACTCCATTTGGGTGATTTTTTCGTACTTGCGGACGGCACGAACCTGCGCACCAAATTCCTGTGCGAACCCCGTTGCGTCGAATGCCATGGGGGTTTCCTCCTCACCGCTGCAGAACCTCAGGTTATACGAAGTATTCTTCGTAATATGCCCATATTAGCACCCCAAGAAGCCCTCTGAGGCTGTTTTCCGAAGAATAGTTCGGTTACACATGCCCTTCCAACACCCCAAACACAGCCAAGGAGCACAACAAAAAAGGGGGCGTGCCCACCGCCTCCAGCACGTACGAAAACTCGCACGAACCAGATGCAAGGAACACGCCCCCAGCAAGCCCTCCCGCTCACCTACCGCTATGACAGCGGCTAAGACAGCGACTGCAGACGAGCCACAATCGGTGCCAGCTCTTCATGGTAATCAAGAACCATGAGAGGAGTGAAAATAGTGCGGTACGAAGCGTAATAGAAATCCGGTGTTTCATTGAAATCCCCCGGCGTGTACCCGTCAGTGAGGAATCTAGTGTCATACGCCCGGACATCTTCCCCCTTCGCCAGCGCATGCTGGTACACCCAGCTCATTGCTCGATGCAACTCACTACCCTCCTTAATGGGGGCAGCACCCTTCTCCGTACGCACAGCATTCGCCGCATCCAGAGATTCCAAAGTCACCTTGGGGCTACCCGCAGCACGATAGAGGAAGGTAAAGTAGGCGCCACGGCTTGCCGGAGTATCGTAGTGGAAGGAACCATCAGACCAACCGGCGGTCAAACCCACGCGGGTCGCCCAAATAGCAACCTTATAGCGTGCATCGCCCGGAGTTAGATCGGTGTACGGGGACTTCTCCGGCAGGTTCTTCACCTCGGGTGAACCTGCCAGATGGTACAGGTGCTCCAGCAAGCGGCCACGCGAGATAGTCATGACCCCGTTCGGCAACTTATCTTCATCGGTTGTAGCCAGCCCGACAACCTGCTTCTTCGTAATCAGGCCGGTACACTCCGCCCAGTGCAAACTGGTTATAACGTTCTTGCCGTAATAGAAGTGCATGTCAAAACAATTAACATCAAATTCCAGCTCTTCAATAGGCTGTACAGATTTCGGCTGAATGTATGCCGCCTGGGCTACGCCCTGACCCATATACCCCATAGCCAGCGCCAACAGTGCCGCCGCGCCGCGGGTCGAAAGGTTCTTCTGCATTTTCTATCCTCGGTGAAAGGTGTGAGAGTAGAAGAAGAGTGAATCCTTTTGAAGATACCCGGAATCTGCACCTCGCGCAATCAACTACGCTCGGCGCGCAGGCAGATGCGGCGAAAAACACAACAAAGGCGAAAGATGTAGCAAAAGGGGGCGTACCCACCGCCTCCAGCACGCACGAAAAATCGTACGAACCAGACGCAGGGAACACGCCCCCTGATAAAAACCGGGTGCACCTAACGGTGCGGCAGCTTAGTGACCCTCAGCTGCGAAACGGTCGATAGCCTCCTGGACCATCTTCTCAGCAGCAGCCAGGTCTTCCCAGCCCTCGCCCTTAACCCACTTGCCGGGCTCCAGGTCCTTGTAACGCTCGAAGAAGTGCTGAATCTCAGCCTTCAGCTGCTCCGGAACATCAGCCAGGGACTTGATGTGGTCGTAACGCTTGTCGGTGGGAACGCACAGAACCTTAGCGTCGCCGCCAGCCTCGTCGGTCATGTTGAACGCTGCGACCGGGCGGGACTCAACCAGCACGCCGGGAACAACGTCAACGTCCAGGATCAGCATTGCGTCCAGCGGGTCGCCGTCCTCACCGAGGGTGTTCTCGAAGTAGCCGTAAGCGGTGGGGTACTGCATGGAGGTGAACAGCACACGGTCCAGGCGCAGGCGGCCGGTCTCGTGGTCCACTTCGTACTTCACGCGGGAGCCGCGGGGAATTTCAATAGTGACGTCGAGTTCCATCGGAACCTTCTTTCTCGTGAGTTAGAGTCACTTTCGCAGCGACTTCGGCGCGCAAGGTGCGAAAGTTAGGTGTTGAACTCACCCATTGTAACCCGTTCACGCACACCGAAACCGCGTATTTGGCGCCAAAACCAGCGTAATTTACCACGGTCACACCACAGGTAACGTTCCACCTAGTCCCACGCCCACCAGCGCACCCCGCCGCCGCACCCCGCCACCATGCCGGACAGGTCAGATAGGGGTCATAAGGGGCATCAGGAGCGCGGCATGAGATCCCAGCACCGGCGCGTAAACTCGATAGGCACCCCATCCGCCCGCTATGCTCAAAAGATGCCTTCCAACAAGCACAACACCCAGACCACCACCCTCACCCGCCGCGCCGCCCTCACCCTCGGCGGCATGTTCCTTCTCACCGCCTGCGGATCCGCCGCAACCGAACAGAAACGCCCCGAAGGTTCCGCAAGCCCCACCGGCAGCGCAACCGGCAGCCCCACCGGCACCGCCGAGGCGACCGCCTCCGCAACCCCGAGCGCCACCCCGACCCTCGCACCCGCACTGCCCGAAGCGGAACAGGAACAGCTACGTGCCGCCCTCACCGCGCTCTTCTCGGACGGCACCTACCCGCAGTACAGCCTGCTCGTCACCGGCATGGACGGCAACCTGCCCAGCATCAAGGCAACCACCGTGCCCGCCGACCTCTACGCTGCCAACGCCGACACCGCGCGCGTGCCCGCCTCCACTTTTAAGGTGCTGACCCTATTCGCGCTCAACCGCTACGCGAATCTGCAGGCGCGCCTGCGCACCCGCGTCACCCGCGACGCCGCCGGACTGTACCTCATGGCGGGCGGCGACACCCTGCTCGGTGCGGGCGCCTCCAACCCGAAGCAGATTGTGGGACGCGCAGGCCTCACTACCCTCGCCGAGCTGACCGTGAAGGCGCTTCTTCAGGGCGAGAAGCCGACCGCGGCGCTGCCCGTCTACCTTGACGGCACCTTTTTCACCGGCCCCGGCGTGAACCCCGGCTGGGATGACGCGGACGTGGCGTCCGGCCAGATCACGCATATTCACCCGATTGCGCTCGAATCGCACACGGTGCCGGGCAAGTCCACCGCAAGCAACCCGGTACGCCCGGATGATGCGGCGGTTGCCGCCCAGCAGGCATTCGTGGATGCACTCAACACCGCCGGCAAGGAGTCCGGCATGAGCTTCACCCTCGCGGAGCGCCGCACCGCCCCCGCGGAAGCGGTTGAAATCGCCGCGGTCGAATCGGCAACCCTGCTGGAGCAGGCACAACACATGATGCTCGAATCCGACAACGCCCTCGCTGAGGTGCTCGGTCGTTGCGCCGCCATTGCCGCAGGTAAGGAAGGTAGCGGCGAAGCGGCACAGCAGACCGTGCGCCAGGCACTCGTGGATGCCGGCGTGAACATTGAAAACCTGGTGCAGGCAGACGTGTGCGGCATGTCCTTGACGGACCGCGTGACCGCCCGAACCCTCGTGCAGGTTGTGGCTCTGCTGAATGTTGATGAGCATGCGGAGCAGCTGATGAGCACGTTCCCGGTCGCGGGCGTGAGCGGCACCCTGTCCGGTCGTTTTGGTGCGGCGAACGCCGTGCACGCACGCACTTTTGTGCAGGCGAAGACCGGCACCCTGTACACGGTGTCTTCGCTGTGCGGTGTGGCGACCCGACCCGACGGCACCCGCCTGATTTTCGCGATTATTCTGAACGATCTGGGCGGCTCGGATGCGCTACCCGCCGCGAAGGAACGCGTGGACGCCGCGGCGGCGGCGATTGCGAACCGCTCGACCGCGCCGAGTGCTTCTGCTACTCCCTCTGCGGTAGCGCCGAGCGCTTCGGCGGCAGTTTCTACCTCGACTGCAGCGGATGCAGCCTCCTAGCGTGTGTGCCCGATAGCCCCGAAAGCCCCCCTAAATCATCCCGTGCAGGTTGATTTTTTGTAGTGTTTCACGTGAAACCTGAAAATCAACCTCTCGGGTGAGGGCGGCGGCAGGTGCCAATAGGCTCCTCAACCGGGGCTCACGCTCACTTACCCGGCGGGGTTTCACGCCCGCCTTGTTTCTCTCTCCTCCAGCAGAAAAGTCACCATGGACCTTACCTTCACCCTCGCTGATCTGACCACCACCTCCGTCTGCGAGCTACGGCTCTACACCGAGCTTCGGGAGCGTGCGCAGATGCAGTCTGTCCACCCGACCCCCGAGAAGTCCGAGCGCGCCCACGAAGCGTACCGCGAGTGCCTGCAGGTGCTAACCGAGGGCGGAATGGTCGGCAGTGGAGTAGTCAGCGGTGAGCATGCGGGCGGCACAGCGCGCCCGGTGCCCCTGGTGGCGACCTCCGCGACGGGGCTGACCTACACGGTGGAGCTCGACCGCCTCGACTGCCCGGTTGCGAACAGCACCGCCGAGAGCAATACCGCCCGAATCGTCTGCACCCCGCATCTGGGTGAGGCGGCGCATCGGGCGTTATTGCGCGGTGCCCTGGCGGCGCACCTGCTGACCGCTAGTGCAACCGAGAGCGCCGAGAACACCAAGAATGCCGCGCGCCTCGACCTCTACCTGGACCACGGAGCGGAGGAGCGCGGCGCGGAGTCCGATTCGGAGCCCACTGAGCACCACTCCCCCGTTCCTCAACCTCACCGGGTTGATTCGGCGCGTATTCTGCCGCTGATTCGCCTGCAGGAGCAGCGCCTCCTGCTGCTCACCGAGGCGCTGAACGAGGGTGCAGAACCGGCGGAACTTGCCGAGCGCATCTCCTATTTTCTGACCTGCGACGAGTGCCCGGCGTGCCTGAACGCGGCGGCATCTCTTGCCCTCGCGACCGACACCCCGGAGCTCGTCACCGAAGACACTGCCGAAGATACCGCCGAGAATCCCGAAACTGAGGAGCACCCGGTCATGTACCGGGTGCCCGCCGCCGTCGAGAACGACAGCGAACAGTACCGCCTGCAGTGCCTGCTAGATGCCCAGCTCGCTTCCCTAGAGGAGCACGCGGCAGAGCACGGCTGGGGTGCCGGCGAGCTTGAGGCGGCGATGCTACTATCCATGACGAATTATCACCGCCGCGAGCGTGCCCCGTTCTGGCGTGAGCACATTCGCCGACTGGAGGACGGCCCGACGGCGTGGGTAGCGAGCCGCGATTACGCGTACCTTGATCGAGTGCAGGTGCTTTCGGCGGAGCATGCGCATGCTCTTCTGAACACCCCCGCAGACCTGGAGGCGCTAGCCGCCGCCATGAAGGAGCCCACCGAGGTTGAAGACGCCCCCGGCTGGTATCGTGTGCGCGGCGCGCAGGTGCGCCTGTTGCGTGCGCGAATTGAGGCTGACCCGAGCCTGGTGATTGCGCCCTCTGACCGTGCGGTTTTTTGTGCGTATGAGACGGGGTTGAGCCCACAGATTGCGCTGGACCGTATGGAGTCGCAGCTGAATTATTTCCGTGCGTCGAATCCGGGTGAGCGTGTGCCCGCTGAGTTGGCGGCGACGGGTTTCTTTGGCATGCGTGTGCTGGCGGTAGCGCAGGGTGGTTTCCGTGCCGGTTCCGAGGATTCTGCGAACCCCGAAGAGGCTGCCGCAGAGTCCGGCAAGTCGACCGGCGAGTCGGCTGGCGAGTTCTTGGAGGTGCTTCTGCAGGAGCGCATCCGCGTGAAGGATGAGCCGCACCGTGCCCTGCCTTCGGGTATTGGTCCTGGCGATCCGGTGTCTACGGCGACGATTGAGGCGGCTCTGCAGTCTGATGTGCACGGGTTGCTCTTCGGCGGCGCGCTCATGCCCAACGACTCCGTGCTTAATGACCCCGTATCCGATGAAGATTCCGAGCCCTCCGAGGCTCCCTCCTCGTCCCGCACCCTGCCGAGCGTGCTCGATGCGGCGGCTTCGCTGACGGGGGTGGAGAGTGCCTCCGCGGATTTGCTGTTCCGCCGCGCGCCGCGCCTGAAGCGGAGCGCCTCGAACGCCAAAAATGCAGAAAATCTACCCCGTGAGGTTGGTTTTTCCGACTCTGACCTGCCCACGGTGGATGCCGTGCACTCGGCGATTCGCGCTCTCGACCATTCCTATGTGGCGGTTCAGGGCCCTCCGGGTGCGGGTAAGACCTTCCTCGCATCGCACGTGATTGCGCGCCTGGTGGCTGAGGGCGCAAAGGTGGGTGTGGTGGCTCAGTCGCATGCGGTGATTGAGAACCTCATGTTGGCGTGCTGTGCCCGTGATGGTTTTGATGTTTCGCGTGCGGTGCGTCTGCGCGGTAAGTCGGTGACTCCGGACACCCCGTGGTCTGAGGTGTCTGATTCTGAGCTGGTCGAGCTGATTTCTGGTGCGGGCGGCCTGCTGTTTGGCGGTACGGTGTGGGATTACGTGAGTGAGCGTCGCGTGCCCGCCGGGTCGCTGGATGTTCTGGTGGTTGATGAGGCGGGCCAGTTCTCTCTGACGAATACGGTGGCGGCGGCTCGTGCGGCGCGTTCGGTGCTGCTGTTGGGCGATCCGCAGCAGTTGCCGCAGGTGTCGACAGGTGTGCACCCGTACCCGGTGGACGTTTCGGCGTTGGGCTGGTTGTCTGACGGGGCGGCGGCGCTGGATCCTCGTTTTGGCTATTTCTTGGGCGAATCGTGGCGTATGGATTCGGCGTTGTGCGAGCGGGTTTCGTGGCTGTCGTATGATGGCGCGTTGGCGAGCGCGGCGGCGACGGCTGGTCGCACTCTGCAGGGTGTTGCGCCGGGTGTGGTGTCGTATCCGGTGGAGCATGCGGGCTGTTCGGTGCGTTCTGTGCAGGAGGCGCAGGCGGTGGTGGATTGCGTGCGCGAGCTGCTGGGCCGCGAGTGGGTCCCTGCGACCGATGCTGAGCCGCGCCCTCTGGCGGCTGAGGATTGCATTGTGGTGGCGGCGTATAACGCGCAGGTTGATTGTGTGCGTGAGGCGCTGATTGCGGCTGGCCTGGCGGATTCTTCGGGTGCTGGCGTGCGTGTGGGCACGGTGGATAAGTTCCAGGGTCAGGAGGCTGCGGTGGTGTTGGTGTCGTTGGCGTCGTCGCGGGTTGATTCTGGGCGCGGTGCCGGGTTTGTGCTGTCGCCGAATCGTTTGAATGTGGCGGTGTCGCGCGGTCAGTGGCAGGCGGTGTTGGTGCATTCGCCGTGGGTGGCGCGTTCGGTGCCGCAGGATGTTGAGGAGGTGCTGGCTCTGTCGGGCTTCGCGGGCCTGGTGGAGTAGCACCCCTAGTGCGGCCCTTATTCTGCGCTCTTCTGCACGCCCCCTCTCCCGCCCCGCTACGTTGCGGGGGCTGCCTGGTGGTGGGCGTTTTTGGCGTGCCCTGATTCGGGTTCAGCCGGGTTTAGTCAGGGCTCAGCCGGGCGGAAGCACCAAGAATGAATTATAGTCGAACTAACCCTAATGTCAATACTCAAAATGAGGAAAGTTTTTCAACCAGCGTTCATGTATATGATTAACGTCTCTTATAGAATCTAAAGTATCGCGCGACACACTTCTTGTGCGGGGGGGGTGGCTCCCGATGAGCCGCCCCGTGCATCCTCAACCACCCCGTGATGACCGGCGGGCCCGTCATGACCGGCGGGCACAGGCGAAAACAAGTGAAAACAGACGAATACAGGCAGGCACAGCCGACTGTCGGGGTATTCACTCATACGATTGCGCGCTACGAATTGCGCACAACGAACTACGCACGACGGATTGCACACCGCGCGACACCATAAACCCCATCGTGGAGGTCCCCCATGAGTGTCAACACCGAACTACTCAAGAATAGAGATTTTCGAAATACTCTCTTCGCCATTGGAGCCAACCAGCTCTCAGACTCGATGAGCTATATCACCACGCCCATCATTATTTTGGCGCTGACCGGCTCCCCCGAGGCCGCGAGCATCACCCTCTTTGTCGCGGGTGTTCTCGCCACCTGCGCCGGAGCGATATCCGGAACGTGGGTTGACCGAATCGGTCCCTCAAAGTGCCTGGCACTGTCCTGTATTGGCCAGGCGCTGTCCTGGGTGGCGATTCTTCTCTACCTCGTTTTCAATGTCACCAATATTTACGTTTTGGTGATTACGATTTCTCTCGCCGCCATCATTTCCACCTTCGACTACCCGAGCGAGCAGTCCATCATCACCCGCGTAGTCCCCAAGGAACACCTGGGATACGCCTCCGGCATGGGTGAGACGCGCGAGTCCACCGCCAACCTGCTGGGCGGCCCGGTCGCCGGCATCATTATCGGTTTCTCGACCGTGCTCATGACTGCCGTTCACGCGGTCATTAACCTGCTGGCGTTCATCGTCGCACCCAAGACCTACGGGGCTAGTCGGCAGCCCGCGGAAGAGGAGGAAGGCGAGAAAACCAGCTTCTGGCAGGACTCAAAAGCCGGTTTCGAGTACATCCTGAAGAACAAGGTGCTGGTGTCCATCGCGTTCGTTTCAACGCTTGCGAACTTTGGAACGGTCGGTATTCCGCTCACCTTCATCTACTACTACACACTGGAGGGCGCACACCCGCTCTTCATTGGCATCTTTGCGAGCGCCTTCGGCGTGGGCGTGCTGCTCGGTTCGTTCCTGGTCGGCCCGCTGACCGAGAAGTTTGCGCTCGGCCCGCTCGGTATCACCTCCCTGGCCATCATGTCGGCGTGCTACCTGTTGCTGCCGGTGGTTCATTCGATGCTGTGGGCGGTGTGCCTGCTGATTGTGCTGGCGGGTATTGTGCTCCCCTCCTTCAATTCGAGCATCATTGCGTACATTAACGCATCCACCCCGGAGCATATGATCGGTCGCGTGCACTCGGTGCAGGGCATCCCGAATATGGCGCTGACCCCGCTGGCTGTTCTGCTGGCAGGCTTCCTCATTGTTGATTGGGGTATTACGTACACGGCGCTGTTCTACGCGGTGTTCATTTTCCTGTCGCTGGTGGTGATGGTATTCCAGAAGCCGCTGCGTCAGCTGCCGCATATCTCGCAGGTAACGAACGCACAGTAGTTCCGCGGTAGCGCCGTCTATCAACTCCACTCAACGCCCCCGAAAGCGAATAATTCAACGTGCACTTGCATGAAAATTATTTTCCTTTCGGGGGTGTTCTACGTCCTTTCGAGGATTTCTGCACACAGTGCACGCTCACGATAATTCCCCTTATCAATGCGTATTTTTAGGGGTTTAAATGTTGCCGGTATTACGGCGAACCTTACGCCGCTTGTTGAAGGTTTTACGGCATAATAGGAAGGTGTTCGTTCTAACCTTTATTCAACGTTCCGCACAGCACTCACTCACTGCACTGTCGGACGAACTCGCAAAGCTCAACCCGCGTGTTGCTTTCGCCCAGACATACCCTGACGAAATTCAGGGCGCCTTCGACCGCGCCAGCGACGCACTCCACGCGGCGCTCATTGCCGCGCGCGATAACGGCTTCTGGGTCGGCATCGGAATCGGCGAGCTCAACATCCCCCGATTCGCAGGCGCACTCGGCGCCGTCAGCACCACCGACTGCACCGGCGACGCCCTCGAATTCTCACGCCTCGCCGTCGAAGAAGCACAAGGAGGCGCACCCGTACGCTGCATCAGCGTCAGCGCCGACAACCGCCACCTCGCCGACCTCGCCGCAGGCTCCGCACGCCTGCTCTACCGCGTATGCGCCGACCGCACCGACGCCGAATGGCGCGTAGTAAACCTGCTCGTACCCGGCGTACGCGGCCAGCAGAAGGCCGCCGCAACCGCACTCGGCATCACCACCCAGGCGGTCAGCCGCACCCTCGTCCGCTCCCTCTGGCATGAGGAGCAGGCGGCACGCGGTGCGCTCATCGAACTGCTGACCCGTATTGACCGTTCGCGCCGCCGCGCCACCTAACCGCCACCGCGCATCCCTCATTCTTTCGCGTCTGCCAGCCTTTCGTACCTGGTACCTGCCAGCCTTTCGTAGCTGCCAGCGCGGAACCGAACACCTGATCCCGCCCGTGATGGTCACCCCCTGCCAGGGGTGAACTATCCGGGCGGGACGCTCTTTAAGCCCACGCTGAATACCCTGCAGCTCGGCGGGCAAAACCAGAGAAAAGGTAAACTTATCTTTATGCCTCTTTCAGAACTTTCCGTCAGCACCCAGAACTACCTCAAGGAAATCTGGAGCCTCGAAGAATGGACCAAAACCCCTGCCACCGCATCCGCCCTGGCAGAACGCATGGGCCTGCGCATTTCTTCGGTATCTGACGGCCTCAAGCGCCTCGCCGCCGCCGACCTGATCGAGCATCAGCCCTACGGCGCTATTGAGCTCACTGAAACCGGCCGCTCCTACGCGCTGGCAATGATCCGCCGCCACCGCCTCATTGAGACGTTCCTCGTGGAGACGCTCGGCTACACCTGGGACCGTGTGCACGACGAGGCGGAGGTTCTGGAGCACGCGGTATCCGACTTCATGGTGGACCGCATCGACACCCTGCTGGGGCACCCGACCCGCGACCCGCACGGCGACCCGATCCCGGACTCTTCGGGGCATATTAGTTTTCCGCAGACCGTGCCGCTGAGCCAGTGCGAACCCGGCGAAACAGTCGTGCTCGAACGCATTAACGATGACGACCCACGCCTGCTGCGTTACCTGCAGGGCCACGGTTTTGTGCCCGGCGTGCGCCTGCACATTGAGGAGGGCGCGCCCTTCTCGGAGGCGGTAAACGTGAGCGTGGTCGGTGCCGGTTCCGGCAACCTGCACGAGACGGACGCAGCCGGTGCGGTGAAGCCCGGCGGCACCATTATTCCGTTGGGTGCGGAGGCGACCGCCTCCCTGTTCGTATCCCGCATAGTGCGCTAGCGGAGCCCCTAACCTTCAGAAGATAGCAATAGGCGGAAAGCCCCACGGTGGGACTTTCCGCCTATTGCTGTATTCGGTGAGTGTACTCAGCGGGCTTTCCTAGAGGGAGCTTTCGCAGGGTGAGCTTTCTTAGGAAGCTGACGGCTCAGTTTTCGTTGCAGCAGTGCTGAGTCGGCGGGCGCGCATCCTGCCCAGCAGGCCGTAGCGCGGGGCGAACACGTACGCCAGGGCGAACAGTATGCCCTGCGTGACGACCACGGCACCACCGGGGGATACGTCCGCATGGTAGCTGGCGTACAGGCCGGTCAGCGTGCCCACCAGGGAGACTCCCACGCTCACCGCGAGCATCGGCACGAACCGGTCAGTTATCAGGCGCGCGGTGGAGCCGGGGATGACGAGCATCGCCACGACCAACACCACACCCACGATCTGCAGCGCCACCACGGAAGTCAGCGCCAGCATAATGAGCAGCAGCGCGCCGAGCAGACGCGGACGCAACCCCACTGCCTGCGCGAAGCCCGGGTCGAAGGCGTACAGCACGAAGTCGCGGCGCTTCACCAGCAGTACGGCGGCAACAATCACCGCGAGGATAGCGACCTGCCAGACGTCCGACCAGGACACACCCAGCACGTTACCGAAGAGAATGTGGTTCAGGTCGGTATTCGACGGCGTGACCGAAATCAGCACCAGACCGAACGCGAACATGGTCGTAAAGACGATGCCGATCGCGGCGTCCTCGCGCACGCGGCCGCTGCGCCGCACCCCGCCGATGAGCGCCACCGCCACGAGCGCGGCAATGACCGCACCCACCGCGAAGGGCGCACCAAAAATGTAGGCGAGTACCACGCCGGGCAGTACCGCGTGCGAGATCGCGTCGCCCATGAGCGACCAGCCGAGCAGCACGAGCCAGCAGGAGAGCAGGGCACAGACGGCGGCGGCAATCACGGTGACCACGAATGCGCGGAGCATGAAGGGCAGGGTCAGCGGCTCCACCAGAAAGTTGAGGATGTCCATTTAGTTCTTCCCTTCCGCAGAGCTGATCGTAGTAGTGCCGGAGGTAGTAGCGCTGGAGGCGGCAGTCGGCGCGCCGGCGTCCACTTCCATGCCGAAGGCACGCACCAGGTTCTCGGGGGCGAGCACCTTCTCCGGGGTGTCGTGCATCAGAATATCGCCGCGCAGCAGTAGCGCCTCGTCGGCGAACTGGCGCAGGCTCGCCAAGTCGTGCGTGGAAACCAGCACGGTCGCGCCCTCGTCACGCAGCTGTTCGATGACCTGAATGAGCATCGCCTCGCTGCGCTTGTCCACGCCGGCGAAGGGCTCATCCAGCAGCAGCAGCTGGGCGCCCTGGGCGATAGCGCGTGCCACGAAGGCGCGCTTACGCTGGCCACCCGAGAGCGCCCCAATCTGACGGTCGGCAAGGTCGGTCAGTTCCACGCGGGCGAGCGCCTCATCCACGGCGGCACGGTCTGCGGCACGCAGGCGGCGGGTGATGCCGAGGTTGCGGTAGCGTCCCATGCTGACGACCTCACGCACGGAGATGGGGAAGGTCCAGTCGATTTCTTCGCTCTGCGGCACGTAGCTGACGAGTCCGGCGCGGTGGTGGTGCGCGTTCTTGCCGCGGCTGCCATGGTTACCGCCGACGGGCTGCCCGTCGAGGGTGATGCTTCCGGCGTGCATGGGCACGACCCCCATGATGGCTTTGAAGAGGGTGGATTTGCCGGAGCCGTTCATGCCGATCAGGCCGCAGATACGCCCGGTGTCCAGGGTGAAGGATGCGCCGGTGAGGGCGCGGACTGGCCCGTAGTTCACGTGCACATTTTCGCAGCTGAGAAGAGTGCTCATTCCTTGTGTTCTTTCTGGTGGTCACCGTATGCGTGGGGCGGGTGTACTTGCTTGCGTGTTGCTGAGTGGGTGCTGTGTGAGCGAGTGTTAACGGCGTGGGAGGAGCGGAGCCAAGAAGGCGACCGCCCCTCCTATCCTATCGGAGGTTTGGGGTTTACCGGGGGTTTTCGATGCGGGGTTTTACCCTGGTTTGGCCCGGGTTTATTCGGGCTTTATGTCGGGTTTAGGAGTTGCCCTTGAGGCCCGCAACGATGGTGCGTGCGTCGTAGCGGATCATGTCCAGGTAGGTGGGCACGGGGCCGTTCGCCTCGGAGAGCGAGTCCACGTAGAGCACGCCGCCGAATCGTGCGCCGGTGGCGTCTGCGACCTGGCGCATCGGGTTGTCAGAGACGGTGGATTCGCAGAACACGGCAGGAACCTGGTTCTCGCGCACGTAATCGATTGCGGAGGAAATCTGCGAGGGGGTCGCCTGCTGTTCGGAGTTGACCGCCCAAATGTACTTTTCCTTCAGGCCCGCGTCTGCCGCCAGGTAGGAGAAGGCACCTTCACAGGTGACCAGTGCGCGCTGGTTCTCGGGCAGGGTGGAGATCTCCTTGACGAGCTCGTCACGCACGCCCTGCAGCTGCTTCTTGTAGGCTTCGCCGCGGGTCTTGTAGTCGGCAGCGTGGGCCGGGTCGAGGGCGCTAAATTCGCGAATCATCACGTCCACGTACTTTTGCACGTTGCTGGGGCTCATCCAAGCGTGGGGGTTGGGCTTGCCCGCGTAGGCGTCCTCGGTAATGGAGATGGGCGTGACCCCCTCGGAGACGGTCACGTGCTTAGCATGGGATTCTTCAACGAACTTCGCGAACCAGGATTCGAGGTTCAGGCCGTTGTCGAGCACCAGGTCGGCGGCGTGCGCCTTCTTCAGGTCGGAGGGGGTGGGCTCGTACTCGTGGATCTCTGCACCGGGCTTGGTGAGGGATTCGACGTTCAGGTCGTCGCCTGCCACGTTGCGGGCGATGTCTGCGAGCACGGTGAAGGTGGTGAGCACGGTCTTCTTGCCGCTGCTACTCTTAGCGCCTTCGGTGGTGCTGGAGGTGCTACCGCAGCCGGTGAGCACGAGTAGCAGGGTGAGTGCGAGGGCGGCGCAGAGCGCCTGGACGAGGCGGCGTGCGTTGCTGCCTGCGGGGGTGAAAGCGTTCATGAGGCATCCTTCATTGGAAGTCACGGGTTTGAGTATGTGGTTGATGTGTGGGATTTGCCGCGCCGGGACGCTAGGGACACGGTTGTGTCTGCGCAGGCATCATAATGCGCTTTTGCCTGTCGTCCCGGGCGGAATTTAACAATAGTTCGGCTAGCCGAACTTTTCAACTAAGCCACACAGAAAACCCCGAAATATCGACAGAAACACAGGGACAGGCGCGCAGGAACAGGCACGCAAAGGCAGAAGTACAGACACAGAAACACCAACAGATACAGCAAGGAGGCGAGGGACCCCTCCCCCGCCTCCTTACTACACGCGGTTCTACGGCAAGCTATACGCTCGGATTAGTCGGCAATCTCAACCACGACCGGCGTGTGGTCGCTTGCGCCTTCACCGGCGCGTTCCACCTTATCGATCCAGGCACGTTCCACGCGTGCGGCGAGCGCGGGCGAGAACAGCTGGAAGTCAATGCGCATACCCTCATCCTTGGCGAAGCGGCCCGCCTGGTAGTCCCAGTAGGTGTACTCGCCCGGGGTGTGCGGGCGTACTACGTCCACCATGCCCTCTTCGAGTAGGGCGGCGAAGGCGCGGCGTTCGGGTTCGGAAACGTGGGTCATTTCATTGCGCAGGAAGTAGTCGATATCCCACACGTCGGTATCCTCGGGGGCGACGTTCCAGTCACCGACCAGGGCGAGCGGCGACTGCGGGTTAGCCGCCAGTTCGTTGTGCACGTTCTGGCGCAGCGCCTCCATCCAGCGGAGCTTATAGTCCATATGCGGGTCGGTCAGGCCGCGGCCGTTGGGCACGTAGAGGCTCCAGACACGCACACCGCCGCAGGTCGCACCAATAGCGCGCGCCTCCAGCGCCTCGGGCTCGCCGGGCTTACCGAAGTGCGGCTGGTTATCAAAGCCGCGCTGCACGTCTTCGAGGCCAACTCGGGAGGCGATTGCCACGCCATTCCACTGATTCAGGCCGAAGTGCGCAACCTCGTAGCCCATGAATTCGAAGAGGTCGAAGGGGAAGGTTTCGTCCTTGGTTTTGGTTTCTTGCAGGGCGAGCACGTCAACGTCGTGTTCGTCGAGCCAGTCTTCGACGCGGTTCTCACGGGCGCGGATTGAGTTGATGTTCCAGGTGGCAATCTTCATGCCTTCTAGCTTAGCGGGTGCAGAGCATGCACCTTTCATTGCACGGAAGCGATTGCGCGGCGGCACGGGCGCTCGCAACCTGCCAGAACAGCACAGCACCCGGAACAGAGCACCGCCCGCCTGCGCAACCTTCGGGTCGCACCGGCGGGCGGTGAATATATGCGCTAGTCAGCGCTGAATCTAGTTAGCACTGAATCTAGTCGGTATTACTCCTAGTCAACGGCCTCCTAGTCAACGGTGGGAGTGCCCACAACCTTCAGACCCTTATCGCCGTACGCCTTGAGCATGTACAGGGCGTCGGAGAAGTACAGGGGGCTGGCGGAGTCCACCACGTCTGCCACGCCGTCACCGTCGCGGTCCACTTCGGGGTAGGCGCCGAGCGTGCGGGCTGCCCAGCGGTTTTCGGTCTTGAACTGTTCAGTCTTCTTGACTTCGGCACGTAGCGGACGGCGGATCTGGCGCAGGCGCGCGGCACCGTCGGGGCTACCTGCGGCGCGATACAGGAACGCGGCGAGGGTGTGGCGGGTGGCGTACTCGTCCGGGTGGAAGAGCCCGTCATCCCAGCCGGAGGTGATGCCCGCATCCGCCGCCCAGATGTAGGCGGGGTAGTCCGGGTCGGTGGTTGCCACATCCTTGTAGGGGGAGGTCGTGGGCAGGTTCTTGACGGTCGGCGATCCCGCCATGCGGTAGAGCATGCGCACGAGCTGGCCGCGGGTGACGCTTGCGCTGCTGTGGCGGCGGGTGACGGTGTATTCTTCGCTGTCGAGGTAGCCGTGGCAGACCGCCCACACGCCGGGGGTGGCGCTCATGGTGCCGAGGAAGTTGGCGACGCATTCGACGTAGCTGGGGTCATCCTTGGGCTGCTCTGTCTTGATGACGAGCTGCAGGTTCACTGCGGGTTCTGCAGCGTGGGCGGCAGGCTGTGCGCTCACCGCGGAGGTGACGGGTACGGCACCGAGAACGAGTGCGAGAGTGAGGGCGAAAGTGCGGCGTGCGCGGGGAGCGGGTGTGAGTGCTCGAGAGATAACCGGAAGCATAGATTTTTCCTTATGTAATTGTGGTTGGGAACCGGCCGGAAGGAACCGATTTTTGGGTCAACTGCGGGGTCGCCAAATGGAGCGAATAATAAAAGGGGAAAGGAGTGCGTTGAGGAATAGTAAGAAGCGGCAATGAATAGGGGCTGACGTGCGGCGATACGCGGTTTTGGCGTGTACCAATGATGTGCGTGTTCCACATACTGTCGCATGGCTATGGTGGTGCACAGTGAATGGACTGTTTTACACCGCCATAGAAAGTTTAAAGTACATATTGATATTTTATTCAATATTCAATTGAGACTTTTATCAATTAAAAATTAAACATTGTTCTAAACGACAAAGCAGCTGCGAATGGTATGTATTCCATTCACAGCTGCTTTGATTTTTAGCTGATATATAGCGGTATAACGCACCCACTAGGGCACACGCGCCTCCCTCACGATTCACAGGAAAGTTCCGAACCGGTTCGGGCGTGTCTACTAGCCGCGCATCACGTTATAGGCTTCCTTGGTGAGCTGACCGGCGGGCGAGGTGGAGTGGCGCAACTCCTCAATTTCAATAACCACATTCGCGCCAATCTCACCGGTAATGTACACGCGGCGACCGAGCATATTACCCTCACCGATGCGGTCGTCCTTGGCGGTGCCTTCGGTGATGCGCAGGTCGTAAATCTTGTTTTCAATGTAGAAGCCGTACAGGGAGGCGGGCTTCTCCGGCGGGTTGTAGGAGACGGGCGCGACCATGCGGGTACCGCGCGCGTTGCGGCTGATGTACCAATTGGCGGCCTCGTCGGCACCTGCGGCACCCCTGACAGTACCAGCCCAGCTGGAGCCTTCCGCTTCGCATCCGACGAAGACGTTGTGCGCCCACTCAACGATCCAGCCGTGACCCGCGTTGGAGCGGGCGGTGCAACCGATGAACATGTTGCGTTCACCCTGCACGATCCAGCCTGCGCCGGCGTGGCGGGTGGCGGGCTCGTAGAGGGCGTTCTTATTGCTGGTGCGGTGGTTGCTGTTGCTGGAGCAGCTCTCGAATTTCGCCTGCGCCGCGTACACCTCGATACCGGCGTAGGAGCCGCCGCTGAGGTTCGCTTCGGCAACGTCTACGCCGCGCAGCTTGTTGTCTGCCGCGCCGGAGTTCTGGCCTTCGTTGGGGCGGCGGGGGTGGCCGGCGGGCTTGCCGAGCAGCAGGCCCTGGTTGAGGGTGCGGCGGATGGTCACGTCGTCAATTTTCATGCCCTGGTCGTCCAGGCCGAGCACGGCAACGCCGATGGCGGTGTCCCAGACTTCCACCCCGGCGATAACGGGTACGATGTCCGGCTCGTTGAGCAGGTCGCCGGTCAGGTGGGTGTGGAAGATGACGCCGGCGACGTTGTTCAGCGGGGCGGTATGCGCATCAAGCGGGTAGCTACTGATGGGGGTGTTGGCGGCGTTGGTGCGGATATGCAGGTTGCGTACGCCCATGCGCATGGGCTTGTTGGCGTTGTAGTTGCCGTAGACGGGGGTGGTGTAGCTGCCGACGTGGAACACGCCGGTGTATTCAGTGTGGCCGTTGGCGGTGGTGGGGATGGCGCGGTCGGAGTGCGCGATGACGACGGTTGAGGAGCCGTAGCCGAAGATTTCGACGCGGTGCTTGATGTCGATGAAGGGGTAGGAGACGCGGTAGATGCCACGGGGTAGTTCTACGGATCCGCCGCCGCGTGCGGCGACAGCGTCGACGGCACGCTGGATGGCTACGGTGGAGTCTTTGGCACCGGTGGGGTCTGCGCCGTAGTTGATGGCGTTGATGCTCATGGGCGTATCGGGCATGAGGGGCTCAATTCTTTCGATGGGTACCGCGTTCGGTGCTGAAGGCGGCGCGGGTGAGTGAATTGAGTGAATACGGCTGTATGCGGTGAATACGGTGCTGAGTGAGTACGGTGCTGCGTGGGTGCAGTGTTGAGTTTGTGTGGTGCGGTGTGTTGGGCGCATTTCTGCGGGTGTTTTGGCGTGTGTGGGTCTGTGCACCGGCAGACCTGCCTCCTGCTCAAGGGTACCGCATTGGGCGTGTGGAGGCGACGACCGGGCGCTGTGATGCCCGCTCCCCTGCCCCGTTTTTCTACGGTTTTTCGGCTGTTTTGGGTGCGGGTTAAACGCCGAGGGGCGGGGATTACTCCCCGCCCCTCAGGCGTATGCGTTTTAAGATTTTGTAATCACGAGCCTCAGCTCGCAGAGCCTAACTCGCGAGGGTTAGCCCATGAACACGCCGTTGCCGCGCTTCTCCAGCTGCTTCGGCGCGAAAGTCGCGTGGCGAATATGATCCACCTCGATGAGCACGTTATCGCCCATAGCGCCAGTCACGTGAACACGGCGGCCGATCATGTTGTTCTCACCAATACGGTCATCCTTCGCGGACGCAGTCGTAATGTGCATATCGCGAATGTTGTTCTCAATGTAGAAACCGTACAGGGAAGCCTTCGCCCAGCTGTAAGGGTTGTGCGAACGGGCAGCCACAAAACGGCTACCGCGTGCGTTACGGCCAATGTACCAGTTCGCCGCCTCGTCACCTCGAGCACCGCCGGTAACAGCATCCTGGAAGCTGGAAGACTCACCCAGGCAGCCAATGAACTGGTTGTTACCCCACTCCACGAGCCAGCCGTGACCGGCGTTCTCCTGGGCGGTGCAGCCAATGAACATGTTGCGGGTGCCCTGAATGAACCAGCCTGCACCCACGTGGCGGGTCTTCACCTCGTACAGGGCGTTCTTACCCTGGTTGCGCTTGTTGAACCAGCTGGTGGACGCCTCGAACTTGGACTGAGAAGTGTAAATCTCGATGCCCGCGTAGATGCCGAAGCTCATGTTTGCGTCAGAGACGTCAATCATGGAGAACTTGTTATCTGCCGCGCCGGGGGTATCACCCTCGCGGGGGCGCAGCGGGTGGCCGACAGGCTTACCGACCAGCAGGCCCTGGCGCAGGGTCTGGCGGATGCGCAGCTTGTCAATCTTCATGCCCTGGTCGTCCAGGCCCAGGATCGCAACGCCAATAGCGGTGTCCCAGATTTCGATATTGGACAGGGTGGGCACTGCGTCCGGCTCACCGGGGTTAGCATCCGCAATGCGGGTGTGGAAGACGACGCCTGCAACGTTGTCAACGGGCTGGGTGTGCTTCTCCAGGAAAATCTGGTTGCTCTTAGAATCCAGCGGCAGGTTGTACTTGTTGGTGCGGATGAACAGGTCACGCACGCCCATACGCATGGGCTTGTTCTGGTTGGTGCCACCGCTCATGGGGGTGGTGTAGCTACCGGTGTGGAAAACGCCGGTGCATTCGTAGCTACCGTTCTTGGTGGAGGGAATACCCTTGTCGGTGAAAGCGACGATTCGGGTTGCCTGACCGTGACCGAAGATCTCGACGCGGTGCTTCATTTCGATGAAGGGGTAGGAGACGCGGTACATACCGCCGGGAATCTCCACGGAGCCGCCGCCCTGCGCAGCAACATCATCGATAGCCTTCTGGATAGCACTAGTGGAGTCTCGTACGCCGGTGGGGTCAGCGTTGTACTTGGAATCGCATACGTTCACGCTCATGATGGTAGCCATGGAGTGTCCTCTTTCTTGGCGGATACAGTACAGCGATTAGCGCATAGATGGAATCTAAGCGCGTCGTTAAGCTGAGTGTATCCAGTTGTGTTTGAGTGAATAAGTGGTTTTGAGCTTCCTTCCGGTTGAGTGAGTGAATCTCTTCCGGTGTGGGATGCGGGCGGGGAGTGAATCCGCTGCATCAATGCTCGTGGGCGGTGTGAGGGAGTGAATCTCAACCATTCCCATATGAGTCATAAATTCTTGCATGCAGGATGCAAATCTGTCTAACCCATCGACAAAACATTCTAGGGCAAAATCGGGGATTTTTCGCCGCTCAACACCCGATAGTGTTGATTGTCTCGCTGGTCACCTTGATGCAATCGAGTGCAGATAACCCACAGAAAACCAACTGACCAGTACTAATGCCACATTTTGCACGCATATGCACTAGTCAGAGAGTTTTTCGATGAATGCGCGCTATATCACTTCATAGACAGGTCATCCAGACCCAAAGAACCCATTAAAACCCCTCATCAGCGGCTTATCTCACAGACTCAGAGGCCCCCAATAGTACCCGGCGAGTGCCCACCAGAGAATCGCAGAGCACCGCCGGAGAGCCCACTAGGCACCCTGGCGAGCACCCCAGCAGATAGGGTTCAAGCCCCTACTGAACTTCCTTCACAGAGGCGGCACCCACCACATCCAGGCGCGCATAGCGGCCCGCAAGCCAGGTACAAATCATCAACTGAACCTGATGGAAAATCATGATCGGCAGCATCATCAGACCCAGCGAGCCCGCACCAAAAATAATGATTGCCATCGGCAGGCCAGCCGCCAGCGACTTCTTCGAACCGCAGAACTGAATCGTAATACGGTCGGCACGGTTGAAGCCCAGACGCTTAGCCAGCTGGTCAGTCAGCCACAGCATGAACACCACAATAATCGCCATGAGCACAACCAGTAGCACGATCTGCCACCACGCCACGCGCGTCCACACGCCCTGCACCACCGAAGCGGAGAACGCCGAATACACAATCATCATGACCGAGAACTTATCCAGCCACTTGGTCGTCGGCTTCTTGGCGAACTCCCCCACCCAGCGGCGCGTCAGCTGACCGAGCACAAACGGCAAAAACAGCTGAATGGCGATGTCCAGGAAGACCGTTCCAGAGAACTCAATATGGCCCGTGTTCATCAGCAGCATGGCGAGCAGCGGGGTCGCCACCACACCCACAATCGAAGAGAGCGAAGCACTCACAATCGCCGCCGCCACGTTACCGCCCGCAATCGAAGTGAACGCAATCGACGCCTGCACGGTCGAGGGCACAAAGGTCAAGAACAGGATGCCCATGTACAGCCCATCACCGAGCACAAAACGCAGCGGTGAAAGCGCCAAACCGACCAGCGGGAACAGCACGAACGTGCAGCTCAGAATCATCAGGTGCAGACGCCAGTGGATCAGGCCGCGAATAGCCTCCGCGGTGGAGAGGCGAGCGCCGTACAGGTAGAACAGCAGGGCGACCGCGAACTTCGTTCCGGTGCTGAACCATTCGGCGAAGTCGCCGCGCGCCGGCACAATAATTGCGAGGATGACCGCGCTAATGAGCATGGTCAGCAGCGGGTCGAGTTTGATGGAGCGAAGTGATGAAAGCATGCTGTCCATTCTAGACCTGCGCCTGTGTGAAGGTGCCGGGGTGCCGGGTGCATCTCAGTTGCAGGGCGGCCGGAGGTGAAGGTTACGGGCGGCTGTAGCAACCGGCTACGAGCCTGTGAGGAGGCGGTTAACAACCGAACCCGCCGGAGCGCCTAGGCGCCCCGACGGATTCGTGAAGGTTATTAAACTGTGCGGCTCAGGCGGGCGCTTAGAGCGTGCCCTGGGCGGCTACTTCTTATCGCCGTCGAAGCCGTAACCGTACGAGCCACCCTCAGAGGAGCCGCTACCGTACTGGCCGTAACCGTACTGCTCGGGAGCAGACTGACCATTAGAAGACTGACCGCTGGAAGGCTGGCCATTAGAGGGCTGCTCAGGTGCGGGCTGGCCTGCACCGTTCTGGGTTGCACTGTTCTGGCCTGCGGGAGGCTGACCGAAGCCGGGCTGCTGACCGTAGGCAGGCTGATTGGGTGCAGGCTGACCCGGTGCGGGCATCTGCGGGCCACCGGGAGCACCCGGTGCCGGCACGCCACCGGCGGCAGCGTACGCATCCCAACGCTGGCCGTGGAAGGCACGAGCCTGCTCGGTGAGCCAGCCAGCGAACAGCGTAGAGTTCGCGTCGAACGCGGGGGCGTTCTCGGGCTTGGAGTACACGTCCACGGTTTCCAGGGTGTGGTCTACCCAAACATCCTGGTGTTCACGCATGAACTCGGTGGACTGAATCGGGTCGGGCCACATGTGCACCGGCTCCGCCGCCGGGATCAGCACAGGAACGCGCGGTGCGGCGTCCTTGACCGGGTTCTCAGTCGGGCGCCAGAACAGGCGGCCGGGCTGGGTGCGGTCACGCAGCGCGTGCGCACGCCAGGTGAGGATGGGGTGGCTTGCCAGGAGGTTCACGTACCAGACGGCAAGGCCGCGGTCGGTCACGGCACGGTCGGCAAGCTCATCGAAGTTGACCTGCTTGTTCAGGTACTTACCTGCCGCAAGCACCTTGACGGCGCCCTCAGCGCCCTCGGGGCAGAAGCGGTAGCCGAAGTTGTCGGCGGTGTACTCCTGCGAGCGGGACAGCGCACTCGACAGCACCGGAATCTGGTTGAACAGCGTGGTGAAAATCAGACGGAAATAACCGACATGACCTGCGGCGATGTGGCCCACCTCGTGGCCAATGATGAAGCGCAGCGCCTGCGGGTCACGGGACTTACCGCCGATCTCGAACAGGTCAGAGTACAGGCAGATGTAGCGGCGGAAACCGTGACCTGCCGCGAAAGCGTTCATCACGCCGTTACCGAGGATGACGTACGCATCCGGCACGCGGCGCAGGCCCGCAGCCTCAGCTGCTTCGGCGAGCATCTGGTACGCCTCGGGGAACTGGGTCGGGGTGATGCGCACACCGCGAACACGCTGCTGCGCGTAGTAGATTGCACGAACAATGAAGATGGCAATCGGGCCCAGGATGAGCAGACCAACCGTCTGGAAAATCAGGTCTTCCAGGCTTGCGGAGGTGCTGCCGGAAGAAGGTACACGAACCGAGCCTTCACCGGTTGAGCTGAAGACGTAACGCATCATCGAGCTGAACAGGTCAGCCAGCGCCATGAACAGCACAATGTAGCCGACCGCGGTGACGGCGTAGGCGGCGACCAGCCACGGAATTTCGGAGGGGTGACGCAGCGCGTGCAGCACCTTCGGTGGCAGCATCGACTGGTAGGCGAAGAGCTTCGGCTGGGGCAGGGGGCTGACCGGCTTCTGGCGCTCGTCTTCGGGGAGCCAGCCGGCGGAGAGGTCCTGCGGGAGGGGCTCACCGGGGGCACGGAATGCCTGCTGGCCGGGCTGGGCGTTGAACTGCCCGCCGGGCTGCTGGTGGTTTTCAGGGGGTTGAGTCATGTCTCGTCCGCTTCGTATCGAGTGTTATCTGATTCCACTCTATCGTTTTTGGGCACTTACTAGTGAATGTGAATGCGCTTTTTCTCATAGAATGCCCATTCGCGACGCTACAGCACGCCCCAGCATCGGAATACACAGTATCGGAATACACAGCGCCGGGGCGCACAGCGCAGAGACTCCGGGACACACAGTGCAGGGGGCGCACCGCCTCGCGGGCATAAGAAATCCGCCGCAGCACCCATATGACGGGACGCTACGGCGGATTACTTTACGCTGAGCCGCCTACACGGCGGGGTGCGTGAGGTTTAGAGGCTCTTGACGAGTTCCTCGGTAGCCTCAGCGATAGCCTTCTCCTCGTTGGTGGGGATGACCAGCACCTTGATTGCGGAATCCTCGGTGGAAATCACGCGCGGCTCGGGGGAACGCTTAGCGTTCTCTTCCTCGTTGTACTTGATGCCGAGAGCGCCGAGGCGGTCCAGGACCAGCTTGCGGAAGTCGCCGGAGTTCTCACCGATACCTGCGGTGAAGATCAGTGCCTGCGCGCCGCCAACGACCAGGTTGTAGCCGCCAATGTACTTCATCAGGCGGTAGGAGGTCATGTCCAGTGCGAGCTGTGCACGCTCGTCGCCGGACTGTGCAGACTCGACGACCTTACGCATGTCGTTGGAGCCAGCCAGTGCGAGCAGGCCGGACTCCTTGTTGAGGATGGTGTCCAGGCGTTCACCGTCAATGCCTTCACGGGACAGGATGGTGGTCAGCGCCGAGGGGTCGATGTCGCCGGAGCGGGTACCCATGATCAGGCCGGCCAGCGGGGTGTAGCCCATGGAGGTGTCGACGGACTTGCCGCCCTTCACAGCGGTCACGGACGCACCGTTACCGAGGTGTGCGACAACGCCGTTGAACTCGTCGCGTGCAATGCCGAGCATGTCAGCTGCAACGTGGGAGACGTACTCGTGGCTGGTGCCGTGGAAGCCGTAGCGGCGGATGCTGTACTTGTCAGCCAGGTCGTAGGGGATTGCGTAGCGCCATGCTTCTTCGGGCATGGTGGAGTGGAACGCGGTGTCGAAGATAGCGACCTGCGGCAGGGAGGGCCACTTGTGCATTGCGGCGCGCATGCCCTGAACGTGTGCGGGGTTGTGCAGCGGTGCCAGCGGGGAGAGGTCGTCGATCTGCTGGACAACTTCTTCAGTCAGCAGGGTGGGGTGGGTGAACTTCTCTGCACCCTGCACCACGCGGTGGCCGACTGCCTGCAGCTCGCGGCCGTGCAGGACAGGCTCAAGCTTCTCGGACATGATGTCGAATGCGACCTCGTGGTTGGGCACGTCGGTGCCGATGTTTTCGACGAGGCCGGAGGTCAGCATCTGCTCTGCCTCGGGCAGGGAGGTGTCACGCACCTGGTACTTCAGGGAGGAAGAACCGGCGTTCACAACGAGAATAAGCATGAAAGTATCTTCTTTCGTAGTTTTCTTTTCTGCTCCATTCTCGCACTTTTCGAGCCTGCGTGCGAGACGGCCCCGACCGTGTTTTTAACGGGGGTTTTTATCGCGGGCGGTATCAGGGGCAGGAGGCGAAGGTTTGGTGGGGTGCCAAAAGCTACTGGAGGATTAGCAACCAGGCACATGCCAGTTCATTTCTGCAAGCACGCAGAATGAAGAGCACGCAGCCCGACACCTCTCTGGGCTCATCCCCGCGCATGCGGGGAAAACATGCGGATCAACGCGATGATATTGTGCACGATGGGCTCATCCCCGCGCATACGGGGAACGCTGTTATTGGCGCTGTAGCGGTGGAACCGGGCGGGGCTCACCCCCGCGCATACGGGGAACGCCGCACGCTCCAGCATCCAGAGCATTTCTAGCTGGGCTCACCCCCGCACATACGGGGGAACGCTGGGTCACCAGCAGGTACCTGCCCAGGCGGCCGAGCTCACCCCCGCGCATACGGGGAAAACAACGCCTACGCACTGCGTACGGGACTGATTCAGGGCTCATCCCCGCGCATACGGGGAACACACTCAGCCACAAGTCGCAATACCCAGCCAAAGACCAAAAAATTATTCAGTTTCCACACGTATATAAGGGGATGAGTAGACAATTACTTGCCTACGGTGACCCGCCGCCAGTGGCGGCTGGCCTTGACGCATCCAACACCGCATCCCCCAACACCACCCAACCGGCAGCATCAGAGTCAGCAACTCCGCGTCCGTTTAGACTCTCCCCCGTGCCGGGGGCGAGTTGCGCCTCATGCATCCGCACAGCCTCCGCACAGATATTACGTGCCGCGTTTACGTCACGATCAATCCGCACACCGCAGGCCGCGCACTCAAAGACACGCACGCGAAGGTCGAGCTTGGTTTTCGCTCGTGCTCCGCAGGCGCTACACGTCTGAGAGGACGCAAAGAAGCGGTCAATAATCTGTACCTGCGAGCCGTACCAGCTGGCCTTGTATTCCAGCTGACGGCGCAACGTACTAAAAGCGGCATCCAGAATGGACCGGTTGAGCCCGGCTTTCTGGCGCACATTCTTGCCCGGTGCCTCGACGGTGCCGGCAGCTGAGGCGGTCATACCCGCCACAGCCAAGTCTTCAAGCCCAATGAGGGTGTACCCGGTGGTCAGGCGCTTAGAAACCTGATGCAAACCAGACTCACGGCGCAAGGCTACCAGGTGGTGGTGCCGTGCAATCTGCTGCACGAGGCGGGCACGACGTTTAGACCCCTTCTGGGCTCGCGCGAGGGCACGCTGCAGACGCACTAGGCGCTTCTCAGCGGCACGTGCCCAGCGGGGGTTAGCCAGTGTAGGCGCACCATCACCGGTGAACTCCAAGGAGGGGTACAGTGCGAAACGCTGCGGTGCCTGCTCGTCAGAGAGCACGGCGAGATAGCGCACGCCCAGGTCTACACCGACAGCACCAGCAGAACGCTGAGCATGGGTAGGGGTCGCCGAGGTTCGGGACAGCTTAACGAGGATGGAGACGTACCATCGGTCAGCAGCACGGGAGACAGTGTAGGATTTGACATCAGCGCCAGCACGCACGGCCTTCACCAGAGGCTTCGTAGTGTTATGAGTACGAATAACGCCCAGGTGCGAGAGGCGCACATGGCGGTAGTCCCCAATAGTTGGGGTGGTCTTAATGCTACGGCGCTTGAGCTGTGCCTTACGACGCACGTACTCAGGCTCGCCCTGCTTGTAGGGGGTGCCGTAAGCTCCAACTTCGTCCTTACGTGGGTCGCGGTCGACGGTAAAAGAGTCGTGGCTGATGCCCTTACGCTTACGACGAGGGACGCCCATTCGGGCGCCGGCACGTTGCTTCATGCGGGATTTGTTGTAGTTGTCCCACGCCTTATCAGCGTTCTTTATCCCAGAAACAAGGACTCGTCGAGCAATAGTATGCAGCCAAGGCTCAGTGAATCGTTCAGTTTCGGGCCAGACAATAGCTGGGTCAGCACCGTCAGCAATAGCCTGAGCGATAGCTTCATGACGTTGCTTCTCAGGGGTTAGGTACCGCTTTTCATACTCAGCTTGTCCAAGGAATTTATATTCCGGATCTTTCTTGCCTAGTTTCTTAAGCTCGCCGTTGATAGTCCCATAGTCTATGCCTTCAGCGGCACGGGTTCTCCGATATTCCTGTTCATTTCGGAGAATTTGAAGATTGTATTCATTGAGAAGGTTGAATGTGCAGCGCGCTGCGCCTACACATCGCATCAGCTCAGCTTTTTGTGCCTGGTTGGGGTCAAGGCGGAATTTATAGGCACGGTACAGGGCACCATCGTCGGTGCTGGTTTTCTCAGCCATGGCCTTTCCTCCTCTTCCACGAGCTATAGGGATAACCTGTTTGGACATCTCTTATAACGACCATAGGGGATACCCCTGACAAGATAAGGGGTATTTTGGGGTACCCAAGAATATTTTGAAAATAAATTCCCCTACAGCCACAGAACCGATACATGGGATTTTTGCCGACTCACAGCGTCTAGAAGCGAGGACTATACCGGGGTGGACGGCGAGAAAAATAGTGTAAAAAATCGCCAATTTTTTCACTATCCCCTCTGATTTTCAGAAAATAGTGAAAAAATCCGCGATTTCTTTCATAATCCAGATCACATATAGGCAGTTAGGGTGCCGGTAGGCTCCTCAACTTAGACCCCTGCAGGGGTTCATCCCAGTGTGAAGCATCGCCCATCGCTCTACTTGTTATGCTGCTTGAGCCATTTTTCAGCAAAGAGCTTGTAGCCCTGCGGTTCAAGAATATGAGACGCCTTCCACTTGTCGGGCCGCTCCGCGGTACGGTGCAAACGCACATAGTAGGCGGGGCTGATGCTTCCTTCGACCTTCACGCAAACCGTGAGCCAGTAGGGGTTGTCACCGCCAGGAACTTTCAGGGTCGGGTCATCAACCAGTTCAGCACTAGTGACGGTTCCCTTGAAAATATCAATACGAGAGTTAGGTCCATACTGGTTTTGCAGTTTGGGATCAATCATGGGGTAAAGCTCTTCTGACCATTCCTTGTACGGCTTGCCGCTGGTGTAGGCGGCGACAATTGCTTTCGCGGCTTCAAGCGCGCGACCGCGGTCTTCGTCAGTGATGCTATTGAGGGTAGGAACGCTGGAGGGCTGCTGGGGTCCACCACCGGTTCCCGCCAGGGGTGAAGGGTCAAGGCTCACGGTCGGGGTCGGGGTCGCTGCCGCAGTGGTGGATGCCGCGGTGGTGCTTTCCGTCGCGCTCGGGGAGGCGGTCACCTCGGTGACGGTGGGGGTGCGGCCTGCGGTGGTGGTTGCGGGTGCAGGAGTAGTAGAGATGGGGGTGGGGGTGCTGGTGGCGGTAGAGGTTCCGCCGGTGATGAGGGTTCCGCCCGGTGCGGAGCTATCGGTGCTAGCGGAGCAGCCGGTGGCGAGCAGGGCAAGTACAGCGGCGGCGGCAGTGATTTTGCGGGTCATGGAGAGGGCTTTCTCTGATGAACGGTTCTATGTATCGGTGTGATGTGTCTAGGCGGGGCTGTGTAGCGTTGCGACCGCCTGCGGTTGGTGTCTGCGTCGGGCGTTGACGCATAGCGGGTGCATGGTTCGACACCGGATTATCGGTAGAAATTCGGTGTTTTTCGTGCAGTCCAGCTCATATCATGGTAGCTCAGGGCGAGCGCCTGCAGGATATCTGTAGGCATGATAGGGTATCTTTTGACACCGATAAATATGTGCCGCCGTGTTTTTGCGTCTTGCAGTCCTCGATGTTGTGTTCTGGCTCAGATGCTTTTCCTGCGGCACCGCATAGTTTCTCATCACTTATTCAATCTCTGCCCTCCTGCTGGGGGTGGGTTTGTCGCGCCCCGAAATTGCGGGGTCTACGTATTTTGGAGATTGTTATGGAGAACAAGGGCGGAGTCACTATCCCCCGCTGGGCTTTCGGACTGGCAGCAGCTGTCGTCGCCCTCCTCGTTGTACTGGTCATCGTGCTGATTCCGCGCGGCGGCGATAATTCCAACACCTCCGCTTCGGGCGGCTCGAACGGTGCGGCGCAGTCGAACTCCGCCGCAGGTAATTCAAATGGCGCGGCCCAGTCGAAGTCTACCTCTACCGTGGAGGCTGGAACCTGTGGTGCCGGCGCCTCAGACGACCAGGCGGTACTAGATGCAGCCCCCAAGAACACTAAGTGGGTCACCACTGACTCGGGCTGGATTGGCCCGGTATCAAAGACCGCGGGCCCCATGGTAGACTCGCCGATTCGCAGCTGTTTTGAGCATTCGGCAGAGGGTGCGCTCTATGCCGCATCCTGGATTATGCTGCAGGTTAATGATCCTGCCACCTCTCAGCAGACCTATGAGCGCTACGTCATCAATGGCCCCAAGTGGGAAGAGCCTTCCGGAGGACTCTTCCGCATCGCTGGATACCAGATTATCTCAGCTGATGCAGACCGCGTCACTATTCGTCTAGCTGTGACAATCCCCAGCGTCGGTGATGGCTCCGCTTGGTGGAGCTCTGATTTGACAATGGTCTGGCAGGATGGCGAATGGCGCCTGCGGGTACCGGATACCGCCTCGACTAACCCACTAGGAATCGCTCGTGTCTCTGACACCAGCAAGTTCATCCGCTGGAGCGCCTAAAAGCTAACAGTCCGTACACGCAATAAACGCGGTGGGGCACGACCTTTCATTAGGTCGTGCCCCACCGCGTTCATATGTTTAAGCCCTATCTATGAGCTATCCGCTAGACACCGCCTCCGTTAGAAGAAGTCAATGTCAGGGAGGCCCGCAAAAATATCGGCAAAGAACTCGTACGTACCCCGAACGAAGCGCTCGCCGCCATCCTCCACCTCACTATCAGCCCGCGAATACGTGAAAAGACCACCAATAATCTTCACACCAAAGAAATACAGCCCAACAGCCCCAAGGGCCAGAGCAGCGAAAGGCATCACCAGCATGACTACAAAGTGAAGAATCACGTTATCAATCGAGCTGCCAAGCAACACCAGGCCGACAATGACCACTCCCGTCACGATCAAACACACGGGCACGCTCACAACGTACATGCCCCAGGCGATAATACGCAGAACAGTCTTCCAGAAGCCACGGCGCGGCTTCTCCTGCAGATAATCTGCGGGATGCGGAAGATACGTGTGCTGAAGTGCCGGCTGGTTGCTCATAGGTGGTTGTCTCCTGACGTACTCGGTGTATACATCAACTCCCCTGAGAATACGTCACCCACCTGGGCGATTCCTCAAAACGGGTGCGAGCAAGCAAACCACGCCCGCTAGAGCACCTCGGGGTGGACCGCCACCTCCACGGCGGCAGGCAGCACGCGCGCGTTAATGCGGTACGCCGACGGTGCCGGGTCACCATCCACCTCAACCGGCTGCGCACCATCCGGGAACTCCAACACCACCTCAGACCCCACCAGGTGGCGAATCACCGGCAGCTCAATGCGCGGCGAACCCAAAATCGTGCGGCGCGTAACCTTAGCCATCAGCAGCCCCCACTCCACCAGGTCACGCGGCGACGCCACAATCACCTCAAGATTACCGTCATTCACATCCGTCATATCCGCCAGACGAATACCACCCTGCAGGCGGCCACAATTCGCGATCAGCACCGAACGCATCGGCAGAGTACGAGGCTCCCCACCGTCCACGCTAATACGCACCGGGTGCGACCTGCCCAGCATATGCTTCATGCCGGACTGCACGTACGCAACCCAGCCGAACTTCGCCTTAATATCCTCGTTCGTATCATTCATGACAAGCGCATCAAACCCGGCACCACTCATCACAAAGAACGTGTGTTCGGTTTCTTCGCCGGGGGTGCTCGTCGTCGTCATCTCAATCGCATCAACGGCCTGACCTGCACCGTTGAGCGCAATATTCACGCACGCCGCCACGTCACTGACCGGAATGTACAGGTTACGCGCCAGCAGGTTACCGGTACCCATCGGCAGAATACCCAGACGCGGCTTACGCCCCTCATGATGCGCCAGCGCCGCCGCCACAGCACGCACCGTACCGTCACCACCGGCAGCAATCAGCAGGTCAACACCCTCAGCGATCAGCTCGCGGGTAGCCTCAGAGCCGGGCTCGTCCACGCGGGTGGTGCGCACCAGCGCCTGCGGGTGGCCGTTCGCCGCGAGGGTACGTTCCAGAATCTCGATAGCCGCCGCAACGCCGGGCTTACTCGGGTTGTACACCACGCCCACGCGCTGCGCCTCACCGGTGGGCAGGGTCGGCAGAACGCCGAAGGGCGCGCCCAGTTCGATAGCGCGTCGGCGCGCTTCACGGCGGGCACGAGTGACGGAGGCGGTCAGAGCCGCCGCCGCAGAAACACCAAGGAGTTTACGGTATAGAGGCATAGTTCTTAGACTACCGGGATACGCAAAAACCCGCCCACCGTTTACGCGGTGAGCGGGTTTTTCAGCTGGTTGTGAGATTACTCAGCGGGCGGGGTTTCCCTTATTCAGCGATAGCCGGGATGACCTCAGCGCCGCCCATGTACGGGCGAAGAGCCTCAGGAATCACAACAGAACCGTCAGCCTGCTGGTGAGTCTCCAGGATGGCAACCACCCAGCGGGTCGTCGCCAGGGTACCGTTCAGGGTCGCTACGGAGCGGGTGCGGCCCTTACGCACGTTGCCTGCCTCGTCCACGGTGTCCGGGGTGCGCTCGCGGATGTTCAGGCGGCGCGCCTGGTAGGTGGTGCAGTTCGAGGTGGAGGTCAGCTCGCGGTAGGTGCCCTGGGTGGGGACCCACGCCTCGCAGTCGAACTTACGGGCTGCGGAGGTGCCCAGGTCGCCTGCGGCGGTGTCAATCACGCGGTATGCGAGGCCGCAACGCTGCAGCATTTCCTCTTCGAGGGACAGCAGCTTCTCGTGCATCTCTTCTGCCTGCTCGACGGGGCAGTAGACGAACATTTCAGCCTTGTTGAACTGGTGCACGCGAATGATGCCGCGGGTGTCCTTACCTGCGGAGCCTGCCTCGCGGCGGTAGCAGGAGGACCAGCCCAGGTACTTCTTCGCGCCCTTCTCGAAGTCGAGAATTTCGTCGGTGTGGTAGCCGGCGAGCGCCACCTCGGAGGTGCCGACCAGGTACAGGTCATCGCGTTCGAGGCGGTAGATTTCGTCGTCGTGCTTGACGTTGAAGCCGGTGCCGTTCATGATTTCGGGGCGTACCAGGGTGGGGGTGGTCATCATGGTGAAGCCGTGCTCGGTTGCGAGGTCGAGCGCCATCCACATGAGTGCCTGTTCGAGGCGTGCTACCTGGCCCTTGAGGAAGTAGAAGCGTGCGCCGGAGACCTTCGCGCCGCGTGCCATGTCGATGCCGTCGACGAGTTCGCCGATTTCGAGGTGGTCGCGCGGTTCGAAGCCTTCGGTGGTGAAGTCGCGGGGGGTGCCGACTTCCTTGACGACTACGTAGTCGTCTTCGCCGCCGACGGGTACGCCGTCGATGATGAGGTTTTCGATGCTGCTGATCAGTTCCTCGTATTCGGCGGTTTTCGCTTCGGAGGCTGCCTTTGCTTCGTTGACGCGGGCGGCAAGTTCCTTCGCCTGTGCGACGAGGGCAGGTTTTTCTTCCTTGGGTGCCTTTGCGACGGTCTTGCCGAAGGCGTTCTGTTCGGCGCGCAGGGTCTCGTACTCGCCGATGAGTGCGCGGCGTGCAGTGTCGGCTTCGAGGATGCGGTCGACGTGAGTTTCGTCCTTGCCGCGTGCTCGCTGGGAGGCGCGGAAGACGTCGGGGTTTTCGCGGAGGAGGTTAATATCAATCACTGTTTTATCCTACCTAATCTTGCGGTGGGTTGTGGGCGGGGTTTGCGCTGGTGGGGCGCGGGTAGGTGCGGGGGTATCTAGCGGCGGCCGGCTAGCGGCGGCCGGCTAGCGGCGCTGCAGCTGTGCGGGGCGGCCGTTCGGGAAGAGCGACTCAACCCATTCGTGTGCGGCGTCGAAGGAGCCGTCGGAGTGGATGGCGTCGACTTCGGTGTTTTCGTGGTCGGCGCGCGGGTAGGAGCCGAGGAATTTCAGCGTCGGGGAGACGCGGTGCAGGCCGCGCAGTGCATCGCGCATGCGTGCCTCGTAGATGTGGCCGTCGGCGTCGATGCTGAACGAGTAGGAGCCCATGCCTTCGCCGGTGGGGCGCGATTCGATGCGGGAGAGGTTCACTCCGCGCACGGAGAACTGTTCGAGCAGTTCGAGCAGGGCGCCGGCGCGGTTAGTGGGCAGCGGCACGGTCAGGGTGGTCTTGTCGGAGCCGGTCGGTTCGGGGATGTCGGCGGTGCGGGAGAGCAGCACGAAGCGGGTTACGGCGTTCTTGTTGTCGCCGATGTTGTCCTGCAGCACGTACAGTTCGGGATGGTAGTTCAGCAGCGCCGGGGAGCAGATTGCCGCATCGTAGGTGCAGCCCTCTTCGAGCAGGCCGACAGCCGCAGCGGCGGTGGAGGAGCCGGGCAGGTAGGCGGCGGCGGGTACGTTCTCCTGCGCCCAGCCGCGCACCTGCGCCCAGGCGTGCGAGTGGGTGGAGACGGTCTTGACGTCTTCAATGCTGATGGGCTTCGCGGCGACCAGCACGAAGCGGATCGGTACGAGCACCTCGCGGATGATGCGTACACCCTCGCTGGCTGCGATAGCGTCCAGGGTGGCGCTCACGCCGCCCTCCACGGAGTTTTCGATGGGCACCATGGCGGCGTCCGCCTCGCCCGCGTTCAGGCGTGCGAGCGCGTCGGGCACGCTGGTGGCGGGGATCCGTTCGGCGTCGGATGCGCCGGGGACGCTCAGCAGGGCGGATTCGGTGAAGGTGCCGGAGGGGCCAAGGTAGGTGTATCGCATGCCACTATAGTAGCGTCTGCCGTGGAGGGGGCGCCGAATTCGGTGATAGGTTACGGTCTTTGGCGGTAGTTAAAAACCCCTACCGAAGTCACTAACCTATGGTCGAAAAACTTAAGTCATTACTGAAAACCCATGCAACAGCTGAAACCGCTACCTCACGAACTGGCGCACCCGCGCGGTGTCCCAGTACTGGGCGGGCACGCCTCCACCCATGAGCTCACGGGCAATAGCGGCAGCCTGCACGGAACCAGCCTCCGGCAGGGGCGCGTGCGAGCCAGCAATAATGACGTTGCCGCGGCGGCGACCCTTCAACATTGCCGAATCCGCCACAATACACACGTACTCGAACACCTCAAGCAGGGCGGACGCCTCCGCGCGGGCACCGGTCAGCGCCGGCCCGTCACCGCAGTTCAGGATGTACAGGCCACCGGGTGCCAGCGACTCGGCGACGGTGCGGGTGAACTCGACGGTGGTAAGCGCCTCGGGCGTGGTGTCCCCGGCGAATACGTCACGGATGAGCACGTCGCGGGATGCAGGCGCGAAGGTCGCGGTGACGGCACCCGCCTCACCCACGCGAATCTTCACGCGCGGCGCCTTGGGGATGTCGAACCAGGCGCGCACATACTCGGCGAGCTTGGCATCCAGCTCAACGACCGTGTTGCGGCTGGTCGGGTACAGGTCAGCGAAATAGCGCGCCATGGAGCACGCGCCACCACCCAGGTGGGTGATGCGCAGCTTCGCGGCGTCCAGGTGCTCCTCCACGTGCGAGGAGACGACCGCCGCGATCCAGCGCATGTACTCAAAATCCAGCTGGCGGGGCTCACCCACAATCACGTGGGAAGACTGCACACCATTAATGAGCAGCAGCCAGCCGTCAGCGTGGTAGCCGTCAGGGACCAGCTCCGCCTCACCCGTAGAAATCGGGTACACGCCAGCGGCGGCATCCTGCACGGGGGTGTTCTCGGTATCGTCGATGCGGTTCTTCTGCTGCTTTTGGGTCTTCTGCGCCTTTTGGGACTTCTTGGGTGCCCTGCTCTTTTTCGCCATACCCACTAGCCTAGCCGACAGCCCGCACGCCCCTAGCGTACGCACCCGCGGGAAACCGCCTCCACAGGGGCCGGCTGAGTAGACTAGAACCCATGGGATTTGTATGTCAGGGCCGCTACGCGCTCGCACCAATTGAACCGACCGACGCCGAAAAATACGTCAACCTGCAGCTGGACTGCATGGAGCAAACCTACGACCCGATCTACTTCGACACGCTCGGGGAAAGCTTCACCGCCCGCCACCGCGCCGAACGCAACGAATACCTCGAAGACTTCCACCGCCACCTCTCCTCCCCCACCGTGCGCGGCTTCTTCGCCTACGACGTACCCGGCTGGACCCCCGACGGCGGGCTCTCCTGCTCCATCGGCGCACGCATCGACTGGGATAAGCCGGTCGGCCTGGCGCTCTCCCTGTGTGAGCCCTCCTCCTGGGAACTCGAACGTGCCGAGTCCCTCCCCGAACTGCCCACAGGCACCCGCAAACTCGTACACCTGTACACCCTCAACCACACGCACGGCACCGGGCTCGGTCAGGCACTCTACGAATCCGTCATCTACCCGGACGAAAACTCCTATCTGTGGGTCATGGCCGAAAACGAACGGGCGCTCTCCTTCTACGAGCGGCTCGGCTACCGCAACGAAGGCGTGTACTTCCAAGCACGCGGCTCCTGGGCCCCCGGACGCAGCGTACGATACGTGCGCATCCTCAACCCCTAAACGGCACACCACAACAGGGAAACAGCCCGCCCACATGACGCAGCGCACCGCACACCCTGTTAGGCACCGCCCCCACAACGCCTTAAGATAGAAGAGACCTATAAGCTCGACGCACCCGCGCACAGGAGCACATACACCCCTGCGCAACCGCGGGACCCAGCGCCGAACATCGCATAGAAGGACAGTAAAACAATGACCACCGGTCTTTACCTCTCCGCTATGTCCCAGAACTCGGGCAAGTCCCTCGTAGCCCTGGGTCTAGCAGACTCCCTCATCAAGCGCGCAGACCGCGTCGGCTTCTTCCGCCCCGTATTCGACGGCGCAACCATCTCCGACGACCCCATGGCACGCCTCATCCGTGAACACTTCGGCCTGACCGAAGAGCAGGTCGGCGGCGCAGTCTCCATGACCGACGCACTCGCACTCATCGCAGAAGGCGACACCGAAGAAATCTCCGCACGCGCAGTCTCCGCCTACGAAAAGGTCGCAGCAAACAGCGACGTAGTAATCGTCGACGGCGTCTACCTGCCCGCCAACGCGCTCGCAGTCGAATTCGACCTGAACGTCCAGATTGCACGCGACCTGGGCCTGCCCGTCGTCGCTATCGTCGGCGCACAGGAAGCAACCGTTGAGGAAGCAGTCACCGCCGTTGACGTGGCACGCACCGAGCTGCTCGCCTCCAAGGCAGACCTGCTCGCCATCATCGTCGGCCGTGCAGAGCCCGAACTGCGCGAAGAAATCGAGAACTCCGTCAAGCGCGGCGACGCAAACCTGCCCGTCTACGTGCTGCCCGAAATCCCCGAACTGAACGCACCCACCGTCGGTGAAGTTGCCGAAGCCCTCAAGCTCGACACCGAAGGCATCAAGGCAGAAGACCTCAGCCGCGACATCCACGGCATCAAGGTCGCAGCAATGAACGTCTCCAACTTCCTGAACCAGTTCGTCGACGGCGACTTCGTTATCGTCCCCGGCGACCGTGCAGACATCGTTGCAGCAACCCTCGCATCCGCACTGGCACCGACCTTCCCCGCACCCTCCGGCGTGCTGCTCACCGGCGGCCTGGACTCACTGCCCGGCAAGAACACCGCAGTCGGCTCCCTCATCGACAACGCACCGTTCCCCGTGCTGTCCACCACCAAGGACACCTTCAAGTCTGCACGCGCAGTCTCCCGCGTCCGCGGCACCCTCGAAAGCGGCCACCAGCGCAAGCTCGCAGCAGCAATGGGCGGCTGGGACGAGCACGTCAACAAGGACGAACTGCTCGCACGCCTCGAAATTGAGCGCCCCGCATCCATGACCCCGCTGCGCTTCCTGCACAACCTCATCGAGACCGCACGCGCAAACCGCCGCTCCGTGGTCCTGCCCGAGGGTTACGACGTGCGAATCCTGCGTGCATCCGAAATCATTGCACGCCGCGACTTCTGCGACCTGATCCTGCTCGGCAACCCCGCCAAGATCGCAGAGATCTGCCAGGCCGAAGGTATCGAACTGCCCAGCACCGTTCGCATCATCGACATCGAAAACAACGAGTACACCGAAGACTTCGCAGCAACCTACGCTGAGCTGCGTGCACACAAGGGCGTCACCATTGAGGCTGCTCGCGAGCGCATGACCGACCCCTCGTACTTCGGCACCATGCTCGTCTACAAGGGCATCGCCGACGGCATGGTTTCCGGTGCTGTGAACACCACCGCGAACACCATCCGCCCCTCGCTCGAGTTCATCAAGACCCGCCCCGGCACCAAGATCGTCTCCTCCGTCTTCCTGATGCTGATGGAAGACCGCGTTCTGGTCTACGGCGACTGCGCAGTGAACCCGAACCCCAACGCAGAGCAGCTGGCCGACATCGCGAAGGCATCCGCGGAGACTGCACGCCAGTTCGGCGTGACCCCCAAGGTTGCTATGCTGTCCTACTCGACCGGCACCTCCGGCGCTGGCGCAGACGTGGACGTTGTGCGTGAGGCAACCGAGCTCGTGCGCGCATCGAACCCCGACTTCGCGGTTGAGGGCCCGATCCAGTACGACGCTGCTTCGAACATGTCTATTGCGTCGACCAAGCTGCCCGGCAGCGAGGTCGCTGGTCAGGCTACCGTGTTCGTCTTCCCCGACCTGAACACCGGTAACAACACCTACAAGGCTGTTCAGCAGTCTTCGGGTGCTGCCGCTGTGGGCCCGGTTCTGCAGGGTCTGCGTAAGCCCGTGAACGACCTGTCGCGCGGTACCACCGTTGAGGACATCATCAACACCGTTGCGATCACCGCAATTCAGGCACAGAGCCTGTAAGGTGCACGCGGCGCTGTAGCGTGAAGGCTGCGGCGTTCCGTTGATATAGAAATCTCCCGCACTGGGGGGCATGCCGTGAAGGTGTGCTCCACCCGGTGCGGGAGATTTTTTGTAATTACAGGGTTTCTTGTAGTGCCATTCCCCGGTTAGTCCTTGCGGGTGCGGCGGTCGGGATTTGCTCGGTCGAGGCGCACATAGTTGATCACGCCAAGAACAGCCATACCCACCGCGACCAGCACCGGATCGAGGGCGGGCGGGAAGAGCCAGGTGAGCCCCGCCTCCACGGTGTAGGCGATGAGGCGGCAGACAAGGTAGGTACACACCGCCACGAAAAGCGCGTAGGCGACGATGATGCCGACCGGGCGGGGCTCGTAGCCTTCTCGTCGGACGCGGAGAGCGGCACCCAGGGCGTTACCCAGGTACAGGGCGAGGGCGCCGACGACGACAGCCGCGGTGAGGGCACCGTCGAAGAATGTGCGCGGGGTCAGCGGTGCGGTGCCTGCCTCAGTGAAGAGGTTGAGGATGCGCACCGCGGTGTAGGCGTAGCAGAAGATGACTACCGCACGGATGGTGAGGGGTAGGTTGGTCCAGAAGGTTTTCATGCGGCCCCTTTCGAGGTGGAGGGCGGGCTCCTGTCTGAGTGTTACCCCAAGGATACCTAAAAACACCGGTGTGTGATGCGAATCAATAGCGTTTGGGCTGATGAATGTTGTGCATGCGGGCGCTGAGTTTAAGTACCGAGAAGCCACATGTGTTTCGAAAAGCAACATGTTAGGTGGCTTCTCGAGACACATGTGGCTTTTCGAGGAAGGGCGTATGGGGGGCCGCCAGGATTTTTGTAATTACAGGATTCCACCACCCCGACCCCGTGAGCCGGTGACCACCCGGACAGCGGCAAACCGCCCGGGCTGCTAGGCTGCTGCTATGGACAACAACTCAGCCCCCTCACTGCCGGACCTCGTTCTCCCGTCTGTGGTGACGACCCTCAGCCTCCCGAGCAAACACGCCGCAACTGATATGCGGCTCCCGCAGGCGTGGCTGCTACGCTCCGTTCCCGACGAAGAGAACCGCAGCGCCGCCAGCGGCAAAATCTACGATGACGCTCTAGATTTCCGCTACGTTTACGACTCGAAAGTTCGGAACTACACAAACGTTCGAGAGGGTGACTTCGTGCTGATTCGAGATAATTCGATTCTTCTCGGGTCGGCTGTTATCCGAAAAATTGAGTCATACGAAGCCGATAAGGTCATGACGTTTTGCCCCCGCTGCGGGAGTAGCCGCATCACCTTCAAATCCGATGGGCTATGGCGTTGCGATGGAAATTGCTTGAGGAAAGATAAGCTCAAGCCCGAGAAGCGCCTGTATAAGAATCCTCCGCAGAGGACTGAGAGAGTTGAGCGTTTCATTGCCTACTATGGCGATACCTGGACTGAACTCATCGGTGCGTTAGACAAAGATTCTTTTGAAGGACTTTGTGCACCGGGCAAATATAACCGACAGAACAGCATTGTTGCCCTCGATACCGCAAAAGTCCTTGACTGGCTTGAAAGCCTGAACACTTCGGGTATTCACCAACTTCCCCTGAGCGATGCTCACGGGGTACCAGTGAATCCTCGGGGCGGTTTTACGGAGCGCACGGTTTGGTCTCGCAACGGTCAGGGACAGTTCCGACAGGAGCTGTTGAACCGCTTCGGCAATATGTGCGCATTTACGGGTGCTTGCCATACGGCGGCTCTAGATGCGGCACATCTGTACAGCTATGCGCGCGAGGGCAAGCACCGCGTGGAGGAGGGCCTTCTGCTGCGCAAGGATTTGCATAAGCTCTTCGACGGACAACTGGTGGGTGTGAGCTCTTCGCGCACTCTTCTTCTGCACCCCGATTTGGGGAATACGCAGTATCAGTCGTTGGCGGGTGCTCGCTTGAAGGTTGAGTTGCCGAACCGCGCTCTGGAACTGCTGGATAAGCACCGTGCGGGCCTGAAATGGCTTGAAGATGCACTGGTCTAGGCCTGCTCTGGTTTAGGCCACCGGGCATATAAAAGAAGGTAAACCGGCTTTTATAGCCGCTGTACTACCCACCCTAAAGTACAATTATTACCCGATCTATGCTTGACACAACCATACTTTCCCTCAAGACCGACCAGAACATATATACTAATATTCACTAGCGATATCCCCAGATTCACTAACAGTCCTAAGAACATCCACACCTCTATATATCCATCCACAAGACCAACCGTTGCCCACCGGAAGAAAAGATAACCATCATGTCTGAGCCCAACTCCACGTTCGAGAATATAACCTACTCCAGAGACATAGATCGCCCGACCTCCATCGACCTATTCGCAGGTGCTGGAGGCCTCACAGAGGGACTTCGTGAGGCTGGATTTGCATCTCTGTATGCCAATGAAGTTATCCCTCAATACGCAGCAACCTTCCGCCAGAATCATCCTGGTGTTATGGTTGAGAACGGTGATATCCGAGAAGTTGACGCTCGAGCTGTTCGCGAAAATCTAGGTCTTGCCAAAGGGCAACTAGATCTCCTTGCCGGTGGCCCGCCCTGCCAAGGTTTCTCAATCAACGCACCTGTGCGCTCCACAGACGACCACAGAAACCATCTTTTCCTAGATTTCATGCGCTTTGCCGAAGAATTTCGACCCAAGTCTATCCTTATTGAGAATGTTCCGGGTATGATTTCATTCGAACGAGGCAATACCCTTGAGGCAATTCTTAACGCACTTACAAATATTGGCTATAGCGCAGATGTACGTGTCCTCTATGCACCTCATTTTGGGGTTCCTCAGATGCGTTGGCGTACCATCATTCTAGGCCTTTCAGGCACAGATGTTCCCTCGTCTGCGTTCCCAGAACCTACGAGAGTAGCCCCCCGACGAGTAAACTTCACATCAACTTGGCAGGGGAAGCTTCTCACTCAACCTGAGCCAAGTAACCTTCCTACGCACACTACAGTTGAACAGGCGATTGGAGACCTACCTCCCATCTCATCTGGTGAACATTTTCCTGAAGGCGGTGCATACACACAAAAAGCGACAAACGCTTATCAACGACGACTCCGTACCGGAAGCGCAGGAGTTTTTAATCACCAAGCCCCTCGTCTAAGCTCCATCAACCTCGAAAGGCTTCGTCATATCCCTCCCGGAGGCAATTGGACAGATATTCCGACCGATTTGCTTCCCGCCGGCATGAGACGAGCACGTAAAAGTGACCATACTAAACGCTATGGTCGCTCACTACCCAATGGCTTATCCTCTACTATCCTCACCAAATGTGACCCTCATTGGGGTGCCTTCTTTCATTATGAGCAAGATCGTTCCTTTACACCTCGTGAAGCAGCGAGAATCCAATCCTTTCCCGATTCATACGTATTTACGGGAAATCTATCAGACCAGTTTGCTCAGGTTGGTAATGCAGTTCCTCCGTTAATGGCAGAGGCAATCGGACGATCTCTACTACAAGTTATGGGAAAGTAATATGGCAGGTTATATCACAGATTATTTCGGTTACCCCATTTATGACAATAGCACCGCCGCTTTAGAATCAGCTCAAAAATCATGGTGCCCATTCTTGGATGACACATGCACCAAGAATATAAATCTAGACGGTGAGAGGATAATTTCCGGTGCATGTGCTATCCAACAGGCAGGAAAAGATGCTCCCGAGGTTATCTGTTGCCCCCACCGACTCTATGCCGATAATTACCAAATGCTTCGAGATGTCGCTAAGTTAGCCTTCAATGCTGATTATCCTTTGGCTAGCGGACGTCAGGCATTAATAAATGCGACTTCGACAAAAGGTCGGACAGTTGCTGTATTTGGCCACCGTTGGGGCGGAGAACTCCGACTCCCTAAAATGGATGGAAAGAGTAATTATTTTGTAGATTGGATCCTCGCCCTTCTGTCTCCTGAAGGACACCTGGAAGACTTCTGTGCCATCGAAGTTCAGACAATTGATACTACCGGTAACTACCGAGACTCACGAAGGGCCCTTATCCCACCCAACCGTTCCAAAGTAAAATCAACTGTTGGACTAAATTGGGAAAATGTCAATAAACGAATCTTGCCCCAAATTATCTACAAAGCACAGGTATTAGCACGTGAATCTCGATGCAAAACAGGAATGTTCTTTGTAGTACCATCCCCCGTCTATGATGCTATTATGAGCAGATTAGGAGGAGAGGATCAAGTACAAAAGGTTGGCAGTCTCCAACCCTCGTCAATTACATTCTTATCATATAATTTTGATAACGATATCCAAAACATTGGAGAGCCTCGACCTCTAAAAATAGAAAATACACATATGTCTACACATTACGAAGTTCAACAAGCATTCAATCGGGCAAAACTACCTGACCAAAATGTTTACGGAAAAGCGATTAGTGAAGCTCTAGGTATTCAATACTAAATTATGTGGGTATAAGTAACTCTAAGGTTTGTTACTTGTACCCACATAATTTAATTTCAATCAAAATATAATTTACCCCACCCAAGCACCAGACCCCAAGAACATTAACGTCTTTACAGGATACCCCCCTAGGGTATAGACTAGAGTCATGGAAACCACTAACAACCAGTGCTGCCACAGCACATCCGACCAGGTCAGCACCGCCTCCGGCACACCCGCCAAGGAGCCCACCGAGGCGCACACCGGCGCATGCTGCAGCGGCGAGGCACCCGAAACCCAGCACGGTTACGCCTCCAATAAAGAGGCGCACCTCAAGCGCCTGCGCCGCATCGAAGGGCAGGTCCGCGGCATCGCCCGCATGGTCGATGAAGACAAGTACTGTATCGACATCCTCACCCAGGTTGCCGCGGTCTCCAAGGCGCTCCACGCCGTCTCCCTGAACCTGCTCGAAGAGCACATCGGCCACTGCGTGACCGGCGCCGCCGTCGAGTCCGAACGCACCGGCGACCCGACCATCGCAGAGGCCAAGGTCAAAGAGGCAACCGCCGCGATCTCGCGCCTCATGCGTAGCTAAACGCGCCGCAAACCACTCGGCGGCCCCAAGTTTTCAACCCATTACCGAAAGGAAATCATCATGAGCACCACCACCGTTAAGGCAACCGGCCTGACCTGCAACCACTGCGCTATGAGCGTCAGCGAAGAGGTCAGCGAAGTTCCCGGCGTGACCGGCGTGAACGTGGACGTCGTCAAGGACGGCGTCTCCACCTTGACCATCGAGCACGAGGGCACCCTCAACACCCAGGCTGTCGCGGACGCTATCGTGGAGGCTGGCTTCACCCCCGCCATCTAGCGCGGCAGCCGGCTCGATTAGGAGTCATCATGGCTTACCCTCCGCAGTACATTGCGATGGTTGTTGGCGCGGTTCGCACCCTTGTCGGCACCGAAAACATGCACCTGCGCGACGCGATCACTCGCGTGGCCAGGCAGATGAATCTGGATGCGGCGCTGGTCGATTCGTGGGTGAAGCAGAGCCCCGAATATACGGCACGTGAGGATGCGCCCGGCGCCGCGCGACGTAGCGGCACGAGCGCGAATAAGCGTTCCGCCGAGCACGAGCAGGGCGTGAAGGCGCGTGAGAAGGCGAACGTTTCGCCGTTCCCGCGGGCTGCCGTGAAGCGTGCCTACGGTGTGTCTGATCGTGGCGCGAAGGTGACCGGTATTCGTCCGCATACGAGCAGGCCGGATGGTCTGCCCGGCGACCACTGAGCCGCCACAGCCTTACTCCCACCGCAGCTTTCGCCCTCGCGCGCGTTCGATGCCGCGTCCCGATACTGCACCATACACCGTCCGGGGCGGGGTCCTTCGGGGCCCCTCCCCCGGCTTGGTGTACCTTTTTTCTACCCTCCCGTTTTTGAGTTTTGAGGAAGTATTGTGTCTTCTACACAGCCTTCAACAAGCACCCGTGAGCCCTCATCACAGAGTGAGCGTTCTCTTTTTAATTCTACCGGAACGACCGTAAAATCAACGGAGTCAACCCGAATCATCCACGTGGATATTCAGGGTATGACCTGTGCATCCTGCGTGGGTCGTGTGGAGCGTAAGCTCCGCAAAATCCCCGGTGTTGACCCGGCAGTGAACCTGCCGCTGGAGTCGGCGCGCGTCATCGTACCTGAGGGTGTGAGCGACGAGCAGATTGTTGAGACCATCAACAATGCCGGCTACACGGCGCACCTTAAGAACGGGCCGCGTGCGGGCGCTGGAACGAACACGAACGCATCCGGCGGCGGCAACCATCACAGCACTCCGAGCATGAATGGCGGCTTCACTGACCGCATTATTTATGCGGCGATTTTGGGTGTGCCGATTTTCTTGATTTCGATGTTCCCGTCGTTCCAGTTCCCGAATTGGGGTTGGGTTGTGGCGGTTCTGACGGCGCCGGTCGCGTTTTGGTGTGCTGCGCCGTTCCACCGGGCGGCGCTTATTAATGCGCGTCATGGCTCGTCCACGATGGATACGCTGGTGTCTCTCGGCGTGGTGTTGGCGTATTTCTATTCGCTGGCACAGCTGCTCATGAACCCGGCGTTGACGGCGCATGTGCATCATACGGGCGGTAGTTTCTGGTCGATGTTTACCGGCAACCATGCGCCGCTGTATTTTGATTCGGCGTCCATGGTGACGCTGTTCTTGCTGATTGGTCGCGCGATTGAGCACCGTACTCGCGATCGTTCTTCGGAGGCGCTGCGCACCCTGCTGAGCATGGGTGCGAAGGAGGCGACTCTGCTGCGCACCGATAAGCAGGGCGTGACGAAGCAGGTGCAGGTTCCGGTGGAGGACCTCATGCCGGATGACCTCTTCTTGGTGCGCCCGGGTGAGAAGATTGCCACGGATGGTGTGGTGGTTGAGGGTTCGTCGGCGGTGGATGCGTCCCTGTTGACGGGTGAGTCTGTGCCGGTTGAGGTGCATCCGGGTGATGCGGTCACGGGTGCGACGGTGAATACGTCTGGTTCGTTGACGGTGCGTGCGACCCGCGTGGGCGCTGAGACGACTCTGGCGAAGATGGGTGAGCTGGTGGCGAGCGCGCAGGAGACGAAGGCTCCGATTGCTCGCTTGGCAGATCGTGTTTCTGCGGTGTTTGTGCCGGTGGTTTTGATGATTTCGGCGCTGACCCTGGTCGGTTGGTGGCTGGTTTCTGGTGACGGTGCGGCGGCGTTTAATGCGGCGGTGACGGTACTGGTGGTGGCGTGCCCGTGCGCTTTGGGTTTGGCTACTCCGACGGCGCTGCTGGCGGGTACGGGTCGCGGCTGGCAGTTGGGCATTTTGATTCGTAATGCGCAGGTGTTGGAGGCGACGAGCACGGTTGATCGCGTGGTGCTGGATAAGACCGGTACGGTGACGACTGGTGAGATGTCTGTGGCATTCTACGGCACCTTTGGTGACTATGAGTCAGCGGGTGACTTGTCCGGTATTTCACCGGATTCTGCCGGTTCCAAGAACGAGCGTTCCCTGTCTGTTTTGCGTGATGCTGCCGCCGTGGAGGCGCTGAGTGAGCACCCGATTGCCCGCGCGATTGCCGGTTTTGCCCGTGAGCAGGGCGTGCTGGCGGAGGGCGCTTCGGCGCCGAGTGTGAGCGGCTTTGAGGGTGTTCCCGGCGGCGTACGCGGCGTGCTGAGCGGCGCGGGTGAAGGCGCTGAGAGTGGCGCTTCCCAGCTGGTTGTTGTGGGTACTCCCGAGTACCTGCGGGCAGCGGGTGCGCAACTGAGCGAGGCTCAGTTGGCTCTGCTGGATCAGGCTCGCCGGGCGGGTCTGACGACGGTGGTTGTCGCCCGCGGCGAGGCCCTGAATAACGAGGCCGCAGAAAACGCTCCCGCCCCGCAGCCGGTCGGCATGATTTCGGTTGCCGACACCCCCAAGCCGGAGGCGGCAGAAACCATGGCGCAGCTGCGTGAGCTCGGCATGGAGCCGATCCTGCTCACCGGTGACGCCCCGCAGGTTGCGCAGGCGGTCGCCTCGAAGGTCGGTATTTCGGCTGAGAACGTGTACGCCGGCGTGACCCCGGAGGGTAAGTCGCAGGTGATTGAGAAGTTGCAGGCTGCCGGTCACCGCGTGGCGATGGTCGGCGATGGCGTGAATGACGCCCCGGCGCTGGCTCTTGCTGAGCTGGGCATTGCGATGGGTTCGGGCACGGACGTTGCCGCGGAGGCAGCCGATATTGTGCTGACCCGTTCGGATGTTGCTTCGGTGGTGACGGCACTGCGTCTCTCCCGCGCTACGCTGCGCACCATTAAGTCGAACCTGTTTTGGGCGTTCGCCTACAATTCGGCGGCTATTCCGGTTGCCGTGGCGGGCCTGCTGAACCCGATGATTGCGGCTGCGGCAATGGCGTTTAGTTCGGTATTTGTGGTGCTGAATTCTATGCGTCTGACGGCGTTTAGGAAGTAGCGCCCCGCCGTTATACAGAATTAATTGCCTCGCGCGATTTCAAACGAAAAATTCAAAAGCGCATCTCACCGTGCTTTTTGCACGGTAAAAGATATAAAGAAATGCACCGCCCGTGTAAAGGCGGTGCATTTCTTTATATTCAGTTTTCACGGGCGGCGGCTTGAACGCCTAGCTCAAACGCCCCACCCGAAAGCCCGAGCTCAACAGCCCGGCAAGAAAACCTCGCCGCAAGCCCGGCAGAACCTTACGCCCAGGTGACCAGGTCCTCGATGGAGCGGCGGCTCTTCGGCGCGATCTCGTGGGCGCGGTAACCGAAGGTCACAGCCACGGACACGCCGAACTCTTCCGGGTCGAACAGGCCGGCAGATACGAGCAGCTCGTTCACTGCTTCGTAGTTCATACCCTCAATGGGGCAGGAGTCGATGCCGAGCATTGCGGCGCCAGTCATCATGTTGCCCAGGGCAATGTAGGTCTGCTTGGATGCCCAGTCGAAGAGCGCGCGGTCGCTTTCCAGGATCTTCATGTCGTTCTTCTGGAAGCTGCCGTAGCGTTCGAGTGCGGCCTCCATCTGCTCCTCGGTGAGGTTGCGGCCCTCGAGGGTGCGGCGCATCCACGGGGTGTCGTAGCGCAGGCCCTTCTTCGCCAGCAGTACGACCAGGTGGCTTGCGTCGTCGAGGGCGCCCGCCATGCCCCAGGCGATCGGCTTGAGCTTTTCGCGCAGTTCGGGGTCCTGGATGACCAGGAACTTCCACGGCTCGGTGCCGACGGAGCTGGGCGACAGGCGCGCAAATTCGAGGATTGCGGCGAAGTCTTCGTCGCTGACGCGGCGGTCGGGGTCGTAAGCGCGGGTTGCGCGGCGGCGGGCGAAAATTTCGAGGGCTTCTTCGCGGGTTACGGTCACGGTTTCATCCTTTGCATGAGGGTTTCAATATCCTGTCATGCTACACCTGCGGAGGGTGCGGGCGGCGGAAAATGTGGCGAGTTACGCCCGCAGGAAATACGCCCGCAAGCGCCGGGGTCGTATTGCCGGTGTCGTGTTACCGGGCGCAAGAATCCGGTGGGCTGGTACCCCGAGCGCCCCCTATGATGCCCCTACTCGGCACCGGCTTTCATCCACACATCCGAGCGGGCGCGGCGGCCGAAAATGACCGCGCGGATTCCTTGGAAGTACAGAATATACGCCGCCCACAAGCCGCAATACCCGGCGAGCGCATCCATGGTGCCGTTGCCGACCGCCCAGTGCAGGCCGAGCATGACGGGCACGTACATCACGAGCATGATGAAGCAGCCGATTGCCAGATATTTCACGTCCTGCGCACCCATGAGGATGCCGTCCAGGGTGAACACGTACGCGGCGATGGGCTGGCCGAGGGCGATGATGACGGTGGCGATGGTGAAGAGGAACGCCACCTGCGCGTCCTGCGTGAAAATCCAGGAGCCGAAGAAACCGATGAGCGGGCAGATCAGGCCGGTGATGACGCCGTAGATGAGGCTCATGCGGAGCAGCCGGTTTTTCAGCTGGCGCACCTTCGCACGTTCGGATTCTACGTTGAGGTCGCGTTCGCCGAGTTCCTTGCCGAGTAGCGCCTGGGCGGCGATGGCGAGGGAGTCCAAGGCGTAGAGGAAGAGGTTAAACACGCCCATGCCGAGCTGGTATGCGGCGGTGTGTTCGGTGCCGAATCGTGCCACGACGAACACGGTCAGCAGGGAGGCGATGCGCATGGACAGGGTGCGCAGCATGAGCCAGGAGCCGAGCGAGAGCACCGAACGCATGCCGGTCGTGTCGGGTGCCCAGCGGACGGCGTGCTCGCGGGTGCCGCGCATCATGACCACACCGAGCGCGTCCGCCATGCCCCACTGGGTGAGGGAGGTGCCGGTCGCCGAACCGGCAACGCCCCAGCCGACCGGGTAGATGAGCAGCCAGTTCAGCACAATGTTTACGAGCGTGCCGACCGTGGCGACTTTGAGCGGGGTGACGGTGTCTTGCAGTCCGCGGAGCGTGCCGACCTGCGCGAGGATAATCATCATCGGCGGGATGCCCCAGAGTGAGTGGTGCAGGTAGTCGAGGGCGTAGCTCATGGTTTCGTCGGTCGCGCCGAGGCCGCGCAGCAGCGGGTCTGCGAAGGCGTATCCGGCGATCATGAGGAGCATGCCGAGACCGAAGGCGACCCACACGCCGTCCACGCCGATCTGCCAGGCGCGGCGCAGGTTCTTCTCGCCGAAGGCGCGCGCCACGGCAGGCGTGACGGAGTAGGCGAGAAAGTTCATGAGACCCACGACCGTGGTGACGAGCGTGGCGGCGATGCTCATGCCCGCGAGTTCTGCCTTGCCGAGTTGGCCGATGAGGGCGGAGTCGGTGAGCACGAAGATGGGTTCGGCGATGAGCGCGCCGAAGGCGGGTACGGCGAGCGCGAGGATGCGCCGGTTCAGCGAAGGCTCGGCGGTGTTGGTGCCGGCATTGGTGCTGGGGCTCGCGGCGGGCGCGTTGTTCGGGTGCTTCTGTGTGCTCATCCTTCTAGGCTACTCCCCGCCGCCGCGGCGGGTGCCTGCGCGCGGGGCGGGGTGCACTCTGCGAGATAGGCGTGCGAGACGCGCGGTTAGGCGCCTCGGCCGCGCAGTTCGTCGAGGGCGCGGCGTTCCTTCTTGGTGGGGCGGCCGCTGCCTCGTTCGCGTTTGGCGACCGGCGGCATGGAGAGGTAGGCGGGGCGCGGGCCGGAGAGGTCTTCATAGCAGGTGACGGCGATGGGTGCGCCTACGCGTTTGACGAGGAGTTTTTCGACTTTGAAGACGCGTTCCCAGCCGGGGTAGCGCACCTTGACGATGTCGCCTTTTTTGAGTTTTTGGGAGGGCTTGGCGGGGGCGTCGTTGACGCGCACGTGGCCGCCTTTACATTCGTCGGCGGCGAGGGAGCGGGTTTTAAAGATGCGCACTGACCAGAGCCAGAGGTCGAGCCTGGCGCTGGTTAGTGTGGTGGTGTCTTCTGCGGTCATGTGTTCATTGTGGCGCGAGGCGGGCGGGGCACCAAATCAGGTGCGCCCACCTATCCTGCGCAATCTCACCGTAATCTCACCAGGCAAATCCGCAACCGGCACCGAACCCGCCATGCGGCAGAAAATTTTCTACTGCACGCACCAGCCTATTGAGCGCAAACCCGCATCCACTAGGGGTATTGTTAAGTCACCTTCTCAAGAAGTGTTCTCAAGGCCACCTAGTTCGCGTGGTCTACGGGGGGGGTTGTGGCCGCGACGCCACGGGCTCCCCGTAACAGATTGGATATACACCATGTCAGCTTTGAAAAAGCTCCTGGCGGCTGCCCTCATCAGCACTGTGCTGTCTTCTTGCTCTTTCGGTCCCACGTTGGAGAAGGACGAAAGCGCCCGCGCGATTTTCGACGTAGAAAATGACCAGGTAATCCTACCCCTGGACGCATACGACACCACCGGCAAGGACGAATACTTTACCAAAGCCCTTGAGCTGGCACGCAAAAAGTGCTTTGCCGAACACGGGCAGCACTACGAGATGTTTGTCCGCACCGAGGGATCCGGCAGGAACCTGGGCAGGACCTACGGAATCTGGAACGTTGAGTACGCCCAAAAATACGGCCTCCACAAGAGCGAAGACTCGAATACGCTGGACCTGTCTTCCCCTGCACCCTCATCCGACCCCGGGAAGGATGTCAGCACCGAATGCTATCAGCGCGCCAGCGATGAGATGAAGCAAATTGGAGAGATACCCTTCGGAAACAGCACGTTTACGCGTTTGGAGACCGACGCCCGAAATGCCGCAGGCGATAGGCAACTCAAAAAATCTCTCGACGACGAGTGGAAGCGATGCGTCAAGGACAAGGGCCTCACCCCCGATAGTGAGGTGACCGTTAAGGAAGAAAAGAATATTCGTCAGAGCACCGTCGCCTCCGAAGAAGAAATTCGAATCGCCACCATCCAGGCACAGTGCAATCAGGATGTAGGCCGCTCGCAGAAGCTCTACGACCTGGAGGCGCAGTACCAGAAGCCGCTCGTCGCCAAGAACCAGGCAGCCCTGGAGAATGAGCTCAAAGAATTCAAGCGCCGGGACGAGCAGTTCAAGCAGTACGTGCTCGACAACCAGTAACAGCGCATAACAGTCGGTAATAGTCGGTATGCCGAAAGGGTGTGTGCCGTGTTCAGTGAACACGGCGCACACCCCTCTTACGTTGTGCCGGCTATATTGCGTCGGCTACGTTGTACCGGCGGTCTAACCCGCGGCGCTTATGCCTCCACTGTTGCGGTGCGGCGCTCCTTGAGAGCCCAGCCGATGACACCGGCGAGCAGACCGAACGCAATCCAGGAACCGAGCACCAGCCACTGGCTGCTCGTTGCAGCCTCCGGGAAGTACGCGATGGAACGCAGCAGGGTCGAGGAGGCACCCGGAACCATCATCTGACCAATCTGACCCCACACACCGGGCAGGAACACGCTCGGCATGGACGCGCCCGAAATCGGGTTACCGATGAACATGGTCACCACGGCGCCCAGACCCAGGCCTGCCAACGGCGACGACAGAGCACTCACGCCCACGATGAAGGACGCGGTAGCCAGGTAGGTTGCGCCGAATGCGGCCCACAGGGTTGCGAAGTCGCCGGGGATGAAACCGAACCAGGTGCTCAGAATCAGGGCGGTCAGCGCACCACCGATGACGGCGTACAGGATTGCGGTGACGAAACGGCGCCACGTGCCGTTCACGCGCAGGGCTGAGAACGAACCGCCCAAAATACCGCCAATGACCAGCGGGAACGCGGAGATAGCAATACCGGAGCCGGAGGAGTCACCCTCGCTCAGGGGCACCACGGCGGTGGTCTTCACCGCCATGGCGGATGCCTGCTCGGCCTGTGCCTTCATCTGCTCCAGCTGCGCGGCAGCCTGCGCACCCTGCTCACCGCCGGCCTGCACCGCCTGGGTGAGGGCCTCGGTCTTAGCGGCGAGTGCCTTCTGTTGAATCTGCGCGTTCAGCTGGGTGGCTACGCCATTGAGCATCTGGGTTGCTGCGGCGTTGGCGGCGGGGGCGGTCAGCACCTCGGGTGCGGCACCTTCGGTGAAGACGATTGCGCCGTAGGTTTCGCGCTACTTGATCTGCTGCTCAGCCTCTTCGCGGGAGGATGCCTGCTTCAGCTCGAAGGTCTCGATGCCCTTGTCCTTGAGGGACTGTTCGAACTGGCTAACGGTCACCTCGGGGCCCGCGATGGAGACGGGCAGGTTCTTGGCTTCCATGGTCTTGGTGGGCCAGGTGAAAGCGAGAATAACGAGCGCGACAAGCAGGGATGCCAGCAGGGAGGTGCTGATGACCTTGATCCAGGAGGAGCGCTCGGCGGTTGCGACGCTAGTTTCTGCTGCGGTCACCGATTCTGCGGTGACTGCGGTGGTGGTTTCGTTGTTCACGACAATCTCCAAACAAAATGCTTATTTCGTTTACGAGTTAGAACTCTACTCCCGATTTTTGGCACGCGCAAACGAAATAGCTATTTTGTTTACAATGTCACAAAAAGAATCTGCGTTGTGTTTATACCTTCCGAGCCCCACACCCCCTAGACTGGAACCATGCCCCGACTAACAGACGCCACCAAAGCCGCACGCCGAGCCCAAATCATCGAAGCCGCCATCGACTGCTTCCTTGAGCGCGGCTACACCAACACCTCCATGAGCGACATCATCAAGGCATCCGGGCTGTCCTCCGGATCCATCTACTCGCACTTCTCCGGCAAAGAAGACATCCTCATCAGCGCCATCAACGAGCGCCTCAACAACGTCAAGGAGCTCTACGCCGCCCTCCCCGAAGGCGCCGGCCCCCAGGACATCCTCGAAACCATCTACACCAACCAGCTGGTCAACGAGAACTTCTCCGCCATGCTGCGCATCCGCCTCGAATCGCTCCACGCACCCGAAGTCGCCAGGGCAACCACGGACATCATTCCCCTACTGCAGGGCATCATTACCCAGACCCTCACCCCCTGGGCGGTCGAACAGCTGAGCGTTCTGCACGAAATCAACCCCGACCCGGCGCAGCGCACCCCCGAACAGGAGGCGCTCATCACCAACTACGCCCGCGACACCGCGGACGCCTTCATGATGGTCTTCCAGGGGTACATGCTCCGCTCGTTCTTCGGCACCTCCGAGGAAAAGGAAAACCTCTACCGCGTCGCTTTGGCGCTCCTTCCTGAGTAGTTGACCACCCGATAACCCCTAAAAATCATCCTTATAAGGTTGTCTTTTAGGTTTATAGGCGATTTTGGGCACTATAGTGCCCTCACAGTCTGCAGGCGTAGAATCGAGGAACTATGACTGAATCCTGCACCCCCGCCACCCCCGAGCCGCGCGCCACCAACCCCGCCGAGCTGAACAACCTGCGTGCCGCGCACGCCGATGAGCTCTCCTCGCGCACCCGCGCCACCAAGATCCCCGAAGACTCTTGCTCCCTCTACGACGATGAGGCTCTCGGCGGCACCGCCGGACGCGCCACCGCCTGGCTGGCGCTCGAACACGTGGGTCAGTGGGGCCGCGACGTGCTGGACGGCTCCGCCCTGGGTGAGGAGCTTTCGGCGGCGCTGGGCGAGGCAGTCTCGCGGGCTGGTCTGAAGTTCCTGCTGATCCGCCAGCCGGGCAGGGAAGGGCGCGTGCTGCACGGCGCACCGGATGCATCCGGCGCACCGACCCACCGGGTGCTCTACGCGCTCTGCACTCCGGGTGAGGAGAAGCTCTACTCGTTCAGCGTGAGCGCCCCCGAGCAGCTCCTCGAACTGCCCCTGGACAACCCGCAGGAGTTGATTCAGGTGACCGGCGCGGAGCTCACGGACTCTCCCGCCATCCTCGTGTGCACCCACTCCAAGCGTGACCGTTGCTGTGCCCTGCGTGGTCGCCCCATTGCGGCGCACCTGGCGGACATTCTGCCCGCGAACGTGGTTTGGGAGTGCTCGCACACGGGTGGCCACCGCTTCGCCCCGGTCGGCATTATGCTGCCCACCGGCTACACCTACGGTCGTCTCTCGGAGCCTTCGGCGCTGGCGGCGTACCTGTCGCTGGCGGGTCGTTCCATTCCGTCCCTGCACGGTCTGCGTGGTCGCAGTACGGATACCCCGGTGGAGCAGGCGGCTGAGGTTGCGGTGCGCCTCGAATTGGAGAAAAAGGGCGAAGAAGTAACCTCTAGAGGTTTGGTTTCACGTGAAACATCAGTACCGGAGGCACTAGACGCACTCAATGCGGCGGGCACCAACCCCTCGGTAGACGCCTCTGACTTCTCAGCCGAGAACCCCACCCTGGAGGCGGCACTCACCTCCCACACCGACGGACGCACCTGGGTCACCTTCTTCGAACGGGTCGCCCTTGAGCCGCGCCCCAACTCGTGCGGCAAGGGTCCCGCAGCTGCTTTCAGCCGCGAGCTGCGCGGTCTGTTTCAGCTCTAGCACCCGCGCATGATGTAGACAGCGTAAAGCCCCGGCGGGCACCTTCTCGGGTACCCTCCGGGGCTTCGCTGTATTCAGGGTTCACCGTAACCGGTATCTCGCCGTACCCGGCGAACAGGCTTACCCGGCGAACGGGTTCGGCGCGCCGATGTACTGCAGCTCGGTGTACTCTTCCAGGCCCTCGGGGCCGCCCTCGCGACCCATGCCGGACTGCTTCACACCACCGAAGGGCGCCGCCGCGTTCGAGATGACGCCGGAGTTGTAACCGATCAGGCCAAACTCCAGGCCAGCCGCCATACGCGTAAAGCGCGGATGGTTGCTCGTGTACACGTACGCCGCCAGGCCGTACTCGGTGTCGTTGGCGAGCTTCAGGGCGATGCGTTCGCCCTCCTCGCCGTAGCCGCCGAACGTGGCAATCGGGGCGACGGGGCCGAAGATTTCTTCACGCCACACGCGCATCGAATCGGTCACGCCGGTCAGCACGGTGGGGGTCACGAAGTTGCCCTTGTTCAGGTTTTTGGGCATGCCTCCGGTATCGCTCGGAACGTTCTCCTCAAGCTCGGGAATGTAACCGCCGCAGGCGAGGAGCGCGCCCTTGCCCAGGGCGTCTTCAACCATAAAAAGCATGGATTCAACCGCTGAAGGTTGAATTAGCGGTCCACAGTCGGTTCCGTCGGCTGTTCCGTCACCCACGACGGTCGCCTCCATGCGCTCCACGAAGGCGCGGGTGAACTCTTCGGCAATGTCCTCGTGCACAATGAATCGGTTGGCAGCGGTGCACGCCTCGCCCATGTTCCTCATCTTCGCCGCGTAGGCACCCTCCACGGCGGCGGGGATGTCCGCGTCCTCAAAGACGATGAACGGGGCGTTGCCGCCCAGCTCCATAGAGGTGCGCAGAACATTCTGCGAGGCCTGCGCGAGCAGGGTGCGGCCCACGGCGGTGGAGCCGGTGAACGAGACCTTCCGCAGGCGCTCATCAGCCATCAGCGCCGAGACAACCTCGCTGGTACGAGAGGTGGTCACCACGTTCAGCACGCCGTCCGGCAGGCCCGCTTCACGCATCAGGGAGGCGAAGTACAGGGAGCTGAGCGGGGTCAGGGAGGCGGGCTTGAGCACCGCGGTGCAGCCCGCCGCGAGCGCCGGGGCGACCTTGCGTGCCGCCATGGCGAGCGGGAAGTTCCAGGGGGTAATCAGCAGGCAGGGGCCGACGGGGCGGCGTACGGTGGTGATCTGCAGCCCGGATTCGGGGGCGAGGCCGGTGCGGCCAAAGTTGCGGGCGGCTTCTTCGGCGTACCAGCGCAGGTAGTTTGCCGCGTAGGCGACTTCGCCGCGGGACTGGTCGAGGGGCTTGCCCATTTCGAGGGTCATGAGCCGGGCGATGACTTCGGTGCGCTGCGTCATGAGCGTGTAGGCGCGGTTGAGGATGTCGGCGCGTTCGCGGACGCTGGTTGCCGCCCATGAGGTGCGGGCGTCGCAGGCGGCGTCGAGTGCTTCGATGCCCTGTTCGACGCTGGCGTCGGCGACGTGCGCGAGGATTTGGCCGCAGGAGGGGTTGTGCACGGGGAAGGAGCCGTTGTCGCCGGTGACCCAGGTGCCGCCGATGAGCAGGTCGGTGGGCACGTAGAAGAAGGGGTAGGAGGGCCGTTCGTAGGGGTCGATGGGTTCGCGCTGCGGCATGTTGATGCTTTGCATGTGCGGTTCGGTGCGGCCTCGCAGCTGTGCGGATTTCGCGGCGGTCTTTGCGGCGGGATTCTCGGCGGAGCTTTCGGGTGAGGTGGTCATGGCGTGCCTTTCGGGTTGGGGCGGCCGGTGCGGTCGACTCTGACGCTTTTAATTCTAGTCCTGCGCGCTCCCCTGCTCCTCGAACCGATCCAGCGGCTCTCTCCCCTGCCCCGCTCGCCCTCTCCCCACCCAAAAAGGCCGCGGGCACGCCGAAGGGGGCCGCACCCGCTGTGGATACGACCCCCTTCAGGTGGATTCTCGCTCAGCGCGCGAGAATCCTAGCTGGGGATTATGGAAAGCATTGCCCGGAAGGGATGCTCGGTGTTGCATCCGCTCTGCCCGGTACCCGCACCTTCACCGCTTAGCGGGCGGTGAGGCGGGCACCCAGGTGGACTAGGCCCACCGGTTCTCTCAGATCCAGGACTGGCGTGCCTCGATTCGGGTCAGCTCCAGAGGACCGCCATCGTTGGTGCCGTGGAAGCGGCCGAAGTGTACGTACGGGCCGCGGTAGGCGCTGTGGTTGATGGGGCTGGAGTACTGGCCGTTGACCGTGTAGTAGAAGCTGTTCTTGCTCAGCACGATCTTGCAGTTCAGTGCCTGGCCGGTGGTGACCTTCTGACGCAGCTTCATGGTGTGCAGTACGCGCGGGCTGGTCTGCTTGGGTTCGAAGCAGAGAATCTGCGCTACGGAGCTACCGCGGTAGTTGGGGCGGATAGCGAGCACGTAGGTGCCGTCTTCCTGGTTTGCGGCGAACTTCTTGCCGATGCCGAAGGGGCCGTCGTGTTCGCGACCGAACGCAATGTAGCCGTAGTGACCATCCTGCTTCGGCAGTGCACCGGTCCACTTCATGGAGAAGTCGAGGGTGTACTTTTCGCGGGTGGTGTAGTTCGCCAGCGGGCCGAGCAGTACGGATTCGTCGTAGCGCTGGTTGTGCACGATGGCGGTGCCAGTCAGGTCGGGCATGTCCGCTGCGACGGACGGGTCGGCGGGCAGCATGCCGTGGGGGCGCTTGCCGGTCTTGATCTTGACGCTGGAGTCGAAGGGGTCACCGATTACCCAGTAGGGGTCGGGGCACATGAAGCCCTTTACGCCCAGTGCCTTGTACTTTTCGTAGGCGGAGCGGCGGTGGATTTCCCAGACGATGACTGCCTTGCCGAGGCCGGTGAGGGCGCGTACGTTCTCTTCGCTCATGGAGCCCTGGGAAGCGCCGGTCGGCTTCTCGTAGTAGGGTACGCCGATGGCGTCCACGTTTTCGTGGCGTGCCATTGCGGAAATCTTGTCGATGGGGTCGCCGCCGTCGAAGTAGCACCAGGTGGCGCAGCCTGCGGAGTTGGCAAGCTTCAGGTAGCGGGAGGTGGGCTTGAAGCCGCCGCTGCCGTCACGGTACATCTTGATGACGGTGCGGCGCTGCAGGCCGCGTTCGGTGATGAACTTGACGAGGCCTGCCTGTGCGGGGCCGTCCTTCGCTTCGAGGAACAGTACGACCTTCTTGCCGCCGACGGAGGCATATTCGCCGCCTGCGGGTACGGCGTCAACGGCTGCGATGGCTTCTTCGAGGGTGGGGATGTTGTACAGGTCGGTCTTTTCGCCCAGGTTCTTGCGCATGTTGACCTTGTGCTGGCGCAGTTCGGCGAGGGTGTGGCCGCGCACGTCCATGGATGCGCCGGTGGTGCGCTTGATGTTGGTGTCGTGCATGCAGACGAACTGGCCGTCGCTGGTGGTGCGTACGGAAATTTCGACGGCGAGGGCGCCGCGGCGTACGGACTCTGCGTAGGCGTAGGCGGTGTGCTCGGGGCTGATGTTGCCGGCACCGCGGTGGGCGATGAAGAATTCATCGGTCTTGTAGAGCAGCTGATGTGCGGGGGAGCCGCTGTGTACTGCCGCGAGCTGTGCGCGGGTGTTGGCTGCGGCGTGGGCTTCGCCTGCCTGGAGCATGAGGGCGGCGGGTGCCAGTGCGGAGGCACCGATGAAGCCGCGGCGGCTCAGATTCTTAGAGGTCTTCGGGAATGCAGTCACCGTAGTGGTCCTTTTTCTTTTATGAGTTGAGCGTAATGTGTGTGGTTGTTCATTGAAGTTTTGGTTTATAGCTGAGGGTCCGGATTCTCTCAACTCAAACTACAACTCTATGTAGGATAACGATTTTTTATCGGTGATTCACTGCGTTTACAGGAAAATAGGGTATTATGTGCGCCTCATTCTTACCCGCTGTGTAATGCGGGTGAATGTGTTCCTCCTTTTCCGCCGCTTTTAATAGCGGCATTTCATGCGGCGTTAAAAAATTTCTCGTGTAACGAAAAAAGCCGCGCCCACAGCCCGATTGAGCCTGCAGGACGCGACCTTTTGCGTTGAAACATTTTTCGCGGGTTTTTCACCGCTGTTGAAGCTGAGCTATTTTCGCTGGTTCAGCTTACTTCTTGGATGCCTGA